>WBZX01000269.1_pt1 | contig 49387 bp, 37 predicted proteins | sample 5204211 | NCBI WGS metagenome assembly WBZX01 (sample SAMN12344362, study PRJNA552823) | activated sludge metagenome | biome: Activated sludge suspended growth; feature: Nitrification reactor; material: Wastewater; isolation source: activated sludge from nitrification reactor of wastewater...
TCCGTCGGATAAGACCACGACTTTGTCGCACGCAACCGCTTGAAAAAAGAACGAAGGAAACATCTCTGCAAAGATGTCGTTTCCTCCCAAGCGGTTGGACTCACCGCGACCTTGTTCATCAACGCGTCGAAGATCAGCGTCGATGATGCTGCCACCGTAGACTCCGAAGCCGCGCGAAAAGCCTGCGTCTTGGATGACCACACGGATCTGATCATTTTGCAGCATGAAGTCGCCGACTTCACCGAGCGCACGCGGACCCCCACCAAACAGCTGCGCTCGATCCGTCACGCGAAACGCACGCGGCGGAAGCGGTGCAGACTCGCGCTGACAGGTCGCCACACCGAGCACAATCACAATGCACAGCGCAACAGACAGGATGCGATTCATGACGACTCCTCCTGGCTAAAACGCGGCCACGATGTCTGCTTCAAAGCGATCGTTTTGTAAGACGTTCGGACTCTGCTCGGTGGTGATCGTGTAATTCAGCGAGGCATGAACAGGAAAGGTTCTCGTCGGACGAACGAAGACTCCGAACGTGTGATAGCGCAGCGAAAAGGAATCATCAAACGCGCGCTCTGTCTCGCTCTGCGGAGTCGTTCCCAGGTGCGCACGCGGCTGATAGGAAGCGATGCGATAGCCCGGTGTCACTTCCACCGGAATCTTGGGAATCGTAAAGCGCAGGTGCGCCCAGTAGCCAAAGCGCTCCAGCGGAGGAATCGCACTCAGCGTCTCTCGCGTGGTCTTCAGATACAGCACAGACGCTTGCAGCTCGACGCCAAAAAACGATGCAGCAACGTCCGCAGTGACTCCCACATCGGTTTCTTTGATCAGATCCGGCAGGTTTCCCACCGTGCGAGGATTCCACTGCGCAGCGATTCCGACATGGACAATCGGCTTCCGTAGATCGTCGGTCACAGCGTACATCGGACGAACTTGATCGATTGGGAGTCCGTCCTTTCCCCAAAAGGAAAACTCCGCGCGACCGTAGACCGCCGGAATGTTGTTGTCCGACAGGATCTGGTTTTGTCCGTTTCCGTTTCCCGCAAACAAGGAATAGCGAAACGACGTGTTGGCACCGAGCGGAACGTGACCCGAATGAAGCGAAATCCCGAGGCTGCGATCCGATCCCATTCCGCGCGTGGTGAATCCTTCGGTGGGCTGGACTCCTTCCACAGACACCGCGCGTGACACAAACGGAAGCTCTGCATCCGAACGCATGCTATCGAGATCCCACGGCGTCACCATCTGACCGACCGACACCCGCAAAAAGCGCAGCGGAGCCCAGGTCAGGTACGCATCCCGCAGCCGCGCCGTAAGCTGTCCGCCCGGAAAGGACTGGCTCAGCCGATCTTCGCTCGCACCTTCAACAGAGATCCGCGCCGCCAGCATGTTCTTGAACTGAACATTCGCGCTCACCCGCGCTTGCTCTAGCTGAAAGCCGTTGTTGCGTCCCGCCAGGTTGTAGTTCTGCGGCTCCTCGATCCAGCGATAGGCCGCGTGCAGATAGCCACCCAGATCAAAGTGCCAGATCGAAAGCGGAGGCACCGGCGGGTCCGGCTCGGCTCTTGGCGGAGTCGGTGCAGTCTGTGCAGTCGCTTCCGCCTGCGCAGTCGGTTCCACTTGCGCAGGACTGGGAACGTGATCGCCGTAGCCTTGCGCGTGTGCCGTTGTGGACCCAAGGATCGACAGACCGAGCGCACAGCCAAGCGACGCGGAAGAAGATCGCAACACGGGGGACCTCCGTCGATGAGCCGGCACACCAACACCGGATCGGGAATGCGGACCTGCGAGCAGAACGACCTACCCGCACGCAGAGGAACCCACAGCCGCCCACGCTGTCAAGGCATTGTCGGCGTCGCGCAGGCTCGCAGCCTACGGCTCAGATCCAACCGTGCGCGGTCCGCAGGCTCACCTGATGAACGGACCGCTTCTCCGACTACGGCTCGTCCCGATCTTCCGAAGTGCTCGTAGGTGACTGCGACGACGGATCCGGCGAGTCCCACGGATAGTCCGCAGGCTCAGACAGCTTCGGCGGTGACAGCTTCGGCGGTGTCTTCTGCGGCGCAGGCTCGCCCGGCTCCCAGTGCTCGTACTCGGCGCGACCGGCGTCTTCGACCGATCCATCCCCGTAGTCGATGAAGTCTTGCTCGTCGTCGGTCAGCCGCGCAAACGCCAGATCGTCAATGAACTGGAGGATCTTCTGCACCTGCGACTGCGTATAGCCGCGCTGATTGGACACCACCACGATGCCAAGCTGCGCTGAGTCCAGAGAGTCTCCGTCGCCGACTTCCGCGATCGCACAGTTCCACTTTTGATGGACACGATCTTTGATCCGACGCAGGACCGAGCGCTTGTCCTTTTCGGAGTGGCAGTCCTCGAGCTGCAAGGTGATGCGACAGACTCCAACGATCATCTGCTGTGCCCAAACGACTGCACGAAAGGAAAGATCGCACGGCCTCCGTGCAGAGGCCGCAGATCATGCTCTGTTTGCTTATGCCAGCGTCGGTGCGACTTCTTCCACTTCGTACGACTCGATGACGTCACCGACCTTCACATCGAGATAGCCGTCGATCGACATACCGCACTCGTAGCCCTGCTGCACTTCGCGCACGTCGTCTTTGAAGCGACGCAGCGATCCCAGCTTGCCGCTGTAGATCAGCACCGAGTCTCGGATGAGTCGAGCCAGCGCCGAGCGCTTGATGACACCATCGATGACCGCGCAGCCCGCGACCGCGCCGACCTTCGGAATGTTGAAGACTTCGCGCACTTCGGCTTTGCCCAGGTACTTGTCGCGCTTGATCGGCGCGAGCAGTCCCGCCATCGCCAGCTTCACGTCGTCGAGCGCCTGATAGATGATGTCGTACAGCTTGATATCGACACCTTCTTGCTCGGCGAGAGCAGCCGCCTTGCCAGCCGGACGAACGTGGAAGCCGATGATGATCGCGTTGCCTGCCTTGGCCAGGTTGACGTCGCTCTCGGTGATGCCACCAACGCCCGACTGAATGATCGAGACCTTGACCTCTTTGGTGGACAGCTTTGCCAGCGCGCTGCCGAGTGCTTCCGACGAGCCCTGCACGTCCGCCTTGAGGATGATCTTCAGTTCCTTCAGACCAGCCTTCATCGCGTCCATCAGCCTGTCGAGCGACACCGGACCCGCCTTGGCGCGATCACGCTCGATGCGACGCTGACGACGATGCTCAACCAGTTCTTTGGCTGCGCGCTCATCGATCACCGCATTGAGAACTTCACCCGCACGCGGCACACCCGACAGACCCAGCAGCTCAACCGGCGTCGAGGGACCAGCCTGCGCCAGCGTCCGACCCTTGTCGTCGCTCATCGCGCGGACTTTGCCCATCTCTTCGCCAACCACCACCGTGTCGCCGACGCGCAGCGTACCTTCTTGAATCAGCATCGTCGCGACAGGACCCCGCTTGGCGTCCATTCGCGCTTCGATGACAGCGCCCTTGGCCGACTTGTTCGGGTTCGCGCGCAGCTCCAGAACGTCCGACTGAAGCGCCAGCATTTCCAGGAACTTATCGACACCGACCTTGGTTCGCGCCGAGACATCACAGTAAATCGTCGCTCCGCCCCACTCTTCCGGCGTCAGATCGTGCGCCGCAAGCTGCTGCCGAATCCGATCCGGCTGCGCACCCTGCTTATCGACCTTGTTTACCGCGACGATGATCGGAACCTTGGCGTCCTTCGCATGGTTGAGCGCTTCGATCGTCTGCGGCATCACGCCGTCATCGGCAGCGACCACCAGGACGACGATGTCCGTGACCTGCGCACCACGGGCACGCATCTCGGTAAAGGCTTCGTGACCCGGCGTATCCAGGAACACCACGTCACCCGCTGGCGACGACACCTTGTACGCGCCGATGTGCTGGGTAATGCCACCCGCTTCACCCGCAGCGACGTTGGCATTGCGAATCGCATCGAGCAGCGAGGTCTTACCGTGGTCGACGTGACCCATGATGGTAATGACCGGCGCACGCGGCTTGAGGTCTTCGGGCTTGTCCGCGACTTCCGCCACAACGCTCTGCTCTTGGAACGCCGTCGATTCCACACGCCAATCGAACTCGCCCGCCACCAGCTGCGCGGTATCGATGTCGATCGAGGAGTTGATCATGACTTGGCGCATGCCAAGCTCCCAGATCTTCTTCAGCACGTCGGTGGCCTTCTGCGCCATCTGACGAGCCAGCTCGGCGATCACAATCGACTCGCCCATCTTGACTACGCGCTTGTGCTCGGCAGCCGTCGTGATCTGGGTCTTGCCCGGCTTACGACCCGGTGGCAGCTTGCCTCGCTGATGCGGAACAGGACCGACGGGCGCTCGACGCTGCTCTTGGCCACGCAGACGCTCACCGGACACTTCCTGACGAGGTCCACGACCGCTCATCGGATCGGGCGACTCACCGCTGCGCTCTGGACGGAAGCCACGCGGACTCTCGCTGCTAGGCGGAGTCGGCTTGGCCGCAGGCGCAGTCTTAAACGCAGACAAATCAATCACGCGACCTGTCGGTCCCAGGCCTTCCATCGAACGACGCGTCTGCGCCGTGACGAAGACCTTGGCCGGGGCCGCAGAAGACGGCGATGCACTCGATGGAGCACTGGCCGCTGCGCCACGAACAGACTCAACCGGCGGAGTCGGTGCGGCTTCGACCGAGCGCTCGACGACAGGCTTGGCAGCGCTCTCCGTATGAACCGGAGCCGCAGCCTTGGCCACCGTCGCAGAAGTTTTGGCCGCCGCAGGTCGCTCGCTCACCGCTGGAGCCGCCGACTTTTCAGCAGCAACCGGCGTCCCAGGCTTGCTGGGAGCCGCCACAACCGCTGGCTTGGCAACAGGCTCTGCCGCAGGCCTTGCCGCAACCGGCTTCGCTTCGACCTTTTCAGCCTTCGCGGGCTCAATCGCAGCCTTGGGCGCGTCCTTGGCCACCGGAGCCGACTCCGCAGGTTTGACCACAGCAGGCTTCGGCTCTTGCGCCACAGCGGGCTTCGCAGAAGCCACTGGGGCTGCGGTGACAACCGGCTCGCTCTTGACCACGGGAGCCGTCGCAACCGGTGCTTCCGCCTTCGCAGGAGCCACGGGCGCTTCGACCACAGGCTTTTCAGCAGCGACCGGCTTTACGACCTTCGCGGTCTTTTTGGCCGCTTCCGCTGCCTTGGCTGCTTCGACCGCCTCTGCAGCTTTCACTGCAGCCGCGTCCACAACCGGTGGGGTCACTGCTGGAGCCGCTACCTTGGCAGCCTCAACCGGCTTCGGCTTCACGACCGCAGGCTCGACCTTGGCCGCAGCAGGCTTTTCGACGACCGCAGGCTTGGCCTCCAGCGTCGGAGCCTGTCCCGGACGAACCGGCGTCTCGACCACGGGACTGACCACACGAACAACCCGACGCGGCGGCTCTGCCGTCGATCGAGGCGGCTCAATCACTGCTGGAGCAGGCGGCGGCGTCGGAATCGGCGCAGCCACGGGTGCTTGCGCTTCGGGATGCAGACGGCTGCCATCTTTGGCCCGACGACGAATCACCGTCTCCGAGAGCCGTTCCTGCACCGTATTTTCGTGGCGCTCTTTGTCGAAAGCCCGTCGGACACGGTCTACCTCATCGCGCTCCAGACGCGACATGTGGTTCTTGGCCTCGATGCCTAAGGCACGGACCTTCTCGACCAAATCCTTGTGGGCAATCCCAAGCTCTTTTGCCAACTCGTAAATCGCGACCTTGGAGCCCGACGTGCCGACGCTCTCGGTGTTCATGAATGATTGTCCTGATTCTTCAAGCTGCCCGTGGGGCGATGAGCGCCCGGCAGCGAACCGTCATCGACGGCAGCAAGTTGGTACAGCGCTGCGACATCACCGATCTGGACAGTGCGCCGCAGCGAGCGCGCAAATCCGCCTTTTAAAGCTGCCTCAATGCATCGCTTGCGACGATGCACGTATGTACCACGACCGGCCTGTCGATGACCCAGTCGAAACTGAAGCCGTCCATTTGCATCGGACACGGCACGCAGCAGCTCCGTCTGAGCATCGACTTCTCGACACCCAGAACAGGTCCGCATCGGCACATGCCGAGCGACGTGTTGCTCTCCGCTTGGAGCTGCTGTTACGGCTTCCACGACTGATATTCCTCGTTCCGCCCTATTTAGCGGTTACCCCGCGTCAAAAGTCGCGTCACACGACGCTTCACATCTCTCGCTTCATCGAGGGTGAGATCGGCAGCCTGAGCCAGCCGCTCTTCATCCTCTTCTTCCATCGATTCCAGCGTCGTGTAGCCAACGTCCATCAGACGCGACACGATGTCTGGATCGATGCCCGGCAGCGGATTCGACGGACCGCCTCGGGACGGACCACGACTTGGCGCTGGTTCATGACGAGCCTGCGCACTCGCGTGGTTGTCCGATCGTGCCGGTCGCTCCGACGGCTGAAGCGGAGGCTCACCACGCTTGCGACGCTCTTCGTTCACAAACTGAAGCGCTGCATCTTTGAGCCGAATCGCACCAGCTTCTCCACCGACGCCAGGAACGTTGCGCAGATCGTCAATGCGCGCTTCCGCCAGATCTGACACCGATCGCCAGCCCAGACGGAACAGCGTGCTCGACATCTCCTCTGACGAGCCATCCAGACCCGCCAGCACCTGACGCTCGACTAGCTCCATCTCACGAACGCGGCTCTCGGCGTGGATATCAATCCGCCAGCCAGTAAGCTGCGACGCAAGTCGGACGTTCTGACCCTTCTTGCCGATCGCCAGGCTCAGCTTGTCGTCGGGAACGATCAGCTCCATCGTGTGGTTTTCGGCGTCAATCACGACGCGCGACACTTCTGCCGGAGCAATCGCATTGCAGACGAACCGAGCCGGATCCTCACTGTAAGGAACGATGTCGATCTTTTCGCCGCGCAGCTCTTGGACCACAGCCTGCACGCGCGAGCCTTTGATACCGACACAGGCGCCCACCGGATCAACGTCGCGATCGCGACTGCTGACCGCGATCTTGCTGCGCGAGCCGGGCTCACGCGCCGACGACTCAATGCGCACGATCTTTTCGTAGATCTCGCTGACTTCCTGCTCAAACAGCTTCTCGAGCAGACCTTTCGAGGCCCGCGACAGCACGATCTGCGGTCCGCGCGCGTTTTTCTCGATGTCGACGACGTAGGCCATGATGCGGTCGCCGATTCGGTAGTTTTCACGCGGAACTTGCTCACGGGCCGGCAAAATCGCCTCGGTCTTGCCAAGGTCGACGATGATGTTGCCACGCTCGAAGCGACGCACGGTGCCGTTGATCAGCTCGCCTTTGCGGTCGCGATATTCATTGAAGGTGTTCTCGCGCTCGGCCTCGCGAATGCGCTGAATGATCACCTGCTTGGCGGTCTGAGCAGCGATGCGGCCAAAGCGCTTGATGGTGTCGTGCAGGTCCAGGATGTCGCCGTATTTGCGCTCTTGTTCCGAGGCCTTATCGGCATCCCCATCGGTATAGAAGATCTGGAACAGCAGCTCGTCGCCTACCTCGGCGCGCAGACCCTGACGGTCGGCATCTGCCTTGCCAATGTCACGACCCTTGATGCCCGCTGTTTCGGTAACAATGCAGACCTGGAACAGGTCCACCTGCCCGGTCTCTTCGTTGAACTGCGCTTCCAGCTCACGCTCGAGACCAAAGACCTTTTTGGCAGCGGTCATGATGGCCTGCTCGAGCGTCTGGACCAGGACCTTTTTGTCGATCCCTTTGTCCTTGCCTACTTGCTCAAGCACCATCGAGAGGTTGGGTTGCATCGCGTATTACCTTGCTTCCTGGCCTGTGCGTCCTGGCCGATTCGTCTTGGCCGTGCGTTTCTAGCTGCTGTCAGACGAACTCAAATACCGCGTTGGCTTTTTCGATTTCACCGACGACAAGTTCAAAGGTGCCCGCGCCGTCCACCGAGATCTTGACTCGATCGTTTTCGACCGACTCGATCGTTCCGGAAAAGTTACGGCGAGGCACCGAGTCAGCCGCTCGCGGTCCTTGCAGCGCGAAAGACTGATCCGCATCAGGACGAAGTCGAACCTTGGCCTTTTTGCCGATAAAGCGCGCAAAGTCCGACGACTTCTTCAGCGGACGATCGACCCCGGGCGAGCTAACTTCCAGGCTGTACGCACCAGGCAGCGGATCATGCACATCAAGCAGCGCCGAAACCTCACGAGAGATCGCCACGCAGTCTTGATGAGAGACGTGTCCTTGTCCCAGCTGTCGATCGATGGTCACGCGCAGCACCGCTCCACCTGGAGAGCTGGTCCATTCCAGGTCGACAAGCTCGTAGCCTTGGCCGTCTACGGCTGGCTCGATCAGCTTGGTTAGGGCTTTGAGGTCAACGGGTCGCATGGCTTCTTTCGAAAAAAAAAGGCGGGTCCGGGCGGGCCCACCTTCCGTGGATTCCTACCAAAATGTATCTCCGCCTATACCACCACCTGCGCCGTTTGCGCAAGGGTCAAGCTCCATGGCGACGAGAAGGATGCGAAGCCAAAAGCCGTAGATAACACCCCAAAATCAGCCCACTTTTTGGTCCGACCATGGTACGAGTTGCGATCTTAGCTGCTCAGCGCGATCGATTGTGGCGCCGGTCCGATTCGCTCCGCGCAGGCGCGTTCTTTTGTGCTAGTTCCTTGCCACCTATGGCGATTGAGACTCAAAAGACCCATCAACTTCTAGAGTCCCTCGGGGAGCGGCTGACTGCTCTTCGAGGGCATCTTTGACATCGAGAAGCTGGAAGAGCGGCTGCTCGAAATTGAACAGATCTCGTCGGACCCGGCGTTCTGGAATCAGCAGGACAAAGCGCAGACGGTTCTGCGAGAGCAGGCTGGTCACAAGCAAGTCGTCGGGGAGTGGACTCGTCTTCAGCGTGAACTACAAGACTCGTCGGTACTGCTGGAGCTAGCGGAAGAAGCGCAAGACGAAGGCTCAGCGACGGAAGCGCTAACGCAAGCGACGCGCATCGAAGAAGGCGTGGCAGCGATGGAGCTGCGACGAATGCTGTCGGGTGAACAAGATCACACCGACGCGCTCGTGTCGATCAATGCGGGAGCCGGTGGCGTCGATGCGCAAGACTGGGCCGATATGCTCCGTCGGATGTATTACCGCTGGGCCGAGCGACGAGGCTATGCGATCGAAGAGCTGGATCTGCAAGAAGGCGAAGAAGCGGGCATCAAGTCGGTGAGCTTCGCGGTGCGTGGGCTCAATTCGTTCGGCTATCTGAAGGCGGAAAGCGGCGTGCATCGGCTGGTGCGGATCTCGCCGTTTGACTCGAATGCGCGACGACATACAGCGTTTGCAGCGGTGTTTGTCTATCCCGAGATCGACGACTCGATCGAGATCGACATCAAAGACGAAGACCTGGAAGTGCAGACGATGCGATCGGGCGGCGCAGGTGGTCAGCACGTCAACAAGACCGAGAGCGCGGTGCGGATCATCCACAAACCGACGGGGCTCGTCGCCAAGTGTCAGTCCGAGCGCTCGCAGCACAAGAACCGCTCGACGGCGATGAAGATGCTTCGCGCGATGATGTATGCCCAAAAGCTACGCGAGCAAGAAGCCAAGATCGACGAAGCGAACAGCCATAAAAAGTCGATCGAGTGGGGCAGCCAGATTCGTTCGTACGTGCTGGCGCCGTATCGACTGGTGACCGATCACCGCAGCGAGCTGAAGCTCGGGAACGTGGATGCGGTGCTCGACGGAGACTTAGACGAGTTCATCAAGGCCTACCTGATTCAGGCCGCAGGATAACCCACATGAGCACAGCGCAGTCCGTCGGTGAACAGTTCCGTTCTGACTTTGCAATCGACCGCGACGTGGTGTTGTTCAATAACGCGGGCGTCGCTCCGATGTGTCTGTCTGCCGAGGCTGCGATCCAAAAGATGAGCCAGCATCTGCGACGTGGCTGGTTCGATCTCGATGGCGCGTTTCGTCAGTATGAGCAAGCGCGCGCTTCGTTTTCTCGTCTGATCGGTGCCCGACCCGAGGATGTGTCGCTGATGCAGACCTGCGCGGCGGCGATCTCGCAGGTGGCGCTGGGGCTACACCTTCGGCCCGGCGACGAGATCGTTACAACGGATCAGGAATATCCATCGAACGCGTATCCATGGCACGTCGCTGCGCAGCGAGCGAGCGCACTGATTCGCGTCGTCAAGTCCGAGCCGGACTTCAGTCTTCCGACGGAAAGTGTGCTCGCAGCCATCGGTCCACAGACGCGCGTGGTGGCGGTGTCTTGGGTGCAGTATCAGACGGGAGCGGTGCTGGATCTGGCGGCGCTAAGCCAAGCGTGTCGACGAGTTGGAGCGTGGCTCGTCGTCGATGCGATTCAAGGACTCGGTGTGCTGCCGTTCGATCTGCTGGCGATGGGCGTCGATGCCGTCTGCGGAGGCTCGCACAAGTGGCTGTGTGGTCCACTCGGGCAAGGAGTGCTGGCGCTGGCACCTGGGCGTGCGACGGAGCTTCAGCCGCTTTTGCACGGAGCGATGACCTATGGCACGCCGGAAGAAGCGGTCGATCCACGACGGAGCCCAAGGCCGGATGCGAAGCGCTTTGAGCCCGGATCTCCGCCACTGCTGTCTGCCGTCGCTGCGGGTGCGTCGATCGATCGGCTGCTGTCGTTTGGAATCGACAACCTGCATCAGGCGGCGCTGTCGATCTCGGACCGACTGATCACCGGACTGGCCACTCGAGGCGCACAGCTTCTGCTGCCGGTCAAAAGTGCGCTGCGCTCGCCAATTGTGACGTTTGTGCCGCGTGGTGATGTCTCTGTGGTGGCGGCTCGTCTGGCGGCAAACAAGGTTGCGTTTGCCCGTCGCGCAGGTGGAATTCGACTCGCTCCGCACGCGTTCAATCAGCCCAGTGAAGTGGAGCGTTTCTTTGCCATCTTCGACGCAGCTTGAGCTGTTTGCGATCGCGGCTCCGTCGCTAGAACCGTGTCTGTTTCATGAGCTGGCGACGCTGGTTCCGTCGGCAAATCCGGTGCAGGTTCCGGGTGGTGTGACGCTGCGCGGCGATCTATCGACGCTGTATCGGGTCAATTTGTGGACGCGGCTGGCGACGCGCGTGCTGGTTCGGGTCGGAACCGTCACTGCGCTACACTTCGAGGAGCTGCGTCGGAAAACAGCCGCACTTCGCTGGTCTCAGTTTGTCCAAGGTCCGGTTCGGCTCAAGGTCTCTGCGACGGCGCATCGCTGTCGATTGATTCACACCGGAGCGCTCGCCGAGCGAGTCGAAGGCGCACTTGCGGACGCAGGCATTTCGCTGGTCGAGGACGAAGGTGCACCACTTTTGCATGTGCTGATTCGCGGCGAGTCCGATCGCTTCACGCTGTCTGTCGATTCATCGGGAGAGCTACTTCACCGACGAGGATATCGTCAAGAAGATGGCGGCGCACCGCTGCGTGAGACGCTGGCTCCAGCGCTGCTTATGCTGGCAGGCTTTCAGCCGACGCAGACGCTGTGCGATCCTATGTGTGGATCCGCGACGCTGGCGATCGAGGCTGCACACATCTTGCTCGGACGCGCGCCAGGCCTTTCCCGTCGGTTTGCCTTCTTCGACTGGCCGGGACATCAGCCGATGCTGTGGCAAGCGCTTGTCGACGAAGCACGCGCGCAGGAAAAGACCAGTCTGCCAAACCCAATCGTCGCCAGCGATCGCGATCCCGACGTGATCGAGCTGGCCCGTCGCAATGCCGAGAGAGCCGGCGTGCTTGCGCAGCTCGATCTGCGCTGCATCGACATTCAAAAGCTGACGCTCCCGAAGACGCAGTCGGGCTTGATTCTGTGCAATCCGCCGTATGGAAAAAGGCTCAAAGAGCCTCGGCTCGTCGGACTGTATCGATCACTTGGCATGCTTCAGCGACGATCACCGGGCTTTGGGCTGGCGATCTTGACGACACAGCGACAGCTGGCCCAGGCGGCAGGTACAATTTCCGACGAGCACTGGCTGCGCAATGGCGGTCTGCGTGTCGGGCTGTTTTCGATCACGTCGAGCCAGCGAGACAAGCACTGGCCAATCACAGCGGCTGCGTCGGAACTGCCCTCGAATCGGTAGACCCAGGGATTTACGCGCAGGCCTTGCGGACAGGTGGACACAGCGACGGGCGGGCTATTCGTCTCGACTGAGCATCTTCACCACGGGCTTGAGCTTCACATCGATCGTGCCTTTCGACGGAACTGCATCGCCCGAGATGTAGCGTGCCGTCACAGCCATCAGCACGTTGAGCGGCTTGGACGGATCACGCATCGCACCAACGAAGACATCGTGTGCGGGCGAGCCATCGGGCACCGGAAGCGGGCTGCCGTTGTCGCTGATCTGACCTTTGCGAGGCAGGGGTCCGACGGTGCCCAAGTAGACTGCGCGCGGATCGGTGGTGCTGCGAATGCCGTCGGGACCGATGTAGGTTTCAATCTTGGTTATGTCGATATCAACGCCGTTTTGCGCGGTATAGAAAAGCTGTACATCTCGCATATTGTCGGCATTGGACTGCGCAAAACCCGTGGTAAAGGCTGGATCTTGCGAGAAATCGACCACAAACAGCACAAGCAGCTTGATGTCACCTGCGCAGAGCATGGTTGGCTCATCGCACAGTCCGGTCACTTGATAGCTGCTGGTCAATCCCAATAGGCCAGGCAGTGCCGAGCACTGGATAAAGCCATTGGAACAAGTAACCTTCACTCCCTGATAGGCAGGCGGGATGCTCAGATTCAGCATCAGATCATAGTGAAGGGTCTGCTCCGCGAGCGTCAGCTCTTGCTCCGTGACCGCACCACAGCCACCAGCGGCAGCACCGAGCAGCGCCGCAGCGCAGACCAAGCGGGAGAAGCGTGACTTCAAGGAAGATAGACTCTCGATTAGATATTTTCTCATACAGAGAAATATATCATAAAAGAGAGCTTCCCCGAAGCCACATACCGATATTGCCTATGCACATTCAGCACATAGAACGCTATCGGTATCGAAAATACGCGATTACAGCTCGGCTTGAATCTGCGGAGCCGTGACGCGAAGCAGATAGCGACCTTTGCCGGTGTTGCCAGAAGGCAGCAGCGCCAGCGCGACGAAGTAATCCTTCGACAGGACGCGAATCAGCAGGGTCAGGCGCTCGGTGCGAATGCTGACTTCTTCGACACCACCACCGTCGATGATGTCGGCAGCTTTTTTGACCTGGGCAAGGATGAACGAAAACTCCATGCCGACGGTCTGGATGTCGAGCTTCTGAGCGTCTTTGGCATAGCTTTCCACAGCGATGCCGTCAAAGCCCATCAGCAGTCCAGCGACCGCGCCATCAGACTTCTCTACGAGGGTGCGCAAGCTATCTCGGAACATACATACATTTTTACCTATTTTTGGGGCCTTTGGTCAATCGCTGTCCTCGCTGCGTCTGGTTCGGCTCGCCGAGCCGCTGCGAGATCGACCGCAAAGTCCCCAGGAATCTGAAACGTTAGGGCTCTTTTTCGCTCGCCAAGCCGTACTCGCGCAGCTTGTAGAGCAGCGCCCGATGCGACAGCCCAAGCAGCTTGGCCGCCGCGGTGCGATTGCCGCGCGTCTTGTGCAGCGCTCTTGCGATCAGCCGCTGTTCCAGACGAGCCGTCGCAGCCTTGACCGATAGATCTGTAACGTCCCCGTCACTGTCCGCCGCTTCATCGGTCGCAGCCACGCGCTGATGATCAAGTGTCAGCGACGGAGAAACAACCGAATAGGGCAGATCCGTCACATCCAGCTGGGTGTGATCGCACAGCACCACGGCGCGCTCGATCAGGTTTTCCAGCTCGCGCGCGTTGCCGGGAAAGTCGAAGCGCAGAAGCGCACGCGCGGCGGGCTCGGTGATTCCAACGATCGGGCGAGCGAGACGCTGCGCAGCTCGACGCAAAAAATGAACCGCAAGCGGCAAAATATCGTCGCGGCGCTCTCGCAGCGGAGGAACAAGCAGCTCGACGACGCTCAGACGATAATAGAGATCGGCACGAAAGCGCTTGGCATCGACCTCTCGACTGAGGTTACGCAGCGTCGCAGCGATCACGCGAACATCGACGGACAGCTCGTCTTTGGCCCCGAGCGGCAGGATCTTCTGTTCTTGCAGCGCACGCAGCAGCTTGACCTGAAGCGCCAGCGGCAGCTCACCGATCTCGTCGAGAAACAGTGTGCCACCACTCGCACGGGCAAAGACACCCTGCTGATCGCGCACCGCGTCGGTAAACGCACCTTGAACGTGACCAAACAGCAGGCTCTCAAGCAGCGCTTCGGGCAGCGCACCACAGTTGATGGCAACAAACGGACCGTCTCGACGCGGCGAGAGCTGATGAATCGTCCGCGCCAGCACTTCTTTGCCAGTTCCCGACTCACCGAGCAGCAGCACCGACGTCGGATGAACCGCAACACGCGCGACTTGCGCAAGCAGTCCGCGCATCACTGTGGACTCGGCAATGACTCCGGCTGGGACAGGTGCAGCGACGGAAGCGATCGGCTCAGCACTGCGAACCTGCGTGGGTGCAAAGCGAGCGGCTCGACGATCTCCGAGGCTGGCTTCTCGGGCTGCGGCCTTTTCGAGCGACAAGCGAAGCTCGGACAGACGAAGCGGCGACGGCAAGACATCGTACGCACCAGACGCAATGAGCCGCGCAGCATCCCCGACGGACAGCGGACTGAGCGCAACAATCAGCGTCGGACAGCGTCGATGAAGCGATCGAACAACGTCATCATCTAGCGACGGAAGCTCGACGACAAGTAGATCGATAGGCTGCGCATCGGTTGCTGCGAGCAGTGCGGGCAGCGACGAGGCCAGACGAACCGAATAGCCGCATTCGCGCAGTCCTTCCGCCAGGTGACGGCCACGCCCAGCTTCAAGACAGCACAGAGAGAGACAGCGCTCCGCAGGCGATGTCGTCCCGTCGCTCACGAACTGGAAGGTCCGTGGGGAACCGGCAGCACACCGAGGATCTCTCGCGCTTGAGCCGCCGTCGCGATCTCTCGGCCCACTTCCCGCGCCAGCTTGACCAGCGCATCGACCAAGCGTCCGTTGGAATCGGTCTTGGTTCCGTCGGGAAGATAGAAAGTGTCCTCGATGCCAGTACGCAAGTGACCACCTAGCTCGGCGGCGCGACGATGAACCGGCCAGACTTCTTTTTGACCGATGCCGATCGTCTGAAAGTGCGCACCTTCGGGAAGCTCTGCGACAATAAGCGGCAGCCACTCGGGCTTACACGGCATGCCCGACGCAACACCCATCACCAGCGAGACGTGAATCGGACCTTTCAAAAGACCCACCTGCCGAAACAGGCCGATCGAGCGAACGATGCCCGTGTCGAAGCACTCACACTCGGGAACGGTGCCGATCTGGTTCATCGCAGACAGGAACTGTTCGATCTTATCGACGGGATTGTCGAACAGCATCGGCGGCCAGGCCCAGCGTCCGTCGCTGCGTGCCCGCAAGTAGTTCAGCGATCCAGCGTTGAGCGCGGCCATCTCGGGACGAATCCGCGCAAGACAAGCCAGCGGCGCGCTGACATCAGGACCGATGACTCCCGTCGACATGTTGACGATGATGTCGGGAACGCGGGCGCGAATCGCTGCGTCAATTTCCGCGACGACATCGGGTTCCCACGTCGGAAAGCGACCCATTCCTGGGGTTTGTTGTCGGTAGTGACAGTGAACCACCGTGGCACCAGCGTCGCGGGCTTCAGCAGCGGCTTGCGCCATCTGCGCGGCGGTCACCGGCACGCGATGCTGGGTCGGATCGGTCAGGACTCCGGTGAGAGCACAAGTGATAACAACGGGCTTTCCTGGGTCGCTCATGACCGGACGATAGCAAAACCGCCCGGTGTCTCGGCACAGGTTTTAGATGCCAAGCTGGAAGCGCAGACCGAGCTTGCCAAGCAGGTGGAAGCCGTGGGTGCGGGTCTGTTCGGTATTGCCCGCCATGTCGATGATGACCTGCTCTGCCCCGGCGAGCATGTAGTGGTAGCCGAAGGTGCCGGTGAAGTTGAGGACGAAGAAGCGGTTTAGGTAGTACTCGACGCCCGCTTGGCCTTCCGCGCCGAGTCCGAACCACGCGATCTGCTTGCGATCGATCGGATACTCGGTGCGATAGGGAAGACCGAAGATGAGTCCGCCGTAGCCGCCCAGAACGCCACGCCACGCGCCCGAGCCCAGCTCAAAGTCCCAGCCGATCATGCCCTGGATCGTCGAGCCCGAAAAACCCTGCATCGTCACGAACTGATCGAACTGAACGTAGACGTCGGTGTGAAGGACCTCGACGCCGCCGCGCAAGCCCAGCAGTCCGCCGGAGTTGTAGTCGAAGAAGTCGGCGCCCTTGGTGGTGCCCGCTTGCTCGGACTTCTGGGTCACGATCGAGCTGAGCTTGGGCGGAGTGCCGTACATCCCGCCGACGTACACATCGACGTAGCCTTCGAGGATCTTGGCCTCTGCGGGCTGGGCAGCGAGGAGAACTGCTCCGGCGACCGCAGGGGCAGCCGTTCGAAGCAGGCTTGCCATTTTTTTCGTTTTCGCCATGGCTGCCATGATAGCAAATAGCGCCATGTCTAGCGTCTCGCTTCTGCCGAAGGTGGCCATCACCGGACTCGGGCTGGTCACACCGCTCGGCGCTACGCGGCAGGCATTTTTCGCAGGTCTGGCCGAAGGACGCTCCGCATTCAGTCGATCTGTCGAGCTATCGAGCCAGCTTCCGAGTGAGCAGCGAGGTCAGTCGCTCTGGGCTGGCTGCGTCGATGACTTTGGCGCGCAAGCCCATATTGATGCGGGGAAGCGTCGTCGCATGCCACGGCTCGCGCAGATGTGTGTCGTTGCTGCGCGTGAAGCATTGGGTCTGGCTCCCGGGGTCGCTCCGACGGAATCCGCTGCCGTTCGCACCCATGGAGCCGATCGCGTGGGTGTGGTGCTCGGCACTGGACTCGGCGGACTTTCTTCCACCATTGAGTTTGTTCGCAGCTTCATCGCTGACGGAATGGCTGCCGCGTCACCCGCAGTGTTTCCGTATACGGTCATGAATGCGTCGTCGGGATTGCTGGCGATTGAGCTGGGTCTGACCGGACCAAACATCACCGTCAATCACCGCGAGCTGTCGCTGCCCGAAGCGATCGCAACCGGCGCTGAGCTGATCGCAACCGACCGGGCCGATGCCGTGCTGTGTGGTGGCTGCGATGAGCTGTCGCCGTGGCTGGTTCATGGTCTGTCGCAGCTGTCGCTGCTGTCGCCGGATCTGGCTTCCGCCGAGCGTCCGCCGATTCATCCCTACGAAGCGCGTGGTCAAGGCATCGTGCCCGGTGAAGGTGCCGTGGTGGTGCTGCTCGAGCGAGCGGATCGGACGCTGAGCGGTCCAGCTCTCGCGTATCTATCAGGCGTGGGTCGAGCGGGTGATCATCGTGCTCGAGTCGGCTGGTCGGCAGCTGGCGCGGCATCATCCGAAGCTGGCGCGGCGATCACCAAGAGCCTTCAAGCTGCGGGCCTGACGGCAGACCAGATCGACTATGTCGCTGGTGCGGGCAACGGAAGCTCGCTCGATGAGATGGAAACAAGCGCGCTCCGACAAGCGCTTGGACCCGCAGCAGAGCACGTCGCCATTTCGTCGGTCATCGGCCAGTGTGGCGAGTGGCAGACCTCCGCTGGTGTACGCCTGGGTGCGGCCCTGTGGTCGCTCTGCGCACAAAAAGTGCCAGGAACCGTACACTGTGAAGCGCCCGATCCAGGTCGCAGCCTGCCGGGGCTTGTCCTTTCGCCGCGTGACGCGCTGGTTCGTCATGTGCTGCTGCCCACGCTCTCGCAAGGCGGCGCAAACGTCAGCCTGGTCCTTCGCAAAGCCTAGTCGAACCCAAGGTACAATGAGCCCGCCTATGCATATCCTTCGCAGCGAGTTTGTCGCCAGCGCACCAACCCGCACGCAGTGGCCGTCGCCCACCGTGACTGAAGTCGCCATCTGTGGTCGCAGCAACGTGGGAAAGTCGACGCTGCTCAATGCGCTGCTCGGTCGTCGCGGTCTGGCCAGGGTGTCGAAGACGCCGGGACGGACGCGACTCATCAACTTTTTCCGTGCAACGCTAAGCGGTCCCGAGCGTCCCGTCGACGTGCTGCTCGCGGACTTGCCAGGTTACGGCTACGCGGAAGTCAGCCGCACCGAGCGCGCCAGCTGGCAAAAGATGATGGAAGAGTACTTAAGTGGCCGGGAAAACCTGCGCGCGGTGGCAATGCTGTGCGACGCACGCAGGGTGATGTCTCCGCAGGTGGAAGAGCTGCTGTTCGACGAAAGCGAGCTGGCAACGTACCTGCGCGGGCTCGGTCGCAAGGTGATTCCGGTGCTGACCAAGGCCGACAAGCTGGCCAAGTCCGAGCGAAAGCCAGCGGCGCAGATCCTGTCGCGGGTGCTGGGTGGAAAAGCGCTCGTCTGCGCAGCGGAGCAAGGCGAAGGCATCGGTGAGCTGTGGCTGCGACTGCTGCTCGCGGCTGGAGACAAACCCATCGCGTCGGGAGACTCGCTGCAAGATCGCGTGCCGTAAAGGGGGGGAACATCATGAGCGAACAAGAGCCAACAGGCCACAGCGGCGGACACCGCGTGGTGGTGGTGGCGCTGATCATCAACCTGCTCATCGCAGTGTTTAAGTTTGTGGCCGCAGCGATCAGTGGATCGACCGCGATGCTGGCGGAAGCGGTCCACTCGCTGGCGGACACGTCGAACCAGGCGTTCTTGCTCATCGGAATGCGTCGCAGCTCGCGACCGCCCGACGCGCTTCATCCGTTTGGCTACGGCACCGAGACGTATTTTTGGGCGTTCATCGTCGCTGGTAGCATCTTCCTCATCGGTGCGGCGGTCAGCATCTGGGAAGGCAGCGAAAAGCTGTGGCACATCGCGCACGGACAAGCGTCCGCACACGGTGATGTGAAGTGGGCAATCATCGTGCTCGGCGTGTCGCTGGTGCTGGAGAGCTGGTCGCTGCGTGCGGCGGTGCAGGAGTTTCTGCACATGACGGCGGGCAAAGGGCTCAAAAAGACCATCGAAGATGCGCGCGATCCGACGGTGCTGACGGTGCTGTTTGAAGATCTCGCGGCGCTGTTCGGTTTGGCGGTGGCGCTCATCGGAATCGTCGCAAGTCACCTGACCGGAAACCCGCTGTGGGATGCACTGGCGTCGATTGTCGTCGGTATGGCGCTGCTGGTGGTGGCGATCTTCCTCGGAAGAGACTCGATGAGCCTGCTGATTGGCGAAGCGGTTCCAAAGGAAGAACACGAGCAGATCATCGCGCTGGCCGAGCAGCAGCCGGGCGTGCTCGCGGTCATTCACCTGCGAACCATTCACATTGCGCCGCAGGAAGTGCTGGCCGCGATCAAGATTCGCTTCGCCCGCGAGCTGACGATGGATGCGCTCGAGAGCAAGATCAACGATCTGGAAGCGGCACTGCGCGCGAAGTATCCGCACCTTCGTCGCATCTACGTCGAGCCAGGCTTTGACGAAGAAAAGCTGCGCAAAGATCGCGGCCTACAGTACTAGCGGCACGCGACGCTCCATCGAGCCAACATCCCAAAGACCTGATCCGACGCGCCGTCCCCTCGTCAGCGCGTCACAACCGATCGACTAGCGACGCAGCGCGCTCACTCGCACCGCCGAGTCTTTGTAACCCGGCTGCGTCTGCTGCGCCTGCTGATAGAAGTAGATCGCTTCTTTGTTGTTGTGCAGTCGCTCATAGCACTGCGCGAGCTGATAGTTCAGCTCTGCCAAGTCTGCGTCGGACACCGACGGCATGTAGAGACCTTCTTTGAAGACCTCGACGGCTTCACGAAGCTGCGACAGATCGCGATAACACTGCCCGAGCATCAGCGCCGCCCGACCAGCCAGCTTGCGCTCTTGCATCGCAACCTTGAACTCGCCAATCGCCAGCGCGTGCTGACCTCGGTTGCGATGGGCGATGCCACGCTGATACGACTCACTCGGATCGCGTGTCTCGATCGGTCCGCTCTTGTCCTGCGCAGCCGGCTGCGGCGTTGTTCCCGACGGAGGAACCGGAATACTACGCGCCGAAGCAAGCGGCGGCGCCTTCTTGCTCGCGGGCGGCAGCGCGGGACTGCTAACCGGCGGCGTGCTGTCGGGCACAAGCTCTTCGGGCTCTAGCTCGATCAGGTTTTCGTCGGATGCAGAGCTACTTCCACTCAGCTCGGCCAGCTTGTTTTGAACGGTCTGACTGTGCGGATACCGCGACGACAGCAGGCGCAGAAGCCGCTTGGCATCGTCGAACATCCGCTGCTGCATGAAGAACTCGACCTCGGCCAGCTCTTCTCGCAGCGTGCCACTGCGCTGCGACGGCGACGACTGACGCGACGATGGCTTGTCTGACACCGGAGGACGGCTTGGCGGCCCCGACGGAGCAGGCGGCAACGGCAGCGGCTCTCCACGGGTCGACACCACCGGATTGGGCGAAGTCGGACCGTCATCTTCCGACGCTGACATCTCGATCACCGGCTCATCTTCATCGACAGACGGCGACGAGACCGGCTTAAACTCACCGCTGATTCGACGCAGACGCTCCGACGCGGCTCCATCGCGGTTATCCAGCCGCAGGATCTCTCGCAGATAGCGAGACTGCTCTTCGTGGCTGACGGCGCGATCGGCCAGCGTTCGCAGCTCGGCAATCGCGGGACGAAACTGACCCAGCGATTCGTAGACCTTGGCCAGCTTTTCACGCACTTTGTGCAGGTGCGGTCGATGCGACAGCGTCGCGCGCAGCGATTCCAGCGCCTTGCCTTTGAGCCCAAACCGTACAAACGAGTCCGACTCGCTGAGCACGCGATCTTGCTCTTCTTCATCGCTCAGCTGCTCGACGGGACGAGTCGTCGGCGGAACCGTACCATCGAGACGAACACCCACCACCGGCGTGATGTCGGAGCTTGTACGTGCTTGCATGGCTGGAACCACCAGTGGCGTCGGACGCCCCGCCGAAACCACAGAACCAGGAATCGGCGACGACTTCGACGACGGCACCGGCCCCGGACTGGGAGAATTGAGAATCAGTGCAGACGTAAAGTGGGTCTGCGCAGCCGAAGCAGCCGGCAGCGAGCCACCGCCCACCGCGCCCTGCGCATCCACGTCGCTGGGATCAATGGCCAGCACCTTGCGATACACCGACTCAGCCGCTCTGCGATCGTTATGAAGCCGCGCCAGCTCTTTCAACACAGCAATCGCTTTGTCCGGCTTTTGCAGCTTCACAAAGGCTTGCGCCAATAGCTCAAGCAGCTCTTTGTCGTTACGATGTTCTTTAAAAGAAGTCTGGAGCCGCGACAGTGCTCGCAGGCTATCGTTCACAGACAGATAGTACCGAGCCAGCTCGTTGGATATCGCAACATCCGACGGAGCGTGGAACAGCAGACGTTCCACCACCTTCGCCCAGTCGTCCATGCGATTCTGGCTCTTGAGCAGCAGGCTCGCCTGACGAAACTCGCGGGCCGCTTCCGTCGGTAGACTTTCCTTCGAGTACAGCTCAGCCAAGCGAATCCGACGCGGCAGGCTCTCTGGTGCCAGATCCACCACCGCTTGTTCGGCACGCAGCGACTGCGCGTGCTTGCCAACCCGTGAATACAGCTGCGCCGCCAGCTCGAACTGCTGCATAGCCAGCGGAACTTTGTTCATGTCGCGATACAGACCGCCTAGCGACATATAAGTATCAGCGGACTTCGGATCGAGCTGAAGAATTTGCTGATAAACCGAAGTGGCTTTATCAGGCTGACCGCTGGCGATATAGAGCTGCGCAACGCGCTGATAGTTGGCGATTGCTTCGCTCTTTTGACCGAGCTTGACGTACAAGTCGCCGATCCGCACCCAAACGAGGACATCGTTTTCGTCCTCGGCGGCAACCTTGAGATATTCACGAAGCGCTTTGTCAAACTGGCCTTTTTCAGCCAATTGCTGCGCTGCTTCGATGAGCTTTTCTTTATTTCCAGAATTGGCCACGAAAGCAAACCGCTGTTCAGAGGTTAGTAAGCGTCCTAGTGTAGTTTCTGCCCACGGAAGACGTCAAGCGGCGCCCGTGACGAGCTACTCGGGCGGCAGTAGCTCACTGTCGTCGGAAGCCGTGGATCGGCTCGCACCAGGGCTCTTCCGAGGAGGAAGCGGCGCAGGTGGCGGCAAGTCGCCAAACGCAGTGCCGATGTAGTCGAGGAAGATCTTGGCTTGCTCGATGCGGTAGTCGTCGGGATGCTCGATCACCAGGCGACGGAACGCATCGCGCGCCTCCTTGGGCTCCCCTTGCTTCAGATACACCTGCCCGAGCAGCATCAGCACTTCCGCATCACGCCGCGCCCGTGGATACTCACGCACCACGAATTCCAGTCGACCGATCGCGGCCTTGGTTCGGCCTCGCTCCAGGTAGTAGCGAGCGACGTACAGCTCATGATCCGCCAGGCGCTGAATCACGTCGGCGAGCAGCTTGCGACCCGAGTCGGCATACGCGCTCTGTCCGTAGCGATCAAGGAAGCTCGTCAGCTCTCGCTGCGCATCAATGACCGGGCCTTGATCCTTTTCGTACGACGGTGGCAGCACGAAAAAGTCCGACGGAATCTGCTTGAAGTACGACTCACCGATCTTGAACGCGCAGTAGCCATCGACCGTCTTGGGATGACGCGGATGGCTGGCGATGAAGGTCTTGTAGCCGTCGATGGCCTCGATGTAGGCCTCGCGGGAAAACGCGGAGTCAGCCAAGCCCAGCTCCGCCCACGGCACCCAGCGTGACGTCGGCCAGTTTTGTCGGACGTAGTTGAAGTACTTGGCTGCGTCGAGACTGCTTTCGCCCTTCATCGAGCGAATGCCCTTTTCGTAGTTCTCTTTGGCGGTCTTGCCGTAGATCACCGGACGAAAGTTTTCGACGAAGGCCGCACACCCAGCCAGATACAGCACAGCGACAACCAGCGAACATCGCAGCAGCGTCTGTGGGACCGAGAGCCTGCGAAACAAAAAGTGCATGTGGACGCTCAATGTGGTCTGCGACAGGTCGATCTGTCAACTCTGACGACGAAAAACCGTCATGATTTGGCCCACTTACGGCTGGGCCGCTGCTCGGGTTTTGGTGGAGCGGGCGTTGGCTCGACGGGTCGCGGTGCGGGTCTGCGCACGCGCAGCTTCGTAGGTCGCGACAAACTGCTCGGCGCTGACCTTGGCGATCGCTTGACCGACAATCGGCAGCGAGATGTCGTCGAGATTCCGCACACGCAGACACGACTTGCCCATGTCGAGCACCTTGCCAAGCTGCCGATGCGCGTCGACAAACCACGTTGAGAGTGCTGGATCGCCGTAGATCGACATCAGGTACAGCGACACATAGCCTTTCTGCGACGCGAGCGCCGCCACCGTCAGCGGCTGACCGTTGTAGGTGTTCGGATACACCGACAGCGGAATCACGTAGCCAATCATTCCGTAGACCATCGTCTCGGAAAAACCGGGCGGCAGGTTTTCGCAGAGGACCGAGCGAATCGCCGAGACGATCTCGCGACGCTCGACGGGAAGCTCTTCCAGATAGGCGGAGACGTTCGAGGCTTTGCTCTGTGCCATGCGTCGCACAGTAGCGCGAAGCAGCGAGGGTGCAAACGAATCGAAGCGGCAGCACGGGCGACACAGCCAAGCGCTCCGCCGATCGGGATAGTGACCGACGGAGCGACATGGGCTAGAAGGTCAGCTTCAGCTTGTACGGGTTCACCTTCGACGCGCCCGAGTAGTACTTGACGTAGACCCAGAAGGTTCCGGCGCTGGCGGCCTTGTTGGTGGCGCTGGCGGAATCGACGAGGCCGGCATCTTTTTCGCTCTTGGCGACGAGCGCCTTCGACTGATCGTAGATGTACACGTCAAAGTCCGAAGCAGACGGCGGCGTCAGATCGGCTTGTAGCGTCTTGCCCGCGCCGAGCGTGACCTTGAAGTAGTCGTCGTCTGCGCTCGACGAGATAAAGCCGTTCACCGTGGTTCCCGAGGTCGAGACGACGTTGCCCTGGTTAAACGATCCGTTTGGCTCGGCTTCGTTCTGGCTGGTGCCGGTGCCGCTGTTCGAGACAGTGACCGATACGCTCGTCGAGGTTCCGACGTTGCCTGCACCATCTTTGGCCTTGGCCGTGATGCTGTAGGTTCCGTTTGCGACGGTCGTGGTGTTCCAGCTGATCGAGTACGGCGCGGTGTTGTCGCTGCCAATCAAGGTGGTGCCCGCGTAGAAGTCGACGCTGTCGACGCCGATGTTGTCGCTGGCAGTGGCCGAAACGGTCGTCGATCCAGTCAGCGTCGATCCAGCGGTCGGGGCCGTCAGGCTGACCGTCGGAGCAACCGTGTCTCCGGTTCCGCAAGGCGTCCAGGTGCCGGGAACTCCGACGGCGTCCCACGACTTTTGGGTATTGACCCACTCTTCCGAGCAGCTTCCGTACAGATCCTTGGCAGCCTGCGCGGTGGCATTGCGTGCATCTTGGAACTTGGCCGAGCTGGTCAAGATCGCGGTGTTGGCCTTAAAGAAGATCTTGGTGGCCTTTTCGATGCCGATGCCGGTGACGGACACTGTGGTCTTGGCGCGCGGATGTGTACCGCCCTGCGACAGCAGATAGAACGCCAGGTTGGCGATGCCGCTGTTGCCGTGAACGCCGCCGTTGTCCGAAGTGCCGGTGATGCGCTCGGGGTAATAGTCTTTGCTGTAGGCGTCGGCGGTCGGGTTGTTCATAAAGCGCAGCGCACCGCCGGCAAGTCCTGCCTTGGCGACCTCTTCACCGATCTTCCAGGTGTTGGCGGTCGCGGTGATGCTGGCTGGATTGCCCGACGAGCTACCACCAGACGCAACCCACGCTTCCGCCGCTGCGCCGAAGATATCGGACATGCCTTCGTTGAGCGCGCCAGACTCGTTTGAATACACCAGGCTTGAGGTCTTATCGGTCACAGCGTGGGTCAGCTCGTGCGCGGTGACGTCGATGGCAAGCGAGAGCGCCTTAAACGTCGTCGAGTCTCCGTCGCCGTACACCATCTGGTTGTAGGGATCGCCAAGCCAAGCCGCGTTCGCGCCAGAGCACGAAAATCCCGTCGAGAACGTGAAGTGAACCGACGACTTGAGCAGCGCGCCCGCGCCGTCATACGAGTCACGGTTTAAGAAGTTCTTATAGAACCAGTAGGTCGAGCCGGTGTTGGTGTACGCGGCGTTGGCAATGGTGTCGGTGCTGGTTCCGCCCTCGTTGTAAAGGAGCGTGCCGGGAAGCTCGCTGCCGGTCGAAAGGCACTTGCTCTTGCCGTCATAGATCGATCGGCTGAGCCCGGTGTGAATGCGCGAGACCTGCGACAGCACGCGACCGCTGTGGGCATCGACCAGCAGATCTTCAAACGCGTGACCTTCTGCACCTTGGTATTCGACGACCGCGTGATAGGCGAGCGCCAGGTTGCCGGACTCCTCATCCCCGAAGATCACCAGCGTGGGAGCCTTGTGCGTCAGCGGCTTTCCGTCTTTGACAAGGCCCGCCAGCGCCGTCGAAAGCGCAGCATCTCCGCTCAGAGAGGGTCGCGTTCCGATTCGCAGCGCAGGCAGCGTACGTCCCAGCACAGAGTGAACCGCGCCATCTTCGGCCACTTGCAGGGTCAGCTCGCCACCGAGCACAGGAATGCCTCCGTGCGTCTGACCCAGTCGCAGATAGCGATAGCCATCGGGCTCGCGCACTTCCCGCTGGAACGCAAAGTCGGACTCTGGAGCGAGCCGCAGCGAGCGCGAAAGGATGTTCATCGCAAAGTCGCGCGCTTCTTCTCCGCTCCGAACAGAGGCCGCCACCCGACCGGACAGAAACACGGGCTGCTTGCTCACTGAATCGAGCGATGCGGACTCAAAACCGAGCGTACGCAGCGACGAGCCTTTCGCAGTCACCGCAGCGGCAAGCAGCTCCTCTTCCGTGGACGCGGCATCGGGCTGGTTCTGCGCACAACCAGACACCAGCATCGCAGCGGAGCAAGAGAAGATCGCCATATGGGACAGAAACCGAAGCGTACGAGTACGAGTCATAGGAAGACCTCTGTCTGCAAGGGGGAAGGAATCCGCGAAAGAATCCGTCTTGGCCGCACGACGCGACCGCCATCTGTACAGAGTTATGACTGCGCTTTTTCCGTCGCGAAAGTGGGAAAACACTCATCAGGGGGTGGGATTTTTTCCCCAGTCCGGGGTCTCCGAAGCAGAGCCCCCAACAGGCCGATCAATCGAGCGGTTCCAAGACCCCAGTGTGCGCGTGTCCATCGTGACCCTGATGAATCACTCGAGAGCCGCTCAGCGTCGAAGAAATCGCATCTGAAAGATCGCTAAGGTGCGCGCGCGTATCGACATCCAGCGCACTGCGTTTGGCCTTCTGTTCATCCAGCTTGCTATCCAGTAGCTGAAGCTGATAGCGCGCTTGCGCACGCGCGTGCATGCGTTCCGGTGACGTGTGCAGCACCAGCTGACTCAGCCGCTCTACGTAGCGAAGCTGAAGCTCTCTGCGCTGTGGAGAGATCGGTGCAGAGGGTCCACTGAGCACATCGGAACAGATCGACTGGGTCAGCTGTGACAGCAGCTCTCCGACGGTAAGTACCGCGTCACGTCCGAACGCTTGCTCGCCATCGATCATGCGCCGTACGCGCAGAGGATCGAGCAGCTCTTCCAGCGTGTGAAGCCGCAGCTCGAGCACTTGTCGCCACAACGGAGTCATCACTTGCCGAGCACCAGCCAGTCTGCGCGGAGTCAGATAGTCTTCCCCAAGCTGCTGCGCCAGCATCGGAGTGATCGGCAGCGTACTTTCCGCAAACACATCACTTAGCAGAAACGTCAGCGCCGCACTCTGCTTGCTCTTTTCGACGGGACGCGCAGCGGGATGAAACGATGCATCCCCGATGTGATCACGCGATCCGTAGCGACCCCCAATGTAGGAAGGAACCGATCCGACCGCGCTGCGATAGTCATGAAGCAGAGAGCGCGCAAGCTGGGTCACATCCGCCGGACGCTCACCTGGACGAAGGCTCCCTTGCGAGAGCTTTTGCCACAGCTCTTTGATCTTCTGCGTACGCTCTTTGGCCCAGACAAGTGGCTCACTTCCCAAGTCCCAGCGCTGCACAGAGGGGTCCGCATCCAAGTTCGCTTCTTCGTCGCTGCCAAAGACATAACCCCACTGTGCGGCCTGGCTTGCAAGCGATGCGGCATACAGCGGATCAGGAGAGTACGCATACGCAATGCTCAGCAGATCCGAAGGACCAATGCTAAGCGGATAATAGGGAAAGTCCGGCAGAAACTCCGATCCAGATCCGCTGGGCAAGTTGATCGCTGGATAGTCCATCACCGACGCGATCGAAGGACTCTGTTTCAGCCAGCTTGGATCACCGAGCTTATCGGACGGACACAGCGTGCTTGCGCGAAAGTTGTGACGAAGTCCCAGCGCATGACCGGCTTCGTGCATCGCGATATAGCGCAGCTTCTGTCCAATCAGCGGATCAGGAAGGGAATCGCTGGGAAGGATCGCTTTTTGACTCAGCAGCAGCGCGCGCAGAACGTCTCCCTGCTGACCCAGAACCGCAGACAGCTCCTCTTCATCCTGACTGAGCGCCGTGCTGGGTGTCTCTGCATCGGTTGGACTCAGCCACTTTTGACGCTGACGCAGACCTTCGCGCACCGGACTGCTCGACAGAATCAGGGACGCTGTCAGGATCTCTCCCGAGCGCGGATCAACCACCGGAGAGCCTCTTCCCCCAAGCGAGTGTTCCCCCACATCCCAGTGAATCACCGCGATGCGCGGATCATCCAGCGCGGTCTTGCTCGGAAGCACCGCCGCACGAATCGCATCCTTCCAGCCCGCAGCTTCGAACGCACGATTCCACTGACGAACTCCGTCCAAAATATACGGCTGATACGCTTTGGGAGTCGCCGGATCCAGATAGAACACAATCGGACGAACCGGAACGATCAGGTCTCCTTCTCGATGATGAGGTTCCAGTCGCCAGCGCGCCACCGCGTGCGATTCCTGCTTGGGATTTTTGCTGTGAAAGTCCCGAAAGGACTTCACAAAGGTGCCCATCCGGTCATCGGCGGCCCGACGCTGCATCGGAATCTGTGGGAGCTGCAAAAAGGAATACGTGATCCCAACCGAGTTGACCTCGTGACCCAGATCCGTAACGGTCGCAGCTTGATATCCCAGACGAACCCGCAGCGATGTACTCTGCGAGGTTCCGTTCAGTCCTTCCACATAGCTGAGCTTGCGTGATGCCTTCTGATGATCGCGTCCAATCGCAGCACCCGCCAGCAGATCTTCCAGCAGCAGCTCATCCAGTCCCACCAGCACATCGCCGGTGTTTGTCGGTTCTTTCGTTCGACGCTTGCTCCGCGCTGCGTCTTTTCCTGCTTCCTTCGCTGCGTCTGTTTCCGATTCCTTTTCCGATTCCTTTTCCGATTCCTTTGCGACTGCGCGGTCTTCTGCCAAGATCGGAAGAGAAGCAATCACCGTCGGAGAAAACGTCCGATGAACCGCCGACCAAGCGTCCTTCTGATCCAAGTACGCATGCGGCTGCTCGATCAGATACAAGCGATTTCCGTGACGCACCGGCATGATCATCCGCTCTTGCAGCATCATTCCGGTCAGCGTACCCAGCACATCCGAGCCACGCCGTCCGGTTCCTTGACTGACTGCGAGCGTCATCAGAAACGGCTTCCCCAGCTGCTTGCCCTGCACCAGCATGTACGTCTTGGTACGGTAGGAGTAGGTGACAAACAGACCCGGTGTGGTCTTCACTTCCTTGTCTTTGAGGAAGTTTTTCAGCGCAGCCGGCTGCGGAGCATCGCGACCTTCCCGAGGCAGCGCCGATTCATCTGCGGCACCGATGCTCCGCTTCATACATCCCGACAGCGGAACGCAAAGGGACAGACATCCCAGCGACCAAAGCCAGCGGCCTTGCGTCATACGGTCTAGCATCAGACTCCCTCCACAGACCTGTGCATAGCTCCCGATCATCGCACAGTTTTTTGCGTCCGTGGTGCGTCTTCTTTGGCGTTGTACGTGTATTCGCCCCTTTCGCTGATTCTGTGCAACACACCACGCAGACCTCGCGCTACAGTCAGCGCAGGAAAGGCACCATGAAGAGAGTCTTTGCGTCTCTGTTTTCGTCTCTTCGTTCGTGGATCAACTCGATGGCTTCATCGAAGCGTCTGCTGCTGTGGATCTGTCTGCTGACGTTTGTGCTGATGATTCCTGCGCTCAGTGCCGGCTTTATGCTCGATGACTATCCGCAGCGACTGACGTTTTGGCCACAGTTCCGCTTTCCGGGCGGTCCACGCGGAGACTGGGATCTGTTTCACTTTCAAGGTCCAGATCGCAGCTACTTTCAGCATCACCTGCAGCAAGGTCTGTGGCCGTGGTGGACGACTCCCAACCTGCGGCTCGCGTTCTTTCGTCCACTTAGCTCTCTGCATCACGCGCTGGATTATCGGCTGTGGCCCGATGCCGCGTGGCTGATGCATCTGGAAAGTCTGTTTCTCTTTTTTGGCATCGTGTACGTGCTGGGAACCCTGTATCAAAGACTGCTTGGTGTGACGCTCACCGCCGCGCTCGCAGTCCTGATGTTTGCCGTCGATGATGCGCACTCCATGGTGGTGATGTGGATTGCCAATCGCAACGCGCTGTGGGCGGTTCTGTTTTCTGCCATGGCCCTGCTCTGCTTCATCCGCTATCGACAAGGATCCTTTCCAAGCGGCAAGCTTGTCGGTCCGCTGTGCTTTGCGCTCGGACTCCTTTCCGGGGAAACTGCCGTCGGAGCTGCCGCATATCTGTTTGCCTACGTGCTGTGGATGGAACAAGGACCCCTGCGCACGCGACTGCTCAGTCTTCTTCCCTACGCGCTCATCGGAGTGCTCTGGGCTGCAACCTACAAGCTGCTAGGATATGGCAGTGCCGGAAGCGGAATGTACATCGATCCGGCGAGCGAGCCGCTGCACTATCTATCGACGGTGCTGATTCGCTTGCCGCTGCTCCTGCTGGCGCAGCTTGGACTGCCGCCCGCTGATGTCTGGATGCAGACTCCGACTTCGATTCTGCCTGCTGCGGCGTTCGTTGCTTCGCTGTGTCTGGGAGTCTTTTCCCTGCTCTGTTATCGCGTCTTGAAGTTGCAGTCCCACACGGCCAAGACGGCTGCTTTTTTTGCGACCGGAATGACGCTGTCTCTGCTGCCCGTTTGTGCGGTATGGCCCGGAGATCGACTGCTGCTCTGCTCAGGACTTGGCGCGTTCGGACTGCTCAGTCAGCTCATCACCGTGCTGTGGCAAACGCGCGCGCAGCACCACGGAATCCGACGCGCACTACGAAGCACCATCGCGATTGCACTGCTGCTGATTCACATCGCACTGGCCAGTGTCCTTCTGCCGCTGCGGATTTCCTTTTTGGCGAGCACCTTTGGATCGATCGTTCCGCGCGCAGCGGCCACACTGCCCCCAAGTGAGCTGTTTCCTGATCACACCTTGGTCATGCTCAACGCGCCCGATCCGCTGGTTGCGGTCTATTCGGTCAGCTATCGGTTCTTGCAGACCCAGAAGCTGGGGGATGCGATTCGGCTGCTCTCTGTGGTGCAAAGGGGATCGCTACTGGTCACGCGTACCGACGAAAAAACCCTGGTACTAGAGCCCAGCGAAGGATTCCTTCACGATCCGCTCAGTAGTGTGTTTCGGAGTCCGTCTCTGCCCATGTCCGTGGGTCAGCAAGTGACGCTTTCCAACATGACCGCGACCGTGCTTTCCGTCAGTCCGCAAGGCATTCCCACCCGTGTGGCGTTTCGCTTTGAAAGAGTCCTCGAAGACTCCTCTTATCTGTGGGTGATCTGGAAAGATCGCGGCTTCGTTCCGTTTCCGCTGCCACGCATCGGACAGATTCAGCTGCTGCCTGCGATCGACTATCAACTGGCGATGGGAATGAAGTAGCGACGAAAAAGAGCAGCAGACAGAGATCTCCGCAGCTACCCGCGAAGGTGAGACAGAAGCAGTGCGTTCACTTCTTCAGGACACTGAATCGGTGCAGCATGCGCGGCATCGGAAAGCTCTACGTAGCGACCATTTAGACCCTCTGCAAGTCGCTTTCCTTCCGACGGTGGCGTCAGCAGATCATACCGAGCGCTCATCACCAGCGTAGGAATCCCTTTCAGCTTCGGCAAAAGCGCTGCGGAATCAAAGCGACTCATCGCCGCAATCTGTTTCATCGCCACGCGCGGCAGCGTTCCTATCTCGCGACCAAACAGCGCGCTCACATGCTGCGCCAGCTTGTCCACGTTGTGCTGCGCCAGATAGGACGCTGGCATCATCAGCTCCAGCAGCGCACGTCGACGCATCGACAGCGTTCCGATCATCGATCGCAGGTTCTTCCACAGCAGCAGTGGATCCAGTCGCAGCGGCGTTTTTCCTGACACAAACGTGTTCAGCAGAGACAGACTCAGCACGCGACTTGGCGCTTGGGATGCTGCACTGACCGCAATCGCTCCACCCAAGGAATGACCGATGAGGTGCGCGCGATCCATCGACTCTGCATCCATCAGCGCCAGCACATCTGCGCCCATGTCTTCGACGGAAAGAGCCGCAGGAATCGGCAGACTCTGTCCATACCCGCGATTGTCAAACCACAGACAGCGAAAGTACGGAACCAGCGCATCCAGCTGAGGACGCCAGGCACTTCCTCCTACCGACGTTCCGTGAATCAGCACCACCGAAGGACCCTGTCCTTCCACGTAGTAGCTAAGCCGACAGCCATTCGAACGCAGTGTCTTGTGCATCATGACGTTGAAAAGGTAGCGCGGAAGAGACGTCCAGGTGAGCGGAGCGCGATGAAGTCACCGCGCATCCAACAACGCACGCAGTCACACCAGCCAGCTTACGCGCAGGTGTTGTCCATCTGGCAGGTCTTGCCACCGTTGCAGTGTGCGTCCATCGTGCACTCTACACACATGTTCATGGCGGGGTTTGCGTTCACCAAGCAAGCAGCCGTCGGGTTCATGCAGCCGACGTGAGGCACCGCACCGCTCGCACGACAAGGCACGCAGGTCTTGGTCGCGATATCGCACGCCGGTGTTCCAGCGCCGCAGTCCGCATCGTTTCGACATGAGACGCACTTGTTCAGCAGCGGGTTGGCGTTCGTGATGCAGTACTTCCCAGCGCCGCAGTCGACGTCCGCAAGGCAGGCCACGCACTTGTGCGTCGTCGTCATCTCGCAGATCGGCGTCGGGTTCATGCAGTCTGCGTTCATCAAGCAGCCCACGCACGCATTCTTGGTCACGTCGGTGTTATCGACCTTGCACTTGGGAGTCGACATGCTGGTGCAGTCCATGTTGACCAGACACTCGGTGCAGCGATTGCTCGTGACGGTGTCACACAGTGGCTTTGACGTTCCGCACTGCGCGCTGGCCGTACACTCGACGCACTTGTTCTTGTTCGCGTCCAGGTTGGTCAAGCACTTGGAAAACGGAGCGACGCACGCCATCGTGTTCACCGCCGTACAAGCCACGCACTTGTTGATTCCCAGATCGCACGCCGGAGTCGCCGGAGTTCCCAAGCAGTTTCCGTCTGCCAGACACTGCACGCACTGGTTCATCGCCGAGTTTGCGTTCACCTTGCACTGCGCGTTCGGCGCCGTACAACCAAAGCCCGCCAAGCACGGCACGCACTGATTCGTCGTCGTATCGCACGCTGGCTTGCCCGCCACGCCCGCGCAGTCGGCATTGGCCAGACACTCGACACACTGGTTCATCGCCGGGTTCGCGTTTTCCTTGCACTTCGGCGTCGCACCGTTGCAGCCAAACGCCGCCGTGCACGGAACGCAGCTATCGGTGGTGCCGTCGCACGCTGGCTTGGCCGCATCCGCACAGTCGCCGTTTACAACGCACTCGACGCAGTGATCCATGCCTTTGCAGACCGGCTTGGCCGGATCGTCGCAGTCCGCGCTGGCCAGACACTCGACGCAAGAAGTGCCGTTTTTGCACATATCGCGCGCGCCGTTGCAGGCCGGGTTGGTGCCGCACATACACTGCTGGTTCACGCACGCGTTGGCCGTCATCGCGTTGCACGCCGTCGAGCAGTTGCCGCAGTGCGTAAAGTCCGTGGCAATGTTTACGCACATCGCGACGTTCTTGCAGCAGCTCGAGTTCGTCGATCCATAGTCCGAGCAGTCGTCGCTGACGCCGTTGCAGTTTTCGTCTTTTCCATCGCAGAGCTGCTTGGTCGGTCCCGTCGCAGCCGTGCAGGTCAGATACTTCCGCTTTTCGTCAAAAGCCGGTGACACCGCGTAGCCCGTATCGATCGAAAACGGATTGGTCTTGGTGTAGTCGCAGCCGCCCACCGTTCCCGCGATGCACGTTCCCGTATTCACACCGCAGACCTGACCGTATTCCAGCAGGTTCATGCCGTCGGGCGCATCCAGTCTTCCGTCGCAGTCCTGATCCTTGCGATTGGCCACCACCGACTCGCAGGTCTGCTTTTCCTTCTGCTGTGCACCAAAGCACTTCGGAGCCGTCGTCGTATCGTCCCGCGTCGCTGGACACGCCTTGATGCCCGTCTTGTCGTGCGCGCCCGGCTTCAGGCCACTACAGACGCAGCGTCCGGTCTTCAGTCCCGTCGCTGCCACCGTTCGATTGCACTCACCGAGCGCAAAGTCCGTGCACGACATGATCACGTTCTTGTTCGTGACCGGGCTCTTTTCGACCATCCGAGCGCCCTTGTCGTCCGGGTTTAGCTCGTCGATGATTCCGTCGCAGTCATTGTCTTTTCCGTCGCACAGCTCTGCCGCCCACGGATGCGTATTTTTGTCGTTGTCGTCGCAGTCCGCATCCGCGTTATAGCCGTCTCCGTCGGTGTCATTGGTACAAGCTGTATCCGCGACACCGTTTTGTGCTTTTCCGTCGCCGCAGCGATCCGGCGCGCCGGGGAAGCTCTGATAGTCCGCATCGTTGCTGTCCACCGGCAGCCCGAGCGTGTTGCAGCCCGCCGTCGCATTCGGGAAGCCGTCCATGTCCTTGTCGCACGTCGTCGGATTGGCCGGACAGCCACTGCGCGCCGTTCCGTCACAGTCCGCATCTTGCGCCGTCGTGCCATCGACCTGCGTATTCGCGCACAGCTGTCGCATCGCCGCCAGCTTCGAGCCGCCACCCTCGCTGCCCTTCAGATCCATCAGGCCCATGATCTGGCTGGCCCCGTTATACGACGTCGAGCTGGGGAACACGCCGCGATCGTTGTCGTCGCAGTCGATCTTCTTTCCCGACGAAACGTACTGCGCCGTCGGACAGATTCCCCCCTGCGCTTTGTCGTCGCGCTGATAGCCGTCACCGTCGAGATCGCAGTCCACGCAGCCGCCCGACGGATTGCCGTCGCACGCCCAGTCTTTGCTGGTGTCCGCGCAGTTCTTCTTCGCGCCCGGATAGATGTTCGGGTTGGTGTCGTCGCAGTCGCGCTGGCTCACCACCGGATCGTTTGGCGAATAACCGTCGCAGTCATCGTCGACAAAGCACGGAACGATCTTGCCCGTACAGTCGTAGTCCGTCGCAGAGTCGCAGCGCGCCGGCATACACGCCGTCATGTCCTTGAGCTTGTTGTGGTTCGTCGCGCAGCTTGCTTTGTCGGTACACTCACAGCAGTTGCGCGGACGCGGATTGCCGTTGAACCGCGCCGGATCGCTGTCGTCGCAGTCCGTGCTTTCGGGATCTCCGTCGCCATCGCGATCCTGACACTGCGGAACGCTGTCTCCACACGACACATCAAACGGCAGACCACAGCGAGGCTTGGCCAGCGGATTGATGTCCACCGCGTACAGTCCCGTCGGAAGCTTCATCTCCGTCGGGCCCGGATCACGATCCACGCAGTCGAGCACATGCAGCTTCGACTGATACTTGACCTTGGCTTCCTTGAGCGCGTCGGTCCACGTCACAGCGTCGGGAAAGTGATCGAAGTCGAGATCCAGCATCGGATCGACCTCGAGCAGATCGGCATCCACTTGCTGGGTTCCCGAGACGCTGACGACCTCCGCGAAGAAGAACTCAGACTGGCGCGAGTTCGGAATGACACCGTCGGGAATCAGCTTGTCCTCGGCGGCACGAACGTGAACCAAATACTCGGCCTTCTGCGGCAGCTTCAGACCCAGTCGCAGCGGCTGCGAAAACAGGTCGCGCCCTTTGCTGACCGCCGCCACCGGCTGAATGCCCGACTGATACAAGATCACGCGCTTTTCGCGGTCTTGCACCGTGACAGCGTATTCGCTAATCGAAACGCCCGATGGAGGCCGAATTTGCAGGACGATCGCGTCCTCGCTGCTACAGGCCGAAAAGAACGACAGCAGAAGCACAAGCAGGCTGCCAAGCGCGGTCTTTCGTCTGAGCAGTCGGCGCAGCCACGCAGGACCAGAGCACTCATGGCACGGCGTCTTAACTAAATCGTTGCCGGTGAGTCGGTAAGCGGTCATAGGCTCCCCCAAGCTACTTCCTGACTATGTTAGCGCGTCTTACCGTCGTGAGTACAGCGCCAAGCGAGCGGTCCAGCCAGGGTCCGGTTTGCTCGAAGATTTTTCCGCGCCCAAGGTCTCGGCGGACTCCGGCCATCGGGTCACTCCGCGCAGTGCTCGTCATTCAGACAGTGGGTTTGCTGGAACGGGCCCGCCGCTGCTATGCTGGCCGGGCACGATGCCAAGCGACGAGCCCAAACCACAGACCTCTTCGACGGAAGCTTCGCCAAACGGAGCGAACCACGCAGCGACGGCCCAAGCAGCGGGAACGACTCGACCTGAGCCGAGCATCCCCGCCGAGCCAAGCGGACGCCTGCGTCACGATCACATCGACCTGGACGCCGAGGAGCGTCGTCACCGCCGAGGCAAACAAGCCGGTCTGCCGGTGATGCCGATCCTGGTGGGTCTGATCGTTGTGACCGCACTGGTGTTCTACGTGCTGCACATGCGAGCCGTCGCCAAAGACGAAGCCGCCGCCAAGCAGCGCGCCGCCGAAGCAGCAGCAGCCACCCCGCCGCCTGCCGCGCCGCAGCCGGAAACAAAGGCCGCTGACGCTAAGGCCGCCGATCCAAAAGCCGCTGACGCCAAGCCTGCCGATTCAAAGGCCGCTGACGCCAAGCCCGCCGATCCAAAGGCCGCTGACGCCAAGCCCGCTGACGCTAAGCCCGCTGCGGCCAAGCCTGCTGACGCGAAGCCGAAGAGCGACAAGCCGCGCGCCAAAAAGTCGGAAGACAAGACCAAGAACCTGCCGCGCCTGTCCGATCTCCCCGAAGGCTGATCGACGCGATCGGCCCCGGGGCCCACCGTCCCTACGATCCGTCGCCGCGCTTAGCCCATCTTTTCAAGCAGCGTCTGAAGCTGGGCCTGTTCCTGCTTGTCCAGCCGTCCGAGCCGCTCGCCAAACACCTTCATCAGCAGATCCTGGCCGCTCTGCATCACCAAGCGTCCCATCGGCGTCAGCGTCAAGCGATGCCTTCGGAGATCCGCCGGATCGATGTCTCGACGCACAAAGCCCGCCGACTCCAGCCGCTTCAGATAGACCGTCACCGTGGGCTTGGGCATACACAGTGCGCTCGCCAGCGCCGCTGGGTGTGGATTTGCGTCCACTTCCGACAGCAAGAACAGCTCTTTGGGTTCCAGCCCGAGCGCAGCCAGCTCCGACGCGACGCTGCCCAAGACCGACATCAGCAGCCGATAGTTCAGTGACCAGATCTTGGCCGCGTCCATGTTGTGGGTCTCCTCTTGCCGTGCAGATAGTTCAAAATTAAACTTGTACAAACCGGAACAAGCATTATTTGAAACTAAGTGGGTGTTGAACCAACCATACCACGCATCGTCCGGTCTCAGACAGTCACAGGAGAAACCATGGCTCTCGATCACTATGTAACGCTTGGCCGCTCTGGACTTCGTGTCAGCCCGTTCTGCCTGGGGGCAATGACGTTTGGAGATAATCTCGGCTGGGGATCCAGCGTCGAAGAATCGCAGCAAATCCTCGATCGCTTCATCGAGCTGGGTGGAAACTTCGTCGACACCGCGAACTTCTACACCAAGAGTCACTCGGAAAAGATCATCGGTGATCACATCGGACGACACAGTGCGCGACGGGATCGCTTGGTCATCGCGACGAAGTTTAGCGGCAACCTCTATCCCGGTGATCCAAACGGCGGTGGCTCGGGTCGCAAGTCGATCCTCTCGGCGTGCGAGCAGTCGCTGCGACGGCTCCAGACCGACTACATCGATCTGTACTGGCTGCACAACTGGGACGTTCACACGCCGATCGAGGAGACGATGGCTGCGCTCGACGACTTGGTTCGTTCGGGCAAGGTGCGCTACATCGGCGTGTCAGACACGCCCGCGTGGAAGATTGCTGAGGCCAACATCACGGCTCGCTTCCGAGGCTGGTCGTCGTTCATCGGGCTTCAGATCGAGTACTCGCTGCTCGAGCGAACGGTAGAGCAAGAGCTGGTTCCGATGGCGCTGGAGCTGGGACTTGGCATCACGCCGTGGTCGCCGCTCAAGAGTGGCGCGCTCAGTGGCAAGTACACACGGGAAAACGCCGGTCAGGTCAAAGGCGATCGCGGCCCATTCCTCGACTATTTCCTCAACGAGCGGACCTATGCCGTCGTCGATGCGCTGCAAGAGATTGCCAAAGCCAAAGACACGACGGTGGCGCGCGTGGCGCTGTCGTGGGTGCAGTCGCAGCCGGGAGTCAGCTCGACGATCATTGGGGCGCGACGGCTCAGCCAGCTGGAAGACAACGTCAAAGCGCTGGCTGTCAAGCTGACGACGGAAGAGCGAGCGAAGCTCGACGCGCTGACCAAGCCGACGTTCGGCTTCCCGCAGAGCATGCAGCCGATCTTCCCGTCGATTCACAACGGCGGAACCACGGTGAACGGAACCTACGCACCCGCATCGGCCTTTACGCTGCAACCGGGCGAAAAACCCTACTAGGCCGCGAAAAACCCTACCAGGCCGCGAAAACCTGGCCTGCATGCCCGAAAGCCGACCCAGCGGGTCAAAAACCACTGGAACGGGCTGAAAATCCCCCAAAGCATCCGCTGCTCGCGGGCTTCTGTGCGCACTGAATTGTAACGATTCCGTGACATTTTGCGCAGCGCCGGACCGAAGGCTCGCTATTGTGCGCGCATGGCACGGCGAGTAAAGAGCGTTCCAGTGTTTCACGTCGACGGGGGCCAACAGTCCCAGCGCGTCGAGCCGCTGTGTGTCGAAGCGCCGCTCCAGATCTGGGTGAAGCAAGGTCCGCACAGCGACGCGCAGCCGCTGACGATCACGATGCGAACACCGTCGGAACGACAGAGCCAGCGAGACGAAGAAGACGCGGACCTGGCGCTCGGGTTTCTGTACGGCGAAGGGCTGATTCATTCCCCGTCGCAGGTGATCCAGGTGGACAGCCCGCATTCAGACGGAAACTCGGTGGTGGTGACGCTCTCAAAAGACGTTCCGCTGGTCAGTGAGCGACTGTCGCGCAGCTTCTTTTCGACGAGCGCGTGTGGTGTCTGCGGCAAGAGCACCGTCGAAGGTCTGTCGGCTACGCCACAGGAACCAGTTCGCCGGGGCTGGCCGACGATGAACGTGGAAGCGCTGACGAAGCTTCCGTTGCTGCTGCGAGAGAACCAAGCGACGTTTGACCAGACCGGCGGGCTCCATGCTGCGGCGCTGTTCGATGAGACGCTGTCGCTTGTGGCGCTGCGCGAAGATGTGGGCCGTCACAATGCCGTCGACAAGCTGATCGGATCGATGCTGCGCAAAGACGCGCTGCCGCTGCACGGACATCTGCTGCTGGTGTCGGGACGCGCCAGCTTCGAGCTGGTCCAAAAAGCCCGCATGGCGGCGATTCCGCTGTTTGTGGCGATTGGCGCTCCGTCGAGCTTGGCGCTGGAGGTCGCGCGGTCCGCAGGCATCACCCTGGTTGGTTTTTTGCGCGAAGCGCGCATGAACGTCTACTGTGGATTCGAGCGCCTACAGACCGAGCACGGACCGCTGTATTGCGACGAGGATGTAGACGCTGCGAAGGACAATTTGGAATGTCAAACTCCGTCGATAGTTCCCGTGGGACGCAGACTCCCGACGATTCCCGTCTGGTCACGGTAGGCAGCCGCGCAGGTCAGGCTGGCGGCCTCGGTGCCATCTGGTCCACGCTGCATGAGATCCGTCGCAATGACACCGGACTTGTGCGGGGCGCGCAGACGCTGCTCAAGCTCAACCAGCCCGAAGGGGTCGACTGTCCGGGCTGTGCGTGGCCAGAATCCCCCGACGAGCGCGGTACGGTCGAGTTTTGCGAAAACGGTGCCAAAGCGATTACGTGGGAAACCACGCGACGACGGGTGGATGCAGCCTTTTGGGCGAACCACAGCGTCGCTGCGCTCCAGCAGCACAGCGACTATGAGCTGGGACAGCACGGACGCTTGGCGGTGCCGGTGTATCTGCCGCCGGGTGGAACGCACTATCAGCCGATTGCGTGGGACGCGGCGTACAAGCTGATTGCAGGCGAGCTTGGCAAGCTGTCGTCCCCGCATGAAGCGGCGTTTTACACATCGGGACGAACCAGCAACGAAGCCGCGTATCTGTATCAGCTGTTTGTGCGGATGCTCGGGACGAACAACCTGCCCGACTGCGCAAACCTGTGTCACGAGTCGAGCGGTGTCGCACTCAAAGAGTCGGTCGGCGTCGGCAAAGGCACGGTTCAGCTGGAAGACTTTGCGCAAGCGGATGCGATCTTTGTCTTCGGGCAAAACCCTGGAACGAACCATCCGCGCATGCTGTCGGTGCTGCAAAAAGCCGCGCAGCGAGGCTGTCACATCGTCGCGGTGAACCCGCTGCCGGAAGCGGCGCTCCAGCGCTTTGCGCATCCGCAGAATCCGACGGAGCTGATGCTGGGAGGAACGCCGATCAGCAGCATGCTCTTGCCGGTTCGCATCGACGGAGACGCAGCGCTGTGCAAAGGGATCATGAAAGAGCTGCTCACGCTGGAACGGCAGCATCCGGGGCAGATCTTCGACTGGGACTTTATCCGTGAGCACACGACGGGCATCGACGAGCTGTTGGCCGATCTCGACGCGGTGTCCTGGGATGACGTGACGCAGGGCTCGGGGCTGTCTCGTCAGCAGATCCGTCAAGCCGCAGAGGTGTGGCGACGCTCGCGACGGATCATTGCCTGCTGGGCGATGGGTCTGACGCAGCACAAAGCGGCGGTGGCGACGATTCAGCAGGTGGTAAACTTGCTGCTGCTCGGCGGACACATCGGACGTCCGGGCGCGGGTCTGTGTCCGGTGCGAGGTCACTCGAATGTGCAAGGGGACCGCACGATGGGCATCACGCCGAAGGTCGATGACGACTACCTGGCGCGACTTACGCAGCGCTTTGGCTTTGTCGCGTCGCATGAGCCGGGACTCGATACGGTGGCGACGATCTCAGCGCTGCGCGAAGGAAAGATCGGGGTGCTGGTCTCGCTCGGTGGAAACTTCTTGTCTGCGACGCCGGATACCGAAGTCACCGCCGAGGCGCTGCTGCGCTGCCAACTGCAAGTTCATATCTCGACGAAGCTGCATCGGGGTCACTTGCTGAGCCGCAGTGGCTCGCTGATCTTGCCGTGTCTGGGACGAACCGAGATCGATGTGCAAGCAAGCGGTCCGCAGTTTGTGACGGTGGAAAACTCGATGAGCGTGGTGCATCGCTCGCAAGGACACTTGCGGCCCGCGTCGCCCGCGCTACGAAGCGAAGTCGCAATCATCTGCGAGCTGGCCACTGCGGTCTTTGGTTCCCGTCACGGCATCGACTGGCTGGCACTGCGCGACAACTACGATCGAATTCGCGATCACATCGAAGCGACGATTCCGGGCTTTGAGCAGTTCAACCAGCGCGTTCGAGCGACGGATGGCTTTATCCTTCCCAACACGGCCCGCGAGCGCAGCTTTGTGACCGACACCGCGCGCGCCAACTTCCTGGTCTCGCCGCTGCCCACGCACACGCTGCGACCGGGAGAGCTGCTGATGATGACGATTCGTACCCACGATCAGTTCAACACGACGATCTATGGACTAAACGATCGCTATCGAGGCATCTTCGGCGGTCGTCGCGTGATCTTGATGAACGAAGAAGATCTCACCGAGCGCGGTCTGTCGGACAAGCAGCTGGTCGATCTGCACTGTCACTTTGCGGAAACGGTGCGCACAGCCCGACGCTTTGTCGCGGTGTCCTATCCGATTCCGCGCGGCTGCACAGCAACGTACTTTCCCGAAACCAACGTCCTCATTCCGCTCGACAGTCACGCCGACAAGAGCCGCACACCGACCTCGAAGTCCGTGGTCATCACCGTCACGCCCAGCGATCCGCTCTAAGCGTCATCCTGCGTACTTCCTATTCGCTGGGAACACCGCGTCCGCTACGGTCAGACACTGCGCACAGCGTGCGAGGTCCGATTCGCGCGGCATCAGTTGGCAGCGCCAAAGCGACGATACAGCCCGACGACGGTCCCAAGCAGGTTCACCGGACGGAACTCATCGCGACGAACGTAGATCGGCTGCATCCGACTGTTCGCGGGCTTTAAGACGATCCGATCCGGCTCGGGATAGAAATACTTCACGGTCGCTTCGTCGTTGATCATCGCGACGACGATGTCGCCGGTGTTGGCGGTCGCTTGCTTGCGCACAAACACAAAATCACCGTCGCTGATTCCGGCATCGATCATCGAGTCACCTTGAATCCGCAGCGCAAAGATCTCGCGATGGTTCCCGATGAGCAAGCGATCGACGCGCAGCCGATCTTCGTGGTGCTCTTGCGCCAAGATCGGCTGTCCGGCGGCGACGCGTCCCAGCAGCGGAACCTCGACGACATCACTCGCACGCTCGGGCGGCGGCTCGCTCGTCTCGGCGGTCATCACACGCAGCGCTCGCGACTTCAGATCCTGACGCTGCAAGTAGCCTTTTTTGGTCAGCGCGACGAGGTGATCGTTGACGCCGTTGGTGGAACGAATGCCGAGCCGCTCGCCAATCTCACGCAGCGTCGGAGGATATCCGCGTCGATCGATCGACTCACTGATCAGCGACAAGACTTCTTTCTGACGCGTGGTGAGCGGGCGTCGAGTCTCTGCCGTCGGAGCTACACCATCGACAGCAACGTGGGTTGAGTTTTTGACGCGGGGCATACGGACCTCACAAAGGACTGAACGAATGTGAGGCTACTTTCCCATGCCGATCTCGTCAATTGCGGAGATCGCCAACCCGACTGCGTACTTACAAAAGATGACGTGGCACGGCTCGCTGGACGTTGGGCTCGCTTGTGCGAAGATGATGAAGACGCCTCTCGGCGCGCTTTTGAACATGCTGACGCTGCAAACGCTGGTTCTGCTCTTGCTCCCCGAAGTGGTGATGCCGCGACCCGTGGATCTGCCTGGTGCAGCCAGCGACGTGGTGGAGCTGGAGCGGCTGGCGACGCGACTCGGTCCAACGCGACTGCTGAAGCTGGCGACACGACCGACGACGGACAAAGGACGCACGGCGCTGCTGGCGCTGAAGGCGCTGGCGCTGTCGGGAGAGCACAATCCCGAGCTGGCTGCGCAGTCGGTGTTACCGCTGAGCGAGCTGCTCGAACAGACCACCGACGAGCGAATCAGACACGCGGCGTCGGATGCGCTGCTGCGGCTGAGTCAAGTGCTCGGACGCTCGCTGCGCTGTGAGGAAGCCGACGACCCAGGCTGTGGCGCGGATGTGACGGTGCTGCCGCTGCGACTCGTGACGATGGCGGAAAAGAGCAGCCTGCCGGTGCTGACCCGAAGTGTGGCGGTGTCGGCGCTCTTGTCGCTGCCGATCTCTAGCTGGCAGGCGCAGGCCCCTCGGCTGCTCGCGCTGGCGCAGCGTGAACAAGTGCCACTGCGAACGGCGGTGCTGGCGGCGCTGTCGGTGCTGCATCAGCAAGCGAATCGGCCAGAGCTTCTGACGCTGGTGAGTCAGCCGGACGATGCGCTCGCGCTGGCTGCGTCGCAGGAGCTGTGCTGGCCGCTGACGTTGCCCAAGCCAAATAGACCGGGTGCGACGGTGTCAGCCTCTGTTCCAATGCCGGTGTTATCGAGAGTGCGAGCGATTGCGGCGGGGCCGCTGCCGATTGCGGTGCGGCTTCAAGCGGTGGACTGCCTGCGTGCGTCGCAGCTTCCCGAAGATCGAGCGCTGCTGACTCAGCTTGCGACGGCAGCCAAGGCGGCTAAAACCCGGAAATGAACAGCCAGCGGTCGCCGTCCTTGACAAGCTCCAGCCGCTTGTCGTTTTGGCGACGCTCCCACTTTTCGCCAAGCTCGGTCATCAGCTGAAAGCTCAGGTCGTAGCGAATGTCGATGCTGGCATGATCGCCGCTGACCTTGATGTCACGATAGCGGACCAGATAGCGCATCCAGCGCACCGACGACAGCCGCGATTCCAGCACGCGCTTCAGCCCCGCGTACGCATAGTCATCTTGCGCCGTCGGAGTTCCCGAGTCTTCGTAGTAGTTCGGATGCGCCAGCGTCAGCAGCTTGCCCGCTTCACGCTGCTCCATCGCCACGCGATATTCCTCGACGCGCTGTAGCAGCGTTCGATTGAGCGGCGTGTCAGCAATCTTGGTTCCCGGAATCGTCTGAACCGTCGCACAACCAGACACAAGCCACAGACACAGCGAAAGCAGGCCGAGCCAGTGGCTACGCGCGGTCCGACGAAGATCTTGTTTCATAGCGTCCGAAATCAACTGGGTCATCGCTGTCTTCCTTGGCAAAGCCAGCACATGTTACGGGAAGTGGTGAGACAACCGCGAAAAACTGCAAGCCAGGTGCCAGTCTGTCACCGTCGAGGTCTCCCCCACGCTGCGTCATCATGTCAGCCGAAGCGGCTCAAACTTTGTCATCATGTCAGGCCCGCCGCCCAACCGCCTGACGAGCCAGCTCATCGCAGCGCTCGTTTTCCGGCACGCCCGCGTGTCCCGCCACCTTGACGAAGCGAACCTGCGAAAACGTCCGCAGCAGCGCACGAATCTCGGCGACAAGCTCTTGGTTGGCCTTCGCTTTCCAGCCTTGTGACAGGATGCCAATCGAGTAGCTGGAGTCGGTGTAGATCACAGCGGGACGGCTTGCGTCGGTGATCTGAAGCGCCCGCAAGATCGCGGTCAGCTCGGCAATGTTGTTGGTTCCGATGCCCAAGTACTCGCTCAGCTCTCGACGAATCGGCTTGCCCGTGGCGCCACTTGGGTCGAGCAGCACCACCCCAAGTCCCATCGGACCCGGATTTCCGGTACACGCTCCGTCGGTGTAAATGTGAACCGCATCGGCGGACGATGACTGTCGCAGGTGTGGTTCTTGGCCCGCGCTTCCCGATAGTGATGAAGGCGACGCGGACTTGGCCACACTCGGAGTCTTTGCACTCGGAGTCTTTGCGCTTGGAGCGCTCGCAGCCGCATCTGCCGCTTCGTCTGCCGGATGAACCTCTTCGTCGCTGTGAACGCGCGTATCTTCGTCTTCCGACAGGTTCTTGGCTGACGCTCGATACAGCTTTCCCCCCGAGCGATACAGGATATCGACCCGCTGATCGGGACCGACCGCAAGCTCTCCACTTGGCTGACACGCTGCAAAAACTTTGGCGTCGCGTAGACGCCGCGCTATCCACGGCACGAGCGCACCCTAGCGACCGACGAGCAGCTTGGCAAGGCCCAGCATCGGCTGCTGAATTTGCAAAGGCGCTTATTGTACTCTGTAGAAATGCCGCCGCTTCTTACCGAAGGCCAGATTGTCCGCAACCACCGCATCGGTCGGCGCATCGGGCATGGCGGAATGGGCGAAGTCTATGAAGCCGCGCATGTCTCGCTTCAGCGACGAGTGGCCATCAAAGTGCTGCATCCCGACTGGTGCAAAAATCCAGATCTGGTGAAGCGCTTCTTTAACGAGGCGCTGGCGACGAACCTGATTCGCCATCCCGCGATGGTTGAAATCCATGATCACGGCAAGTTTCCCGACGGAATGCCGTTTCTCATCATGGAGTTTTTGGAAGGTCAGTCGCTGCGTCGCTTTCGTGGAACGCTGTCGCCGCTGCAAGTGGTGCGGCTCGCGTGGCAAGTGGCGTCGGGACTGCGCGCGGCACATGCCAAAAAGATCGTTCATCGCGACCTCAAGCCCGACAACGTGATGGTGATGCGCGACGACACGGTGCCCGGTGGTCAGCGCGTCAAGATCCTCGACTTTGGACTGGCGAAGCTGGCGGCGGAACATCAGCAAGAAGGTGCCGAAGCGGTGAAGACCCGCGACGGTGTGGCGCTGGGAACGCCGGAATACATGGCGCCAGAGCAGTGGCTCGGAGCCAGCAAGGTCGACGGCAAGGCCGATGTCTATTCGCTCGGAGTCGTGCTGTACGAAACCGTCGCAGGTGGACCGCCGTTTCCGTCGAGTGAAGGCTCGCGACTGCGCTCGCTGCATCTGTATACGCCGCCGCCGCCGCTCGGGGACAAAGTGCCCGAGACGCCCAAAGAGCTGATCAAGCTGATCGAAGACATGCTGATCAAGACCGCGAGCGAGCGACCGACGATGGCGATGGTCGAGCAGCGACTCGAAGCGATGCTGCGCTCGCTCGATCGAAGCGATCCGCCGCTGAACCTGGAACCGCAGCCTGCCGCCAAGCCGGAAGCGCCCGAGCCCCAGCCGTCGCAAGGTGGAATCTGGCTGCCGCTGCTTGCGAGTGCCGCCGTCGGATTCTTCTTGGTCAGCCTGCTCTTGCTGTTCTTTTTGCTACACAGTCACTAGCGACGGTTGCCTGCCGCAGACCAAGCGCTTTCGTCCCAGCATCGACGGTTAGTTCAAATCCGTCACGCGCCAGCTTCCGCCTTCTCGCGTCAGCTCGATGAAAAACCGAGGATCGTACTCAATGCGCGCGCGATCCCCGCTCACCTCGATGCTCGGTCGCAGCAGCGCCGCCCGCAGACGCTCGATCCGCTCAGACAGCTGCGCCTCTAGCGCTTGCCGCTGTTCCGACGACAAAATCCGCAGCAGGGCTGAAAAGTTGCGCTGCTCTGCCGCCAGCAAAAGGAGCCGCAGCGCTTCTTGGGGCGTCGTCGCCGACACCGAACGCAAGTTCGCATCGGACAGCACCCAGCTGTTGCCAAACGTCTGCGACACCGACGAAAGATGAATCACAGAGCCCTGCACAAGCCGCAGCTCTGCCCGCTCGGAAAGCGACGGATGCCGACGCGAAAGCATCGTCAAAATCAGCTGTCGTTGCTCGTCTCGCTCTCGACGATTGTCGTGCCACTGCTTTTCAAAGTCTTCGACTCGAACTGCACTACGCAGCGATGGAGACAAGAGCTGATACGCCGCACGCGCATCGTCTGTGGCAATCGCATCCGCATAGCGACGCAGTGTCGCAGCCGGACTTACAGTCGATCGACCGGCACAGCCAGCGCCACCCACAGCGACCACCGTAGACCACACAAGGGCAGCGACTGCGCCAAGTTTCCGAGCAGACGTTCGCATGTCGCATGCATCGTAGCGCACCCTTCGACGCGAAGCATGGTTCACTATCGATTCGTTAACGATTGTTCACAGCCGGGTTCGTTGGTGACCGATTTCCCGAATGCGCGTCAGCACAGAAAACACGCTAGCAATGCGGCACGGGGCTTGTAGGATGGAACTGTAAAAGCTTGAAAAGCTCTGTCGCTGGAGGAAAAACATGCTCCGCACTGCGATCTCCCGAGCTGGAACCAGTCGCCTTGCAACCGTTGTTGTGCCCTTTGCGCTAGCGCTCCTGTCCGCGCTGCCGGGCTGTGAAAAAGATCCTGCACAGGCTGAGCGCCGCTACTGCGATCAGAGCGGCTGTTACGCCTGTCTTGGCGAAAACTGCTATCCGGTCCCTGGCGACCCAACCAAGCCGACGGATCCGCCGCCCTCGGGCACCGTTACCACCTGTGACAGCGATGCCGTCTGCGGAGCCAATCGGGTCTGCAACCTCGCCAAGTGCGTCGATGCCTGCAAAGACAGCTCTTCCTGCAAAAGCGGTGAAAGCTGCATGTCCGGTCGCTGCCGTCCGTCCGATTCCGCCACCTGCGGCATCGCGGGCGCGCTGTGCACCACAGACTCGCAGTGTGCATCCGGCAGCCAGTGCGTAAACCGCGCCTGCGCGACGTCCTGCGCCGCCGCCGGTTCCAAGTGCGCACTCGGTCAAGTCTGTCTGTCTGGCTCGTGCGTCGAAGATCCCGCACCGACGACCAAGCAGTGCGTCTTCGACGTAGACTGCGGCTCGGGTGGCTTCCGCTGCATCAACGCCTACTGCTTGTCGACCTGCACCGACAGCAAGCAGTGTCAGGGCGGCTCGGTCTGCTTAAAAGGCGTGTGCCGAGGCAATCGTCTCCCGCAGTAAGCGCCTCGCTCGCCGTCCCATCCGTTGGCCGCGCTGCTTCAGCCTCTGCCTGCTGACTGTCCAGCGCAGCATCTTGCTATCTTCCTACACATCCTGAGCTGACACAGCCGCCGGTCTTCCCGCGTCGGTTTCGCATTGCGACACTTCAGCACAATCCGCATTTCGCGAACTCGCACGCAGTGCCTCAATGAGATCGCGCTGCGGATCGATTCACCTTGCTCGATGTATTGATGCGCAACACGCATCCACACAGCCTGACTTTTGCGCATCAATTTTGCTCAATTGAAATCAATATAAATTCAGCCATCTGCGACGAAGCAATCCTTTTCATTGACGCCGACTTCAACGGGGACCAGAAGCTGGACCTGGCGGTCGCGAACTCTGGCACAAACAACGTCACCACGATCTTCAGCCAGGGTGCTGGCTCGTTCTCGGCGACGCTTCAAACGACGCCAACCGGCGGCATGGGCCCAAACAGCCTGATCAGCGTGGATCTGAACGGCGACGGCTTCCTGGACCTCGTGACGGCGAACCAGCTCGGCACCAACGTCAGCGTGATGCTGGGTGCGACGGGCGGCAAGTTCGGCAACGGAACGGTCTACTCCGTCGGCAATGGTCCCTTCTATGTGGCATCGAGCGATCTGAACGGAGACCTACAGCCGGATCTGATCAGCTCCAACGGTGGGGCAGGCAACGTCAGCGTCCTACTGAGCCAGTGTAACTAATCGGCCTGTTGTTCCCTTCCTTTCGGTAGATGTTCGCGTGAAATTGCCTGATTGGCGATTGCTAGTAGGCCACCTTCGCTCTGTTTATTGGCCAATGGATCGGCTCATGTCTTGCGGTTCGGAGCGTAGGCAACCAACATGGCGAGGAAGGGAATTCTTGGCCCTCTGCGGGTTCTATTACTGGAGGTTCGCAACTATGAACGATAAGAAGCTTCGCTTTACTCGCTCGCTACTGGGTCTTGGACTGGGAGCGGCGCTCGCGCTGACCTACATCGCAAGCTGTAACAACGAAACCACGTCGGGCACCGATGCAGGCGGCTCGTCCCCTGACATGACGATGACCGGCGGTGAAGTCGACATGACGACGGTCGCGGCCCCAGTGGTCACGCAGGCCGCGCCCGATGCGATCGGCAACACCGGCGGCACTACGATCGTGCTGACCGGACAGAACTTTGTGCAGGGCGCGACGGTGATGATCGGCGGCTCGGCGGCCACCAACGTGGTGGTCACCTCGCCGACGACGATCACGCTGACGGTTCCGGGCAAAGCGGGCACCTGCGGAGCCACGCAAGTGGTGGTGACCAATCCCGACGGCAAGTCGGGCAACGCAAGCAACATCCTGCGCTATCGCAGCAACACCTTCGGCTTTATGCCCGCTGCCAGCACGGCGATGGGCTCGCTCAACGGTCCGCGCAACCTGGTGGTCACTGACTTCACGGGCGACGGCAAGCCCGATGTGCTGGTGTCGCTGCTGACGCCAGGCATGGTGAGCCTGCTGCCGGGAACGGGCGGAGCGACCTTCGGCACGGCGATGACGACGACTGTGGGTACGCAGCCTCGCGCGATTGCGTATGGACTCATCGACGCAGACACCAAGCTGGATGCAGTCGTGGTCAACTCGGGCAGCAACACCGCGAGCGTGCTGCTGGGCACGGGCACGGGTACGTTTACGGCCAAGACGCCGGTGTCGACGGGCAACTCGCCCAACGCGGTGGCGCTGCGTGACTTCGATGGCGATGGCAAGCTCGACATGGTGGTTGCCAATCCGGGCGGCGGCACGGGCATGGGCTCGCTGACGATCGCGCTCGGCAATGGCGATGGCACGTTCAAGACGCCTTCGTCGATGACGATTCCGGTCGGCTCGACGGGCATCGCTGTCGGAGATCTCAACCAGGACGGCAAGCTGGATCTGGCGATCTCTCACGGCGCGCAGGGAACGGTCAGCTACCTGGCGGGCAGCACCAATGGAACCTTTGCGGCACCGCTTTCCGTCAATGCAGGTGGACCAACAGCCAAGGCGGACGACGTTGTGATCGGGGACTTCAA
>WBZX01000270.1_pt1 | contig 49350 bp, 48 predicted proteins | sample 5204211 | NCBI WGS metagenome assembly WBZX01 (sample SAMN12344362, study PRJNA552823) | activated sludge metagenome | biome: Activated sludge suspended growth; feature: Nitrification reactor; material: Wastewater; isolation source: activated sludge from nitrification reactor of wastewater...
AACGAATAAAACAGTCGATCCTGATTTCCGCTCTGTTGACCCATCATCACGGCACCATTAATGCGTATGTGTTACGCATATTTTACCAGGCTGCATTCCCTATGAAGGGTTTTTCAACAGAATAGGCACCCTGCTGCCGGACGGCCTGGAGACCTGAACGGCAGCAGCAAACCGGCGGAAAGCTGACCGTGGCAGTAGTGGCGAACACGTTTCGGTGCCAGCGGCAGGTTCAGGCGGAAACCGGCCTGCTGACATATGCATAGCCAGCGGCAGGTCCACTCCATTTGCTGTCGTTTAACCTCGCTTTGACGGGGTGGCTCTTGGGTGCCCACAAGAGACATTCGTCATCCAGATGTTTTAGCGGCAGGCTTCTGACTTGGAGCTGTCACACCACGTAGTGGCTGGCTGAGTCCTCCTCGGCCGCAGCCGATTTTGGGCCTAACGCTAGATTTAGGCAGCGATGCGCCGCTTAACAGGAACTAGTCAATCGGCCAGTGGCAAACAGAAAAAGTGTCAGCGCGACAATTTGCCGCATGTGCAGCGCTAACGACAATCGCTAGAATCCGCCGGCCATTTGTCGAGCTTTTGCGCCGCTGATGGGCACTCTTTTGTGTTTTCAATGCGTTAAGAGACAAAGGCTGGTATATGAAACCTACATTAAATGCGGGTAATGCGCTTTACCCTGTAAAAAGCCGAGTTGCTGTTGCCGTGGCAAGTGCCCTGATGGCGAATCTTGCCTGGGCACAGTCCTCCGTTTCGACGCCTATTTTGCCAAGCATTGAAGTGAAGGGAGAGCGCATTAACAGTTCGCCAACTTTCGGAACATCGCTGCGAGGCGACGCACTAAATGCTCGCCGTTTTGCCACGAACGATACGGCCACCTTGCTCGACGGCACACCTGGTGTGAGTTTTTATACGGGGGGCGGGGTGTCCAGTCTGCCTGTGATCAACGGCCTGGCTGATGACCGCCTGAAAATTACCGTGGATGGCATGAGCATTACGTCGGCCTGTCCCAATCACATGAATCCCGCACTCTCCTACATCGATCCCGCCGCGTTGAGTCAGGTCAATGTTTATGCCGGCATTGTGCCGGTAAGCCAGGGCGGCGACAGCATTGGCGGCGCAATTACCGTCAAATCGGTTCCACCTGTATTTGCCGAATCCGGGCAGGGCATGAAAACCTCGGGCAATCTCAATGCCTTCTACCGCAGCAACGGTGATGTCACCGGCGTGGGCGCACGGGCAGCAATCGTTACGGAAAATTTCAGCATTGGCTATGTGGGTAACACCGTTGATGCTGGTAACTACAAGGACGGCAATGGCAAGGAAGTAGTGGCAAGCCGCTACAAGGTTCGAAACAATGCAGTGAACCTCGCCGGCAAAGCTGGCACGGATATCTTCACCCTAAGCATCGGCTGGCAGGATATTCCCTTCCAAGGCTACCCGAACCAGTCGATGGACATGACCTCCAACAAGAGCCTGTCTTTCAATGCTGGCTATAACGGCTTGTTTGATTGGGGAACTCTGGAAGCTCGCGCTTTCCGCCAACGCGTACGGCACAAGATGGACGTTCTTGACGATAAAGCGCAAGCGCTGGGCTTTACACCGATCAATGGCTCTTACATGCCAATGGACACGAAGGCTGTGGATCTTGGTTACTCGATTGTTGCAACCGCACAGTTGAACGAAAGCCAAGTCGCGCGTTTCGGTCATGAATTCCATCGCTATACCCTGGACGACTGGTGGCCGCCACTGGTTGGTTCCATGGGGATGGAGCCCAATACCTTCTGGAACGTCAATGGCGGAAAGCGGGATCGTCTCGCACTGTTTGCAGAGCTTGATACGAAGCACAGTCAAAAACTCTCGACTCAAGTTGGCGCTCGGGTAGAACGGGTAACGATGAACACGGGGAATGTTCAGGGCTACTATGATTCGACCGCGCCATTAGGTGATGCATACGAATCCGATGCCGCCGCCTTCAATGCCAAAGATCACAAGAAAACCGACCTGAACTGGGATCTCACTGCTTCCGCTCGCTACGTGGACAGTGAGCGCGCCACCTACGATTTCGGCTTCTCCCGTAAAACCCGGTCGCCAAACCTGCATGAACGCTATATCTGGGCTAACGAAGCAATGATGGCCGGCCTGATGAACAACTGGTTTGGCGATCTCAATTCGTATGTCGGCAACCTCGATCTGAAGCCGGAAGTGGCCTACACGCTGAAGGTCAGTGCCGATTGGCACGATGCGGAAAAGCGTGACTGGCAGCTGAAAGTGGTTCCCTTCTATACCTATGTTCAGGACTACATCAACGCTGCCGTCAATACGAGCACAAACCCCTACAACATGAGCATGTTGGCCGGGCGGCAGTCCTTGAAGTTCGTTAATCAGGATGCCAAGCTGTACGGTATAGATGTCTCAGGCAGGAAGTTTCTGGGGCACGCTGCCGGGGAATGGGCAGCGCGTGCCAGTGTGAGCTATGTCCGCGGCAAGGCTGACAACGGCGACAATCTCTACAACATCATGCCGTTGAATGCGCGCCTGGCGCTGGATCACAGTCTCGGTGCCTGGAGCAGCAGCTTGGAAACCGTCCTGGTTGCCTCCAAGGACAAGGTAAGCAGTGTGCGGGCAGAGCAGAAGACTGCCGGTTATGCGATTGCCAATTTCCGGACGAGCTACAAGATCGCCAAGTCGGTTCGCTTGGATGCCGGGGTCGATAACCTGTTTGATCGTCAATACGACCTGCCCTTGGGCGGGCTTGAATATGCGAGCACGGTGATGGGGGTACCGCCAAAGCCAGTTCGCGCGATGGGGCGCTCCATAAACGCTGGCGTGTCGGTTGACTTCTAAGTCATCCGACAAGGGATCGGTGGTAGGTAAACTAAGGATGCATTTCCGACCGAGTCTGAGCGCAGGCTCTACGTCGGCAATGTCTGAATTGTGTGATTGCCCTTTTGGCAGGTTCCGGGGTACAGCTGTCAGTTGAATGTCTGCTTTCCGGCATCATCGAGGGACAGCAGTTGGCCGGTGGCTGTAGTACACGACGGCGCGGCCAACGGCTGGTCCAGTCCGGAAACCCGCCGTTCAGGCATGAAACTGGATTCCATCTCGTGAAAGGCTGCTTTTGCTGAGCGTGACCAATCAGCGAACGTCAGCTTCCATTTCTTGCCAATGACGGCAAAGGGCACCAAACTGCCCATAGAGTTGCAAACTCCACGCCGAAATTGCCGGCACATGTGCGCGGGGCACAATCAGTGCCCCACAATGTCCATGCCGTCGAGGCACTTCGATCAAACCCGTCCACCAGAATATTCTGGTTACCTTAAAACCAAATCGGGGAAGGTTTTGGCCTTCCCCGTTTTTCATATTTGGTCAAATTTTCCGGTTGACCGCGGTAAGTGTCATTTGATGGCGTCCAGAAACGTCTGGCGCGCCTGGGCCAATTCTGCCTGCCCGCTTGCGCCAACCAGTCGCTCGCTGACCTGGTAAAAACGCTCGAAGGCTGTGCGCACCCGCACCGCTTCCAGCCGGCCCTTGATCGGCGCCTTGCTCTCGGCAACCGGCTCCTCCAGCACGCGCAGGTTTGCGTAGCGAGGGATGATGCGCTGCCCGCCCGCGTCAGAAGAAGCCGTCATCGGGCCGGTTTTCACATAAGTGACACCCTCGTATTCAAAGCGCGCACCCATCGCCAACTGCTGCAGTTTCATCGACCTTGCCCGGATAGTGTTTGACCAGCCCAAGCATCCGCGATGCCGCCCTTTTTAACAAGCACCGTCGCCTGCGTCAGCATGGCTGTCGGCCTTCAATGATGGCGGCCACGTCAAGTCCGCTGGTATGGCCAGCTGCACGCAATCCCTCGATGACACCCGACTGATTGCTTGCCGGCTGGTTCTGGCTCATCTTCCATTTTCCGTTGAGCCGAACAATTTCAATCTCGATCCCGACCACGGCCAGCAGCATCTTGTCGATGTAATCCGGGGGCGCATCGGAGACCTGCCAGGGCTTTGGCTGCCCCGCTTCGTGGTGGGCCGTCAATGCTTCAACATGTGATCGCAGCCATGCCGCATCGTCCATCACACGAAGACGGCCGCTGGCCTGTGCCACGGCATAGTTCCAGGTCGGCACGGCCTTTCCAGTCTCGGCCTTGGTCGGATACCACGATGGACTGATGTAGGCGTCGGGCCCATGAAAGATTGCCAGCACGTCGACATCCGGATCGTAGTCGCGCCACAGCGGATTGGCTCGCGCCACATGGCCACGCAGCATCCCCAACCGCGAGGTCTGCACGGAGAGGTGGAGCGGAATGTGATTGGCGTTGAGCCCGCCTGACGAGAGCGTCACCAGTGTGGCCAGCGGCCGGGCTCGCATTAATTGATGCAGAACATCAACGTCCGGTTCATCAAAGTGTTTGGGGGTGTACATGACGCTTTCGCGTGTCAGTGAAGAATGACCAAGTGTCGCCGAATCTGGCGGGAACGCCAACACGCTCTGGACACTGCGGCAAGCGATACCGGTGCGACACCGATAAGCGGGAAGGCGCACCTTGTGGCACGCCCACCCTGCTCATTATCAGAAAATCTCGTCGCCGGTCCCGGCCAGCGCCGCGTCGCCCGCCATGACGGTTTCAGCGTAGGCGCCGGCCTGTGGCAGCATCTGGTCGGCGTAAAAGCGCGCCGTGGCGATCTTGGCGCGATAGAACGCCTGGTCGCCTTCTGCCCTGTCCACATAACCGGCTGCCGCAAGCGCCGCCTTGCCCATGAACCAGCCACCGCAAACGGTAACGGCCAGATGCAGATAAGGCACGGCCGCCGTCAACACGCCGGAAAGGCCCGTTTTGGCATTGGCCGCCAGCCATTCCGTGGCCGCTGTCCATGCCTTGAGGGCAGCGCCCAGACGCTGACCGATGGCTTGCAATTCGGGCTTGCCGGATGCACCGAGCGCTTTGGCAGTGGCATGGACCTCGCCGAAAACGACCTTGGCAGTAGCCCCCTGATCACGCATCAGCTTGCGGAACAGCAGGTCGTTGGCCTGGATGCCGGTCGTGCCTTCGTAGATGGTGGTAATACGCGAATCGCGCCAGTGCTGGGCGGCGCCGGTTTCTTCGATGAAACCCATGCCACCGTAGATTTGAATACCCAGCGATGTGACGTCGATGCCCATTTCGGTGCCGCCGCCCTTGACGATGGGGATCATGAATTCGGCCAGATAGAGCTGGCGCTTCTTCTCGTCGGGATCGGTCGCCGCGTGCACGCGATCAAGCAGGCCCGAAGCATAGTAGGCCAGGGCACGGCAGGCTTCGACGCGACATTTCATCAGCATCAGCATGCGGCGAATGTCCGGATGATGGTCGATCGTGACCAGCGCTTCACCGGTCAGCGCGTCGCGGCCCTGCTTGCGCTCGCGGGCGAAGGCCAATGCCTGCTGGTAGGCGCGTTCACCGAGGGCGATGCCTTGCAGGCCGACGCCGAGGCGGGCTTCATTCATCATGATGAACATGTATTCCAGACCGCGGTTGGCTTCGCCGAGCAGGTAGCCAACGGCCCCGCCCTTGTCGCCATAGGCCATCACGCAGGTCGGACTGCCGTGGATACCCAGCTTGTGCTCAATCGACACGCAGTAGGCGTCGTTACGGGCGCCGAGCGAACCGTCGGCATTGACCAGGAATTTCGGCACCAGGAACATCGAAATCCCCTTCACCCCGGCCGGCGCATCCGGCAGGCGGGCAAGGACAAGGTGGACAATGTTGTCCGTCATGTCGTGGTCGCCGTAGGTGATGAATATCTTCTGGCCGAACACCTTGTAACTGCCATCGGCCTGCGGTTCGGCACGAGAGCGGATCAGGGCCAGGTCAGAACCGGCCTGCGGCTCGGTCAGGTTCATCGTCCCGGTCCATTCGCCGGTGATCATCTTTTCGAGGTAGATCGATTTCAACGTGTCGCTGGCGCAGGTCAGCAGCGCTTCGACGGCACCGGTGGTGAGCAAGGGGCCGAGCGAAAAAGACAGGTTGGCCGAGCAGACCATTTCCTTGACGGCGACGCCCAGGGTATCGGGCAGGCCCTGACCGCCAAACTCGGCGGGCAGCACAATGCCGTTCCAGCCGGCCTCGCAGAAAGCCTTGTAGGCTTCCTTCCAGCCTGGCGGGGTGGTCACGCCGTTGTCGGTCATCCGGCACCCTTGCTTGTCGCCCACGCGGTTCAATGGCGCGAGCACTTCACTGGTAAAACGAGCCGCTTCGTCGAGAATGGCATCAGCCACATCGGGGGTCGCCTCTTCATAAGCAGGCATCTGGCTCAGCGCCTTGAATCCGGCCAGTTCGTCCATGACGAAACGCATGTCTTTGACGGGCGCGCGATAGTCGCTCATTTTTTGATCTCCTCGTTATTTTTCAGAATGGATGGCTGCACAACGCTGCCTTGGCGGCGCGGTATTCCTGTTTCAGGCGGAGCACCAGTTCGGCGGTCGGCAACACCTCGTCGATCAGCCCGACGCCCTGCCCGGCGCCCCAGATGTCCTTCCAGGCCTTGGCCGCGGTGGAGCCTCCAAAATTCATCGCGGTCTTGTCCTTCTCGGGCAGATTGGCCGGATCAAGCCCGGCGGCCAGGATGCTTTTCTTCAGGTAGTTACCGTGCACCCCGGTGAAATATGGGGTGTAGACGACATCGGCCGCCGCCGAATCAACGATGGCCTGCTTGTAGGCATCGCCTGCATTGGCTTCCGTGGTCGCGATGAAACGCGTCCCGATATAGGCGAGATCGGCGCCCATGGCCTGCGCCGAGAGAATTGCGGCGCCGTGGGTGATGGCTCCGGACAGAATGATCGGACCGTCGTAGAACTTGCGAACTTCACCGACCAGCGCAAAGGGGCTGAGCATGCCGGCATGGCCACCGGCGCCCGCGCATACCAGGATCAGACCGTCAACGCCGGCTTCGAGCGCCTTTTCGGCATGACGGACGCTGATCACGTCATGAAAGACCTTGCCACCATAGGCATGGACGGGCGGCACGATGGCGGTGGGCGCTGACAGGCTGGTGATGATCAGCGGCACTTCGTGCTGGATGCACAGCGCCATGTCGTGGTCCAGCCGTTCATTGGAGGGGTGGATGATCTGATTGACGGCAAATGGCGCTGCATTGGGATCGGCGGCCAGTTCGCCCTTGATGCGGGTCAGCCATTCATCCAGCGCTTCCTTCGGCCGGGCATTCAGTGCCGGGAAGGAGCCGATCACGCCGCTCTTGCACTGGGCGATGACCAGATCGGGATGGGAGACGATGAACATTGGCGCACAGAGGACCGGCAGCGTCAGATTCTGGTTCAGTGAAGCCGGTATGGCCATTACGCCCCCGCTTTCAAGGCGCGACGCAGGATCTTGCCGACGTTGGTGCGCGGCAGGTCATCGCGGAATTCAACATGTTTCGGAATCTTGTAGCCGGTCAGCAGGCCGCGGCAGTGGTCGATCAGCATGCGCTCGGTGACCTTCGGGTCCTTGCGCACCACGAAGATTTTCACCGCCTCGCCGGAGTGCTCATCGGGCACGCCGATGGCCGCCACGTCCATGACACCCGGATGCATGGCTACAGCCTCCTCGACCTCGTTGGGATAGACGTTGAAGCCGGAGACAAGAATCATGTCCTTCTTGCGGTCAACCAGAAAAACGAAGCCTTTTTTGTCGACATAGCCCATGTCGCCCGTGCGCAGAAAGCGGTCCGGGTAAAAAACCAGATCGGTTTCATCCGGCCGCTGCCAGTAACCTTTCATGACCTGCGGGCCACGAATACAGATTTCGCCGACTTGCGTGATTGGCACCTCGATCCCGTCATCGTCACGGATCGACACCTCCGTCGACGAAATCGGCAGGCCAATCGAACCATTGAACGCGCGCATGTCCAGCGGATTGATCGTCGCCGCCGGGGAGGTCTCGGTCAGGCCATAGGCCTGCAACAACGGCGTACTGGTCACCTGCAGCCATTTGTCGGCGACCGGTCCCTGTACCGCCATGCCACCGCCCAAGGTGACGCGCATGGTTGAGAAATCCAGCTTGGCAAAATCGGGGTCGTTGAGCAGCGCGTTGAACAAGGTATTCACCCCCGTCACCACCGTGACCGGGTACTTGCCCCACTCTCTGACAAAGCCGGGGATGTCACGCGGATTGGCGATCAGCAGGTTGCGGGCACCAATCATCATGAAGGTCAAGCAGTTCGCGGTCAGCGCGAAGATGTGATACAGCGGCAAGGCCGTGATGATGAATTCCTCGCCGTCCCGCAGGACCGGCTTGATCCAGCTGTAGGCCTGAATCACATTCGAGGCGATGTTGGCATGCGTCAGCATGGCCCCCTTGGAAATCCCCGTGGTGCCGCCGGTATATTGCAGGAAGGCGATATCGTCCCGAGTCAGTGGCACCGGCGTCCAGCCATGGCGGCGGCCGGTGGCCAGCGCCTGCTTGAAGCCAATGACGCCGGGCAGCGTCCACGCCGGCACCAGTTTCTTGATATGGCGCACGACAAAATTGACGACCACCCCTTTGAGGCCCAGCATTTCACCCATCGGCGTGACGATGACATCCTTGATCGCCGTATTGCCCAGCACCTGCTGCAGCGTGTGGGCAAAATTTTCGACAATGACAATCGCCGTCGCGCCGGAATCCTTCAGCTGATGCTCCAGCTCGCGTGGCGTGTAAAGCGGATTGCAATTGACCACCACACAACCGGCGCGCAAGGTGCCAAACAGCGCAACCGGGTATTGCAGCAGGTTCGGCATCATCAGCGCGACGCGCTCACCCTTCTGGTAGCCCCGGGCCTGCAGCCAGCCGGCAAAGGCCTTGCTCTCCGCGTCGAGCTGCCGATAGGTCATCTCCTTGCCCATGCTGATGTAGGCCACCTTGTCGGCGTACTGCGCGCACGCCGTTTCGAACAGCGCGACAAGTGACGAGATGTGATCGATATCGATCACCGCCGGCACGCCATTCGGATAGCTTTGTAGCCAGATTTTTTCCATTTTTCGTCTCCTCCAGCGATGACCGCACTAACTACCGAGCAGTGCCTTCTTCAGCGAGGCATCTGCCGGCTTGTCGCCCAGCCAGACCTTGAGCAATGCTTTTGCAAAGCCCGGCCCGGCCACCTTGCCACGCGATTCCCCGTTCAGGCTGACGGCAATACCATCGGCAGAGAAATCAATGGCGATGGTATCGCCTTCCCTGGCTTTGCCGATAGCCTTCATGATGCCGGCCAACTGGTCAGCCTGAGGTTGCATCACCGCCAGTTCGGACGGCGTATGGTTGCTCTTCAAGCCATCGTCGAGTGCCTCATTCAGCGAATGCGCATCGAGATCACGCAGCAGACGCATCACGATGCGGCGCGGCTGAGGACTATCGTAAATTGCGTCCGGTGTCGTTGCCTTCTGCCCCACGTACAGGGCGCCGACATACACCTTGACGAAAAATTTGCTGCGCAGGCCAGCACCGTTGAGCACCAACGCGTGGCTGCCCACCTGAATCCTGTCGTCCACTTTCACGCCAGCCACCTCGGCGGCGTACAGCCCCGGCGCCGCCAGCAAGGCAGCCAGCAGCGCCGCGCGCCGCACACTTGTCGAACAGATCATCATTTGTCTCCTCCACCGCTCTTTTGTCGGTAGTAATTTTTGTCGGCGATATATACCGTGCGCTCAACCACGGTATGTACCGTACCTTGCCCGTCTTTCAGTTCGACCAGATAGGTTCGTTCAAGCGCCTTGTTCTTTGCCAGTCCGGCCCTGATCTCGGCCAGCTCAGCATCATCCAGAACGAAATCGGCATACAGCGTTGAAAACCCGGGCTTGCGATAGCGAATGCTGGCCGCCTTGTCCCAGATAATGTAATCGTCACCCAGCGCCGCCATCAGCATCATCGGATGTGCCCCGTCAGTGATGGCAAACAGCGAACCACCATACAGCGAACCGACGATGTTCCTGGTCTTCCAGGTCAGCGGCAGGCGAATCCGGATGTGACGCAAATCCTTCGCCACATGCGTCACCCGCCCACCCGTGCCGCGAAAGGCGGGATGAAAATTGAACCCCAAACGCACCATGCGCGCCCGCCAGGCGGGAGAAAGTTTGTTCAGCCAGGCGGGTTTCATGATTTCAATTTTGGCCGATTTTTCCGGTTGACCGCAGCATCCTCAAATTCGCTCGATGATGCCGGCGGCGCCCATGCCGGTGCCGATGCACATCGTCACCATGCCGTATTTGCCGCCGGTACGCTGCAAACCATGCACCACGGTGGCCATGCGGATGGCGCCGGTGGCCCCGAGCGGGTGGCCGAGGGCAATGGCGCCACCCAGCGGATTCACCGTATCCGGATTGATGCCGAGTTCCTGCATCACGGCCAGCGACTGGGCGGCAAAGGCTTCGTTGAGTTCGATCCAGTCCAGCTGATCCTGGGTGATGCCCACTTGCGCCAGCGCCTTGGGAATCGCCGCAATCGGGCCAATGCCCATGATCTCGGGCGCCACGCCGGCCACTGCGTACCCGGCGAAGCGGGCCAGCGGGGTGAGGTTGTGCTCCTTGAGCACCTTTTCCGAAACCAGCATGACCGCGGCGGCGCCGTCCGACATTTGCGATGAATTACCCGCCGTCACCGACCCACGGGCATGGAATACCGGTTTCAGTTTGGCCAGCTTGTCGAGGGCGGAATCGGGGCGCGGACCTTCATCGGTATCGGCAAGGTATTCGCGCAGACGAATCTCGCCGGAAGCCAGATCGGGCAGGCTTTCGCGCACGGGGTAGGGCGACATCTCGGCCTTGAAATGGCCGGCGGCAATGGCCGCACAGGCCCCGCGGTGAGACTCGACGGCAAAGGCATCCTGCGCCTCGCGGCTGATCTTCCACTGCTTGGCCACCTGCTCGGCGGTCAGGCCCATGCCGTAGGCGATGGCCACATTCTCGTCGGTGAAAAACGCCGGGTTCATCGCCATCTTGTTGCCCATCATCTGCGGCATCACGCTCATCGACTCGGTGCCGGCCGCGATCATCACGTCGGCCAGTCCCAGACGAATCTGGTTGGCTGCGTCGGCCACTGCCTGCACACCCGACGAACAGAAGCGATTGATGGTCATCCCCGGCACGGTATTCGGCAACCCGGCCAGCAGCAGGCCAATGCGGGCCACATTCATGCCCTGCTCCGCCTCCGGCATGGCGCAACCGACGATGACATCGCCAATGCGGGCCGGATCGATGCCCGGCACCTGGCCGACGACCGAGCGGATCACGTGGGCCAGCATGTCATCCGGCCGTACGTTCTTGAACATGCCGTTCTTCTTGGCCACCGGCAGACGGGTGGCGGCGACGATGTAGGCGTCTTGAATCTGTTTGCTCATTTTTCTTTGTCTCCTGAACCCGATTAATTACGCAGAGGCTTGCCGGTATCGAGCATGTGCTTGATCCGGGCCTGGGTTTCGGGGGTTTTCAGCAACGCGACGAACAGCCGGCGCTCGACGGTGATCAGCCATTCTTCATCGACCAGACTCCCTGTCTCTACTTCGCCACCACACAGGGCGATGGCCGCCGCCCGGGCCACCTGGTAGTCGTGGGCGGAAATCATGCCGCCCTCCTTCATGTTGACCAGCATCATCTCGAAATTGGCGATACCGGTCTTGCCGGCGACCGGAATGCCGCGGGCCATGGTTGGCGGGGCATAGCCGGCTTCGGCCATGGCGCGGGCTTCGCGGATGGCCACGAAGAGCAGTTCGTTGGCGTTGAACAGGATGGTGTCCGTGGGTCTGGCGAAACCGAACTCGACGGCTTCCACCGCGCTCTTGGCGACCTTGGCCATGGCAATGGTCTGGAACACCGGCTGCAGGAAATTGAACACTTCGCCCGGCGTCGCCGACTGCGCTGCCCAATCAGCCGCACGCACGGCAAATTCCTTGCAACCGCCACCGGCCGGGATCAGCCCGACACCCGCTTCGACCAGGCCGACATAACTTTCCAGCGCCATGACGCGTTTGCCGGCATGCATGACAAATTCACAGCCACCACCCAGCGCCATGCCCTGCACCGCGGCCACCACCGGGACCTGCGCATACTTCAAGGTCTGCGATGCACGCTGGAATTTCTCGACGGTTTTTTCGAGCATCTCGAACTGGCCGGCAGTTATGGCTTCGGAAACCTGGGCCAGATTGGCGCCCACGGCGAACGGTGCTTCATGCCAGATCACCACGCCCTCAAGCGTCGCTTCCGCCTGACGGACGGCGGCAATGACCCCATCCAGCACTTCATCGCCGATGGTGTGCATCTTCGATTTGATGGAAATAATGCCAATTTTCCGGTCGACCGCGGGAAGCACCCACAGGCGCACACCATCGTTTTCGTACAGTGTTTCGCCGGATTTTTCCGGGGTGGCGCCACTCTCGCCCAGCACACGCTCGGGGAACAACTGGCGCTGATAGACCGGCAGCGTCGAACGGGCCACATAAGCATTCTGGCGGGCGGAGTACGAGCCTTCGGCCGCATGCACGCCGGTGCGCCCGACATCCAGCGCCCAGTCCGGCAGCGGCGTGGCACTCATGGCCTTGCCGGCAGCGATGTCGGCGGCAATCGCCTGGGCAATCTCGGCCCAGCCAGCGGCCTGCCAGGTTTCAAAAGGCCCTTGCGCCCAACCGAAGCCCCAGCGCATGGCGAAATCGAGGTCGCGGGCATTGTCGGCCACGCTCTCCAGCTGAACGGCGGCGTAATGGAAAATATCCCGGAAGATGGCCCACAGGAACTGCGCCTGCGGATGCGCCGACGCGCGCAGTGCGGCAAACTTCTCGGCCGGGTTCTTCATCTTGAGGATGGCACCGACGTCATCGGCGATTTCACCGGCCGAGGCCCGGTACGCTTGCGTGGCCAGATCCAGCACCTGGATTTCCTTGCCCTGCTTGCGGAAAATGCCGCAGCGCGTCTTCTGCCCCAGCGCACCCTGCGCAATCAGCGCCTGCAGCCAGGCCGGATTATTGAAATACGGATGCCAGGGATCATTTGGCAGTGTGTCCTTCATCGTATTCACGACGTGGGCCAGCGTATCCAGGCCGACCACATCGGCAGTGCGATAGGTGGCGCTCTTCGGGCGGCCGATCTTCGGGCCGGTCAGCGCATCGACTTCATCGAAACCCAGGCCGAAGGCCTGGGTGTGGTGCATGACGGCGAGAATGGAAAACACACCGATCCGGTTGGCGACGAAATTCGGGGTATCGAGGGCGCGGATAACGCCCTTGCCGAGACGCGAGGTCAGCCAGGTTTCCAGCGCATCCAGCGTGCTGGCGTCAGTGCTCTGGGTACCGATGATTTCAACCAGATGCATGTAGCGCGGCGGATTGAAGAAGTGGATGCCGCAAAAGCGCGGGCGAACCTCGGCCGGCAAGCCCTGCGCCAGCACATTCATCGACAGGCCGGACGTGTTGGACGCAACAATGGTCTGCGCGCCAAGATGCGGCGCAATCCTGGCGTAGAGATCGTTCTTCCAGTCCATGCGCTCGGCAATGGCCTCAATGACCAGATCGCACCCGGCCAGCAGCGGCAGGTGCTCGTCGTAATTGGCGGCGTCGATGAATTTCAGCTTGCCCTTGCCAGCGAGCGGGGCCGGGTCCAGTTTTTTGAGGCCATCGAGCGCCTTCTTCACGATACCGTTCTTGTCGCCTTCCCTGGCCGGCAGGTCGAACAGCACGACCGGCACATTGGCGTTGGCGAGGTGCGCCGCAATCTGCGCCCCCATCACGCCCGCGCCCAGAACCGCGGCCTTTTTCACGATCAGCTTGTTCAATTGCATCTCCTTTTTAGTCTGTTTTTTTCCGTTTCCAAAAACTAAAACGAACGTTTGAATTATAGACATGACTTGCGCTGGGTCAACTATTTTTTGTCATTCATTCGAGATTCGATAAAGTATCGGCCAACAGTCCAGCGAAGCAACATTTTGGCAAGCAACCACGACGACCTGCTGCGTGACGCCCTGATCCGCGAAGCCTTTCATCATGCCCGGGGCGGCATCCCGATGACCTTGATCGCCATTGCAGCTATCACGTGGACCCATTGGTTCAGCAAAGGTGCATTCATTCACCTTCCCTGGCTGCTCACTACTGTCACGGTTGTTGTCAGTCGCGGCCTCATCATCGCCTACGTCCTCCGCCACACCGAGCGCCTGAGCATCCGACTGCGCGAGCAACTGTTCAACATCCCGCTGATTCTCAACGCACTGCTGTGGGCCGTTTTGCCTTATTTGATCTTTCCGGAGGCATCCGAACCGGAACAATTCGTGGTGATCTGCTGCATGGCGGGGCTGGCAGGGGGTGCTGCCACTGTCCTGTCGCCGGTCAACTGGCCAGCCCGCTTTTATCTGTTCTGCGTGCTGATTCCTGGCGCCATCCTGATCGAATCCAGCCTGGCCGGCCCGGTTATCCGTTCGCTGGGTTTCTGCTTTTTCGTGGTCATGCTGATCAGCCATGCCAACGCCCGAAGACTACTGCTTGAAGCCAATCTGAAGCGTTTCGAAAACCAGCAGCTTCTCGAAAACGTTCAAACCAGGCGTAGCGAAGTCGAACAGCTCAATGTTGACTTGAAAAAGGCCGAAACGGCCCTGCGCGAACAGAATGCCCACCTTGAGCACGAAGTTGCGCTACGGACAGAGCGCAATCGTCTCGCCTATTCGGTCATCCAGAATACCGCCGAAGGCATCATGGTGACCGACCCGAACGGCATCATCATCGAAGTCAATCCGGCATTCTCCCGAATCACCGGCTATGCCGTTGCCGATGTGATCGGGCAACCGGCCAGTCTGCTGCTGTCCGAGAAGCAGGATCGTCAGCATTACGAGCACCTCAAGCAGCAGTTGCTCAGCGACGGCAAATGGGAGGGCGAAATGTGGAGCCGGCGGCAGGATGGCGGCGTCTTTCTCGAACGGCGCAGTATCGATGCGGTGCGTGATGCCGACGGGACGACCACCCACTACGTCTCCGTATTCAACGACATCACGGAAGATTTTCACAAGGATGAGCAACTCAGGTTCATGGCCTGCCATGACCCGCTCACCGGGCTGGCCAATCGCAGCCTGCTGCATGAGCATTTGCGGATGGCGATTACCCGTGCCCTGCGCAACACGACGCTGGTGGGCGTTCTTTTCCTCGATCTGGATCAGTTCAAATCCATCAACGACACCTTGGGTCATGCAGTCGGTGACCTGCTGCTCAAGGAGGTCGCCAACCGCCTTCTGGCCTGTATTCGCGCCAGTGATACGCTGGCCAGACTGGGGGGTGACGAATTCGTCGTCCTGATGAATGTCATCGCTGAGCAGGGCGACTGTGCCCTGCTCGCCGGAAAGTTGCGGCGGGCGCTTGAAAAGCCCATCGAGATTGCCGGGGCCAGTCTTTACGTCAACACGTCGATCGGCATTTCGATTTATCCGAAGGACGGGACCACCATCGACGAATTGATGAAAAATGCCGACATGGCGCTTTATGCGGCCAAGGCGGCCGGCAAAAATCGGTTCAATTACTTTCATGCAGCCATGTCGGAACAAGCCAATGCCCGCCGTGAGCTGGAAACCGCCTTGCGCACGGCGCTGGCGAACAATGAACTGACCCTGCACTACCAACCCAAGATCGATGCCGTGAGCGGGTCACCCACCGGTTTCGAAGGACTCGTTCGCTGGGAACGGTCAGGCCATGGGTTTGTGCGCCCGGACCTCTTGATTCCGGTCGCCGAGGAGTCCGGCCTGATTGAAGCACTCGGCCAGTCGGTGATCGACCAGGCTTGCCGGCAAATGGCCGAATGGCATGCGGCGGGTTACGGATGGCAGAACATAGCGGTCAATGTCTCTGCCCGACAACTGATCCATCAGGACCTGGCCGGCAAGATCCGTAACGCCATCGAGCGTTACGCCCTGCCGCGGGGCTTTCTGGAAATCGAGGTGACCGAAAGCGTGCTCATGTCCATGCCGGAAAAAACCCTGCCCCTGCTCAGCGAGATTCGAAACATGGGTATTCGGATCGCCATCGACGATTTCGGCACCGGCCACTCCAGCCTGGCCTATTTGCGACATATGCCGATCGACATCATGAAGATTGACCGCACCTTTGTTCACGAAGCCGAGAAGAATCCGACCTCACAAGCCATCATCCAGACCATCGTATCCCTCAGTCGTCTGCTCAGCCTGAGCGTGGTCGCCGAAGGCGTCGAATCGCGCGAGCAGGCCAACATGTTGCGCGAGGCGGGATGTGATCAATTGCAGGGCTATTACTTTGCCCGACCCGTGGCTGCCGTGGATATCGCCCGCCGCTGGCTGAGCCCGGCTGGATAAACCATCATTCGCGGTTCGTTACAAGGGAGATTCCGTAAACATCTCGTCGTTCGAGGCGCATCAATTGCTGCGCGGCGAAACAGACGCCTTGCTGCGGTCAACCGGAAATTCTGCCTGATTTCAAAAAAATCCCCGGACCGGCCGGGGATTGGGATGTCGCCAAGGACAGGGCTCAGAAGGACATCGACGCCTGCGCACCAAAGATCCAGGCGCTGTCCTGGTAGGTGCCGACCACACGGCCGCGGGCTGGCAACTGGTTGTTGTCTATGGTCGTATCCTTGACATACAGGTAGGTGCCGCCCACATCCAGCGTCAGTGCTTTGGACGGTTTCCACTGCGCGCCCAGGCTGAACCAGGTGCGATCATTGTCCGGCAGCGATACTAGTCGCGTGGTCGGCCCCTTGACCGGCGTCTGGTCGTAGGCCACCCCGCCCTTCAGCATCCATTCGTTGTTCAGTTTGTAATTGGCGCCGAGGGCCACACGCCAGGTGTCGCGGAAGTCCGTGTCGAGGGTTTGGGCGATCGTGCCTATCCCCGCGCCCGATGTCCGAATGATGTCCACCTTAGGAATACTGCTCCAGCCTGTCCGCGAGACATCCGCCAGCAATTCGACACGATCGGTCAACTGGTGCGTCGCACTCAGAATGAACACATCCGGCAGCGTGATATCGGCCTTGGCATCTGAACTATTCGGAGCGGCCGGGCCCGTAATCTCGATCTTGCCGTTGGTGTGATATTTCACTTCAGAGCGGTACGACACGCCGACCTTGGTTTTCGGCGTCAGGGTAAATAGTGCGCCGATGTTCCAGCCCCAGGAATTGTCATCGAGGGTCAGCGTCAATGGTGACTGGGAACCGGCCAGATTGATCGCCGTCGCCCGCTTGTAGGTCGCCTCCAGGCGCTGCCAGTTCAAGCCGCCACCCACCGAGACAAAATCGTTGATCCGATAGGCCACGGACGGATTGAGGTTATAGGTCTTGACATCGAATTCACGCGATTGGGCGGCGCCAACCCAGCGATCGTCGTAATGCGTCTTGAGGCCAAACGGGGCGCCGACACCAAGACCGACATACAGATCCTTGGTCAGACCCCACGACAGATAGCCGTTGGGAATGACGCCTACATTACCGCCGTCGCCGCCATTTCCGGTTCCGGCGAAGGCACCAGCGGTGGAACCCTGATCCGTAAACTGAAAGCTCGTCCCAACGACCGACAGGCCACCTGAAACCTCGATGTGCTGTAGTTGAGTCATGCCGGCCGGGTTATAGAAAATGGTGCTCGCATTCTCGGCAACCGCCGCCGAGCCGGCGTAGGCATTACCAATTCCGCTGGCGTTTTGTTCGAGCAGCTGGAACCCGGCTGCTGCTGCGCTACCCGAAAACGCGATGGTGATCAGCGCCGGCATCAGGCGCAGAGTGGGCTTGTTCATTATTTCGTCTCCTGTTTTGTTATACCGGGAAAATGCTCCCGAAATTTCTGCTTCGATTAAATCAAAAAAACAACACTTGAAAACCACATTGCAACGCCTCAACCCCGACAGCCGTTGCGAATAAACAACGGCGCTATCCGGACTGCGCTCGAAAGTGCATCGGCCCGCCCGTAAAGGGAGCAAAGCCGGTGCCGAATATCACGCCGGCATCCGCCAGCGCCGAATCGGCAACCACACCATCGGCGACCAGTTTTTCAACACGATCCATCAACGGGGTAATCAGTCTGTCAGCCAAACCAGCCGGCACGGCGCCGGCGGCCGGCTTTTTCGCGCGGCCGGTCGACCAGTCATAAAAACCCACTCCGCTCTTCTTGCCGAGCTGCTTTTTCTCGACCCGCTCGACCAGGCAACGCGGCGCCTCGGCGCCACCAGCCAGTTGCTGGCCGGCGGCCATGGCGATGTCGAGACCGACGGTGTCGACCAGTTCGATCGGCCCCATCGGCATGCCGAAGGCGAGCATGGCTGCATCGACCGTTTCCGGTGAAATTCCCTCGTCGACCGCGCGCATGGCAGCCAGCATGTAGGGCGCCAGGACAGCGTTGACCAGAAATCCGGGCGCGCTTTTCACCGGTAGCGGCAGCTTGTCGATCTGCTTCACGAAAGCGCAGGCGGCTTGCACGGCGGCCGGGTCAGCTTCGTTAGCTTCAACCACTTCGACCAGCGGCATCATCGCCACCGGGTTGAAGAAATGGATGCCGACCAGACGCTGCGGTTGCTGCAGCACCGTCCGCAGGTCTTCGAGCTTGAGGCTGGAGGTGTTGGTGGCGAGTACGGCACCCGGTTTCATGCGCGATTCGAGCGATTTGAACAGCGCGTGCTTGGCTTCGACGTTTTCGAAGATGGCTTCGATGACGACGTCGGCGTGCGCCACGCCATCGCCATTCGGATCGGGAATCAGGCGGTCGAAAGCGTCGCGGATCTTGAGCGGCTCGCGCAGGCGCTTGGTGAACAAGGCATGCGCCCGCTTTAGCGCCGGCGCAATACGGTCGAGTGCCTGGTCCTGCAGCGTCACCGTCATGCCGCGCAGGGCGCACCAGGCGGCAATATCGCCGCCCATGACGCCGGCGCCGATGACGTGAACGCGCTTGGCCTTGAAGTCAGATGATTTGCCAAAGCTCTTGAGGCGTTCCTGCAGGTGATAGACGCGGACCAGATTGCGCGCCGTCGGCGAAGTGATGATGCGGTCGATGATCTCCGGCGCGGCCAGCGCATTGCCATCGTGCTTTTCCCATAGGTCGATGATGGCGTAGGGGGCCGGGTAGTGTTCCGGGCGCGCCTTTTTCGCCACCTGCTTGCGGGCGCCGTTGGCGACAACCGACTTGAGCGGGCCGCCCAGCAGGCGCTGCATGAAAGGCAGCGGCCGGCGCGGCTGGCCGGAGAGCAGGAGTTGGCGAGCGGCCATTTCCATGACGCGCGGCGGTACACAGTCGTCGGCCAGACCCATTTTCCTGGCACGTTTGGCGTCGATGGTCTTGCCAGTCAGCATCATGTCGAGCGCCGCAGCCGGACCGACGCGCTTGGGCAGGCGCAGCATGCCACCCCAGCCCGGGAAGATGCCGAGCATGACTTCGGGCAGACCCATTTTCGTACCGGCTTCGTCGACTGCCACCAGGTAGCGACAGGCCAAGGCCAGTTCCAGCCCGCCGCCCAGGCAATGGCCGCGGACCAGTGCCAGCGTCGGGTAAGGGACGGCAGCCAGCCGGTTGAACAGGTTCCAGCCGCGCGTCACCAGCGCCCTGCCCTTCTCGGCAGAATCGAGTTGCGAGAATTCCTCGATGTCGGCGCCAGCAATGAAGCCGGCTTCCTTTCCGGAACGGACGATCAGGCCTTTGGGCGGCTGCTTGTCGAGCTGGTCGAGAATATCGCCGAACTCGGCCATCACCTCAGCGGACAAAGAGTTGGCGGATTCGCCGGCCTTGTCGAAGACGGCGACGACGATGCCGTTTGCTTCGTTGCTCAGTTGCCAGTGCTTCATGCGCCGATCTCCCTCGTTGCTACGGTCAACCGGAAAAAACGCCCAAAATTAAAATTATTTTTCATAGCGATTCAACCAACATGGCGCCACCCAGACCGCCACCAATGCAGATCGTGGCAATGCCGCGTTTCGCCTGATTCCGGCGCAGCACATTGAGCAGATGCAGCACGATGCGCGCCCCCGAGGCGCCGACGGGGTGACCGATGGCGATGGCGCCGCCGTCCACGTTGAGCTTTTCCTCGTCCAGGCTGCCCAGGGCGCCCAGCAGGTCGAGCTGCTCGCGACAGTATTCGTCGGATTTCCACGCCGCCTGGCAGCCGAGCACCTGCGCCGCGAAGGCCTCGTTGAGTTCCCAGTAATCGACATCGTTGAGACCGAGGCCGTGGCGTTGCAGGATGGGCGTCGCGGCATGCACCGGGCCGAGGCCCATCTGCGCCGGGTCGAGGCCGGCCCACTCGCTATCGATGATCTTGCCGATGGGCTTGAGGCCCCATTTCTGCACAGCCTCTTCCGAGGCAAGGATCACCCAGGCGGCGCCGTCGGTGATCTGCGAGCTGTTGGCCGCCGTGATGTTGCCGTATTTCTTGTCGAAGAAGGGCTTGAGCTTGGCCATGCCGGCCATGCTGGCGTCGGCGCGCACGCCGTCGTCTTCGGCGTAGACCTTGCCTTGGCCGTCGACCACCGGAACGATCTCGTCGAAGTAGCCGGCCGCCCGCGCCGACATCGCTTTCAGATGACTTTTGACGGCGAACTCGTCCATCTGCTGGCGATTGATACCGAATTTCCAGGCCAGGTTTTCAGCCGTCTGGCCCATGAGGAGGCCGACGACCGGATCGGTCAAGCCCTTCATGAGGCCGATGACCGGCTTGAGCAACTCGGCCAGCGGCAATTTCAAAAAATGGCCGATTTTCTGGTTGACCGTGCGCAAGCTCATCATGCCGGCGAACCAGCGCACCATGGCGTCGGAGTAAAGCAGCGGCGCCCGAGAGAGTGCATCGACGCCACCGGCCAGGACCAAATCGGAACGCCCGCACTGGATGTTGGCGATGGCCGAGTCGATGGCCTGCATGCCAGAGGCGCAATTGCGCATCACCGTCCAACCCGGCACCTTCTTGCCGCAACCGATGCGCAGGGCGACCATGCGGCCGATATTGGTTTCGTCCGGCGATGGCGCGGCGCAGCCAAGGATAACTTCGTCGAGATCGCTCGGTTCGAACGGCTGACGCAGCAGCAGCGCCCGGCCGGCTTGCGTGGCGAGATCGGAAGCGGCGAAGGCACCCGGGCCTTTTTGCGCCTTGAGGAAAGGCGAACGTGCACCATCCACCACGTAAATCGTCTTGCTCATTTCAGGCGGCCATCCTTGAATCCGCAGCCTTGTGGGCCGAGGCTACGCCGTAATCGAACGGGAAATCATCGACATGAACCACGATGTCGCGGAGACGATTGCGCTGCTTCATGATTTCGTAGTCGGCAGCAGAAATCACCCCGGCCTCAAATGCAGCCACAGCGATATCCCGCACGTTGGCCAGCGGATTGTTGTCAAATCGCCCTTCCTTTTCGGCCGCCCGAATCCGCGCCTCGATCGGCTCGGCAAGCAGCGTTGCCTTGAGCGCCAACTCGATGGCACCGACCGGCTCGCTCTCGACCAGCGGCAAATAACATTCCGCCGTCAGCCGGTCGCGGGTGGCGGACGGGGCGATCAGCGCCTTGGCGACCTGATGACCGACCTCGTCGGATGGCACGACGTAGGGATGGCCCCACGGGAAGATCGAGCGGTGCAGGAAGGCGGCAATGAAGCGGATCGGGAAGTTGGCGATAACGCCGTCGAAGGCCTGCTGGGCCTTGTACATCGCGTCCCAGATCGCCCAGTGGGCGAGCGGCGCATCTTCAATTTTCCGCCCCTCTTCCTCGTAACGCTTTAGGGTGCAGGAAATCAGGTACATCTGGGCGAGGATGTCGCCGAGGCGGGCCGAGAGCTTTTCGCGGCGTTTGACGCTGCCGCCGAGGACGAGCAGCGAGATGTCCGCCATGAAGGCGAAGGCGGCCGAGAAGCGCGTCAGTTGCTGGTAGTAACGCCGCATTTCGGGTGCCGTGTCGACGTTGACCGCAGCGAAGTGCGAGCCGGTCATGCCCAGCCACAGGGCACGCAAACCGTTCTTGATGGTGAAGCCGATGTGGCCGAACAAAGCCTTGTCAAAATCGACCAAGCCCTGCTTCTGGTCCGGGTTCTGCGCCGCCTGCATTTCCGGCAGCAGATAGGGATGGCAGCGGATGGCGCCCTGGCCGAAGATGATCAGCGAACGCGTCAAAATGTTGGCGCCTTCGACGGTGATGCCGATGGGCACCTGCTGGTAGGCACGGCCGAGGAAATTCGACGGGCCAAGGCAGATACCCTTGCCGCCGATCACGTCCATGCCGTCATTGACGACTTGCCGGGCGCGTTCGGTGACGTGGTACTTGGCGATGGCCGAAACGACCGAGGGCTTCTCGCCGAGATCGACGGCGCCGGCCGTCATCTTGCGCACGGCATCCATCATGTAGGTGTAGGCGCCGATACGGGTCAGTGCCTCTTCGACGCCTTCGAACTTGCCGACGGCCATCTTGAACTGGCTGCGCACGCGGGCATAACCGCCGACGGCGCGCGCCGTCATCTGGGCCATGCCGGTGTTCGACGAGGGCAGCGAAATGGAACGGCCGGCGGCCAGACACTCCATCAGCATGCGCCAGCCGTGGCCGGCCTTTTCCGGGCCACCAATGATGAAATCGAGCGGCATGAAAACGTCCTTGCCACGCGTCGGGCCGTTCATAAACATGGCGTTCAACGGGAAGTGGCGACGGCCAGTATCAACGCCCGGATGATCGTAAGGGACCAGCGCGCAGGTGATGCCGACGTGCTTCTTGTCGCCGAGCAGGCCATCCGGGTCATAGAGGTGAAAAGCCAGCCCGAACACCGTGCATACCGGGGCCAGCGTGATGTAACGCTTGTCCCAGCTGACCCGCATGCCGAGCACTTCCTTGCCCTGATAGATGCCCTTGCAGACGACGCCGGCATCGGGAATCGACGCCGCATCGGAACCGGCCCACGGGCTGGTCAGCGCAAAGGCCGGCACCTCGATGCCCTTGGCCAGGCGCGGCAGGTAATGGTTTTTCTGCGCTTCGGTGCCGTAGTGCAGCAACAGTTCGGCCGGGCCGAGCGAGTTGGGCACCATGACGGAAACCGACAGCGCCGACGAGCGCGTCGACAGCTTGGTCACCACCTGCGAATGCGCATAGGCCGAGAATTCCAGGCCGCCGTATTTCTTCGGGATGATCATGCCGAGGAAGCCCTTGTCCTTGATGTAGCGCCAGGCTTCGGTCGGCAGGTCGTAGAGCTCGTGCGTCACCTGCCAGTCATTGACCAGCCGGCAGGCTTCGTCGCATTCGTTGTCGAGAAAGGATTGCTCTTCCGGCGTCAGCTTGGGCTGCGGATAGCCGTGCAGTTTCTGCCAGTCCGGCTGACCGCGGAACAACTCGCCTTCCCACCAGACGCTGCCGGCTTCGAGGGCATCGCGCTCGGTGTCGGACATCTGGGGCAGCACCTTGCGGTAGGTAGAGAAAATCGGCCGGGTGATCACGCTTCGGCGCACAGGCCGAATCAGGACCAGCCCGGCCACGCTCATCAGGGCGATGAACCCAAGTAGCGGAATGATGCCGTTGAACATGCTGTTGTCTCCTTCTATTTTTCTGTTTTTGCCGATTATTTGCCGTCGACCGCGGCATCGGCTGGTACTGTGAGTGTTGCCGGATCATCCGAAAACTGTGGCAACGGTGCGCGCAGGCCACCGAGCAGAAAGGACATCAGGCGCGGCACCAGCCGATCCAGCCGGTCTGTCGAATCCTCGTCTTCAATCTGCCAGTCAGTCACCAGCCTTAGCGCATCCGTACCGGCAATGGCATAGGATGTGGCGCCCAGCATGAAGTGGAAGCGCCAGACAATCTCGGCCTTGGGCACCTCGGGCAATGCCTTGAACAATGCCTCTTTGTAGCGATCCATCACGCCCTGGTATTCATGGGCCAGAAAGGCGCGAATGAATTCGGAGGGCTCCGTCAGCGTTCTCCCCAGCAAGTGCAGGAAGGTCATGCCGCCACGTTTCTCATCTCCCCCCATGCGCAGCAGCGTCCCGAAAAAGGCGTCGACGATGGCCGATGGCTTCAGCGGCTGATGCTCGACTTCTGCCTCCAACTGGTCGAGCGCGCGCATTCGCTCTTCATTTAACCAATCCAGACGACGCCGAAACACCTCTTGAATCAGGCATTCTTTGGAGCCAAAGTGATAATTCACAGCAGCGAGATTGACACTTGCCTCGCTGGTGATCTGGCGCATCGAGGTCCCCTCGTAGCCATGCGTCATGAACAGGTGTTCGGCGGTGTCAAGAATGCGTTCACGAGTATCTAGTGTTCTGACTTCCATAAACATCCCCTCCTTATTTTTATGATTCATACGTTCGTTTTAATCATAGGAAAAAGAACGTGCTATTGCAACCTATTTTTTTGGCCGTGGCGGGAACCATCCAGATATCGATGCATGTCAGGCATACAAACAGATACCACCTGTTGCAATCCGTTACTTGAGCTCCCACCCGCCTGCCAGTATCTTTGACCCATGCGCTGTCCCCCAACAGCCTAAGTGGCACTACCCCCTAAGTGGCCACTTTGAAAGCCCCGCCTCCCCCAGCGGGGCTTTCACCTTTCTGGCCCCCGGTTTTTGCCCTTGTGTCACCGCCCAACCTGTCGTGCCGAGATCACCCGGCGCCACACGCATTTGCCTGCTAGCCATTACACTTCAGGCATTGCAACCCAACCTGACCGACCTATGCGTATCCAGATCGCGTCCGATCTTCATCTCGAGCACGTGCAATGGCGATTTCCGGAATACCGCGCTATCGAACCGAATGGCGCAGACGTGCTTGTACTGGCTGGCGACATCAATCAGGGAACCCGGGCGCTGGATCAATTTGCCGATTGGCCTTGTCCGGTGGTCTATGTTCCGGGAAATCACGAATATTACGATTCATCGCTGGCCGAGATTGAAGACCGGTTTCGGCAGCAGGCCGGGAAATATCCCAACATCAGCGTACTGGCGCCGGGGTGCTGCGAGCTGTTTGGTGTCCGATTTATTGGTTGCACGCTGTGGACCGATTACGAACTCTTCGGTGCGGCACATCGAGATCTGGCCATGGCCATTTGCGGGAAAAGCATTCCCGACCATATGGCGATCACAGTCGACGGTGACTCACCCTTCACGCCCGCCGTCGCGCTAACACTTCATCAAGCACAGCGCCAATGGTTGCAGTCGATGCTGGCTGAACCGTTCGATGGAAAAACCGTGGTGATCACCCACCATGCGCCCTCGCCCCTCAGTCTCCATCCACGCTTTGCAAAAGACATCACCAGCGCCGGTTTTATTTCGAATTTATCGGACCTGCTTGGCCAGGCCGACTTGCACATTCATGGCCACACGCATCACTCATTTGACTATAGGGTCCAAAAAACACGTGTGGTCGCCAACCCCAAGGGCTATAGCAAAGGTGCCAAATGGGCGTCCAGCCCCGAGGATCTGGAACACGAAAATTCGAGCTTCGACCAGCGATTTACCGTCGAGATCTGACGTGGGCTGACGCATTCCATCGATGGAAATGATCGGATGCCCACGGTCACCCACAAACCCACCAGGTTTCAGGAAGCGTCCGGACGCAACAAGGCCATCGACTCGCACTTCTCACACACATCCCACGGCAGACACTCGCATACGCGAGCGGCCTCGACATAGGCGCTGCCCACGATCACCTTGCCGGTTGCCTGCTGCCTGTGCGCCACTGTTCCGCTTGCCACCGGCCCATCGCCATCCGTCTGTTGAGGGGTGGGCGACCATCTCGAGAAGGGTGCCATATCCAGCTTGTCCTCGACGTACCAGATTTTCCGGGCAGCATCCCATCGGGCGCCCAGCTTTTTGGCCTCATCCTTTTCAGCAAAAGGAACCTTCAGATTCGTTCTCATGTATTTCCGGAAAATGCAGCAGCGGAACGCATTATAGATATTTCAATAATCCGGCACGCCCAAACTGGCTTGAATTGTTCGGCTAATCGACATACACCCGGCACATCTATTCGGACGCCGGGCCATGGCAATAAGGCAACAAAGCCCTCGCGGCCTCAATGCGGTCGCGCGAACTTGCCGACGCATCGTTCATGACTGCCAGCAAGAAGGCTTTAGGGTCGGTGAAGTTGTTACCGACCTCAAGTGTTGACTGGTCTCGCCTGGCCGTGCCCGAGCGCGGATGACTTGGGTTTTGCTGAATCGCACATTCATTCTGAATCGCGAGATTGGCGTCAGCCTCTGTGCGAAGCGATTCCCTTGCTCGCAGAAAATCCCGGGCCTTCATGCTCTCCAGTCGGGATAGCATCTCTGCCTGCCGATCCATATTGGGCGCCATGCCCAGACCAGACTCTTCAACAAACATGGCGCCCATGCTGGGATCAATGAACGCTGACCAGCGCCCGGTCAAATTGTTGTAGGCAGGAACCAGCGCTACCCGCGACTGAGCCGTATCCGGAATGCAGTGGAGGCCTGAGAGAGAAACATCAGGCAGATATTTCAACCGCAATGCCTCGAGAAAAAATCGCGCCTCTGCGAGCGGAACGCTTTCAGCCAGCGACAACCAGAGCTGATATCCAGCACTACCCAACACCGAAATCGCAGGGGCCGGCAGTTCAAGATCATCCTGTATTCCCTGATAGAGCCCCGCAACTGCATCCCAGTCACTTGCCCTGTCAAAACCAATAACCATGGCGTTGACCAATCCATCCGAACCCAGCAAATTGAAACTGGCTTGCGCTTCGCCACCCAACCATCCGGCAATAAACTCGGGCGTCAATGACGCTGATTCACCAGAGGTAATGCCAGCCATGCCTTCAACCCCCACCAGTTGCTCGAGGTGATACAGCCGCTGAAGTTCGTCTATCAATTTGTTCATTTTTTACCTGACATTCGAAAACCTACATCTGACCGGCGGTACCGACTGCTAAATTGGTCAGCGGGCAAAATACGTCGCTGTGGTGAATAGCGCGGTGAATCGCATGCGAAGAACGTTCGCCAGCGCGGATCGGACCAAATTCAATCAGAATGATCCGCCAGCCTGGGTAGCGGGGTCGGGTTTGGCTGACGATATTGCAGAAAGCGACAGACAACAGCTTTGTCTGTCTTGTTGTCGTGAAGCGCCCGCAACGATTCCTCATGAACGGGCCAATCATTCAGCGGAATCTCTGCAGGAAACAGCGTATCGCCGTCGAATGCCTGCTCGATTCTGGTCAAGTAAAAACGATGACAATACGGCCAGGCTGCAGCGTAAACAGACGCCCCCCCGATCACAAACACCGGTTTGCCCGTCGCCAATGCTCCCCGCAAAGCCTCCTCCACGCTCGCGACCCGGGTACAACCTGGCCGCAACGTCAAATTAACGTCATGGCTAACAATAAAGGAGTCCACCGGAACCTCGTCCATTGACTCATAGGTGAGGCGACCGATAACCAATGCGGCGCCAGAAACCATGCGTTCGAAATACGCCAACTCTTCGGGAATATCCCAAGGCAGCCAGCCAGCCAGCCCCAGCATGCCATTACTGGCCACCGCGCCGATGCCAAAGATCAACCCTTCGTCGTGACCCATTGCTCGCGCGTCAACGACAGTGAAATGGCCGGGGTTGCCTGACCGTTATACACATGCGGCTTATGCATCGACACATGCGCCGATGTAACGATGGAAATGCCGAATATTGCATCCATCAACTCCAGAATGCTGGACTCCAGACACTCACAATGCGGATTGGCCTCCAGTTTCCGAATCGCCATAAAAATAACTTCGTAATCCAGCACATGACGAATATCGTGGGGATTGGCAACCGAATTCACAGGCGCCCAGGCATCCACATGGACCAGCACTGCCTGCGGACCATGTTTTTCAGGCGGATTGCAGCCTGTGCGCAACTGTATGGTGGCATCTACTGAAGCGCACCAATGATTAGCTAACACCAGAAGTTCCTTTCTAAACTCGTCTATTCGGACGCGATATTACGATAACAAATGCCATGGACTGGCAATAAAAAAGGCGCCAACGCGCCCATTCAAAACCTGCAAAACTCAAACCACGTATCAAGCAGTTACATTGACCACGCTCCCCGTAGACTGACCCAATGCGTTGATAACCGCAACAGATGATCCAATATCCTGAGAAGCCACAGGGTGAACCAACTGAACGATCTGATCATGCAGGGCGCTCAATTGTGACTGCGCATTGCCAAGTGCCCTGCTGGCAACTAAGCCCTGCCGAGCCTGACTGGCTTCACCCTGCGCCTGATTCGCCTCGACCTTCAAAGACCGAGCATTCTCCCGGGCACGCTCCGCAATCGCTTGAGCATCTTGTGCCTTGCCCTGAAGTGCGCTCGCCTGCCGTTCCGCCTGCTCTACATTACGCTGCGCAAGCTGCTGCTGAATCTGCATCCAGAGTCCGCCGGTCCCTGACTGCGCGGTTGATATGGATGAAACCATAATCCTGACCCTTCGTGGCGAGCACTACGCCTCGCGATTCAGGCTATCACATTGATCAGCCTGCCCGTATCCTGCCCTTGAGCATTTTTCACCGGACGGGGAGCCTCTTCCTTGAACTCGACCCGTTCCGCCGCCCGCGGCTCACGCTTCTCAGCTGCTTGCACTTGCTGCGCCTGATTCGGCTGCGATGCAGTATTGGCGTATGCACTCACATTTGAAGTCACTGATTGAATATCCACGGCACCCCTCCAACAAATAATCTACATAAACAGCTTAGATCACCTTCACAAATATTTCAAAAGTATCTCCTACGGTCAACCTGAAAATAACGCGAAAAATGAAACCCGGTCTACCGAAATCATGACGGAAAAACCTGCTCCAATTCATTCTTCATTGAATCTCTAGATCACGACAAAACCCCATTCAGCTATTCCGGCACCAGAAAGCCATACCCTGACTCAAGGCTGCTAGGAAACGATTCGACAACAGGGATCAAATGCATGACAGACAAAATTCAAGGGCGTCTGCAGGCACCGACGCGTGGTCAAAATTGTTGCATCAATCGAGCAGATTCGAACACTCAGAATTGATTGCCCGGAAAATTGACGTCGCAAGACCTTTGAGAACCGACAGACTAGCCATGAGCGCGAACGCAAGCGCTTCGCAAATAGCCGCCCTCCGGCCAAGCCCCAATTTGGTGCCTCACTGACGAAACCGGTGCAACGATTTATCCGAAGACTGTGCTGTTTGCAGCCCCACCGGACAAACAGGCATACCGGGAAGGCAGACTGGTCGGCAGGCTCAAACCCAACAAGAAATCTTCGGCATCATCTGCTGATGCCCCCGTCGATAATACATACTCGGAAAGGCTGGCAAATGCAGCCAGTCGCATCCAGAACAACGTCTCTTCAGTTAGCCGGGGTGACATCGCAGTTCTCCTGACAGGCACAAGGAATCCGCCAGTCCGCCAATTTCGGCGCCCTGTTCGCGGCTACCCATTGCAACCACAGAAAAATGCTGTCGATAATTGTTCATGATTCACCTCCGACTTTACTGGTTACCAGATAAAGAAGAACTTGCCATGTAGACAATACATAGCAAGATTTGATCCAGAACCAAGGAATAGAATACCGCGTTGCGGAGGGTGACCGTCAAAGGGCATACATGGCTGGATTAACTCCAACATAGAATCCTCTACGCAGAAAGCAAAAAAGCCAACCCGAAGGTTGGCTTAACTGCTTGTTTCTTGGTCGGGGCGGCGGGATTCGAACTCGCGACCCCTTGCACCCCATGCAAGTGCGCTACCAGGCTGCGCTACGCCCCGACAAGCCGGCCATTATAGACAATAAAATGCCAGATTCAAAGCTGTAACATCTCAATAATCAATTGCAGCTCCCCACGCAAGCCACCCGGCATATGCGCACCCTCCGGAGCACTGACCGCAACAACGTCAGCAGCGCCGCCTTCATCGAGACGATTTCTTGCGCCACTGATAGTAAAACCTTGATTATAAAGCAACTCACGAATGCGTCTCACCAGCAGCACTTCGTGGTGCTGATAATAGCGCCTATTCCCGCGTCGCTTGACAGGCTTTAGCTGATTGAATTCCTGCTCCCAATAGCGCAGCACATGGGGCTTGACGCCACATAACTCGCTGACCTCACCGATAGTGAAGTAGCGTTTGGCAGGAATGGGCGGTAATTCGTCACCGCCCGGCGTTGTTTTATGCCGCGGTTCCATCGAAGGCGAGCTCTACATCAGACTTCAGCTTTTGGCTGGCATGAAAGGTAACGACGCGTCGCGCCGTGATTGGGATTTCCTGGCCGGTCTTCGGATTGCGGCCAGGGCGTTGCGGCTTGTCTCGCAATTGAAAGTTACCGAAACCTGAGAGCTTGACGCCATCGCCGGTTTCCAGCGAGTTTCGGATTTCTTCAAAAAAAGCTTCGACCATATCTTTGGCTTCGCGCTTGTTGAGGCCGACTTTTTCAAAAAGCAGGTCAGCGAGCTCGGCTTTGGTTAGCGTCATCTTTATTATTTCCGTCAGGCACGCAGTTGAGCACCGAATGTCTGTTCGAAACAGGCCACCAGTTGCTGCATTGCAGCATCAACTTCCGAATCTTGCAAAGTGCGTTGAGTATCTTGCATAACTATACGGAAAGCAAGGCTTTTTTTGTTTTCCGGGACGCCTTTTCCAACGTAAACATCGAACAACTGGATGTCCTGAATCAATCCCGAAATCTGCTTTTTCAAGCCATCGAGCAAGGTCTGCAGGGAAACGTTTTGATCAACCACCATCGCCAGATCGCGGATCACGGGCGGGAACTTGGATACCTCGGCAAAAGAAGGCACCTTGACCAATTTAACGGCGTCAAAATCAACTTCGAACACAACGGGCGCGAGTGGCAGATCGTATTTTTGAACCCACTCCGGATGAAGTTCGCCGATGCAACCGATCTCGATTCCTTCATGCAATACCTTGGCGGCCCGGCCGGGATGGAGTGCGGGATGAAGCAACTTTTCAAAACGCAATTGGGCCGGCGCCAGCATGGCCTCGAGATCGCCCTTGATATCGTAAAAATCGACCTTGCGCGCATCGCTGCCCCAGTTCTCCGGCGAAGCACCGCCGTAGGCCAGCGCTGCCAGATTCCAGGGCTGATCGAATCCTTCGACAGCCCCCCCCTTGTCATCACGACGGAAGATACGCCCGACCTCAAACAAGCGGACTCGGCTTTGCTTGCGTTTCAGGTTGGTGACAAGATTTGAAATCAGGCCACCGAACAGGCTGGAGCGCATCACCGCCATCTGGCTGGCGATTGGGTTGGCCAGACGAATCAGATCACCATTGCCAGCAAAATCGGCTTCCCAGGCTTCTTCAACGAAGGCGAAGTTAACAACCTCCTGATACCCGCGATCAGCCACCATCTGGCGAACGCGATAGGCCGGGCGACGAGCTTCCGGCTGGACCTGCATTTTCAGGGGGCCGCGCGGGGCGACTGAAGGAATATTGTCGTAGCCATACAGGCGAGCAATTTCCTCGATCAGGTCTTCTTCGATTTCCATGTCAAAGCGCCACGATGGCGGCGTCACCAGGAAATCATCACCTTGTTGCTCGAAAGAAAGCGCCAGGCCAGCAAACAACCCGGCAATGCGTTCAGCACCCAAGGTCAAACCGAGCACCTGCTCGGCACGTGTGGTACGCAGACGAACCGGGTGACGAGCCGGCATTGCCGCCCTGGCCTCGACAACAGGACCAACCTGACCACCGCAGATCTCCAGGATCAGTTGCGTGGCACGCTCGATGGCACGACGCACGCCACCAAAATCGACACCGCGTTCGAAGCGATGCGAGGCATCCGAGCCAAAGCCGTAGCGACGGGCACGGCCAGCGATGGCCTTCGGTGCGAAGAACGCCGACTCAAGGAACAGTTCGCTCGTCTCCAGCGTAATGCCGCTTTCTTCGCCGCCCATGATACCGGCCATCGCCAACGGCTTGGCTTCGTCAGCGATCACCAGCACATCGGGATCGACCGCGATAGTTTGCTCATTGAGCAGCAGCAGCTTTTCTTCCGGCTTGGCCATGCGGGCATGTACCGCACCTTGCAGCTTGGTGTTGTCGAAGGCATGTAGCGGCTGGCCAAGTTCGAGCATCACGTAGTTGGTGACATCGACCAAAGCCGAGATGGCGCGGATACCGCTGCGTTCCAGACGGCGCTTCATCCACTCCGGCGTCGGCGCCTTGGCATTGACGCCTTTGAACAAACGACCGCAATACAAGGGGCAGGCATCGGTGGCATCGAGCACAACAGCACGTGTTTCGGCGATGGTGGCAGCGACTTCGGGAACGACCGGCAGGCTGGTTGCAGCGCCGGTAATCGCGCCGACTTCGCGGGCTATACCGAGTAGCGAAAGGCAATCGGCACGATTTGGCGTCAGCTTCAGCTCAAAAACGCTGTCATCCAGCTCCAGATACTGACGAATCGACTGGCCAACCGGCGCATCGGCCGGCAGGATCAGCAAGCCTGAAGCTTCTTCGGCAATACCCAGCTCCTTGGCCGAGCACAGCATGCCTGAGGATTCGATACCTCGCACTTTGGCGATCTTGATGGTGAAATCGCCAGGCAGCTTGGCGCCGGGCAAGGCACAGGGGACCTTGAGGCCAACGGCAACATTCGACGCACCACAGACGATGGTTTTTGGCGTACCGTTGCCGGTATCGACCTTGCAGACGTTCAGACGGTCGGCGTCGGGGTGCTTGACGACTTCGAGCACATGGGCGACAACAACGCTGTCGAACGCCGGTGCAACCGGATCCAGTTCTTCGACTTCAAGGCCGGCCATGGTCAGCAGATGAGAGAGTTCCGCGCTCGTCAGTTGGGGATCGACGAGAGTGCGCAGCCAGGATTCAGAAAATTTCATTGGCGTGACTCGAGGTGTAGGTCAGGCGAACTGACGCAGGAAACGCAGGTCGCCTTCGAAAAACAGGCGAAGATCATTGACGCCATAGCGCAGCATGGTCAGGCGATCCTGACCAAAGCCGAAGGCGAAGCCGGTGTATTTTTCCGGATCGATACCTGCAATGCGCAGCACGTTCGGATGCACCATGCCGCAACCGGCGATTTCCAGCCAGCGGCCTTTCAGCGCGCCGCTCATGAAGGCGACATCGATTTCTGCGGAAGGCTCGGTAAAAGGAAAGAAGGAAGGACGGAAGCGTACCGTCAGGTCATCGGTCTCGAAGAAACTCTTCAGAAAATCGGCGATGACCCCCTTGAGATCCGCGAAGGAAACCCCCTCGCCCACCCAAAGCCCTTCGACCTGATGGAACATTGGCGAGTGCGTCGCATCGGAGTCAACGCGATAGACGCGGCCCGGCGCGATGATTCGAATTTCGGGCATTTTTTCCAGTTGACCGTAGCGGGCCACATGCGCCTGCATGTAGCGAGCCTGGATCGGGCTGGTATGGGTGCGCAGCAAAACCTTGTCGGCAAGAGTGCCGTCCTGGTTCTGCAGGTAAAAAGTGTCGTGCATCGAACGCGCCGGGTGATCCTCGGGCGTATTCATGGCCGTAAAATTGTGGAAATCATCTTCGATCTCCGGTCCGTCGGCGACTTCGAAGCCAATGGAGGCAAACAAGGATTCAATGCGCTCCAGTGTACGTGTCACCGGATGCAGGCCACCGCGCGCTTCGGCGCGACCGGGCAGCGTGACATCCAGTGCCTCTTCAGCCAAGCGGGCGCTCAGCGCAGCTTTGCGAATCGCCTCACGGCGCTCATTAAGAGCATTTTCAACAGCTGTTTTGGCAACGTTGATTGCCGCACCGGCAGACTTCTTCTCTTCTGGCGGCAGCTTGCCCAAGCCCTTGAGAAGTTCCGTAATCTGGCCGCTCTTGCCGAGGAAACGGGCCTTGGCCTGCTCCAGCGCGTCCGGGTCGGAAATGGTGGCGAACGCGGTTTGCGCTTCGCTAACGATCTGATCGAGATTATCCATGGACTTCACTACTTACAAAACTGCGACAAAAACCACCAACAAAAAAGGAGGCTTGCGCCTCCTTTTTTTCGTCAAGCTTTCGCTCAGGCGCCGAGCTGTGCCTTGGCCTGTGCGGCCAGAGCGGCAAAAGCCGGCTGATCGAAGACGGCCAGATCGGCCAGGACCTTGCGGTCAACTTCGATATTGGCCTTCTTCAGACCATTCATGAAGGTGCTGTACTTCATGCCCAGCTCACGAGCTGCAGCATTGATACGGGCAATCCATAGCGCGCGGAACTGACGCTTGCGTTGACGACGGTCACGGTACTGGTATTGACCGGCCTTCATCACCGCCTGTTTGGCGATGCGATATACATTCTTGCGACGACCGCGGTAACCCTTGGCCTGAACGAGAATCTTCTTGTGACGCGCGCGCGCTGTTACACCACGTTTAACTCTAGGCATCTTCTATCTCCTTATGCGTAGGGCATCATGGCACGAACGGATGCTGAATCGTTCGCATGGACAGTCACTGAACCGCGCAGATGGCGTTTCACTTTGGTCGTCTTCTTGGTCAAAATGTGACGCTTGAAGGCTTGGCCGCGCTTGATGGAACCACCAGCGCGAACGGAGAAACGCTTTTTGGCGCTGCTCTTGGTCTTCATTTTGGGCATTGAATGCTCCTTAATGACATGCTGCCAGGTGATTCCCTACGGGAATGCTTTAACTACCCGAAAGCACTTATAAAACTGCTTTTGCTGCTACTTACTTCTTTTTGGCCGGCCCGATGATCATGATCATCTGACGACCTTCCATCTTCGGCATCTGCTCGACTGCACCAACTTCGTCGAGATCTGCCTTGATCCGCTCCAACTGACGCATCCCGAATTCCTGATGCGCCATTTCACGTCCCCGAAAGCGCAGGGTCACTTTAACCTTGTCGCCTTCCTCCAGGAAACGTGTCATGTTCCTGAGCTTGATCTGGTAATCGTTTTCGTCGGTACCTGGGCGCAGCTTAATTTCCTTCACCTGCACCTGCTTCTGTTTCAGCTTGGCCTCATGCGCACGCTTCTGTTCCTGGTACTTGAACTTGCCGTAGTCCATGATGCGGCAGACTGGCGGCTTGGCGGTCGGCGCGATCTCGACCAGATCAACCCCAGCCTCTTCGGCCATGTGCAAAGCCTCACGAATACTGACTATGCCAAGCTGTTCACCTTCTGCACCCTGGAGACGAATCTCCGGAACCGTAATTTCTTCGTTGAGGCGATGCGCCTTGTTCTGAGCTATGGTAAAACCCCCGAAAACAATAAATTAAGCCGTGCTACTACGCGCCACGACTTCATTTTGAAGTCGCTTGATCAGGTCTTCTAAGGACATTTGTCCGAGATCCTGACCTCCGCGAGTACGCACGGCAACCAGTCCGTCCGCTTTTTCTTTATCGCCCACAACGAGCTGATAAGGCAGCCGGTTCAAGCTATGTTCGCGGATTTTATAGGTAATTTTCTCGTTACGCAAATCCGACTCGGCCCGGAAGCCAGCAATATGCAGCTTTTGCGCAACATCAGCGGCATAATCAGCCTGCTTTTCAGAGATGTTCAACACCATTACCTGAACCGGAGCCAACCATAGCGGAAGTGCGCCGGCAAAATTCTCGATCAGGATACCGATGAAGCGCTCCAGCGACCCGAGAATGGCGCGATGCAACATCACCGGCACCTTGCGGGTATCGTCTGCACCAACGTATTCGGCCCCAAGACGTCCAGGCATCGAGAAGTCGACCTGCATCGTGCCACACTGCCATGAACGCCCGATGGCATCCTTGATGTGGAATTCGATCTTCGGACCATAGAAAGCGCCCTCACCTGGCAGTTCGGTCCATTCCAGTCCGGATGCACGCAACCCCTGACGCAGGGCATCCTCAGCCTTGTCCCAGACCTCATCGGATCCAACGCGGCTTTCCGGACGCAATGCCAACTTGACCGCAACATCGTTGAAACCGAAATCCGCATAAACCTTCTGAACCAGCGCGTTGAATGCCGTGACTTCAGATTCGATCTGGTCCTCAGTACAGAAAATGTGACCATCATCCTGCACGAAGCCGCGCACGCGCATCAATCCATGTAGCGCACCAGTCGGCTCATTGCGGTGACAAGATCCAAACTCGCCATAGCGCAGCGGCAATTCGCGATATGAGCGCAGATCGGCATTAAAAACCTGGATGTGACCCGGACAGTTCATCGGTTTGACTGCGTAATCGCGATTCTCCGATGAAGTCGTAAACATGTTGTCCTTGTAGTGCTCCCAGTGGCCAGACTTTTCCCACAGGGTTTTGTCGAGAATCTGCGGGCAACGCACCTCCTGATAACCGTTGTTGCGATAAACGGCGCGCATGTAGCCCTCAATTTCCTGCCAGATCGCCCAACCCTTGGGATGCCAGAACACCAGGCCAGGCGCTTCGTCCTGCATGTGGAACAGGTCATATTGCTTGCCGAGGCGGCGATGGTCGCGCTTTTCAGCCTCTTCCAGCATGTGCAGGTAGGCATCAAGGTCTTCCTTTTTGGCCCAGGCAGTGCCGTAGATGCGCTGCAACTGCTCGTTGCGGTGATCGCCGCGCCAGTAGGCACCGGCCACCTTCATCAGCTTGAAGACCTTCAATTTGGCCGTCGTCGGCACGTGCGGGCCGCGGCAAAGATCAATGAAATCGCCTTCACGGTACAGCGAAACCTGCTGATCGGCAGGAATGGCGCCAATCAGCTCAGCCTTGTACTTTTCACCCATGCCAAGGAAGAAGTTGACCGCATCGTCCCGCGCCCAGACTTCACGGACAACCGGTATATCCCTTTTGGCCAGTTCTGCCATGCGCTTTTCGATGGCGACCAAATCCTCTGGTGTAAACGGACGCTTGTAAGCAAAGTCATAGTAGAAGCCATTGTCGATAACCGGCCCGATGGTTACCTGAGCATCCGGAAACAATTCCTTGACCGCATAAGCCAGCAAGTGGGCGGTCGAGTGGCGAATAACGTCCAGCCCCTCGCCATCCTTGTCAGTGATGATAGCCAGATCGGCGTCACGTTCGATCAAATACGACGTGTCGACGACAACGCCATCAACCTTGCCGGCCAGCGCTGCACGGGCCAGACCGGCACCGATACTTGCCGCCACTTCGGCGATTGTTACCGGCTGTTCAAATGAGCGGATGGAACCATCAGGCAGCTTGATATCAGGCATGGTAAATCTCTAGGCGAAAAAAAAGTGCGGGGTGAGCCGCACTTTTTTGGTCAAACGAAGGCTGACTCGATTATTGATTCTGAACCTCAGGGCGAGTTCGGAAAATCATCAATTCAGCTCCGTCAGGAATTTTGGTAGGCGGTATTGGAATCGAACCAACGACCTCCACGATGTCAACGTGGCGCTCTAACCAGCTGAGCTAACCGCCTAAAGAAGCGCGCATTTTACAGACGCAGAAGCTGATGTCAACAGCCCTTCGCGATTTTTTTAGATGCCCATTAAACTTGCCGCTTGAGAAATGGAGAGGCGAATGAACGAAGGCTGGATAATTCTTGGAATTTGTCTGATTGTGGTTTTGGGCGGCGCCCTGCCGCTGATCAGGCCACCCCGCAATGACACACCGCCACCACCGCCCAAGGAAACCCTGCGCGACTGGCGTAGCGAAAAGTAAGGACGCCCCGTGGAATCACGCATTACCGATCTAGAAATAAAGATCAGCTATACCGAAGACCTGCTGGACGAACTGAATCGAATCGTCTTTCGCCAGCAGCAACAAATCGATCTGCTCGCCAAGGAAGTTCGCAGCCTGCGCGAACAATCGCAAACCACCCAAGCGCATGAACCGGGCAATCTGCGCGACGAACTTCCGCCGCACTACTGAGACGCATGCAACAAACACCCGTTACCGTTATCTACCACGCTGACTGCCTGGATGGCTTTGGCGCAGCCTACGCCGCCTGGGCTTACTTTGGCGACGCTGCAATCTATCGCCCGATGCATCATGGAGAACCGTGGGCACTTGACGAAATTTCCGGTCACAGAATATTTATTCTGGACTTTTCGTTGCCGCCAGATTCTCTGGAATCAATCGCCCGCATCGCTAAATCGGTCACCCAGATTGATCATCATGTCTCAGCCCTAAATGCCTGGGGAGACAAGCTAAACCACGGCAATCACGGACTGCGTCAATATCAGCACCTGACACTTCCACTTTTTGTCGCTTTCGACCTTGATAAATCAGGCGCACGACTGGCCTGGGAGCACTTCCATCCTGACACTCCGACTCCCCTGGCGCTCCGGCACATCGAAGATCAAGACATTTGGCGTTTTTCGCTACCCAACACGCGAGCTTTCTGTCGCGCCCTGCGCATGCTGCCATTTGACTTTGCCACCTGGCACCAACTGATAATTGATACACCCAACGAATCAGCCTCTCGCTATTTGGAGGCGGTCACTCGGGGCAATGCGGTCGAAAGCTACTATCAGGGAGAAGTTATGCGATTGGCAGAAAGTACATTGCGGATGCCGGCCCTGCTTCGCGGCGACCCGATTGACGCCCTGCAGGCGCAGCGCCACGGACAAAGAATCATTGACGATGGCGATCTGAGCTGGCTGGCCATACCGGGTATCGCAATCAACGCGAATGCCTTGTTTGCCTCGGACTTGGGAAACGCCCTGGCTGAACAAAGTGGTAGCTACGGTCTGATCTGGCAGTTGTCAGGGGATGGCGAGGTCAAAGCCTCTCTGCGCTCAAAGGGCAAAACGCTCGACGTCGCCACCATTGCGACGCGTTATGGTGGTGGCGGCCATACCAATGCAGCCGGATTCCGGATGCCAGCGCAGCAATTTTTCAGCGAAGTTTTGAATACCATCCCGAAAACGACGGTTAGCGCGCGTTGACTTACGGTCTGGCTGGCACCGCTTGCCACCCCTCCGGGCATGCCTGTGTATAGGGGTAATACATGGCACTTGAGCCACAGTAGTACCAACTCCCAGCTGCATCGACCGGCGAGACGTCCGGTGCTGGCTGCTGCTCGATATAGACCGGCTGTGGCGAATAAACCGGCCCGACATAATACGGATCGACATATACCGGCCTGCTACGCTCCGACAGGATGGCCAAGCCGGTGAGCGCGCCAAATACAGCCAGCCCGGCCCAGCCGGAACCACCACCGCCGTGGTGCCCATAGCTTCGATGGCCGTAACCTCGTTGAGCCTGAGCAGGCAGTGCAGCAACAGATAGCGCGAGAAAAACAGGAACGATAAGTCTACGCATCAATGCCTCCCTAATCTCCAGAAATCCATTCAACCCTCAATTCAGTATAGGCATATTCAGGAAAGCACAATGCCACCGAATGACCGATCCGGTTACGCCAGACCCTGCTTGCAAGCTGCGCGCCAGGAAAAAAATCGACGATACCAGCGGCGGTATTTGCCGCCACCGGTAAATCTAGCCTCTAATGTTGATTATCGTCCCGAGAATGTCGTCGCCGGTTTTTATTACGTTCGCAGCGATCTTTGCATCGAGAGCCCCTTGATGCAGGCCGACGATGTTGACGGCCAACTCGCTGTCACCAGCGGCAATTCGATTGCTTGCAATGCCTGTTCGGTTGATGGCAGCCTGCATGCCTTGCAAGCCCGTGGACAGTACAGAACTGATGGACATGGATACCTCCGCTGGATAATACGAAGCGCTACGCATGTACCATGCCCACATCCCCGCAGGGAGATGCCAAAAATGGCGGCCATTCCGAATCTCATCGGCCAGAAAAGCAAAAAGCCCTGAATAATCAGAGCTTTGTGCTATATTTGGTGCCCAGGAAGGGACTCGAACCCCCACACCTTTCGGCGCCAGAACCTAAATCTGGTGCGTCTACCAATTTCGCCACCTGGGCAAGCGGGGCGCATTTTAGCACTGACTAGGCGCCAATCTCCAGAGCAGACCAATAATGTCCGTCGATCATTACGAAAATTTCCCTGTTGCCTCGCTGCTGGTGCCGGCCAAATTACGTCAGCCAATCGAGGTGATTTACCGCTTTGCGCGCAGCGCCGACGATATTGCCGATGAGGGTGATGCCTCGCCTGGCGAGCGCCTGGCCGGACTGAACGCGTACCGTGCCGAACTGGATCGCATTGAGGCAGGCACGCCACAAACCCCGCTATTTGTTGCGTTGGCTGAAGTCATTGCCACCTACGCCCTGCCCATCCAGCTCTTCCGTGACCTGCTTGATGCCTTCGCGCAGGACGTGGTCAAAACGCGCTATGCCGATTACCCGGAACTGCTCGACTACTGCCGCCGTTCGGCCAACCCGGTGGGACGTCTGGTGCTGCACCTGTTTGGGCGAACCGAACCGGAACATCTGGCACAATCTGACTGCATCTGCACCGCCCTGCAGCTGATCAATTTTTGGCAGGATGTTGCGGTCGACTGGAAAAAAGACCGAATTTACATACCGCAAAACGATTTCCCGCAGTTCAAAGTCAGCGAAGAAGATATCGCGCAAAGCCGCTGGTCCGCCAACTGGGCGGCGCTGATGGATTTCGAGATTGACCGCACCAGCGCCCTGATGACGCGTGGCGCGCCGCTCGTCCATGCCCTGCCCGGCCGGCTCGGCTGGGAAATTCGCCTGACCATGCAGGGCGGCTTGCGCATTCTGGAACGCATCCGGCAGGTGCGTGGCAACGTTTTCACCCGCCGGCCAAAGCTCGGTAAATGGGACTGGCTCGTTCTGGCCGGCCGTTCCATTAGAATGTAGCCCATGAATCCTGATCATTACTGCCAGGAGAAGTGCGCAGCCAGCGGCTCCTCCTTCTACTACAGCTTCCTGTTCCTGCCCATCGAGCGCCGCCGCGCCATCATGGCGCTCTATGCCTTCTGCCGCGAAGTCGATGATGTCGTCGATGAATGCAACGATGCGGCCATTGCCTCCACCAAACTTACCTGGTGGCGTCAGGAAATCGAGCGTGTCGCCAACGGCCAGCCGCAACATCCGGTCGGCCTGGCGCTGAAGGGGCTGGACAAGAGCATCAACCTGCCAAAAGAGCAGTTGCTGGAGATCATCGACGGCATGGAGATGGACCTCATGCAGTCGCGCTACCTCGACTTTAAGGGCCTCTCGCTCTACTGCTACCGCGTCGCCAGCGTGGTGGGCCTGCTCGCCGCCGAAATCTTCGGCTACACCGACCGCCAGACACAAAAATACGCCCACGACCTGGGCATGGCTTTCCAGCTCACCAACATCATCCGTGACATCGGCGAAGATGCCCGGCGCGGCCGCATCTATATTCCGATCGATGAACTGAAGCAGTTCAACGTACCGGCCGCCGACATCCTGAACGCCAAGTATTCGGACAACTTCACGGCGCTGATGCAGTTCCAGTACGAACGGGCCGAGAAGTACTACGAGCAGGCGTTCGCCCAGTTGCCGGCCGTCGACCGCAAGAGCCAGCGCCCCGGCCTGATCATGGCAGCGATCTATCGCACCCTGCTCGACGAGATCAAACGCGACAACTTCCAGATTCTGCACCAGCGCATTTCGCTGCCGCCGACGCGCAAGCTGTGGCTGGCGCTCAAGACCTGGATCAAGGGCTGACCGTTGAAAGTTGCCGTCATCGGCGGCGGCTGGGCCGGCATTGCAGCGGCCGTCGAAATGACAGCCGCCGGCGCCGACACCACGTTGTTCGAAGCCGGCCGCGTGCTCGGTGGCCGAGCCCGCAGTGTTCACATCGATGGCCGCACGCTCGATAATGGCCAGCACATTCTGCTTGGCGCCTATCGTGAAACACTGGGGCTGATGCGCCGGGTCGGCGCCGATCCGGACAAGCTGTTCGACCGCCGCCCGCTGCAGGTCATCGACAACACCGGATTTCGCCTTGCACTGCCGACCTTGCCGGCGCCCTTGAATGTCGCCTGGGGCTTGTTGACCGCGTCATCGGTCGACTGGCAAGAAAAAGTGAAAACAGCATGGTGGATGGACGGCATCAAGCGTCAGGGATTCCGCCTGCCACAGGACATCCCTGTCGCCCAATGGCTGGATGCAGCAGGACAAACCGGCGCCTTGCGCCGCCACCTGTGGGAACCCCTCTGCCTGGCAGCGCTGAACACCCCTGCCGAGCGCGCCTCGGCGCAGCTATTCGCCAATGTCCTGCGCGACAGCCTGGGCAGTTCGCGCCGCGCAGATACCGACCTGCTGCTGCCCCGCGTCGACCTCGGCCACGTACTTCCCGAGCCGGCCAGGCGCTGGCTGCAGACTCAGGGTACGAAAATTTGCCTGAGTACTCGCGTCCGGGAGATCAAGCCATCGGAAAACGGTATGGCCATCGATGGTGAAACCTACGCCGCCGCCATCATCGCCACCGCCCCCCAGCACATCGGCGCGCTTTGGCCTGCTGCAGCCACCCATTACGTCTACGAACCGATTGCTACGGTCTACCTGAAATTTGGGCCTAAAACGAAAACCTCTTTCCCCTTGACCAACCGGCTTGGACGATACGGCCAATGGATGGTTGATCGCGGTGATGGTCTGCTTGCCTGCATTCTGAGTGGCCATGGCGATTGGGAAGCACTGGACGACGCGGCATTGGCCATGGCTCTTGAAACCGAGCTGGCCATGCCGGAAACATCGATCTGGCACAAAGTCATCCGCGAAAAGCGCGCCACCTTCTCGGCCGTTCCCGGCATGCACCGCCCTGACTTCAAGACCGAAAATCCCCGCCTGCTCCTGGCCGGCGACTATACCTGGACTGACTACCCGGCCACGCTGGAAGGCGCCGTGCGGAGCGGTCAGCGGGCAGCACGATCAGCTGCCGAGTTCATCGTCAAATGACAGAGGAATTCATCATCGCCATTAGCTGATCCGGTGGAGGCCACTTAGAATTGTGGCCATCCACAAAGTCAGTCAGACAACCATCAAGCATCGTCGTGCCCCTGGGTAACTCCGGATGCTCGTTGTTTTCGCCAGCAGAGACCACTGAATATAGATCATGAATAAACACATTGTCGCCCTGAACCGCCTCTTTCATCTCGGTCACGATCAGGACAAGCCCGAGATGATCGACGAAACCATCCGCAGTGGCGTATCCGTTGGCGGCACCAATCTGTGGGTGCTGTTTTTTGCCATCCTGATCGCGTCGATCGGACTCAACGTCAACTCAACGGCCGTCATCATCGGCGCCATGTTGATCTCCCCGCTGATGGGCCCGATTGTCGGCGTCGGCTACGGGGCTGGCGTCAAGGACTTGCGCCTGATCCGACAGTCATTGCGCAATCTCGGCGTTTTTGTCGCGATCAGCTTGTTGACGGCAACGCTTTACTTTCTGCTGACCCCGCTCACCCATGCCCAATCGGAACTATTGTCGCGCACCAGTCCAACCCTGTGGGATGTCCTGATTGCATTCTTCGGCGGGGCAGTCGGCATGATCGGGGCAACCCGGCGCTACAACTCCAATGTCGTTCCCGGCGTCGCCATCGCCACGGCGCTGATGCCACCGCTGTGCACCGCCGGCTACGGCATTGCCAGCGGCAACCTGCAATATTTTGGCGGTGCGTTTTACCTGTTCACCATCAACAGCGTCTTCATCGCCTTTGCCAGCCTGCTCGTGGTCAAGCTCTTACGCCTCCCTGAGCATGGCGAAATCGACGCCACGACACGCCAGCGTACCCGCCTTGCCATTGGCGTTATCGTCATTGCCACTGCCGTACCCAGCGGCTTCCTCGCCTACGACCTGGTCGTACAAAAAGTCTTCGAAGAAAAGGCCATGCGCATCGTTCAGGGCATCGACAAGGATAAACGCTATGTGCTGCTTGGCCGGGAAATCTCCGTCGACAAGCGCCGCGTCATGCTGACGCTGGGCGGCGACGGACAACTCGATGAGGTACGGCAACTGGTTGAAAGGCAGTTTGCCACCGAGGGCTACGACGGTGTAGAAGTCACGGTACGTCATGTTGGCACGGAAAAATTCGACATCACCCAACTGAAGCAGGAACTGCAACAACAAGTGCTCAGCAATACGCTTCAGCAGTTGCAGGAAAGCGTGGCCACCAACGGACGCCTCGAAGCGGAAATCAAGTCGTTGAAGTCGGGGCAGGAAGAGTTCGAGCGGCTGATCAAGGAAATTCGCGCACAGTACCCGGAAGCCCTGAGGATCTCTGCGGGTAGCGGCAGCAAGGCGCAGCGCAATGAAGCCCAGCCCCAGACGACCATCATCATCACGATGGTTATCGACCAACCCATCACGGCATCGGAACGGACCCGCTTGCAGTCCTGGCTGAAGGCACGCTATCCGGGGCAGGCCATTTCACTGGTCATCAGCGAAGAAATTGCCTCCTCCAAACGTACACCCCAACGCTCCCGTCGCTGAAGAACCCGGGGCGCCGGGTCAAATTCGACATTCACCTGATTTCAGGTACAACGCCGGATGGCCATGACATCGAGAATGCGGGTCTCCGCAGCCGGCGACTCGACCGCCGCCACCAATGCCGCGATCATCTGATCGATGGTCACCAGCCCGAGCCGCCGTGCCCCTTCACGGGTGGCCGGGCATCGTTCTGCCAGCCAATAGACCGGTAGCAGCAGCACCGGCCACCAATGACCGGGACCCAGAACATACCAGGGACGCAGAATGGTCGCCGGAATGCCACTGGCGACCAGGTCCGCCTCCCCTTCGGCCCGCGCCGCCAGATAGGCCTGCATGACCGGCGCCGGTTGCGCAACACTCAGATAGACAAAATGACGCAGCGCAGCGTGCCGGGCAGCGGCCACAGCCGCACGCAACGATGCCAGGTCGACATCCCTGAAGGCAGCAGCCTTGGTCGGCCCCGGATGGGCTACGCCCACTAAATGAACCAGGGTATCGGCACCACCCAGCTGATCCTGAAAACTGCCAGGATCGAGCGCATCGCCAATCACCGCGCGGCAATCGGCCGGCAGGACACACGCTCGGCCGGGTCGAACCAGGGCGCTGACCTCATGGCCGCGCGCCAGCAGGGCCGGTACCAGGCGGCGGCCAAGATAGCCGCTGGCGCCCGTGACAAAGACCTTCCTCGTGGTCACCGTAGCGATGCAGGCCAGCCGCTCAAGCCAGCCGCCCGGACTGAATGCGCAGAATGCGCCCGCAACGTGCAGCAATCGCTTCGTCGTGGGTGACCAGCAGCAGCGTCGTTCCCTGTTTGGCGTTCAGATCGAACATCAGGTCGATGACCTGCTGGCCGGTCGCCGCGTCAAGATTGCCGGTCGGCTCATCAGCCAACACCAGTTGCGGATTCGGCGCAAAGGCCCGGGCCAGTGCCACGCGCTGCTGCTCACCGCCAGACAAATGCTTCGGATAATGCTTCAGGCGATGGCTGAGGCCGACGCGTTCCAGCCATTCGCCGGCGGCTGCGGTCGACCGGGAAAAACCGGCCAATTCCAAAGGCAGCATGACGTTTTCCAGCGCCGTCAGCGAGGGCAGCAGCTGAAACGACTGGAACACAAAGCCGAGCAGACGACCCCGCAACTTGGCGCACTGGTCTTCATCGAGTGAATTCAGTGAAATATCATCGAGCTTTACCTCACCTGAGGTCGGCGAATCGAGGCCGGCCAGCAGCCCCAGCAATGTCGACTTGCCGGAACCCGAGGCGCCCACGATGGCCACTGTTTCACCCGGCATGACCGAAAAGGAAATATCCTGCAAAATCGTCAGCGGCTCGCCACCGTTATCGACCGTCTTGCCCAGCCCCAACACTTCAACCACCGGTTTCCCTGCCATGCGCTTCGCTCTCTTCCTGTTCGCCCTGCTCGTCACGGCCACGCCCGCCCTGGCCGCCAAAACCATCCTGATCATGGGTGACTCGCTGTCCGCCGGCTACGGCATCCGGACGGAACAGGCCTGGCCTGCCCTCCTCGCCACGCGGCTGGCTGAAAAGCACCTTGATTATAGCGTCGCCAACCTGTCGATTTCCGGCGAAACCACCGCTGGCGGCCGCTCACGACTTGGACAGGCACTAAAAGCCCAGCGGCCTGCCGTCATCGTCATCGCCCTCGGCGCCAACGATGGCCTGCGCGGTCTGCCACTGGGGCAGATGCGCGACAACCTTGCCGCCATGATCGACGCCTCGCGTGCCGCGGGTGCCAGGGTCGTGCTTGCCGGCATGCGCCTGCCGCCCAATTACGGACCATACGCGAGCGATTTTTCGAATAGCTTCAAAACCGTTGCCCAAACCAGAAAGGTGCCGTACATCGACTTCCTGCTTGAACCCGTCGCCACCCGGCCGGAACTTTTTCAGGCCGACAACCTGCACCCGCTGGCCGAAGCACAGCCGCTGATCCTCGATCACGTCTGGCCGACACTGCTCCCGCTGTTAAAATAGCCGAATGAAGCATAACCGCCCCACCGTGGCCGATCTCTCGGCCTACGACGAAATCATTGATGTCCGTACACCGGCCGAATTTGCCGAAGACCACATCCCCGGTGCCATCAGCTGCCCGGTACTTGATAACGAGCAACGCATTCAGGTTGGCACCTTGTACAAGCAGGTATCACCCTTCGAGGCCAAGAAAATCGGGGCGGCGCTGGTTTCCGAGAATATTGCCAAACACCTGAAAGAACGTTTCCTCGACCGGCCCAAAAGCTGGAAGCCACTGATCTATTGCTGGCGTGGCGGCGACCGCAGCGGCTCGATGACGACGGTTTTCAAAGCCATCGGCTGGCATGCAGGGCAACTGGATGGCGGCTACAAGGCCTGGCGGAGCCACGTCATCACCGCCCTGGAAGCGCTACCCAAGGAATATCGCTTCGTCGTCATCGGTGGCGCGACGGGCAGTGCCAAGACGCGCATTCTGCAAGCCATCGGCGAACTGGGTGCGCAGGTGCTCGACCTTGAAAACCTGGCCAATCACAAAGGTTCGGTGCTTGGCGTTCTGCCCGATTCGCCCCAGCCTTCGCAAAAAGCCTTTGAAACTGCGTTGTTGAAGGCTATCGCCGGCCTGGATCCATCACGCCCGGTCTTCGTCGAAGCGGAGAGCCGCAAGATTGGCAACCTGCACGTGCCGGAAGCGATGATCGAACGTATTCGCGGTGGTGATTGCGTGGCCATTGATGCCACGCTCGACGCGCGCGTAGCCTTTCTGCTCAAGGATTACGATTATTTCCTGACCCTGCCCGACTTCCTGTGCCAGCGCCTTGATGCACTGCGTACGCTGCAAAGCAGCGAAACCCTGAATCGCTGGCAGCAACTGATTCGCGATGCCGCCTGGCCAACCCTGGTTCGTGAACTGCTGGAACTGCATTACGACCCGCTCTACCGCCGTTCGCAGGAACGCAACTTTGCCGGCATGCAGGATTCGGGAGCATGCTCGACGGACGATCTGTCGGAAGATGGCATCAAACGGTTGGCCACCGTCATCCTTCAGTCGCGGACAGCGCAGATGGCCTGACGCATCGCCGGTTTCGGCGTGGCCACGTAGCCTTCCTCGAAGGCTACTTCCCGTAATCCGGCCGCCTTGGCGACCTGCCGCAACTCACCTGGCCGCAGCAGGAATTCAGGATTCGACGGCTTGCCGTATGCTTCATTGCCGAGCATGAAGGTTTCGTAAATCAGTACGCCACCGGGTGCCAGCATGGCAAGCACATCCGGCAGGCGCGGTCGCCACAGGTAGTTGGTGACGATAATGCCGGCAAAGCGTTCACCGGCCAGCGGCCACGCCTCGCCCTCCAGATCGTGCTGGGTCGCCGTGATTCGCGGCACGGCCGACAATTTCAAAATCGCCTCAAAATTCCGGTCGACCGCAGCAACCTCAAAACCCAAGCCCGCGAGCAGTCGCGCATGGCGTCCACTGCCACAGGCCAGATCAAGTACACGTCCACCGCGGGCGATCAGTCCGCAATGACGTTCAACCCAGGGCGATGGCGGTATGATCGGTGGCATTTCATTCAAAGAGGTGGTCATGACTGATGTCGTCGTTGTCGCAGAAAACGGAAAGGGAAGATACCAGCAGGGAGTCACCATCGGCCAGCATCACTTGCTCGCCGACGAGCCGGTCGACGTGGGTGGTGCGGATGCCGGTCCCGCCCCGTTTGATTTCGTGATGGCCGGGCTGGGTGCCTGTACCTCGATGACGTTGCGCATGTACGCCGAACGCCGGGAATTCCCGCTGACCCATGTCAGTGTCTCGCTCAGCTACGAAAAAATCACCGTCGACGGGATTGCGCGCGACCACATCCAGCGCACCATCACGCTGGAAGGCGAGTTGACCAACGAACAGCGTCAGCGCCTGCTGGAGATCGCCAATAAATGTCCGGTGCATCGCGCCTTGTCACAATCGCTGCTCATCGATAGTGCCATCGCAACATAGCGAAAAACCCTACAACATCAATGACAACAGCCGGTGGTTGTGCCAGAATTCTGCATTGCACAATAATATCCTGACCAGGAGTTCGCCATGTTGGAACAGCACTATCTGACCACGCTTTTTGAACCGAAATCGGTCGCTGTCATCGGCGCTTCGGATCGCGAAAACTCCGTTGGGCAGATCATCTTCAAGAATATTCTCAGCTCGGGCTACAAGGGGCGTCTATATGCCATCAACCCCAAGCACGAGACCGTTCAGGAGCAGCCGTCCTACAAGTCGATTGAAGAAATTGGCGCCCGCGTCGAGATGGCGGTCATTGCCACCCGCCCCCAAACCGTACCGCAACTGATCGAACAGTGTGGTCGCAGCGGTGTCCGCAACGTCATCATCATTGCCTCCGGTTTCTCCGAGGCTGGCCATATCGGCGCCGCGCTGGAACGCAAGGTCATGGAGATCGCCCGTTCCTACAACGTGCGCGTCCTCGGCCCCAATTGCCTGGGCATCATCCGGCCCGAACTCGGCCTCAATGCCACCTTCACCAAAATTAACGCCGAGCCCGGCAACCTTGCACTCGTCTCGCAGTCAGGTGCGATGTGCTCGTCCGTACTCGACTGGGCCAAGGCCAATCAGGTCGGTTTCTCGTCAGTCATCTCCCTTGGCATGACCGCCGACGTCGATTTCGGTGAAATCCTCGATTATCTGATCTATGACAGCCGCACGCATTACATCCTGATGTATGTCGAAGGCATCCGCAACGCCCGGCGTTTCATGAGCGCCCTGCGTTCCGCGGCCCGCATCAAGCCGATTATCCTGCTCAAGGCCGGTCGCCACGAAGCGGGCTCGGCTGCTGCCGCCACCCATTCGGGCATGGCCGCAGTTTCCGACACCGTTTTCGATGCCGCCGTGCGCCGTGCCGGCGTGGTTCGCGTCCAGAACGTCGGCCAGCTCTTCTACGCCGCCAAGGCACTGGCCTCCAAATTCCGCCCGCTGGGCAACCGCCTGGCCATCATAACCAATGGTGGCGGGCCGGGCGCCATGGCCGCCGACCGGGCTGGCGACATGGGCATTCCCCTTGCCGAACCGTCCAACGAAACGATGGCCGTGCTCAACAAGGCCATGCCCACCAACTGGTCGCACAGCAATCCGATTGACATCGGCGGCGATGCGACGCCAGAACGCTACCGCGACGCCATCCTGGCGGTCACTCAC
>WBZX01000271.1_pt1 | contig 49349 bp, 45 predicted proteins | sample 5204211 | NCBI WGS metagenome assembly WBZX01 (sample SAMN12344362, study PRJNA552823) | activated sludge metagenome | biome: Activated sludge suspended growth; feature: Nitrification reactor; material: Wastewater; isolation source: activated sludge from nitrification reactor of wastewater...
GGGCTTCCGGACGCTGAACGAGATGATCGGACGGGTCGACAGGCTCGACATGCGTCGTGCGCTCGATCACTGGAAGGCCGGCGGCGTGGATCTCTCCAAGCTCCTCTATCAGGCGCCGGCACGCGAAGGCGTGGCGATCTGGAACGTCGAGCGGCAGGATCACGGCCTCGACAAGGCGCTGGATCACAGGCTGATCGAGGCCGCGCGGCCGGCGCTGGAGAAGGGTGAGCCGGTCCTGATCGAGCTGCCGATAACCAACGTCAACCGCACCGTCGGCGCCATGCTCTCGGGCGAGGTTGCCAAGCGGGCGGGCCACACCGGCCTCGCCGAGGATACGATCACGGTGAAGCTCAACGGCACGGCCGGACAGAGTTTCGGCGCCTTCCTGGCGCGCGGCGTGTCGCTGGAACTGTCGGGCGACGGCAACGACTATGTCGGCAAGGGCCTGTCGGGCGGCCGCGTCGTCGTGCGCCAGCCCAAGGGCGCCAGGCGCAATCCCGTCGAGAACATCATCGTCGGCAACACCGTGCTCTATGGAGCCATTGGCGGCGAGGCTTACTTCGAAGGTGTTGCCGGCGAGCGCTTTGCCGTGCGCAATTCGGGCGCGGTCTGCGTCGTCGAAGGCACCGGCGACCATGGATGCGAATACATGACCGGCGGCGTCGTGGTCGTGCTGGGCGATACCGGCCGCAACTTCGCGGCCGGCATGTCGGGCGGCATCGCCTATGTCTACGACCCCAAGTCGCGCTTCAAGGACCTGTGCAATCCGGCGATGGTCGACCTCGAATCTGTCGGCAGGCCGTCGGGCGACGGCGACGATCCGGACCGGCCGCGGCAGCGGGCGCCCAGCGTCGAAGACAATGGCATGGGCGACGTCCTGCGTTTCGATGCGGAGCGGCTGCGCATCCTGGTCGAACGCCATCACCTCCATACCGGCAGCGCGCGGGCACGGGCGCTTCTGGAGGATTGGGAGAATGCGCTGCAGAGCTTCGTGAAGGTGATGCCGCGCGACTACAAGCGGGCGCTTCTGCAGGCGCGTGAACGGGCAACGGCCAAGGCCGTGGCGGCGGAGTAAGAATCATGGGTCTCGCCACGGGCTTTCTCGAAATCGAGCGCAAGGACCGGCCTTATGAGAAGGTCGAAGCGCGCCTCAAGAACTGGAACGAGTTCGTTCTGCCGCTGCCGCCGGCAGAGATGTCGCAACAGGCCGCGCGCTGCATGGATTGCGGCATCCCGTTCTGCCACAACGGCTGTCCGGTCAATAACATCATCCCCGAGTGGAACGAGCTTGTGCGCCGCGACCGCTGGCGCGATGCGCTTGAAGTGTTGCACTCGACCAACAATTTCCCCGAGTTCACCGGCCGCATCTGCCCCGCGCCGTGCGAGGCGTCGTGCACGCTGAACATCGACGACAACCCCGTGACCATCAAGTCGATCGAATGCGCGATCGTCGATCGCGGCTGGGAAGAGGGCTGGATCCAGCCCGTGCTGCCGACGCACAAGACCGGCAAGCGGGTCGCCGTCGTCGGTTCCGGCCCGGCCGGCCTCGCCTGCGCCCAGCAGCTCGCGCGCGCAGGGCACTCGGTGACGTTGTTCGAGAAGGCCGACCGGATCGGCGGGCTGCTGCGCTACGGCATTCCCGACTTCAAGATGGAAAAGCACCTCATCGACCGGCGCATGCGCCAGATGGAGGCCGAGGGCGTCGAGTTCCGCACCGGCGTCGAGGTCGGGGCCACCCTGTCGGTGAAGTCGCTGCTCGAAGGCTATGACGCCGTTGCGCTGACCGGCGGCGCCGAATGGCCTCGCGATCTCGAAGTGCCGGGCCGCGAGCTGAAGGGCGTCCACTTCGCGATGGATTTCCTGACGCAGCAGAACAAGCGCAATGCCGGCGACGACGAAGCCCGCGCTGCACCCAGGGGCACGCTCACCGCCAAGGGCAAGCATGTCATCGTCATCGGCGGCGGCGATACGGGTTCGGACTGCGTTGGCACGTCGAACCGCCATGGTGCCGCGTCGGTGACCCAGCTCGAGGTCATGCCGCGGCCGCCGGAGCACGAGGACAAGGCGCTGACCTGGCCGGATTGGCCCCTCAAGATGCGCACCTCGTCGTCGCATCAGGAGGGCGCGGAGCGTGACTTCGCCGTTCTCACCAAGCGCGCGATTGGCCGGAACGGCCAGGTCGAAGCGCTGGAATGCGTGCGCGTCGAATGGGTGAAGGCTGCCGACGGACGCATGGCCATGCAGGAAGTTGCGGGCAGTGTGTTCGAACTCAAGGCCGATCTGGTGCTGCTGGCGATGGGCTTCCTCGGACCGCGCAAGCCCGGCCTTGTCGAACAGGCAGGTGTCGCGCTCGATCCCAGGGGGAATGTTGCGGCCAACGTGAGGGATTATCGGACGTCGGTGGACCGCCTGTTTGCCGCTGGCGACATGCGCCGTGGCCAATCGCTGGTCGTGTGGGCGATCCGGGAAGGCCGTCAATGCGCTCGTGCCATTGACGAAAGTCTAATGGGGTCGACAACCTTGCCGCGCTGATGTGCGGAACTACATAATTCAGTAGCCAGGACGTTTGCACTAGGGTTGTTGCGCGAGCACGACCTTGTGGGAAGGCCGTGCCCGGTGTCGGGAGGGGCGTAGATGAGGCTGCTGCTGATTCAGGGTGCGAATATGGAGTATCTCGGCCGTCGTCAGCCGGAACTCTATGGGACAACGACGGCGAAGGAACTGGACGCCGCTTTGCGGCGCCACGCCAAGGGACTAGGGGTCGATCTGGAGATCCTCTACACCAACACCGAGGGCGAGGCGGTGTCGGCGATCTACCGTGCCGACCGCGACAAGATCGACGGCGTGCTGTTCAATCCTGCCGGCTTTCTCCATGCAGGGCACGCCTTGCGGGATTGCCTGCGGTCGATTTCCGCGCCCGCCATCGAGATCCATATCACCAACATAGAAAAGCGCGGGTATGGTTCGGTGACGGCCGAAGCGGCCATCGGGATGATCGCCGGCTTCGGCGTCGATTCCTATGTTCTCGCTCTCGAGGCGATGGTGACGCGGCTGCGGCGAACCGCCAAGACCTAGACGGAAAGGCCGGCCCTACCACCTTCCTGTCGCGAGGGTCGTCGGTGCGTAGTCGCCGAACGCCCAGCGGAAGGGAAAGACCCCGCGCCGGTGCCATCCGCGTTCGACGTCGACATGCCAGAGCCGCTCCGTCCCGGACGGCCCGCGGCCAGGCTGCCACTCGATGGTGGCGCTGCCCTGAAGTTGCAGCAGATCGCCCGAGGCGAAGTCGACGAACAACAGGCCGGCGCGTGGGTCGCCCAGCAGGTTGCCCAGCGTGTTGAAGAAGCGATTGCCGCGGAAGTCCGGAATGGTGAGCCTGTTACCCTGGACATCGACGAAGCCGGGCCGTCCGCCGCGATGGGACATGTCGAGCCCGCCTTCGGGCCCGAGCTCGCGACGCGACCGGCTTGCGACGAAGAACGTGTCGGCTCTCGCAATGATCGCGCGCGCGGCATCGTCCAGCGTCTTGAACGCCGTCACCGGCACCGTCGTTGCGACAGGATGAGGCACGGGTGCGCGTGTTTGAATGTACTGCGCACAATTGCCGAAGCTCTGCGCGATATGCACGCCGAGGCCATTGCCGGTCGACACGATGCGCCCGTTGGCGCGGTTGCGCCGGCGTGTCGTGAGGTCGATGCCGATCAGCCCGATTTCCGCGCCGGCGTTGAAGCTCGGCGCCGCCGGATCGTCGCGGCGCGGCTGCGAGGCGATGTCGAGCGTCGTCGGATCGGGTGAGGTGACGAAACCATAGGCGCCCGTAACGACCGACGCGATCGGCCAGCCCTGCCTGTCGGGCGTCGCCGTGAAGAGGTAGGGCAGCAGCGAAAAGAACTCGCGATGCTGCTCGGGCATGAAGGGCCGGATCGGCGCGCGCGCCGCCCCTTTGCCGGCCAGGGATTGCGCCGCCAGCTCGTCTGCATGGAAGGGCAGGAAGGCCATGGCATCGGCGGTCATCACAGCCCCTCCGGTCTTTCCGGCGCTTGCCGCTTCGGGTCGTACCAGGGCGCGGCGTCCGATCGCCAGATATGGACCTCCGGTCGTTCGGCCATGACGTGCGAGCCGCATGTGCTGCAGAAGCGACGGAACTTGCCGGGCGAGGATTCGATAGCGGCGAGCAGGTTCTCGCCCCTGACCCAGCGAAAGCTTGCCCGCGGGACAGCCGTCACGGACGAGAAGGCGGCGCCATGCGTCTTGCGGCAGGTCCGGCAATGGCAATGGACAATGCGCTCGAGAGGCGCGTCGGCCTCGTAGGCGACGGCACCGCACAGGCAGCTTCCGGTCAGCATCTGCATCCTCCAACTTGCTGACGGCAATCTAGGGAGCCGCGATTGCGCCGGTAACTGAATGAATGATAAATTCATAATTCCAATAAATGGAATTATGTGATGGATCGGCTCGACGAGTTTTCCATCTTCGCGCGGATCGTGGAGGAGGGAAGCCTGGTGCGGGCAGCCCAGCGCCTGCGCCGCTCGCCGCCTGCGGTTACGCGCGCTCTGGCGGCATTGGAGGATCGGCTCGGCGTGCGTCTGGTCGATCGGACGACCCGTCGGCTGGTGCCCACGGAGGCCGGGCGGACGCTCTACGAGCGCGCACGTGCCGTCGTTGCCGACTACGAAGCCGCCACTGCCGGGATCCGCGAGGCGCCGGTGCGGGGCTTGCTGCGGATCACCGCGCCGGTCCAGTTCGGCCGCTATCATGTCGCGCCCATCGCGACGCGCTTTCTCGACGCCCACAAGGATGTCGAGATCGAACTCCTGCTGAACGACCGCAACATCGACTTGATCGAGGAGGGAATCGATATCGCCGTGCGCATCGGCGCATTGGCCGATTCGAGTTTGAGTGCGCACCCGGTCGGGCATGTGCGGCGCCAATGGGCGGCGAGCCCGGCCTATCTTGCCCGTCACGGCACGCCGCAGACGCCGGCCGATCTCGCGCAACACGAGGCGCTGCTGGGTACGTCGCGTGGTGCAAGGGAATGGGGCTTCGCCGGAGCCCGCCGCGGCGCGCCATTGCATCTTGCGGGTCGGCTGCGAGTCGACGATGTCGAAACCCGGTTGCGCGCCGCGCGAGAAGGCCGCGGCATCGCCCAGTTCCTGTCGTACCAGATCGCCGACGATCTCGCGGCGGGCCGGCTGGTGCGTCTGTTGCGCGACTACGAGCCGCCGCCGTTGCCGGTGCAGTTGCTCACCAAGGGACGCGTGCACCGCGCTCCGAAGATCGACGCCTTCCTCGACTTCGTGGTCAGGCGTCTCGCGTCCCTTTCCGTACTGGCCTCGGATTGACACATGGTGTGCAATTCCGTTAGCCGTTAACTCATCAGTTGAGCAGTCGGGAGCATTCCATGTCGTACGTCGATGGCTTCGTCCTTGTCGTGCCGAAGAAACACCTGGCCGCCTACCAGCGTCTGGCCAGGAAGGCCGGCAAGGTGTGGCGCGAACACGGCGCCCTCGAGTACAAAGAATGTGTCGGCGAAGCTCTCAAAGTGAAGATGGGCCTGCCGTTTCCCAAACTCATGAAGACCAAGCCGACCGAGACGGTCGTTTTCTCCTACATCGTCTACAAGTCGCGCGCCCACCGCGACAAGGTCAACACCAAGGTGATGGCCGATCCGCGCCTGCAGGACCCGCCGAAGGACCTTCCGTTCGACATGAAGCGCATGGCCTATGGCGGCTTCAAGACGATCGTCTCGGCCTAGAGTGGAGATCGCCAGCGCTTTCGTGCTGCATGGTGTCCCGTCTGCTTAGGCTGTAGACGGGTACCATGCAGGAGCAACCGCCGGATCCGCTGATCGAAGAAGCGCTGCGTTGGTTCGTCGTCCTCAAGGACAGGTCGGCGAGCGAGGCAGACCATGCTGCCTTCAATCGTTGGCTGCAGGAGGATCCGCGACACGCGGCAGCTTGGAAGCAGGCACAACGAACCTGGATGCGGGTCGGCAAGATCGGCCCTGCCTTTGCCAATAGCGCACCGGCGGCGATTTCGTTGGGTGCATCTGCGGTCGCCGCCTTGCCACCGTCCCTCGCGGCCACGCCGGGGATGCGTCCAACCATGTCCCGCCCGCCGCGCGTCAGCCGCCGCCGCTTGTTCTATGCGGCTGCGGCCGTGACGGCGATGGTCGTGCCGACGGCGCTTGCCTTGTCCCGGCCCGGCTTGTTCGCCGATCAGCGCACCACGGTCGGCGAACGCCGGACAATCTCCCTGCCGGATGGCTCGACGGTCGAACTGGCGGGCGCATCGGCCCTGTCGGTCGATTTCACAGGCAAGGTGCGCCGCCTCGTGCTTCATGCGGGTGAAGCCTTCTTCGACGCCGCCCTCGATCCAGAGCGACCCTTCGTCGTCGAGGCGGCCGCCGGGAGCGTCCGTACGTCGGGCGCTGCCTTCGACGTCAAGATCGCCGACGATGCCGTCGCAGCCGCCGTCGTCCGCGGCGCGGTCGAGGTCTCGGTGGCAGGGCGGCCGCCCGCAAATGTCGGGGAAGGACAGCAGGTACGCTATGGCGAACGGCAGATCGGGCCGGTAAGCGAGGCCGATCCGGAGCAGGTGCAAGCCTGGCGGCACGATCGTCTGGTCTTTCGGGGCACATCGCTCGGCGATGCCATCGCCGATCTCGAGCGGTACCGCGGCGGCCACATCGTCGTGACGGACGCGAGCCTGCGCGCCCTGCCGGTCACTGCGGCCTTCGACGCGCGGCAAGCCGATGCCGCTCTCGACACGATGGCGCTGGCCCTGCCGATCCGCGTTCGCCGGTTGACCGACTTCCTCGTCGTGCTGTCGCCCCGAGCCTGACAGGACGAACCATGAGCCCGCAGACGCTCCGCCGGCACGAGGTCCATCTCTGGTCGTGGTGTCTCGACGACGACGGATTGTGCGGGGAAGCCGGCGAGGCGCTGCTGAACGAAGCGGAGAGGGCACGCAGCAGCCGGTTCATGACGGCATTGCTGCGACAGCGCTTCACGGCGGCGCGCGCTCGCTTGCGGTCGCTCCTGGGGACACATCTCGGTCGCGATCCGGGAAGTCTCGTCTTCGTGGAGAACGAGTTCGGCAAGCCGAGGCTCGTCGACCGGCCCGATATCCATTTCAGCCTCAGCCACTCGCAGGACCGCGCGCTGCTTGCCGTGAGCGAAGGGCTGGAGGTCGGCGCCGATCTCGAAGGCGTGCGCTCGGTCGATCACCTCGGCCTCGCCCGACGCTACTTCCATCCGAACGAGGTCGCTGCGATAGAGCGGCATGCCGACCCGCAGGCGGCCTTCTTCCAGATCTGGACGCTGAAGGAGGCCGTCGTGAAGGCGCTGGGCACCGGCCTGTCGATACCGCTCGACGAGTTCGAGGTTTCGATTGCAGCGACACAGCCCGCGATGGTCGCCCCACCCGCCGGATCGGGTCGCGCGTGGTGGCTGTACCTTGCGCCGGGCGACTATTGCCGGGCGTTGGCGGCGTCTGCCGACGGTGAGGTCGGGCTGATCCACCGGACCGTCTGATCGTTCCGCCCGATCAGGGATTTCAGGGGACCGGGATCGTCCAGCAGGGCGCTGCGGAAGAACGCAACTTCGAGCCTTTCGATGATCCCGTTCATCGCCGAGCGCTCGAAATTGGTGCGCGCGAAGAGGCGGGGCGGCCGGGCGAACAGCCCGTCGGAAAGATCGCCATGGCTGGCCGCAGGAAGCTGCGCCCAGTAACTCTGCGGCTGCTCCATGCGGCGTTTGTTGCGCGGGATATCCAGCGCGCTGATCATGGCGTAGTTGCGCGTGAAGGCCATGGGCGAGGTGAGGTCCGCCTCGGATGGGAACGCTTCTTCGCTCGACAGCAGGAAGTACACGCGCGGCGCGATCTCGTCGACGGCCGGCCCGAACAGGCCGCCGTCGACATTGAACACGGCCGCGATCCGCTGGTCCTTTGCGGCCGCGGCGAGGCCCGACGTCCCGCCCATCGAATAGCCGAGTATGCCGACGCGCGTGAGGTCGAGCCGGCCGGCCAGGGCCGGCACCTGCCCGGCTTCGAGCGCTGCCAGCACGGCGAGCAACCGGCTGCCCTGGATCACGGCATGGCGGCCCGCCCGCGCGATTGACGCCGCGGTTTCCGCGTCGGTCTGGAGTTCGAGAGAAACACCACGATCGGGATCGGCCGCGGGATCGCTTGCAAAGTCGTCGCAACCCACGACGACGAAACCGTGGCTCGCGAGATTCCCGACCTGGACCTGGCTCTGCGTGCGCGTTCCGCCCCAGCCCGGCGAATAGAGGATGAGCGGCGCCGACGCCTTGAGGTCGCGCGGCTGCCAGATCGTGATGGCAAATGCAGCGCCCGAGGCATCCTTGATCGTGGCTTCGCTGCGGACAACGGCATTCGGTCCGGCAGGCGCAGGCAGGCGCGGCACGAACACCAACCAGCCTGCAGCCGCCAGCACGACGGCCAGGATCGGAACGCCAAGCGAGAGGACCTTGAGGAGGCTCACTGAGTCCGCAGGAAGGCCGCAATCTCGGCAGCCGGCCGCTCGCGAAACATGTCGAAGTGGCCGCTGTCGATGTCGATCTTGGTCAGACGGCCCGTCACCAGCGGCCCCCAGCCCATCCGCTCGTCGAACAGGCGGCCGCGCAGCGGATCGTTGGTGCGATACAGAACGACGTCGCCATCGTACGGCGCGGGCCGAAAGCGCGTGACCGCGTCGTAGATATGGCCGTCGAACCACTCGCCCTGCAGCGCCGGCCGTTCCGGCCCTTCTTCCTTGGGCAGCATGCCGAGACGATAGAGCAGCGGTTTGCGCACGATGTCGTTCAGGCTCAGCTCGCCGCGGCGGAACTGGGCGAGACGATCCTTGTAGTGGTGGAGGCGCAGCTGCTGATTGCGCAGGGCGCGATCGAAGCGCGACATGTCTTCTCGGTAGCCGGGAGCCCAGCTGTCGAACAGCGCCACCAAAGGCACTTTCTCACCCATGCGACGCAGCTGCCGTGCGGCCTCGAAGGCCAGCACGCCATAGACGCAATGTCCCCCCAGGATGTAGGGACCGTGCGGCTGCACGTGGCGGATCAGGCGTACGGCATAATCGCCGAAATCCTCGAACGAGCGGTCGCTGAGATCGGGCTGCTGGTCCTGATGGTACATCAGGATATCGGTGAAGGGACGATCCTCGCCGAGATGCCGCGCAAGCTGATAGTAGATCGATCGGTTGTTGAGCACGATGATCGGCGTCAGCGAGCCGTTCTCGTGGAAGCGCACGATCTGCCGTTCGGGCTCCCGCATCGGTATCGGCCCGCCGGGCGCAACGGCCGGTCGTGCGAGCGGAGCCGGCGAGGGGCGGGGCAGCGCGATGGCCTGCACGCTCGCGTTCTCGGCAATCGGTCCGTCGGATGCCGTCGCCAGCGCTTCGAGGCAGGTCCGCCAAATCCCGAGCAGCGCCGTGGCCGTCGCCTGGTCATAGAGCGAGGCGTCGGCTTCGCAGGAAAGGCGCCACCCCTCGTCGCGGCCGATCATGAAGAAGTTGAGCGGCCATTGCGGGCCCGACGAATAGGACGGCAGCGAAATCAGGCTGAAACGGCCCGCGGCGCCGCCCTCGGTCTCGGTAGTGCCCGAATAGGAGCGGTGCAGGACGAGGTTGACGGAATGGAGCGGCTTGCCATTGCGGCTCGCCGCATAGGTCTCGGCAATCTCGAAGGGCAGACGCTCGTGACGCAGCGCTTCCTGGATGTTCTCGGCGGCGGTCGCGACGAAGGCATGCAGGGTCGAGCGGTCGTCGACGGGCAGGCGGAAGGTGACGGAGTTGACCGTGGGGCCGATCAGGTCGGCCGCAGCCGGTTCCTCGCGGTTGGCAACCTGCGAGCCGAACACGATTTCGGCTTCGCCCGTGACACGATGGAGCATCAGGGCGAGCGCGGCGGCGGCGAGGTTGAACAGCGTGACATTGTGGCGGCGCGCCCCCCCTTCGACCGCCTGGCCCAGCTCCGCCGGCAGCAGCAGCGACGCAAGATGGCTCGGCGCTTCGGCGTCCGGCGTGGCTTCATGGTCGGGTGGAACTTCGGTGCCGACCGCGCCCTGCAGCTTCCGCTTCCAGTAGGCGCGGGCCTCGTCGAGATCGTTGCTCGACAGCAGCTCCTTCTCCCAGAGCGCGTAATCCACGAACTGCAGCTCCGGCTCGCCGAGATCGGGGAGGCGACCGGCCTCGATCGCATGGGCCGCGGCGCTGAATTCGCGGACGATCAGCCCGGTCGACCAGCCGTCCGCGATCATCGAGTGCAAGGTCAGCAGAAGCACGGCGCGGTCTGCGGCGAGGCGCAGCAACGCCGCGCGCAGGAGCGGCGGCTTCTCAAGGTCGATCGGCTCCAGCGCTTCGGCGCGCGCAATTTCTTCGGCGTGCTTCTCGCGCTCGCCTGGAGGCAGCGCCGTGAGATCGATGTCGTTGAGCTTCACGGCACAGGCGGGCCACACGATCTGCGCCAGCCTGCCGTCGACTTCCCGGAAGGACGTGCGCAGAATCTCGTAGCGTCGCGCCAATGCCTGGAGCGCACCTTCGGCGGCCGCGTGGGAAAGGGTGCCGCCGACCTGCCACCGCATGGCGACGTTCAGTCCCTGCGGCCCGCGTTCGTGCTGCTGTATCCAGAAGCGTTCCTGCAGAGGCGTGCACGCGAACGCAAGCGCGTCCACGTCGCCGGATGCCGAAAGCTGCCTGTCGCGTTCGCTGCTCGTCACGATCCGAGGTTACGCCGTCGTGCGCCGTGCCGGAAGTCGGCAAGTGACGGCGTACGCCGCGCCGGAGTCTCCTGTGCCGTTACAGGAGCGCCTTCCAGCGACGCCGCCAGCGAAGCCACTGTCGGGTTCTTCATGAGGTCGCGGGCGCCGATGGCGATGCCCGCCTGGTCGAGCCGTGCAGCGATGCGGAAGACCTGCAGGGAGTCGACCCCCAGGGCGAACAACGGATCGTTCACACCGACCTGCGGCAGGCCGATGACATCGGCCCATACGGCGGCAATGCGGGTTTCGAGCGGTGTGCGCGGCTTGACCGAGCTGGGCTCGGCCGCCGACGCCGTGGGGGGCGCCAGCGCCTTGCGGTCGACCTTGCCGCTGGGTGTGACCGGCATGGTTTCGAGGCCAACCCATCGCGCCGGCACCATGTAGTCGGGCAGTCGTTCCTTGAGGAAGGTTGCGAGCGCGGCCGGTTTCGGTACGCCGACGACGTAAGCCACCAGCATCGGATCGGGCCCGGCATCGTCGCGCAGCAACACCGTGCAATCCCGGACGCCGGGGGCTCGCCGCAGGGTGCTTTCGATCTCCTGGAGTTCGATACGGAAGCCGCGCAGCTTCACCTGATGGTCGATGCGGCCGTGGAGCTCGAATTCACCCGAGGGCAGCAACCGCGCAAGATCGCCGGTTCGATACAGCCGCTGCGGCGCACGGCCGGCGAGAGAGAGTGTGCGGAACGCTTCGGCCGTGAGGGTGCTGTTGTCGAAGTAACCCTTGGCCAGCCCGTCGCCGCCGATGAAGAGATTGCCGACGGCTCCCAACGGCAGGATCCGGTCGCGGTCGTCGAGAACGTAGAGCTGCATGTTGGACAACGGCCTGCCGATCGTAATCGTAGCCTCTCCGGACTGCATCTCGCCGCCGGACGCATAGATGGTGGCTTCGGTTGGACCGTACAAGTTCCACAGCCGCCCACCGCCGGCGATCAGCCGGTCGGCCGTGTCGCGCGAGATCGCCTCGCCGACCGTGATCATGCGAAGTCCCGGCCAGGACGCGAAGCCTGCTTCGAGCAGCATGCGCCACAAGGTGGGCGTGGCCTGCATCAGCGTGGCGCCGGCCTTCTTTGCGAGCGCGACCAGTTCGACGCCGGTTTTGACCTCGTCGGTCTCGCTCATCACCACGCGCCCGCCGGTGACCAGCGGTGCAAAGAGTTCGGTCGCCGCCACGTCGAAGGTAACCGCGCTGGAGGCGATCGTTACATCGGCTGCCTTGATGTCCAGCCGGCGCACGACGTCGCTGATCAGGTTGGTCAAGGCGCGGTGGCCGACTTCGACCCCCTTGGGTGTGCCGGTCGAACCGGACGTGAAGAGAACGTAGGCCGACGCGTCGGGAGTCACCTTCGGCAGGGTCTGGTTCTGCAGCCGCCCTTCGAGATTTATCCGGTCGAGCCGCAAGGGGAAGGCATGGGGCGCGATGGCGCCGGCCCGGTCGTCCAGGCAGACGATGCCGTCGATCTGGGCGGTAATGGCGATCTGCCTCAACCGTTCCAGCGGCTGGTCGACGTCGAGCGGAACATAAGCATGGCCCGACTTCATGACGGCGAGCAGGGCGATCAGCAGGGCGCGCGACCTGTCGACGGCGACGGCAATGCGGCCGCCGCGTGCGTTCATGATCCCGAGGATCTCCTGCGCCAGGCGCGTCGAGCGCTGGTCGAGCTCGGCATAGGTCAGGGCGCCCGAGCGGTCGATGCAGGCGATGGCATCCGGGGTCCGGGCTGCGTGCGCGGCAAAGAGTTCCTGGGTGCAGTGCCCGGCAGGATATTCGGCGGCGCTGTCGTTGACCGCATCGAGGACGAAGCGTTCCTGCTCGGCCGACAGAAGCGGCAGGGCCGCCAGCGGCGTCGCCGGCGCCGCCACGATACTCTCCAGCAGGCGGCGATAGTGCATCATCCACCGCGCGACGGTGCTCTCGTCGAACAGGCCGCTGTTGTAGTCGCAATCGATGCGCAGGCCGGCAGCGGACTCGATCACATTGACGAACAGGTCGAAATTGACGGCGGCCTTGGCGTTGGGGGTGACCTCGACTTCGAGGCCGCCGAAATCGAGTGCGTCGGCGATGCGCTCCAGGTTGAACTGAATCTCGGTCAGCGGCAGTCGATTGGCGACGCGCCGCAGCGGCAGGGCGCGCACCAGCGTGCCGTACGTGCAGCGCGCATGGTCGAAGCCGTCGAGCAGCCGCGGGGCCGTCGCCTCTACCTGGGATGCAAAGGGCGCATCCCATGCCAGGGGGGCCCGGAAGGGCAGCATCTGCACGCAGTGGCCGACCAGCTCGGGCATGTCGTCGACCGACTGGCCGGCAACCGGCACGCCCATGACGATGTCGGATGCGCCGGACAGCCGCCCCAGGACGGTCTGCAGGGACGTGAACAGGACCGAAAAGAGAGTCGTCCCGCTCGCGGCACCCATCTTCTTCAACGCATTGCAAAGACCGGCGTCGAAGGTGGTGGCGTAAGTCGCGCCGGCGTAGCTGCGCTGCGCCTGTCGCGGACGGTCCGTCGGCAGGTCGGGCAGCGGCGGCGGCTCGGCGAAGATTTCGGTCCAGTAGCGAAGATCGTCGGCGCGCGACGCCCTGGTCTCAGCCTGAGTGGTCGCATAGTCGGAGAAGAGCGGAGCAGGGGCCAGGTCGTCCGGCTGGCCGGCATGCGCAGCACGATAGAGCGCCGCGAGATCGTTCAGCACGATATTGATCGACCAGCCATCGCAGACGATGTGGTGAGCCGTCAGAACCAGCACATGATGGTCCTTCGCCAGCCGCACCATCGCGGCGCGGACCAGAGGGCCGTTCCAGAGGTCGAAGGCGGAGCGAGCGTCCGTGTCGAGGAGTGCAGCAAGCGACGCCGCCGGGTCCGCATCGCCGGAAAGGTCCTTCGGCGTCAGGTCGAGCTGCAGGGTCGGCGCGAAGTGCATCCTCTCGCCGGAGCGGTCGACGCGGCCACGCAGCGCCTGATGGCGGGCGACCACGCCGTTGACGGCGGCGGTGAGCGCGGTGGTGTCGAGCGCGCCCCGAAACGCGATGCTGACCGATTCGTTGAAGGCGCAGGAGGCGTCGTCGCCTACCTGTGCCGCGGCCAAGATCTCGAGCTGCGGCTCCGTCAGCGGTGCCGACTCCCCGGGAACCGTCGCTGCGACATCCGCCTGGCGCGCTTCGCTCAGGACCCCGCCTGCCTGCAGCGCGTCGAGCGTTGCCGTGAACGCATTCCGGATCGCGGCGATATCCGCGTCGGAATGGGCGGTGGTCAGGAAGCACGGGTAGCCTTCCTGCACATGGACGCCGAGCTGGCGCATCTGCGGCCAGAACAGCGAGGCGAGCGCGCTCTCCGCCGCGAAGCTCACGTAGAACCAGCTCGAATAGGCTTCGAGGCGCGTCTTCAGCCCGCGCCGTTCGAGTTCGCCGTTGAGCTGCCCGACAAGAGCGCCCATGCGCTCCGCAAGCCGTTGTTGCAAGGCGGGACCCTGTTCCCTCAGGTGCAGCAGCACGGCCTTGGTGGCAGCAAGTGCCAACGGGTGACGCACGAAAGTGCCGGCGAAGAAGGTCGGCGCGGTCTCGGGAATCGAATCGTCGCCGTAGCGCCACATGCCGCCATCGAGCGCATCCATGAAGCGCGCCTTGCCGGCCAGGATGCCGATGGGCATGCCGCCGCCCACGACCTTGCCGTAGGTCGCCATGTCGGCGCGGATGCCGAACACGGCTTGCATGCCGGCGGGATGGACGCGGAAGCCGGTGACGATTTCGTCGAACACGAGCGCCGTGCCGCTGGCCTCGGTGAGCGCGCGCAGCTTCTGCAGGAAGGCCTGCGGCCTGAGGTCCGGATGGCGGCTCTGCACCGGCTCGACCATCACGGCCGCGATCTCCTCGCCGTTGGCCTCGATCCATTCGAGGCTGGCGGGATCGCCGTAGGGCAGCACCGTCATGTTGGCGGCGGACTCCGGCGGGATGCCCGGTGCGACCGGCACGGCGGCCCGGGTCGCGCCGCCGCCGGCCTTCACCAGCACTTCGTCGAACTGTCCGTGATAGTCGTTGGCGAACACCACGACGCGCTCACGTCCCGTCACAGCGCGCGCGACGCGCATCGCGGCCATCACCGCTTCCGAGCCGGTGTTGCAGAAGGTCACGCGCTCGTCGCCCGTCATCTCCGCGACGAGCGATGCCACCTCGCCGGCGAGCGGGCTTTGCGGCCCGATCGGAAAGCCATCCTTGAGCTGCGCTTCGATCGCCTTCGTCACGAAGTCCGGCGAATGGCCGAACAGCGTCTGGCCGTAGCCGTTCACCAGGTCGATATAGTCGTTACCGTCGATGTCGCGGATACGGGAGCCCTTGGCGGAAGCGGCAATCACCGGATAGGTGAGTTCCTTCCATTCCTGCCGGAAGCCCGCGGCCGTGCGCGGATCGGCCAGTACGGCACGGTCCTGCTGCGTCTTGGCCTTGGACAGCGGCGTGCGTTCGTTGGTCTTGCGGACAAGCGTTTCGACGTAGTCGCGCTGCGTATTGGTCAGGGCGCCGGAAGCCTTGGCGGCAGACGGCCTGTAGAGGCGCACGCGGGCTTCGGCGTCGCCCTGACGGAGCGGCGCGACAAGGCGGAGAGAGGGAGCGGCGGGCTTCGGCGCAGACGCCTGCTGCTGGCCGGCCGGCAGCGTCGCATCCAGATGCGCGGCGAGCAGCGCGGCCGACGGCATGTCTCTCAGGAGTTGCCGGAAGGTGATCCGCGTCTTGAACTTCTTCTCGACCGCGCGCGCGACCTGTCCCAGCAGCAGGGAATCGAAGCCGAGTTCGACGAACCGCTCGTTCGGATCGATGCCGGAGACGCCGGAGAGGTGTTCCAGAATGCCGACAATCTCGGCCTGCAACGCTTCGGTGCGCGAGGCCGGCATGGTATCCGCTGACGGGGCGGCGGTTGCTGCGGGAAGTGGCGCAGCGACTGTAGCCGCGGCAGGCGGCGCAGATGCGACGCCAGGGCGGGCCGTGCGTTCGATCCAGTGGCGCGAACGCTGGAAGCGATAGGTCGGCAGAGAGATGCGACGACCAGGCCGAGCCCCCACCGCCGTCCAGTCGAGCGCGAAACCTGCGCTCCAAAGTGCCGCCAGTGCGCCGTCGAGATCCGCGCTCTCGGGATCTGGCAGGCTCGCCACGACGCCGCGCAGCTTGCGACGATCGACGATCTGCGCTGCCAGCGCCGAGAGATTGCGGCCGGGTCCGACTTCGAGCAGGAAGGGCTTGCCTTCGGCTGCCACCGTCGCCAGCGCATCGGCGAAGCGCACGGGTTCGCGGCCATGACGGGCCCAGTATTTCGGATCGCGCGCGTGCGCGGCATCGATCCACTTGCCGGTGACGCTCGACACGAAAGCGCGCTGGGGCGCCAGCAGCGTCGTATCCGCAGCCGCGCGCTCGATGTTTCCGAGGACAGGGTCGAGGACGCGCGAATGGAAGGCATGCGAGATGGCGAGCGCGCGGGTCATCACGCCCCGCGCATCGAGCCGCGCACCGAGGGCGTCGATCTCCGGCTGCGGACCTGAAACGACACAGAGCGACGGTGCGTTGATCGCCGCGATGTCGAGCGCGTCGCCCAGTTCGGCTTTCAATGCGGCCTCGGGCAGGCGTACGGCCAGCATGGCGCCGGGCGGCATGGCCTGCATGATGCGGGCGCGCGTGGCGACCAGCCGGCAGCCTTCGTCGAACGAGAAGACGCCGCCGAGACACGCGGCGACGAACTCGCCGACGCTGTGCCCTACCATGGCGTCGGGCTCGAAGCCCCAGGACATGTAAAGCCGCGCCAGCGCGTACTCGAAGATGAAGAGGGCAGGTTGCGCGAACAGTGTGGCGTCGCCGTTCGCCGCCTTCGGATCGAGGAGCTGGGCTTTCAGCTCCGGACCGACGATCGGCGAGGCGATGGCGATGCCTTGATCCACCAGCTCGCGGAACATCGCGTGGTCGCGATGGAGGTCGCGCGCCATGCCGGCGGTTTGTGCGCCCTGGCCCGGAAACATGAAGACCAGCGGTGCACGGCCCGCCGCCTTGATCGGGGGCGGCGGCGCCCGCAGCGCTTTGATCGCTTCCTCACGCGAACCGGCGGCGACGGCGATGCGATGGTCGAAGGCGTGCCGGCCAGCCTGCAGGGTATGGGCGACGTCCTCGAGGGCGATGTCGGGAGTGGCCTCCAGATGGTCGGCGAGGGCGGTTGTGGCCTCGGCGAGGGCTGCGTCGCTTCGGGCGGAAAGCGGCAGCAGATGGCGACGGTGGCGCGGGCCGACACGGCGGTCGGCAGGCAGGAGCGGTGCCTCTTCGAGGACGACGTGCACGTTGGTACCGCCGACGCCGAACGCGCTTACCCCGGCACGCCGCGGCGTACGACCCGGTGTCCAGTCCGTCAGGGACGTGGGGAAATAGAAGGGGCTGCCGACCAGATCGATGTGCCGGTTCGGTTGCGTGAAGTTGGTCAGCGGCGGGATCTCGCGGTGCTGCAGCGCCATTACCGCCTTGATCAGGCCCGTCACGCCGGCCGCGGCGTCGAGATGGCCGATATTGGCCTTCACCGAACCCAGGGCGCAGGAAGGCTTGTCGATGCCGTGCAAGCCGAAGCCGCGGACCAGCCCGTCGAACTCGATCGGGTCGCCCAGCGGTGTCGCCGTCCCGTGGCATTCGACATAGCCGATGGTGCCGGGCTCGACGCCGGCTGTCGCGATGGCCGAAGCGATAACCTCGGATTGGCCGCGAACACTCGGCGCGGTGAAGCCGACCTTGTCGCTGCCGTCGTTGTTGACGGCGCTCCCGCGGATCACAGCGTAAATGTGATCGCCGTCTTCGATCGCCTCTTCGAGGCGCTTCAGCAGTACAAGGGCGGCGCCGTCGCCGAAGATCGTGCCGGCGGCATTGACGTCGAACGGCCGGCACATGCCGTCCGGCGAGACCATGCCGCCCTCCTGGTGCATGTAGCCGCGCTTCTGCGGAAAGGTGATCGAGACACCACCGGCCAACGCCATGTCCGACTGGTAGAGCAACAGGCTCTGGCAGGCCTGCGCGATCGCCAGCAGCGAGGTCGAGCAGGCGCTCTGCACGGTCATCGCCGGCCCGCGCAAGTTCAGCTTGTAGGCGATGCGCGTCGCCAGCGTATCCGAAAGCGCGCCGAGCAGCGCATCGTAGGAGCCGACCTGATAGTCGCTGGCGAAGTCGTCGGCAGTCAGCCGCTCGGCCAGTACGTTGGTGAGCAGATAGGTGTTCATGCTCGATCCGGCGAAGACGCCGATCGAACCGGGATACGTCGCGGGGTCGTAGCCTGCGTCTTCGAGGGCCGTCCAGGCGCATTCCAGCATAAGCCGGTGCTGGGGGTCGGTGAGCGCAGCCTCGCGTGGCAGCATGCCGAAGAATTCGGCGTCGAACTTGTCGACGTCCCTCAGGATGGGACGTGCGCGCACGAAGTTTGGATTTCGGCGGATGTCCGTGCTGAACGAATCTTCCAGCTCGGCATCGGAAAAGCGCGCAATCGACGTTATGCCTGCGCGTATGTTGCGCCAGAACTGGGCGACGTCGGCGGCACCGGGAAAACGGCCCGCCAGTCCAACGACGGCAACGGCATTCTCAGGAACGTTCATCGCACCAGCCGAGTGCGTTGCATCCTCCTGAGCGCGGTTGCCTGCTGTTGGCTGCGAAGCTGTACGGTGGCCTGGGGCGAAGCCCCGCGACCGTCGATGGCTCGCGCCAGCTCGCGGATCGTGGAATGACGGAAAAGCGCGACGATGCCGGTGTCCGGCCAGGTGCGCGCGATGGCGGCGTGTGCCTCGACCAGTTTGAGCGAAGTCGCTCCGAGGTCGAAGAAGTTGGCGTCCAATCCAATCTCCCTCACGCTCAGCACGCGCGAGAAAATGCTGCTCAGCGCGCGCTGGGTCTCGTCACCCCCGAACAGCGCCGTGGTTTCAGGAAGCGGGCGCGGTGCAGGCAGGCGATCATAGTCGATCTTGCCGCTGGCCTTCAGCGGAAACTCATCCAGAACGACGATACGCGAGGGCTGCATGTGCGACGGCAGCGCGCGCTGGAGGTCGGTCCGCGCCTCCGAGGCGAGCGTTGCGCGGTTATCTGCATCGACCGCCGGCCTGACGTAGGCCGTCAGAACGGGGCCGCTGGCGCCGGACCGGCTTGCCGTTACCACAGCATCGGCGATCCCATGGCAGCGGCGGAGGGTCTCCTCGATTTCACCCAGCTCGATGCGCTTGCCGTCGATCTTCACCTGGCGGTCCCGGCGGCCCAGGAAGTCGAGGGCGCCGTCGGCCCGCCAGCGCGCGAGATCGCCGGTGCGATAGAGCATGGCGCCAGGCTGCAGGGGATCGGCCGTGAAGGCATCCGAGGATTGATGCGCGCCGTCGAGATAGCCGGACGCGAGGCCGAGGCCACCGGTATAGAGCATGCCGATCTCGCCAGCCGGCACGGGCCGCATCTCGTCGTCGAGCAGGCGTACGTAGGTGCCGTGGATAGGGGTGCCGATGGGAACCGCCCCGCCGCCCCAGCCGCCGGCCGGAACGCGGTAGCAGCAGGTAAACGTCGTGTTCTCGGTCGGCCCGTAGCCATTGATGATCTGGCAGTCGGGAAGGGCCGCTTGCGCCCTCAGCACGCAGGACGGCGAAAGGGTGTCGCCGCCGGCCAGAATCTGGCGCAGGCCGCGCAGAGAATCGAGCTGATGCTCGACGAGCAGATGGAACAGGCCTGCCGTGAACCAGGCCGTGGTAACGCGCTGCCGTCGGATCGTGTCGGCGAGCCGCTGCAAGGAGATGCGGTCGTCGTCGACGATGACACCGAGGGCGCCATGCAGGAGGGTGCCCCAGATCTCGAAAGTGCTGGCGTCGAAGAACAGCGGAGCCGCGTGCAGAACGACTTCGTCGGCCGCAAAGCGCGCGTAGGTCTGGTCGGTGACCAGCCGCACCACGGCACGATGGGGAATCCGCACACCTTTGGGCCGGCCTGTCGACCCTGATGTGTACATCACATAGGCAATGTCATCGGGGCGACAGACATGTTCCAGAGCGGAATCGTCCTCGGTTTCGCTGGCCAATAGCGCCTCGTCGAGGCCGAGGGTAGGGAGGGGGAGGTCGCGCGGCGCGCCGCCGGCGGCGAGGACAATCCCGGCTCCGCAGTCTCGCAGCAGCCAATCCCGGTAGTCTGCCGGTGCAGCCGGGTCGAGGGGTGCATAGGCGGCGCCCAGTTTCAGGGTCGCCAATATGGCGACCAGCGAATCGATCGAACGACCGGCGTGCAGGGCAACGAGGTCGCCCGCCACGACGCCGTTGCTGCGCAAATGGCGGGCGAGACGGTTCGACCGCCGATCGAGTTCGGCATAGGTCAGAGCCTCGGCGTGTTGGAGGACGGCAATCGACGTCGCTGCAGCCTTGGCGCTTGCGGCAAAGCGATCGGTGATTGTGCTGCCTTCGGTCCCAACGGTGAAGGAATCTTCGACGTAGCGCCTACCCAATGGCGCGACGCCAGGAGACAACCCAGCCATCTATACCCTTCCCACACTATCAAAGCCGCGGTTTCCGCATCGGTTCCCCAACCGACACGCACGACCATCCCAAGACGGACATATACTAAGAGTGCACGGCAGGTCAATTATTTCATATTCAATGCGATAAAGGCAGAAGTGCCTTTTTCCAGCGATGAATAACGCTCAATCGTTTGCTGCAAGGTCGAGCGCAAACGGAGTGCCTGCGCCTCGATCGGCGGCGCCGGAAACGCGCCCGTCAGTCCGGCGTGACGCCGAACCGGCGCTGCCAGAAATCGCGGCTGCGGCGTTCGCCGACGTCGCAGCCGAGTTCGTATTCAGGCTGCACGAAGCGGGTGTAGTCTTCGTCGCTGCGGGGCGGCCGGCGGCCGCTCTGGGCAAGCTGCACACCATGGCGTTCGATGCCCAGATCCCCAATGTCGAAGTCGTTCAGCGGGCCGATATCGGCGACCTCCTGAAGAAGCTTCTTGCGGATAGCCCTGGGGAAATCCTCGAAGCTCCGCGCGACCTCCACGAAGGAACGGGGACCGCCGGTGACGCAATGGAGGTAGTACTTGTCGAGGTCGTCCTCGGCTGGGAAGCCGAACGGGTTGGGCCGGCCGTTCATGATCGGCAGTCCGTTGATGACGATGCGCTCCTTCAGGGCATCGTGGCGCAGGTCGGTGACGAGCCCCCCGTCGTTGTTCGAGCCGTCGCCCGAGATGTCGAGCACCTTGCGCTCCGGTTCGTAGGGGAGGCGACCGTACATCGGGACGGCGTAACGTATGGCGCCGCTGATCGAGGTGCGGCGGGCGATCGAGATCGGCGCATCGCTGAGGCGGCGGGCGAAGGCTTCGATGGCCGCTTCGGAGTCGAGCAGCGTCCAGTCGATCAGGAGCTTCTGCACCCAGGCGTCGGACCATTCGAAATAGGCGACGGCGATGCGGCCGTGATTGCCGCCCAGGATCGCCTTGACGATGAACGGATCGCGAAACGCCTCGACATAGCCCTGGCGCTGCAGCCGGGCCTCGTCGGGGTCGATGCTGCCCGAGATGTCGATCGCCAGGACCAGCGCCAGATCGACTTCCTTCTTGTCCTGCGCCGCGACGGGAAGAGCCGCGAGCAGTAGGGCAAGCAAACCGAGAAGCCGATACATGGCGATCTCCGCGTTGGTCTACGCAGGGCGAGGCAAAAAGCATACCGCCCGTCGGAAGCATCTGTCAGCCATGCACTGGACGGCAATGGTGGGTGATCGCTAGCCTTCGGGGAAGACGGAATGGAGGAAGGCCAATGGATCTAGCCCTGAGTGCAGAGGATCAGTCCTTTCGCGACGAGGTGCGAGGCTTTCTCGACGAGCATCTGACCGAAGACCTGCGCGAGGCCGGCCGCAAGACCGGCGGGGTCTTTGCCGACTTCGAAGCCGGGCGGCGCTGGCACAGGGTCCTTGCCAAGAAGGGCTGGTCGGCCGCCAGCTGGCCCAAGGAATATGGCGGCACGGGCTGGAATGCTACCCAGCGCTATATCTTCTCCCGCGAATGCACAGCGGCTGATGCGCCGCGAATCTTCTCGATGGGGCTGCGCATGGTCGGCCCGGTCATCATGAAGTTCGGCACGCCGGAGCAGAAAGCCAAGTACCTGCCGCGCATCGTGGCGGGCGATATCGTCTTCTGCCAGGGCTACTCCGAGCCGGGGTCGGGCTCCGACCTCGCGAGCCTCAAGACCCGCGCCGTGCAGGACGGCGACGATTACGTAATCAACGGCACCAAGATCTGGACGACGGGCGCGCATGTCGCCGATCACATGTTCTGTCTCGTGCGCACCTCGACCGAGGGCAAGCCGCAGGACGGCATTTCCTTCGTCCTGATCGACTCGATGAAGACCCCGGGGCTTTCCGTGGCGCCGATCCTGACCCTGGCGGGCGACCACGAGGTCAACCAGGTCTTCTTCGACAATGTCCGCACGCCTGTCGCCAATCGCATCGGACCGGAGAATGCCGGCTGGACGGTGGCCAAGTACCTGCTCGAATTCGAGCGTGGCGGCGAGGCGTATACGCCGAACCTCTATGCCCGCATCGAGGATGTGCGGCGCATTGCCAAGGAGGAAGCCGCCGACGGTTCGGGACGGCTGATCGAGGAGCACGGCTTCGCCGAGCGCCTGGCCGAAACCGAAATCGCGATCCAGGCGCTGGAGATGATCGAGATGCAGGTCCTCTCGGATCTCAGCAAGGGCCGCAATCCCGGCGCGATCTCATCGGCAATGAAGATCAGGGGCAGCGAGACCCTGCAGCGGCTGGATCACCTCGGTGTCGAGGCGCTGGCCTGGTATGCGGCGCCCTTCGAGCCGGAGGCCCGTCTGCTCGGCCACAACGAGCCGACGGTGACGCCGGAGGCGGGGCTGACGGCCATGCCGCTCTATCTCAACAACCGCGCGTCGACGATCTACGCGGGCTCCAACGAAATCCAACGCAACATCATCGCCAAGGCGGTGCTGGGTCTATGAGCGCTGCAGTCTACACGCTGCATGGCTTCGATCCGTCGCCCTACTCGGTGAAGATGCGGGCGCTGATGCGCTATCGCCGACTGCCCTTCGTGTGGGATGCGGTGGGCTCGCCGCGCGACGTTGCGGTGGCCGCGGGCCTGCCGCCGGTGATCCCGGTGCTGCGCTTTCCCGACGGACGTCTGATGAACGACTCGACGCCGCTTGCCTATGCTCTGGAGCGCGAGCACCCCGGGGTGCGGTCGGTCGTGCCCGACGATCCCGGCCTCGCCTTCATCAGCGACCTGCTCGAGGATTTCGGCGACGAGTGGCTGACCAAGATCATGTTCCACTACCGCTGGTACTATGCGGCGGACCGGGCTTTCGCCCAGACCTGGGTAGTCACGTCGCGCGATCCGGTGATGGAGCCGGGCGCGCGGCGCGCCGCCATGACCGCGTTCAACGACCGCCAGGTCGGGCGCATGGCGCTTGTCGGCTGCACCGAGCAGAACCGGCCGGTGATCGAGGAAAGCTACCGCTTCGTGCTCGACACGCTCGACGGCCATGTCCGCACCCTGCCGTTCCTGCTGGGCTCGCGCCCGTCGCTCGGCGACTTCGGCATCTATGGCCAGCTCCAAATTCTCTCGGTCGACCCGACACCGGCCGCCGAGATGCGCGAGCGGGCCGCCGACGTGTTCTGCTGGCTGTTGCGGCTCGACGACGCCTCCGGTGTCGAGGGGGCGTGGATCGATGCCGATGCGCCGCTGCCTCACGGCGTGACGAGCCTGTTGCGCCACGCCGCGGCGACGTACCTGCCGTTTCTCGCCGCCAATGCGCAGGCGCTTCAGGAGGGGCGGGAGTCGCTGGAAGTCGAGCTGCTCGGGCGCCCCTATGCGCAGGCGCCGTTTCGCTATCAGGGAATGCTATGATGCCATACGCAAGAAATTCGCCGCCTTGCCGGAGGCCGCGCGTCGCCGGCTGGAGGCGGTGCTCGAAGAGACAGGCTGCCGTCAGTACTTGTAAGCAACGAATTCACACCACATCTTTAGGGACATGACCGACCCATATTCCGTCCTGGGCGTGCCGAGGACCGCCTCGGAGGACGATATCCGCAAGGCGTTTCGCCAGCTCGCCAAGAAGCATCACCCCGACCTCAACCCCGGCGACAAGGCTGCCGAGGCGAAGTTCAAGGAGGTCAGCCAGGCCAACGACCTGCTGTCCGATCCCGAGAAGCGCCGTCGCTTCGACGCCGGCGAAATCGATGCCACCGGGCAGGAGGTGCCGCCGCGCGGTTTCTATCGCGATCAGGCGGGGGGATTCGGCGGCAAGTACGAGCGCGCCGGCGCCCACGAATCGTTCGTCGACATGGGCGGGGTCTTCTCGGAAATGTTCGGCGAGCGCCGCGGCTTCGGGGCCGGCGGGCACGGTGCCGGTGGCTTCGACATGAGCGGCATGCCGGTGACCTACAGCCTGCGCATACCGTTTCTCGTCGCTGCCCGAGGCGGCAAGCAGCGGGTCGATCTGCCCGACGGAAAGACCCTCGACATCGACATTCCCGAAGGCACGACCGACGGCCAGACCCTGCGCCTGAAAGGGCAAGGGATGCCTGGCAGCCAGGGCCGGCCGGCCGGCGACGCCTATGTCGAGATTCGCGTCGAGCCGCATGCCTTCTTCCAGACACGCGACAACGACGTCCATGTCGAGCTGCCGGTGACGCTCACGGAAGCGGCGCTGGGTGGCAAGGTGCGGGTGCCGACTGTGGGCGGTCCGGTGATGCTGAACGTACCGGCGGGCTCCAACACCGGCACCTCGCTGCGTCTCAAGGGCCGCGGTCTGCTCGATCGCCGATCCGGCCAGCGCGGCGACCAGTATGCGAAGCTCAAGGTCGTGTTGCCCGAACAGCCGGACGAGAAGCTGAAGGAGTTTCTCGGCGGCTGGGAGGCGGGGCGCGCTTACGATCCGCGAAAGGAGATGGAGCAGTTCACATGACGACCCTCGACGAACTGCTGCGCCAGCACCGTCGGCTCACGACGTTCCATGTCGAGCGCTGGGTGGCACGCGGCCTGCTGCATCCAACCGGCAGCATGGAGGCCTGGAGCTTCGAGCAGATCGACGTGGCGCGCGCGCGTCTGCTGGCCGAACTCGTCGACGAGATGGGCTTCGACGACGAGTCCGTGGACACCGTCGTCGACCTGGTCGATCAGGTGAACACGCTGCGCCGCCAACTCGACCTGCTGGGCCATGCGATCGCCGAGCAGCCGGCGGCGACACGCGAGGCCATCGCACAGGCGCTGGTGCGGCTGACGGCGAGGGCATGAAACCTGCGGATGTTCACAGGCGGCTCGATTTCATTCGGGAAGCCGAACGGCTGAAGGACGTCCTGCGGAATTCCTACACCTCCAAGGCGCGGCGCGAGAGCACCGCGGAGCATACGTGGCGCCTCTGCCTGCTGGCGATGGTGCTTCAGGACGAGCTCGGTGATCTCGATTTTCTGAAGCTGCTCAAGATCTGCATCCTGCATGACCTCGGCGAAGCGATAAACGGCGACATTCCGGCGACCACGCAGGCCGGCCAGACGGGCAAGGGCAGCCGCGAACGTGCCGATCTCCTGCAGCTGATGTTGCCCTTGCCGCCCGAGCTTCGCGCCGAGTTCCTGTCTCTCTGGGACGAGTACGAGAATGCCTCGTCGCCGGAAGGGCGGGCCGCCAAGGCCTTGGACAAGATCGAAACCCTCATCCAGCACAATCAGGGGCGCAACGCCCCCGACTTCGACTACGCGTTCAACCTCGCTTACGGTCGCAAATACACCGACGGCCGCGACCTCTTCCGGCAGATACGCGACGCGGTCGACGAAGAAACGCGCAAGAGGATGGCGCCCAAGGCTTAGGCCCAGTTCACTCCGCTACCTTGTTCACTCCGGCTCGACGCCGGCGCGCTTCACGGCGTCGCCCCAGGCGGCGCAGCCCGTCTTCATGATCTCGGTCATCTCCGCCGGCGTCGTGCCGGTGGCGATCAGGCCCATGTCGAGAAGCTTCTCCTTGCCTTCCGGCGTCTGCACCACCTTGCGCAGTTCGGCGCTCACCTTATCGACGATTTCCTTGGGCGTGCCGGCCGGCGCCATGATGCCGTTCCAGCCGACCAGGTTCATCTTGTAGCCGAGCTCTTCGAACGTCGGCACGTTCGGCAGGCGCGGCCAGCGCGTCGTGGAAGTGACGGCGAGCGGCGTCAGCTTGCCGCCGGAAATCGCCGGACCGCTGGCGGCGAGGTCCTGGATGGTCACCGGAATGTGGCCCGCCACCGCGTCCTGGATGGCGGGGCCGGCACCCTTGTAGGGTACGTGCGTCATGTCGAGCTTCTCGGCCTGGTTCAGCATCTCGCCCCAGATATGCGAGGAGGAACCCGTGCCGAACGACGCGTAGTTGACCTTGCCCTTGTTCTGGTTGGCCCAGGCAACGAACTCCTTCACCGACTTCAGCCCCAGCGACGGCGTGGTCACCATCGCGAGCGGCGCCAGCCCGTGCTGCGTCACCGGCGCGAAATCCTTGAGGCCGTCGTAAGGCAGCTTCTTGTAGACGTACGGGTTGATGCACATCATCGACGAGTTCACGTAGACGAAGGTGTAGCCGTCGGGCGGTGCATTCTTGACGATCTCGGCGCCGACCATGCCTTGTGCGCCGGCCTTGTTCTCCACGATCACCTGCTGGCCGAGCGCCGCCGTGAGCTTTTCGGCGAAGTAGCGCGAGACGACATCGGTCTGGCCGCCGGGCGGATAGGGCGCCACGAGCTTGATCGGCTTGTTGGGCCAGGCCTGCGCGAACGCCTCGGTCGACATCAATAGCAGGGCGGCAGCCAGGGCAGCCTTGATCGCCTTGTTCATACTTCCTCCGTTTTGCCGGCATGCTAGCCGAGGAGGATCGAAGCGGCCAATCGCGGCAGGCGCTTTTAGCCCGCTAGGCGGACGGGAATGCGCAGGTAGCTGACGCCGTTGGGATCCGCCGGCGGCAGATGGCCGGCGCGGATGTTCACCTGCACCGACGGCAGCAGCAGGACCGGCGCCGACAGGCCCGCGTCGCGCTTGCGGCGCAGGGCGACGAATGCGGCTTCGTCGACGCCGTCGTGGACGTGGACGTTACGGGCGCGCTGCTCCGCGACGGTCGTCTCCCAGGCGAAGCTGTCGCGGCCGGGTGCCTTGTAGTCGTGGCACATGAAGAGGCGCGTCTCGGGCGGCAGCGACAGCAGGCGGCGAATCGAACGGTAGAGTGCCGCTGCGTCGCCGCCGGGGAAGTCGGCGCGGGCGGTGCCGTAGTCGGGCATGAAGATCGTATCGCCCACGAACACGGCATCGCCGACGCGATAGGCCACATCCGCCGGCGTGTGCCCCGGCAAGTGCATGACCTCGATCTCCAGCTTGCCCAGCGGCAGGCGTTCGCCGTCGCCGAGCAGGCGGTCGAATTCGCGGCCGTCGCCGCTCACGTCGAGCGCATTGAACACGGGCTTGAAGATCTTCTGGACGTCCCGGATGTGCTCGCCGACCGCGACGGTCGCGCCGGTCCTGGCCTTGAGGTGGGGCGCCGCGCTCAGATGATCGGCATGGGCGTGCGTTTCGAGGATCCAATCGACTTGCACGCCGCGCTCGGCGGCCTTCGCCAGCACGCGATCGGCCGAGGCGGTCGAAGCCGCGCCGGACTTGTGGTCGTAGTCGAGCACGGGATCGATGATCGCGGCGCGAAGGGTGGCGGGATCGCTCACGAGATAGGTGATCGTGAAAGTTGGCCCGTCGAAGAAGGCGTCGATAGTGGGTTTGTCGGACATGATTTCCTCGATCTGATGACTTGACATATATATTAGAAATTACTAATTTAGCAATACCTAATATGAAGAATGCATCCACCCGTATCGATCCCCGCGCCCTGGAGGACAAAGCCGGCCAGGTCGCCGACCTGCTGGGCGCGCTCGCCAACGACCGCCGCCTGCTCATCCTCTGCAAGCTCGTGGAGGTCGGAGAGGCCACGGTCGGTTCGCTGGCCGCCGATATCGGCCTGTCGCAGTCGGCACTCTCGCAACATCTCGCCCGCATGCGCGACGAGGGCATCGTCACCTTCCGCCGGGACGCGCAGACGCTCTGGTACCGAATCGGCGATCGTCGGATCGAAACCCTGCTGTCGACCCTGCACCGTCTTTATTGCGCGGACTGATCCGCGCGCTGCCGAAAGAAAGGAAAGGTCATGTCTCTTCAAGTCATCGATGCCATCCGGGCCAAGCGGCTGATCGACGAGGGCGCGATCCTCGTCGACATTCGCGAGGCCGACGAGCATGCGCGCGAGCGTGTGCCCGGCGCGCGCCATCAGGCGATGTCCAAGCTGGCGAAGGTCGATGCCGGCGGCGCCAGGACCGTCATCTTCCATTGCAAGTCCGGCGCGCGCACGGCGGCCAATGCGCCGCGTCTCGCCGCGGCGGCAGGCTGCGAGGCCTACATCCTCGAAGGCGGCATCGATGCCTGGAAGAGGGCGGGGCTGCCGGTTCTGACCGACAGACGCCAGCCCCTCGAAATCATGCGCCAGGTGCAGATTGCCGCCGGCGGCCTGGTGTTGCTGGGCGTCGCGCTGGGCATCTGGGTTGCGCCGGCCTTTCTCGGACTGTCGGCCTTCGTCGGCGCCGGGTTGGTGTTTGCCGGTGTAAGCGGCTGGTGCGGCATGGCGAGGCTGCTGGCCCTGATGCCCTGGAACCGCGCGGCGAGGGCCGCGCTGGCCTGATGCTGTCGTCTGCCCTTGCCCTCGCCTCCGGCAGCGCGATCGGCCTCACCCTGGGCTTGATCGGCGGTGGCGGCTCGATCCTGGCGGTCCCGCTGCTGGTCTATGCGGTCGGCGTGCCGTCCGCCCATGTGGCGATCGGCACGGCGGCGTTTGCCGTGGCCGTCAATGCCGCGGCCAGTCTCGGCATTCATGCGCGGCGTACGGCGATCCGCTGGCCCTGCGCTCTGGTCTTCAGTGCCGCGGGCGTGGGCGGGGCCTTTGCCGGCGCGGCGTTGGGCAAGGCCGTGGATGGCGAGAAGCTGCTGGCGTTGTTCGGCATCGTGATGATCGTGGTCGGCGCGCTGATGTTGCGTCCCAGGCCCAAGGGCGGATCGCAATCGGCCTGGCTGACGCGCGCCAACGCGGCTCGCCTGCTGCCGCGGCTGATCGGTCTCGGCGCGGCGGTCGGCATGCTCTCGGGCTTCTTCGGAATCGGCGGCGGCTTCCTGATCGTACCGGGGTTGATCCTGGCGACCAACATGGAATTGCAGGATGCCACCAGCTCGTCGCTGGTCGCCGTTACGGCCTTCGGCATCGCCTCGGCATCGAGCTATGCGTGGTCGGGTCTCGTCGACTGGCCGGTGGCGGCGCTGCTCGTCGCGGGCGGCATCCTGGGTGCCTTTGCCGGAACCAAGGCGAACACCCTCCTGGCCCGTCGGAAGGGCGCCCTGACGCAAGTGTTCGCCTGGTTCGTGATCGCGGCCGGGCTCTATGTCGGGGGCAAGGGCCTGCTGGCGGTGGTCTAGGCGCAGCCCTGCTGCTGCCGAGCGGCAGCCTTACCGTTGCAGCGCCTTCCAGATCTTGTGCGGCGTCAGCGGCATGTCGAGATGGCGAACGCCGAGCGGGCGCAGGGCGTCGAGCACGGCATTGGCCAGCGCTGCGGGCGCACCGTTGGTCGGCAGCTCGCCAACGCCCTTGAGGCCCATGAAGTTGTTGGGCGAGGCGGTGGCGATTGTCTCCATTCCAAGCATCGGCACGTCTTCGGCGCGCGGCAGGGCATAGTCCATCAGCGTGCCGGTCAGCAGCTGGCCGGTTTCCTCGTCGTAGATCGCCTCTTCCATCAAGGCATTGCCCAACCCGTGCACGATGCCGCCGTGCATCTGGCCAGCGAGCAGTCGCGGATTCACCACCGTGCCGCAATCGGCGACGGCGAGCAGGCGATCGATGCGCGTCGCGCCGGTCTCGGGGTCGACCTCGACTTCGCAGACCATGACGCCGGTGGGAAACGATTCGATCTTGTCGGCGAACAACGCGTCGCCGTCGAACGGCTTCCAGGCCGCCAGCTCGAAGAGGCCGATGCGCCGGTCGGTGCCCACGATCTCGAAGGCGCCGTCGCGATAGGCGATGTCGGCAACGGCCGTCTCCAGCCGCTCGGCGGCGAGGTCGCGGCCGCGCTGGATCACGACGTCGGCCGCACGCCGCAGGGTCGTGCCGCTGATGATGGTGGAGGAGGAGCCTCCCGTGCCGCCGCCGCGCGGGATCGAACGCGTATCGCCCTGATGGATGTCGACGCGCTCGACGGGCACGCCGAGGACGCCGGCAAGGATCTGCGCGAACACTGTTTCGTGACCCTGGCCCTGGCTCTGCGTGCCGACCCGGGCGATCAGCCGGTCGGGCTCGACCTGGACGACGACATGCTCGTCGGCAATGCCGCCAGTGCCGTGCAGGTGGCAGGAGAAGCCGAGCCCGCGGCGCTTGCCGGCCGCTTCGCTCGACGCGCGGCGTGCCGCGAAGCCCGGCTCGTCTGCGGCGGCAAGCGCCGTATCGAACAGGCGCAGGCAATCGGCCGCGTCGTAGGTGTAGCCGCTGGCAGCCGCATAGGGCATCTCGTCGTGGCGCAGCAGGTTGAGGCGACGCAGCGCTGCCGGGGTGCGGCCGGTCTCGTGCGCCGCAAGGTCGACCAGGCGTTCCAGCAGGAACAAAGCTTCGGGCTTGCCCGCACCGCGGATGGCGTCGACCGGCACCGTGTTGGTGAAGGCGCAATCGAAGTCGACGCGGATCGCGGGGATGCGATAGAGACCGGAGATGACCTTGGCGAGGCCCGTGGTTGGAATGGTCGGAGCGAACATCGACACATAGGCGCCGTAGTTGGCCTGAGCCTTCACGCGCAGGCCGAGGAAGCGGCCCTCCTTGTCGAGGGCAAGCTCGGCCGTCGCCACGAGATCTCGGGCATGGCTGTCTGCCAGCGCAAGTTCGCCGCGCTCGCAGGTCCAGCGCAGGCCGCGGCGCAGCTTGCGCGTCGCCCAGGCGATCAGGGTCGACTCGGGATAGATCGGATATTTCGGGCCGAAGCCACCGCCGACATCCTCGGTGACCAGCCGGAGCTTGTCCTGGGCGACGTTGAGCACGCGCTCGCACATCAGGCGGTGCGGGATCTGCACGCCTTGCGAGGAGAAGGTGACGGTGACGAGATCGTCCGCGGCATCGTAGGACGACCAGGCCGCGCGCGTTTCCATGTAGTGGACGATCTGGCGCGGCGAGCGGATGGACAGTGTCGAGACGTGGGCGGCCTGCGCGAAGGCGGCATCGGCCGCCGCAGCGTCGCCCTTGCCCCAGCGGCACATGAGATTTCCCGGCACGTCGTCATGCACCAGGACCGCACCGTCGGCGAGCGCCTGCGCCGCCGTCACGACGGCAGGCAGTTCCTCGTAGTCGACCGCGAGCGCTTCGGCGGCGTCGCGGGCCTGGTCGATCGTGGAGGCGGCGATCATGGCCACGATATCGCCGACATGGCGCACCTTGCCGACCGGCATGGGGAGATGCGTCGGCTCGCGGTGACGGTTACCGGCTGCGTCCTTGATCTCGCTGATGGCCGGCAGATGGCCCACGCCGTCGGCGACGAGATCGTCGGCGGTGTAGATCGCCACGACGCCGGGCGATGCGAGGGCCGCCGTCTTGTCGACCCCGGCAAGGCGGGCATGGGCATGCGGCGAACGCATGAACAGCACCGCCAGCGCGTCGGCGGGCGCCGTATTGTCGGCATAGCGTCCGCGGCCGGTCAGGAACCGCCGGTCTTCGCGACGTGCGATCGGCTGGCCGAGAAGGGAAGGGCCATTCATGCGCAAAACTCCCGGTCGACCGTCCCTGCTGCTCCGAGAAGAAAGACCCGCACTAAGCGGCCAGAGCGTCGCCGATCACCTTGAGCGCGGTGTCGATATCGGCACGGTTGACGTCGAGATGGGTGACGGCGCGGATGCGGGTTGCGGTGTTGGCTCCGATCCCGACGCCGCGCTCCTTGCAGGCGTCGACCAGCTTCGCCGCCGTCCAGCCGGGCTTGGTCACCTCGAAGAAGACGAGATTGGTTTCCATGCGCGGCACGTCGATCTCAAGCCCCTTGATGTTGGCGATTCCTTCGGAGAGGTACCGCGCGTTGTCGTGGTCCTCGGCGAGCCGATCCCAGTTGTGATCGAGTGCGTAGAGCGCCGCCGCCGCGATCACGCCGGACTGGCGCATCGAACCGCCCATCATCTGCTTGTGGCGCCACGACTCCTTGATGAAGTCCTTGGAGCCCGCGAGGGTGGCGCCTACGGGTGCGCCCAGGCCCTTCGTGTAGTCGAGCCAGAGCGAGTCGACGCAGGCGGCGTAGTCGCGGGCGTTGGTGCCCGACTTCACGCAGGCATTCGCCAGACGCGCGCCGTCCATGTGCAAGCTGAGGCCCGCGTCGCGCGCGACCCTGGTCACCCCCTGCATGGTCGCGAGCGGCCACACCGTGCCGAACCCGCCGTTCGACGTGTTCTCGATCGACACCAGCCGCTGGCGTGCGACGTAGCGGCTGTTGGGGTCCCGTAGAGAGGCCTTTACCTGCTCGCCGGTGAACACGCCGTTGGGGCCGTCGAGCGGACGGATCATCACGCTGGCATTGGCGGCCGGACCGCCGCCTTCCGAGGTGATGATGTGCGCGGTCTTGTCCGCAATCACTTCGTCGCCGGGGCGGCAGTGGACACGGATGGCGATCTGGTTCGCCATGGTGCCGCTCGGCAGGAAAACCGCGTCCTCCGTGCCGAGCAGTTCGCAGATACGCTCGCGCAATCGGTTGACGGTGGGGTCTTCCTGCTTCTGCTCGTCGCCAACCTCGGCGTCGGCCATCGCCTTTCGCATGCCGGCCGATGGCTTGGTCTTCGTGTCGCTGAAAAGATCGATAAAACGGTTTTGCATGGCGCGCTCAAATCTCCTGCGTCACCATAGCGGCATTCGACGGAGGGAGGAAACATGAGCCAGTTTGCGGCCCAGCCCACAGCTTCGGTAATGCCGGAGGAACTGCTCTACGGTGTCGACGGCGCCGTCGCGACGATCACGCTCAACGCGCCACAGCGCATGAACACGATCTCCGGGCCGATGCTGAAGCAGCTCACCGATGCCCTGGTGAAGGCCAACGAGGATCGCGCCGTCCGCGTCGTCATCCTGACCGGCACCGGCCGCGCCTTCTGCGCCGGCCTCAACCTGGAGGCGCAGAGCAAGGGCACCGACAATCTGAGCGTCGGCTCGGGCGCCACGCCGACCAACATCGACCTGCGCAACACGCCGCCGCCGGTCCTGCATGCCATGGACAAGCCCGTCATTGCCGCACTGAACGGCTCGGCCGCGGGCTATGGCCTCGACCTGGCGCTGGGCGCGGACATAAGGGTGATGGCGCAGTCGGCCAAGCTCGCAGCCTCCTATGCCAAGCGCGGCGTGCTGCCGGAATCGGGCGGCACCTGGTACCTGCCGCGCATGCTGGGCTGGGCGAAGGCGTCCGAGCTGATCTTCACCGGCCGCACGCTGAGTGCCGACCAGTCGCTCGACATCGGCCTGGTGAACAAGGTCGTGCCCGATGCGGACGTCATGGGTGCGGCTCGCGAACTCGCCTTGGAGATCGCGGCCAACGCACCGCTCGCCATCCAGGCCGCCAAGCGCATGATGCGCATGGCCTGGAACGAACCCTTCAACGAGCACGTCCACCATGTCTTCCTGCAGCTGCTGCCGCTGATGCAGACGGAGGACATGAAGGAGGGCATCAAGGCTTTCCTCGAAAAGCGCGAACCGCAGTTCAAGGGGCGCTGACCATGAAGTTCACCTGGTTCCACCTGATGCCCTGGCCGCACATGCCGGACGATTTCCGGCAGAAGCATCGTTCGGTATGGGTGGATCTGCCGAGCAGCATGTACGAGCCCGAGCGCGGGCACGGCATCTATCACCAGTATCTCGACCAGCTCGAATTCGCCGAGAGCGTGGGCTTCGACGGAATCGGCGTGAACGAACATCACGCCAATGCCTACGGGCTGATGCCGTCGCCCAACATCATGGCGGCGACCTTGACGCGCCGCACGTCGACGGCGGCGCTGGTCGTGCTCGGCAATTCGATCGCGCTCTACAATCCGCCGCTCAGGGTGGCGGAGGAGTTCGCCATGCTCGACGTGCTGTCGGGCGGACGGCTCGTGGCCGGCTTTCCGGTCGGCACCTCGATGGATACCAACTACGCCTACGGCACGATACCGGCACTGACCCGCGAAAAGTATGCCGAGGCGCACGATCTCATTCGCAAGGCGTGGGCGGCCGACGAGCCGTTCGCCTTCAACGGCCGCTACACCAAGCTGCGCTACGTCAATTGCTGGCCCAAACCCATCCAGCGGCCGGCACCGCCGATCTTCATTCCCGGCGGCGGCTCGGTGGAGACGTACGACTTCTGCCTCGACAACACCTATTCCTATTCCTACCTCAGCTACTCCGGCTACCTCCGCGCCAAGCTGCTGATGGAGGGCTACTGGAAGCGGGTGGCGGAGCGCAAAACCGACGAATCGCCCTACCGCGCAGGCTTTGCCCAGGTGATCTGCGTCGCCGATACCGATGCCGAGGCCGAACGGCTCTACGGTCCGCACGTGAACTACTTCTACAATCGCTGCCTGCACGTCTATCCGGGCTTCGCGGATGCGCCGGGCTATCGCACCATCAAGACCATCCAGACCGGCGCGCTGTCGCAGTTCACGCAGGCTGCGGCGCGGGATTATCCCAGCATGACCTGGAAGGATCTGGTCGACGGCCGCTACATCATCGCGGGTTCGCCCGAGACGGTGCGCCAGCAGATGGAGGAACTGATCAAGAGCCTGCGCGTCGGCAATGTCTTTTGCCTGATGCATATCGGCGACATGCCCGACGACAAGGTTCGCCACTCCACGAAGCTATTCGCCGAGAAGGTGATGCCGCACCTGCGCAACCTGTGGCCGGATTGGAACAACCACGACGACCGTTTCTGGGTCCATCCCATGAGCGAGCGCGTCTCGCTGAAGGTGGCTGCCGAATGAAGTCGCGTTTTCTCAGGCTCAAACCTTCGGGCGCGCGTATCCAGATCGTCGAGGTCGGCAAAGGCAAGGATCTGCTCTATCTCCACGGCGCGGGCGGTCACATGCCGAACGATCCGCTGATTGCCGCTCTCGCGAGCAAATATCGGGTCGTGGCGCCCTTGCTGCCGGGCTATGGCCAGTCGACGGGTGAGGACGGGGTGCGCGACATGCTCGACGTCACCCTGCATGCACTCGATGTGCTGGAGGCGCTAAAGCTCAAGAAGCCGATCGTTGTGGGCCATTCGATGGGCGGCATGATCGCCGCAGAAATGGCGGCGATCGCCCATACGGAGATCGCCAGGCTCTGCCTGCTGGCGCCGGCCGGGCTTTGGCTCGACGAGCATCCGGTCGCCGACATCTTCTCCAAGCTGCCCTACGAGCTGCCGGGATTGCTGTTTCATGACAGGGAAGCCGGCCAGAAGCTGCTGACATCGGGCGTCAACATGGAGGATCCGGAATTCCTCAAGGAATTCCTGGTCATGAACGCCCGGCGGCTCGGCATGGCGGGCAAGATCCTGTTCCCGATCCCCGACCGCGGCCTTGCCCAGAGGCTCTACCGCATTACCGCCAAGACCCTGATCGTCTGGGGGCGGGAGGATGTTCTCATCCCGCCGGTCTATGGCGATGCCTTCAAAAGGGCGATTTCCAAATCGAGATTGGTTAGGATCGCCAAGGCAGGGCATGCGGTCGGACAAGAACGACCCGCGGCCGTGCTCAAGGCTATCAGGGATTATTTCTAGCCGGAGATGACGATGCTCAGGGTAATTGCAGGAACCGTAGCGCTTCTTCTGGTGGCCGGCGCCGCCCAGGCCGAGCCGGCCGTGTACACGTGGACCGGCGTCGGCGTGAACGTACCCGGCAGCTCGAAGTGTCCAACCTACAAGATGACGATCAATGTCACCGTCGACGGCGACAGCGTCAAAGGCAAGTTCCAGCAGGAGAACCGGCCGGAACGGTCGTTCGAGACGACGCTCGGCAAGAACGGCGCCATCAAGACGGCGGCGATGGTCGGCGGCGGCGGCATGATGGACGTCATCGGTCAGATCAAGGACGGCGACTCCAAGATCAAGCTCGATGGCTACTGCAAGTTCGAAGGTCCGCTGACGAAGAAGTAAAAGCGGCGAGACCGGGCCGGTCGTGGCGACCAAAGACAATTGGGGATGGCGGGCCCGCATCGGGCTGTTCATCGTCGGCAACGAGACGGTCCCGGAGGCCGAATGGTGGGCCATGGCTCCACCCGGCGTTTCGGTACACGCCGCCCGTGTGACGGCGCGTGCCCCCTGGGCGCGCTGGCGCGAGGATCGGAAGGGAGTCGAGCCCGAGGAAGACCTGATCCGGGGCAGTCGCCAGTTCGCGGCCATGCGGCTTTCGGCGGTCGTGGTCGGTCACAGTTCGAGCAGCATCCTCGGGGGCAAGGGCTGGGACGAGGCCACCGTGGCCAGTCTATCCGGCATGCTGGGTGCCGGCGTGTTCGTCACCACGAACGGCCTCGACACGCAGGCGGCCCTCAAGGCGTCGAGCGTGCGGCGGCCGTTCCTGGTCCTGCCGCCGTGGTTCAGCGACGAGCTGGTGGCGGCGGGCGTTCGCTACTATGCCGATCATGGATTCGAGCCTGCCGGGCATCTTCGCTACGACCCGGGGCGGAAGTGGCGGGACCTGCCGCCGTCGGAGCTTTACGGCCACGGCATGGGCTTCGAGCAGGAAGTCGAACCGCTCTACGCCCAGATCAGGGCGGCGTGTCCATCGACGGCAGACGGCGTCCTGATCGCCGGCACGGGCTTTCGTTGCGTCGCGATCCTGGAAGCGCTGGAACAGGATCTGGGGCGGCCGGTGATTTCGGCCAACCAGGCAAGTCTCTGGCACGGGCTGCGATCGGCCGGCGTTCGCTCCGGAATCACCGGCTACGGAAACCTGTTCGGCTTGTGAGCAGCGCGTCGTAGCCCTGCTCGTTGAACTGGAGCAGGCAGAAGCCATGGCCGAACGGATCGGCCAGCATCGCAATCCTGCCGTACGGCGTGTCCCGGGCCGGCGCTTCGAGCTTCGCGCCGGCACCGACCGCCCGCGCGACGGCCGCATCCACATCGTCCACGACGATGTCGGCATGCACCGGCGTCCAGTGCCGGCCGTAGCGCCGCAGATCGCCGCCGGCCCCGACAGTCCCTGCTTTCTTCGTCAGGAGGTAGACCGTCGCCGGCCATCCCAGAAGCTCGACGAAATCGGTTCCGAAGCGCCGGCCGACCTTCAGATCGAAGGCCGCCGTGTAGAAGCGCGTACCCGCCTCGACATCGGGCACATCGATATTGAGCAACAAGGTCATCGCAAGCCTCGCAGAGGGGCGGGACGATTCCGGATCGGCATCTTCCCACGCGCGCGAAGGGGTGGCTCGCGATTCTCGGACCTCGCCGTCGCCCCGATGTTGGGCTCCGGCGTCAGGTTTCCATGACGACGGCAACGCGGCCCGTCACCGAGCGCTCCAGCAGCGCCTGCATCGCCTTGGGGGCCTCGCCGAGCTGGTACGTCCGGTCGACGTGCGGCCGGCACAGACCCTGCTCGCACCAGCCGCGGATACGTTCCATCAACGCGAACGTGCGGTCTGCTTCCTCGAAGCGGGCATCATGCGGGCTCCAGCCGACATAGTAACCGTAGTTGAAGCCCATCACGGCGATGGTCTTCACCAGCAGGATGTTGGCCGGAACCTGGGGGATCGTGCCGCTGGCGAAGCCGATGGGACAGATGCGGCCACCGACCGCCATGCACCGCAGCGACTGGGTGAAGACATCGCCGCCGACTGGATCGTAGACGCGGTCGACGCCGCGGCCGCCGGTGAGTTTCAGCACCTCCTCGCGAAAGTCGGTGGCTCGGTAGTCGATCACATGGTCGGCGCCGTGCGCCTTCGCGAATGCGGTCTTGCGCGGACCGCCGGCCGTGGCGATGACCGTCGCCCCCAGGATCTTGCCGATCTCGACGGCTGCCATGCCGACGCCGCCAGCCGCGGCATGCACCAGCAATGTATGGCCGCTGCGCACGTCGAGGGCTTCCGGCCAGGTGAGCGCACCCGCCGAAGTCGGGTAGGAGATGGCGAGCTGGATCGCTTCGACGAAGCTCAGATTCTTCGGCTTGGGAAAGACATTGACCTCGTGCGCGACCGTCTCCTCGGCCAGCCCGCCCCAGTCGAGGACGGCCACGACCTCGTCGCCGACCTGCAAGCGCTTGCAGGCGGGGTCGACCTCGGTCACGACGCCGGCGGCCTCGGTGCCCGGCGCAAAGGGGAAGGGCGGCCGACGTTGATACTTGCCGGCGATGACCAGGGTCGTGGCGAAGCTCACGCCTGCGGCCTGGATCTTGATCCGGACCTGGCCGGCCTTGAGCGGCTGCGACTTGACCTCTTCCAGACGCAAATCTTCGGGGCCGCCCCACTGGCGGCAAATCATCGCCCGCATAATTCTCCTTTAAGAGAGCTGAACCGGCAGCGCCTTCACGCCGCGCAGGATCAGCGAATCGTGCCACTCCGGCTCGCCGCTGCATAGCCTGATGCGCGGCAGCCGCTCCGCAAGGCGGATTACCGCGATCTGCGCTTCGAGCCGGGCGAGCGGCGCACCGAGACAGAAATGGATGCCGTGGCCGAAGGTCATGTGCGGGTTCTGCGCCCGGCCGATGTCGAAGCGCTCGGCGTCGTCGAAGGCTTCGGAATCGCGATTGGCCGAGTTCATGAAGGCGAAGACGCGCTGGCCCTCGCGGATCGTCTTGCCGCGCATCTCGATATCGGCCGCCGCGACGCGGGCCATGGCGCCCGACGGTCCGTCGTAGCGCAGGAACTCTTCGACCGCGCTTTCGGCCAGCGCAGGATCCGCGACCAGCCGCTCCCATTGCTCGCGATGCTTCATCGAATAGAGGAAGCCGTTGCCGATGAGGTTCGTCGTCGTCTCGTGTCCTGCGAAGAGCAACAGGATGCAGGTGCCGATGATCTCGTCGGTGGTGAGCGCGTCGCGGTCGTCGCGCGCCAGCACGAGGTGGGTGATCATGTCTTCGGTGGGCCGGGCCGTGCGATCCTCGACCAGGGCGCGAAAGTAGTCGGCCATCGCCCTGGCACCGGCTTCGGCCCGCAGGTACTTGTTGCCGGCGACCTGGGCGGTGCCGATGAACAGAGCGATATCGTCCGACCAGACCTTCACCTGTTCCAGGTCGGACCGCGGCACGCCCAGCAGATCCATGATCACCGAGGCGGGCAGGGGATAGGCGAAGTCGGCGATGTAGTCGACCGTCTCGCCGTGGGCGGCCTTGGCCTCCATGCCGTCGATCAGGTGAGCGACGATGTCCTCGATGTTCGGCCGGAGGTTGGCTACCGCCGTCGGGGTGAAGGCCTTGGTGAACAGGCGCCGAAGCCGCGTGTGATCCGGCGGATCGCGGAACACCATCCAGTGATTGAGATATCGCACGAGGCTCTCGATCGAACCGCGCTGGTATTCGGCGTTGGCCTTGAAGAAGGGCGTCAGCCTGTCGGCGGAAATCTGGCGGTTGTTCAGGGCCACCTGCTTCACGTCGGCATAGCGCGTGACGATCCAGGCCTTCATGGCCGGCGACCAGTGTACCGGATCTTCGGCGCGCAGCCGCGCGAACTCGGGGAAGGGGTTGGCGTTGGTTGCGGGATTTCCGAGGTCGAATACGTAGGCCATGCCGCGAGGCTAGCGTCGGCCAGTTTACCAAACAAGTGTTTGTTTGATAAGGTATGCCATGTCCCGTGAGACCCTGATGGCGGTATCGGCCCGTCTTTTTGCGCGCGGCGGCTTCGATGCCACTTCGATGCGCGACATTGCCGGCGAGGCCGGCATGCTGGCGGGGTCGATGTACTATCACTTCCCGTCGAAGAACGACCTGATCGCCGCCGTCTACGAGGAGGGCGTGGCCGAGATTTCGGCAGCGGTCGATGCCGCCGTGGCGGCGGCCGACACGCCGTGGATGCGGCTGGAGGCGGCCTGCGTGGCGCACCTGCAGGCGTTGCTCTCGGATGCCGCCCATGCGGCCGTCATGACGGCTGACCTTCGCCGCCTCGATGCACGCCTGCGCCGACGCCTGATCGCGATGCGCGACGGCTACGAACGGCGTTTCGTCGAACTCGTCGCCGTGCTGCCGCTGGACGCCGGCACGGATCGCACCTTATGGCGCCTTCAGCTCCTCGGTGCCCTCAACTGGACACCGACCTGGTATCGGCCGGGCCGCAAGTCGCCGGCAGCAATCGCCCGTGCGCTGGTCGCGGCGCTGAGGTGAGCGCCGCATCTGGCGTCTACTTGCCGTTGCGCTGGGGCTGAGCCCACGGTCCGAAGGGCGGCATGTCCTTCGAGGGCTTCAGCGGAAAGACAGGTGAGCGCTTCTCGAAGAAGGACTTGATGCCTTCCTGGGCGTCGGCACCGGCCGCGAGATGGCCGACGCACTGCAGGTCGAGGGTCACCGCGTCGAGCGGATCCTGGGCACCCCACATGCTCCACATCAGGCGGCGGTTCACCGCGGCGGCGACGGCAGAGGAAGTACTGGTGGCAAACTTCCGCGCCAGCGTCTGTGCCGCAGGCAAAAGCTCGTCGGGCGCGTGGACGGAGCGGACGAGGCCACCCTTCAGGGCATCCTCGGCGCCGAACAGTTCGGCGGTCATCACCCATTCCTGCGCCCGTTGCATGCCGACCAGGCGCGGCAGGAACCAGCAGCTTCCGGCCTCCATGGCCATGCCGCGCTTGTTGAAGACGAAGCCGATGCGGGCGGCGCTCGATATCAGGCGAATGTCCATGGGCAGGCACATGGTGATGCCGACGCCGACGGCCGCGCCGTTGATCGCGGCCACGATCGGCTTCAGGCAGTTGAAGATCGCCAGCGTGATCGAATCGCTGGCCTCGCGCTTTTGCGGGGCATTGCCGTCGTTCCAGACCGTGAAGGCGCCGCTGCCGCCGGAGATGTCCGCGCCGGCGCAGAAGGCGCGGCCGGCGCCTGTCACGACGATGGCGCGCACTTCGTCCATCGCGTTCACGCTCTGGAAGAAGTCGATGAGTTCCCGGCTCATGACCGTCGAAAAAGCATTCAGCTTGTCGGGGCGATTCAGGGTCACGGTCATCACGCCGTCTGCAAGATCGGTCAGCAGGGTCTCGTATTTCATGGCTCGAACGCTCCTCGGATTCGGTTCCGCTCAGCAAGACGAAATGTCGTTGCGTGACTCGTTGGTTTAGGAAACATTCGCCGCAACCCCAGCGAATCGCAATCTCGGAGGAAGTCGATGTCCCACCTGATCAAGACCGTCGAAGACGGTGTGATGAAAATCGTCCTGAACCGGCCCGATGCCATGAACGCGCTGAGCCGCGACATGATGGGCGCGCTCGACGATGCGCTCAACGAGGCCGCGGGCACGCGCGCCATCGGCTGCGTGGTGGTGCGCGGCGCCGGCGACAAGGCCTTCTGCGCCGGCGGCGACGTGAAGTCGATGGCGGCCGGCCGCGACCAGGACAAGACCTACGAAGACAAGGTGTACGACATCCGCATCCGCATGCGCGTCTCGGAACTGCTGCACGAAATGGGCAAGCCGACCATCGCCATGGTGAACGGCGTCGCCGCCGGCGCCGGCCTGTCGCTGGCGCTGGCCGCCGACATGCGCTTTGCCGGCAAGAGTGCGCGCATGACGACCGCCTTTGCCAAGGTGGGCTTCTCGGGCGACTTCGGCTCGCACTACTTCCTGCACAAGCTGGTCGGCACCGCCAAGGCGCGCGAACTCTACTTCACGGCCGAGATCCTCAATGCCGAGCAGATCGAGAAGCTGGGCCTCGCCAACCGCGTCGTCGACGATGCCAACCTCGACAGCGAGACCATGGCCTTCGCCAAGAAGCTCGCCGCCGGCCCGCGCGTCGCGTGGTGGCATGTGAAGAAGAACATGAAGGTGGCGGAAGAGGGCTCGCTCTCCGAGGCGCTGGACAGCGAAGCCGCGCGCATGATCCGTACTGGCGAGACCGAGGACCATAAGGAAGCCGCCCGCGCCTTCGTCGAAAAGCGCGCGCCGGTCTTCAAGGGCGTCTGAGCTTGATCCGGGCGGCGAGGCGGGACAGAGCACCCGCCACGCCGTCCGGCATCGCCACCATCGCGGCGATCAACAGCACGGCATAGAGCAGCGCCGACAGTCCCTTGCCCAGTCCCGCCGTGACGTCGGGAAAGAACTGCAGGAAGAGACCGCCCAGGATCGCGCCGCCGAGCGAATACATGCCGCCGACCACCAGGCCGAACAGCATCTGGATCGAGAGCGCGAAGTTGTAGGCCATCGGTCCGACAAATCCGAACTGATAGGCTGAGAGGCAGCCCGCAAGCGCGAGATAGGCACCGGCGATACCGGAGGCCATGGCGCGCACTTGGCCCACTTTGATCCCCTGAGCCGCCGCCGCGAGATCCTGATCGCGCGCCGCCTTCATGGCCCGCCCGGCGCGGCTGTCGATCAGGTTGCGCGCGAGCCACAGGCCCGCCGCCAGCAGCGACAACGCCATCAGGAACGCCCAGCGGTCGTTGCTCAAAGCCTCCAGCGGCGGTGTCGGAAAGTCGAGATAGAGACCCTGCACGCCGCCGGTCCAGTGCTCGATGGGCCGCCAGCGCAGGAGTTGCGGGAAGGCAATGGCGAACGCATAAGTGACCAACGCCTGTGTCCACAGGCTGTGCGGGCCGGCGACACGGCCGAGACCGTAGCCTGCAATGAATCCCAGCACAGGCGCCAGGACCAGGCCCCAGTAGGTCGAGAGCGGCGTGTGCGTGCCCAGGATCGCGGCGCCATAGCCACCGATGCCGAAGAGAGCGGCCTGGGCAAAAGAGAACTGGCCGCTCACGCCACACAGCATCACGAGACCCACGAGCGCGATCGACCAGATCACGGCCTGCGTGAAGCGGAAGACGATAAAATCCGGCAGGCAAAAGGAGAGGGCGGCCGCTGCCACGAAGCCCATGGTCCACACGGTCCGCATGGCTCTACGATAGCGGCAACCGACAGGAAATGGGAGCGAAGCGATGAGACTGAGGCAGTGCGTTTTCGTCTGCAAGGACCTCGAAAGCTCGCGCGAGGAGCTGTGCGACATTCTCGGGATCGAGGTCGCCTATCGCGACCCCGGCGTGGCCAAATGGGGTCTGGTGAATGTCGTCTGCCCCATCGGGCACGACTTTCTCGAAATCGTGACACCGTTTCAGGAAGGCACGTCGGCCGGCCGCTACATCGACCGCCGCAAGGGCGACGGCGGTTACATGGTCATCCTTCAGGTTCCCGACGCGGCGGCCGAACGCCAGCGCGTCACCGGCCTCGGCGTCCGCGCCGTCGCCCAGAAGGACCTGCCCGAGTATCAGTACACGCACTTCCATCCGTCGGACACGACGGGCGTGCTGCTGTCGCTCGACACGACCTTCGCGCCCAAGGGCACCGATCCGGCGCTGTGGTGGCCGCCGGCCGAGAAGGATTGGCTGAAGCACGCGCGGTCGGATGTCACCAACGGTCTGGCCGGCGTCGAGATCCAGCACGACGATCCGGACAAGGCGGCGGTGACCTGGTCGAAGATTCTCAATCGTCCGGCCAAGGACAACATCATCACGCTCGACGGTTCGCAAATCCGATTCGTCGCTGCCGTCGACGGGCGCGGACCGGGTATCTCGGCCTATGACGTCAACGTCGTGGACCGCGAGCGCGTGCTGGCAGCGGCGGAGAAGCGCGGCCGCAAGCACGGGCCGGCGCAGGTCGAGGTCTGCGGCTGTCGGATCAATCTGGTGTGACGACGGAGAGGCGGCTGGCCTCGTCTCAATGTTTCTCCGCCAGAGCTGCGGTTTCCAGGGCAAGGCGGCGAGCGAGGTCGACCGACAGGATCCGCCCCAATTCGGTCTGAGCCTTGCGCCAGACCGTGATGGCTGCCTCGAGACGGTGCGCCCCTTTCTCGGTGAGCCATACGAGCTTGCGACGCTGGTCGGTCTCGGCGACGGCTATCTCGACCAGCCCCTCGCCCTCCAGTGTGCGCAAGGTGCGGGAGAGGGTGGACTGGTCGAGGCCCATGCGTGCGGCGAGGGCGGAAATCGAGTCGTCCGACGCCGCGGCGATCTCGGCCATCAGGCCGAACTGGGCGAACGACAAATCCGCTGCCTGCAGCCGCGTTTCGAGGAACTGGCTGATGCGCCGGGCAGCCGCCCGGACGTTCCAGCCGGCGCAGGTGTCGATGGCGTAGCGAGCCTCATGTCGGAGCGTCTTGGGCGTTTGTGGTTTCTGAGGCATGATTTCATGTATATACATGGAAATGCCTCTAACGGCATGTCGATCACACTGGTGTCGAGTGGAGCCCGCTGATGCCGACCTTCGATCTCTCCCCAGGCAGGAAGCTCACCTATCGAGAAGAGGGCGAAGGGCCGCCGCTGCTGCTGGTCCATGGCTCGCCGGGTGACAGTCGATCCTGGGCCCGCGTTGCGCCGCATCTCAGAGACCGCTTCCGCGTGCTGGCCGTCGATCTGCCGGGTTATGGCGGATCGGATGGCGTGCCGGACGAGCCGGTCGGTCGCGCTGCGCTGATGGGGGCCGCCGTGGCGCGGCTGGCCGAGACCTGCGGGCAGCCGGTCCGCCTTGCCGGGCATTCCTACGGCGGCGTCGTTGCCGTGCAGGCGGCGTTGCAGTCGGCGCCGGGAACGATCGAGCGGCTGGCCCTCTTCGAGCCGGTGTTCTTCCGGGCCCTGCAGCTCACGGACGACCGGGCCGCGCTCGATCCCGCGGCGGCTCACTTCGAGGAATATGCCGCCCGCGCCGCCGTGGGCGAGCCGGCGGTCGTGCGCCTGATGATCGACTATTGGTTCGGCGAGGGCGCCTTCGCGGGCATGCCCGAGCCCGTGCGCGGCTATCTCGATGCCAATGCGCCGCGCAACGCGCTCGACGTTCGCAGCAGCTTCAACGATACCGCGACGAAAGAGCAGCTCCGGGCTTTCGACCGCCCGGTGCTGGTGGCCTATGGCGATCGCAGCCCCGAGATCGTGCGGGCAATCGGTCGCGGCCTGCTGAAGCTGCTGCCCGATGCCCGCATGGAAGCGCTTGCCGGAGCCAACCACGGCATGCTGGATAGCCATCCCGAAGCGGTCGCACGCCTGATCGCGTCATGAGGTCATGCTGCGCATCAATCCCTTCGTCATGGGCCATCTCGTGGGCGCCGTCCTCGTCGGCGGCGCGGCGGGAATGTTGTTCCTCGACGCGCGGGCAGGACTGATCTGCGCCGTGGCGCTGCTCGCCGGCGCTTTCGTCAGTTCCTATGTCTGCCAATGGTGGCCGGGCGTCGAGGCGCCGGGCTGGAAGCTCTGGGCCGTCGCCGTGTTCGCCAGCCCGATCATGCTGCTGGCACTGGGCTACATCGCATTCGATTACGAATGTACGGTCGGCATCAGGAGGGGCTGGAACTGCCTCCTCGCGGCAATCGCCATCATGGTGGTCGGGCTTTGCCTGCTGCCACCGGCCTTCGGCCTGCTGTGGCGCTGGTGGAAGCACCGCAAGGCGCCTCCAGCCAGCTAGTCAGTATCTGCCTCAGGCCGCGATGGCCTTTGCGAGCTTGCCGCGGATCATCTCTTCGGCTTCGCTGACGATGCGCTCGACCAGCTCCTTGCAGGTCGGGATGTCGTTGATCAGGCCCATGCAGGTGCCGGCCGACCAGATGCCATGTTCGAGGTCGCCGGTCTCGTAGACGACCTTGCCCTTGGCGCCGGCGACGTACGGTCCGATTTCCTGGATGGTCTTGCCTTCGCCCTCCATCTCGATCGCCTTCTTGGCGACCGAGTTGCCGAAGACGCGGCTGGTGTTGCGCATGGTGCGCAGGATCAGCGCGGTGTCGCGCTCGCCGGAGGAGACGATCTTCTCCTTCACGTTCTGATGGATCGGCGCTTCCTTGGTCGCCATGAAGCGCGTGCCCATGTTGACGCCCTCGCAGCCCAGCGCCAGCGCAGCCACCAGACCGCGCGCATCGGCGAAGCCGCCGGAGGCGATCATCGGGATCTTGATGACGTTGGCCGCGGCGGGCAGCAGCACGAGGTTCGGCACGTCGTCCTCGCCGGGATGGCCGGCGCACTCGAAACCGTCCATCGAGATCGCGTCGACGCCCACCTTCTCGGCCGAGATGCCGTGGCGGACCGAGGTGCACTTGTGGATCACCTTGATGCCGGCTTCCTTCATCTTCGGCAGGAAGGGCTTGGGGTTGTTGCCGGCGGTCTCGACGATCTTAATGCCGGAATCGATGATGGCGTCGATGTATTCGCCATAGGGCCGCGGCACGAGCGTCGGCAAGATGGTGAGGTTCACGCCGAAAGGCTGGTCCGTCATCTCGCGGCAGCGCTTGATCTCCTTGCGCAGATCGTCGGGCGTGGGCTGCGTGAGGCCCGTCAGGAAGCCCAGTGCGCCCGCGTTGGCGACCGCCGAGGTGAGTTCGGCGCGGCCGACCCACTGCATGCCGCCCTGTACGATCGGGTGCTTGATGCCGAACATTTCCGTGAAGCGCGTCTTGATCATCGTGCCGTTTTCCCCGCTGGGTAGATTTGCGCAAGCATTAGCGAAGCGGCGGCACCGCCGCCAGCCCACGGACCGTATGGCAGATTAGCCTTCCGCGAAGCGGCTCAGGCGCCCTCAACCATCCGACGCACGCGCTCGGCCAGCGCCAAGGATGCCGTGAGGCCGGGCGATTCGATCCCGAACAGGTTGACCAGGCCCGGCACACCGTGTTCGGCGGGGCCCTGAAGCGTGAAGTCCTGTGCCGGTGCGCCCTGCGGCACGATCTTCGGCCGGATGCCGGCATAGCCGGGCTGCAGGGCACCGTCTTTCAGGCCGGGCCAGTAGCGGCGCACGGCGGCGTAGAACTTGTCGGCGCGATGCGGGTCGACCGTGTAGTCGATGTCGTCGATCCATTCGACGTCGGGCCCGAACTTCGCCTGTCCTCCCATGTCGACCGTGATGTGCACGCCGAGGCCGCCCGGCACGGGGACGGGATAGATCAGGCGCGAGAAGGGGGAGCGCCCGGCCAGGGTGAAGTAGTTGCCCTTGGCGTAGTAGGTGGGAGGTATGCGATCCATCGGCATGCCGACGATCTTGCGGGCGAGCGCCGGCGCGTAGAGACCCGCCGAGTTCACGAGCAGGCGGCAGCGCAACTTCATCGGCTCGGCGCCGCCGACGTCGATCTCGACGCCGGCATCGGTGACGCGGCCTTGGTCTACCGGGCTGTGGAAGGCGAACATGGCGCCGCGCTCCTCGGCATCGCCCTGCAGGGCCAGCATGTAGGAGTGGCTGTCGACGATGCCGGTGCTGGCGGAAAGCAGCGCTGCCGTGCAGTGCAGGTTGGGTTCCATGGCCATCGCTTCGCTGGCGTCGAGCTGCCGCATGCCCTCGACGCCGTTGGCTTCGGCGCGGCCCTTGATCTCGGCGAGCTTCGCGCTCTCCGCCTCGTTGGTGGCGACGATCAGCTTGCCGCAGTTGACATGGGGCACGCCGTGCTCGGCGCAGTAGGCGTAGAGCAGGCGACGGCCGGCCACGCAGGTCTCGGCCATCAGGCTGCCCTTGGGATAGTAGATCCCGGCGTGGATGACTTCGGAGTTCCGCGAACTCGTTCCGGTGCCGATCGCTTCGGCGGCCTCCACCACGATGACCTCACGGCCAGCAAGGGCAAGGGCACGCGCCACGGCGAGGCCTACGACACCTGCGCCGATCACAACGCAGTCTACGGTTTCATACGAGGACGAAGTCATGGCTGCATGCTAGAACCCGCCGTTCTTTCAGTCACCAAGGGCGGGTGTCGCAGGATGAAGGGCGCGTTGGTCACGGGGGCAGGGATGCGGATCGGCCGCGCGCTGGCGCTGGCGCTGGCCGCCGACGGCTATTTCGTGTTCGTGCACCACAACCGCTCGGCGGACGGGGCACGGGAAACCGTGAAAGCCATCCGGGCTGCCGGCGGCAAGGCCAGGGCCGTCCGGGCGGATCTTGCTTCGGCCCGCCAGGCGGAGGCCCTGGTCGGGAAGTGCCGCGTCCCCGGAATCGATCTCACCCTGCTCGTCAACAATGCCTCGCTGTTCAAGCTCGACCGGGCGCCGACGGCGACGGCCGCGGACTTCGATCTGCATATGGCGATCAACCTGCGCGCGCCGCTGCTGCTCTCGCAGGCGCTGGCGCGTCAACTGCCGGCCGGCGAGAAGGGCCTCATCGTCAACCTGCTCGACCAGAAGCTCTACAATCTCAACCCCGACTTCCTGAGCTACACGCTTTCCAAGGTCGGACTGCAGGGGCTGACGACCCTGCTGGCACAGTCCTTCGTGCCTCGGCTTCGCGTGGCGGGCATCGCTCCCGGCCTCACGCTGCGCAGTGGCAGCCAGACCGACGCGCGCTTTGCCGAACAGCATGCCGCCAACCCGCTCGAGGTCGGAGTCACGACCGACGATCTCGTGCGGGCGCTCCGTTTCATCGTCGCGACGCCCAGCTTCACCGGCGATACGTTGATTGTCGACAGCGGCGAGCATCTGATCGGCCGGCCGCGCGACATCGCCTTCGACAAGAAAAAGAAGAACAAATGAACATGTCTGCCGCCTCGGACCGCCGCATCTTCATCCGCGATCTGCGCCTGCAGGTCTCGATCGGCATCTACGATTTCGAGCTGGCCAAGCCGCAGGCTGTCGTCGTGAACGTGGATCTGTTCCTGGCGCCGCCCGAGAAAGCAGCCGGGGACGATATCGCCAATGTGCTGAACTACGATGTCATCCACGACGGCATCGTCGCGCTGGCCAAGAGCCGACACTTCAACCTGCAGGAGACGCTGGTCGATGCCATCCTCGATCTGTGCCTCGCCCAGCGGCAGGTGATCGAGGCGCGCGTCTCGACCGAAAAGCCCGACGTCTACAAGGATTGCCGTGTCGGCTACGAGGCGGTCCGCCGCCGCACGCTGAGCTGACGCGGCCGGCGTCGATGGCCCCGTCCGCCGGCGCGCTGCGGCGCGCCACGATCGTCCTGCTCTGCGCGGCCCTGATCTGGGGATCGATGATTCCCGTGCTGGCGACGCTTGCGCAGCACTACGACATTTGGCTGCTCTCCGGCGCGCGCTATTTGCTCGGCCTGCCTGTCCTGTGGTTGGCCGTGCTGCTGAGCGCGCCGCCGTCCGCGACGCCCGGCAGGCTGAATTGGGTGCGCCTGTTGAAGCTCGGCGCGGCGATGACCGGCTTTTCCGTGTTCTATACGTTCGGCGTTGCGAACACCCATCCGGCGACCGCGGCCATCGTGCTGATGTGCGCGCCGATCTGGGCGACGCTGTTGTCCCGGCTGATGCTGGGTGCCACGACGCCCCAGGGCTTCTTCACGACCCTCGCGCTGGTGGTGGGGGGTGGCATCGTCGTCGTTGCCGGTACGCCCGGCCGACAGCCCGGCAGCTACGGGCTGGAGGGCGGCGAGGTGCTGCTGGTGATCGCCCAGCTCTGCTGGAGCTGGTACTCGATCCGCGCCCAGCAATGGCTTTCCGACCGTGGACAGGTCGCGCTCTCGGCCCTCAC
>WBZX01000273.1_pt1 | contig 49280 bp, 46 predicted proteins | sample 5204211 | NCBI WGS metagenome assembly WBZX01 (sample SAMN12344362, study PRJNA552823) | activated sludge metagenome | biome: Activated sludge suspended growth; feature: Nitrification reactor; material: Wastewater; isolation source: activated sludge from nitrification reactor of wastewater...
GCCCCCACCATCAAGATCTCGCCGTGCGCGAAATTGATCAGCGAGATGATCCCGTACACCATCGTGTAGCCCAGTGCCACGAGCGCGTACATGCTCCCCAGCACCAGACCGTTGATGATCTGTTGAACAAAGATATCCATCGAGGGGTTCTCCAGGAACGTGTGCCAGCTGCGCGCAGGGGGTGCGCAGCGATCCCACCGGGGGCGCAGGCGGTGCCTGGCCAGCTTGTTGATGTTGTGTACCCCGGCCGCCTAAAAAGACGCGGCAGGTGCAATTGGGGCGAATTGTAGGGAGGCCGGCGCGGGGGCCTGCGGGGAGTTTCCCAGGCCGTTGACCCAGGTAAAGCGCCTCAGGAATTGCCTTTGCGGGCCTGGGCGCGGGCTTCGTCGTTCAGCCGTTGCAGCTCAGCCAGTTTGTCCGCGATGCGCAGCTCCAGCCCACGCGGCACCGGGCGGTAGAACTGTGGTGCGTCCAGGCCCTCGGGCCAGTACGACTCGCCCGCCGCGAATCCGCCCGGCTCGTCGTGGGCATAGCGGTAGCCCTGCCCCATGCCCATGCCCTTCATCAACGACGTGGGCGCGTTGCGCAAATGCATGGGGATGGGGCGCGTGCCATCCTGCTTCACAAAGGCCCGCACCTCGTTCCAGGCCTTGTAGACCGCGTTCGATTTGGGCGCCACGGCCAGGTACACCACGGCCTGGGCCAGCACCAGCTCGCCCTCGGGCGTGCCCAGGCGCTCGTAGGTCTCTGCCGCGTCCAGCGTGATGCGCAGTGCGCGCGGGTCGGCATTGCCCACGTCCTCGCTGGCCATGCGCACCAGGCGGCGCAGGATGTAGCGCGGGTCCACACCACCGTCGAGCATGCGTGCGAACCAGTACAGCGCCGCGTCGGGGTCGGATCCGCGCACCGATTTGTGCAGGGCCGAAATGGTGTCGTAGAACTGGTCGCCGCCCTTGTCGTAGCGGCGCAGCTGCTCGCCCAGCGAGCGCTCCAGCGTCGCTTCGTCCAGCTCGGTGGCGCCGGGCGACTGCGACACCAGGTTGTCGTAGGCGTTGAGCAACCGGCGGGCATCGCCGTCGGCGTAGGCCATCAGGCGTTCGGCGGCCGCATCGGTGAGCGGCGGTGCGGCCAACAGCGCAGCGGCGCGGTCCAGCAGTTGGCGCATCTCTTCGGGCGCGATGGCCTTGAGTACGTGCACCGTGGCGCGCGACAGCAGGGCCGAGTTGACCTCGAACGATGGGTTCTCTGTGGTGGCGCCGATGAAGGTGAACAAGCCCGACTCCACATGCGGCAGGAAGGCGTCCTGCTGCGCCTTGTTGAAGCGGTGCACTTCGTCCACGAACACGATGGTGCGTTGGCCCAGCTTGCGCATGGCCTCGGCTTCGTTCACGGCCTCGCGGATGTCCTTCACGCCCGCCAGCACGGCCGAGAGCACGATGAAGCGGCCCTTCACCGCCCCGGCCATCAGCCGCGCCAGCGTGGTCTTGCCCACGCCGGGCGGGCCCCACAGGATCATGGAATGCAGACGGCCCTGCTCGAAAGCCACGCGCAGCGGCTTGCCCGTGCCCAAGAGATGCGACTGGCCAATGACTTCGTCCAGTTGGTGCGGGCGCAGGCGCTCGGCCAACGGCGCGCCGGGGCCAGCCGCCTGGGGTTCGCCTGGCGTGGCGGTGTCGTCGAAAAACAGATCCTGCCGGTTCATGGGCAGATTGTGGCAGCTGCTCTGGTGCCCGTTGCCGCTGCGAAATGGCGGGCAGACCGGCCACTTTTCCAGCCTTGCCGCCCGCCGCGATTCATCACACTGGTGGTCAAGATGCGGCCACGCCCATGGGTGCAGGCCGAGTGAACTGTGCAGTCCACGCAAGGAGCCAAGGACATGAGTGCCATGCTGTCGCCCGAGAAGACCAACGCCGCCCAGGTGCAGAGCGCCATGCCGCGCGAGTACCTCTCGTTCAAGCTGGGCGCCGAGGAATACGGCATCGACATCTTGAAGGTGCAGGAGATCCGCGGCTACGAGCAGCCCACCCGCATCGCCAACGCCCCGCACTTCATCAAGGGCGTGGTGAACCTGCGCGGCGTGATCGTGCCCATCGTCGACATGCGACTGCGCTTCGGCCTGCCTGACGTGAAGTACGACAGCTTCACGGTGGTCATCATCCTCAACGTGGCGCACCGCACCGTGGGGATGGTGGTGGATTCGGTGAGCGACGTGCTGGAGCTGCCCGCCGGCCAGATCAAGCCGGCACCCGAATTCAACGGCGCCATCGACGCGGCCTACATCACTGGTCTGGGCACCATCAAGCATGGTGAGGACGAGCGCATGCTGATCCTGATGGACATCGAGCAGATGATGACGGCTGCCGACATGTGCCTGATGGACAACGTCACGCACTGAATCGGCCCCTGCCACAGGCCAGCGCACGGCCGCCGGCATACCCGCTCGGCGGGTGGCAGCGTTGTTCCGCTACCAGGTGCCCAAAATACCAAGGCCGCCACGCCCCCGCGGGTCTGGCGGCCTTATCACGTTCGGCTCGCCGTCTATTGCTCGGACACGTCGGCGCCGGCCGGCACTGAGAAGCGGAAGGTGTCGGCCGACAGTGCCTGGTCAGTGGCCAGGTTGCTGAACTGCAGCATCGAGCGTTGGCCAAAGCTGTCGGCCACCTCTACCGCCGTGAGCGTGCTGCCCTTGAAGCCGGCCTTCATCCACTGGATGGTGCTGTCCTTGCTGCGCGGCGTGGCCTGCACCCAAGCCAAGCCTGCGGCATCGGGCTGGGCCTTGAGCTCGAAGTCCTTGTCCAGTTGCTGGCCGGCCAACAAGGCCGCTGGCGTGGCACCCAGCGCATCGCCCAGCCTGCGCACCGTGACCTGGTTCAGGTCGGGGTCGTGGAACCACACCTTCAAGCCGTCGCCCACGATGGTCTGCGGGTAGGGCTTGGTGTAGGTGAAGCGAAAGTGGTTGGGCCGCGAGAACTCGAAACGGCCGGTGGAGACCTTCTTGCGAACGCCATCGGGCGAAGTGACGGTCTGGGTGAATTCCGCCTTGCCGAACTTCACGTCCCGCACGAAGGCGCGCAGGGCATCGACAGCGTCGGCGCGCGCCGAAGCACTGGCCAGCAAGAGCACGCCACCAAGGCCCCAGGCCAGGGCTGTACCAAATCGCCGAAGCTCACTCATCGCGCTTGGGCAACACGATCTCGCGGTTGCCGTTGGTGGACATGGACGATACGAGTCCGGATTTCTCCATTTGTTCCAGCAGCCGCGCCGCGCGGTTGTAGCCGATGCGCAAATGGCGCTGCACCAGCGAGATCGAGGCCTTGCGGTGCTCCAGTACGATGGCCACGGCCTGGTCGTACATGGGGTCGGATTCGCCATCCGCCCCACCCCCTGCCCCGCCGGCGCCACCCTCGGCCGCATCGCCATCGAGCGTGCCGCCTTCCAGGATGCCTTCGATGTAGTTGGGTTCGCCTTGAGCCTTGAGCGACTCCACGACGCGGTGAACTTCCTCGTCGCTGACGAACGCGCCGTGCACGCGCACTGGTAGACCACTGCCGGAGGCCATGTAGAGCATGTCGCCCATGCCCAGCAGGGCCTCGGCGCCCATCTGGTCGAGGATGGTGCGGCTGTCGATCTTGCTGCTCACCTGGAAGCTGATGCGGGTGGGAATGTTGGCCTTGATCAGGCCGGTGATCACGTCCACGCTGGGCCGCTGCGTCGCCAGGATGAGGTGGATGCCGGCGGCGCGCGCCTTTTGCGCCAGGCGGGCGATCAGCTCCTCGATCTTCTTGCCCACCACCATCATCAGGTCGGCGAGTTCGTCGATCACGATGACGATGTGCGGCAGACGGTCCAGCGGCTCGGGCGCTTCGGGCGTGAGGCTGAAGGGGTTGCCGATGAGCTCGCCGCGCGCCTTGGCCTCGTCGAGCTTCTTGTTGTAGCCGGCCAGGTTGCGCACACCCATCTTGCTCATGAGCTTGTAGCGGCGCTCCATCTCGCCAACGCACCAGTTCAGCGCGTTGCCAGCCTGCTTCATGTCGGTGACCACCGGGCACAGCAGGTGCGGGATGCCCTCGTACATGCTCATCTCGAGCATCTTGGGGTCGATCATGATCAGCCGCACGTCGCGCGGCTCGGCCTTGTAGAGCAGGCTCAGGATCATGCCGTTGATGCCCACCGACTTGCCCGAGCCCGTGGTGCCGGCCACCAGGCAGTGCGGCATCTTGGCCAGGTCGGCCACCACCGGCGCACCGATGATGTCCTTGCCCAGGGCCATGGTGAGCATGGACGGCGCGTCGTTGTAGACCTGCGAGCCCAGGATCTCCGACAGGCGGATCGTCTGCCGCTTGGCGTTGGGCAGCTCCAGCGCCATCAGGTTCTTGCCGGGGATGGTTTCGACCACGCGGATGGACACCAGCGAGAGCGAACGTGCCAGGTCTTTGGCCAGGTTCACCACCTGCGAGCCCTTCACACCGGTGGCAGGCTCGATCTCGTAGCGTGTGATGACCGGGCCCGGCTGGGCTGCCACCACACGCACCTCCACACCGAAGTCGTTCAGCTTCTTCTCGATCAGCCGGCTGGTCATCTCCAGCGATTCGGGCGTCACGCTCTCCACCCGGGCGGGCGGCTTGTCCAGCAAATCCACCTGAGGCAGCTTGCTGTTGCTGAGCTCATGGAACAGCGGCGTCTGGCGCTCGCGGGCCACGCGGTCGGACTTGGGCACCTCCAGCACCGGCGGTAGGGTGACGATGGGCGTGTGCACCTGCTGCTCTTCGCGCACCTCGTCCACCTTGATCTCGCGCTCGCGCTGGGCCAACTCACCCAGTCGCACGTCCTCGGCGTGCTCGCGCTGTTCCACGCGGCGCTCACGTACGCCGTCCACCCAGGTGCCCAGGGCGTCGGCCAGCTTCACCCACGAGAACTGCAGCGCCATGGCCAGAGCGGCCACCATCATGGCGATCCACAAGGCCCCGGAGCCGGTGAAGCCCAGCCAGGTCATCGAGAGCGGGCCCAGCCCGTAGCCCAGCACACCACCGGCCGGGCCGGGCAGGCGTGCTTCCCAGCCGTACACACGGGTCCATTCCAGCGCCGCCGAGGCGCACATCAGCAGCACCAGGCCTGCGGCCACGCGGGTGGCACTCCAGTGGCGGCGCGGCAGCGCGGCACCGTCCACATCGGCTCGCAACAGGTTGGCCAAGGCCACCAGCCACCAGCGCACGCCCACCACCACCAGCCACCAGGCCGAGAAGCCAAACAGCATCAACGCCACGTCGGCCACCCACGCGCCGGGCAGGCCCAGCCAGTTGGCCACGGCAGCGCCGGTTCCGGAGGTGGAGAAGCCGGGGTCGGTGCCACGGCGACTGGAGAGCGAGAGCGCCAGAACCAACAGCAACGCGCCGGTGATGGCGAGCTTCAGACGGTCTCGGCCAGGTGTGGGCTCGGCCTGAGCAGTGGCTGGACGGAACGGCGACGCGTCACGTCGCATGGCAGACAGGGCTTGAGGTGCGGACGGAATGGCGAAAACTCGAGAACAAAGGCAAGGCGGGCATCACTCGGGCAAGCGGTTCTTCAGCAGCACCGCGCCGCTTTCCAGCGTCTCGATGACGCCACGCTCTTCCAGGTCCTTCATCACACGGCTGACCATCTCACGCGAGGCGCCCACGATCTTGGCCATGTCCTGGCGCGAGACCTTGCTGCGGATGACCTTCTCGCCGTCCACGTCTTCGGCCATGTCAAGCAGAGTGCGGGCCACGCGGCCGTACACGTCGAGCAAGGCCAGCGATTCGATCTGGCGGTCGGCGCTGCGCAGGCGGGTGACCAAGCCACGCATGATGGCGTACGAGAGGCTGGAGCTCTCGGGCAAGCAGCGGGCGAATTCGGCGCGGCCCAGGATGAGCATGTCGCACTGCACTTCGCAGCGCACCGAGGCCGAGTGCGGCTGGTTGTCGATCAGGCTCATCTCGCCCACGTAGTCACCGGCTTCCAGCACGGCAAGGATGACTTCGCGGCCACGCGAATCGGCGGTCAGCACACGGGCTCTGCCATTGAGCATGATGAACAGGGCGTTGCTCTTCTTGCCTTGTTCCACCACAAGTTCACCGCGGCGATAGCGACGTTTGACCACGCCATCAGCCACCGCACGGGCTTGTTCGTTGGTCAGCATGGAGAACAACGGTACGCGGCGGATCAGGTCCAGGTTGGACAACATCGACATCTAGAGCCCCTTCGAATCTTCAGATTCAACCTGCTGGCAAGACGTGCACCGGCAGGCTGCCTAAAATGCTTGCACCACCAACTGGCGCAGCCGCGAGCATAGCCGGTTCCCGGCAAGGTTGGCCCTGGCATCCACCCGCTACCGCCTTGCTTCCACCTGTGCACACCCGCATCCACCCCATGAGCACCACATCTGCCGTTACCCACGCCCAGGTCCTGATCCTCGGTTCCGGCCCCGCCGGCTACAGCGCCGCCATCTACGCCGCGCGCGCCAATCTCAAGCCGCTGCTGGTCACCGGCATGGCCCAAGGCGGCCAGCTGATGACCACCACCGAGGTCGACAACTGGCCTGCCGACGTGATGGGCGTGCAAGGCCCCGAGCTGATGCAGCGCTTCCAGCAGCATGCCGAGCGCTTCAACACCCAGATCGTGTTCGACCACATCAACGAGGTGGACCTCAGCCAGCGCCCGTTCCGCCTCAAGGGCGACTCGGGCCAGTACACCTGCGACAGCCTGATCCTGGCCACCGGCGCCTCGGCCAAGTACCTGGGCCTGCCGTCTGAAGAAGCCTTCATGGGCCGCGGCGTGAGCGGCTGTGCCACCTGCGACGGCTTCTTCTACCGTGACGACACCGTGTGCGTGGTGGGCGGCGGCAACACGGCCGTGGAAGAGGCGCTGTACCTGTCCAACATCGCCAGCAAGGTGCACCTGGTGCACCGCCGCGACAAGTTCCGCGCGGAGGCCATCATGATCGACAAGGTGCATGAGAAGGTCGCCGCCGGGAAGATCGAGTTGCACCTGTTCCACACACTCGACGAGGTGCTGGGCGACGCCAGCGGCGTCACTGGCGTGCGTCTGAAGGACGTGAACAGCGGCGCCACCACGGACCTGACGCTGAAGGGCTGCTTCATCGCCATCGGCCACCAGCCCAACACCGACATCTTCAAGGGCCAGTTGGAGATGAAGGACGGCTACTTGGTGACGCGCACTGGCCAGAACGGCTTTGCCACCATGACCAGCGTGCCCGGCGTGTTCGCCGCTGGCGACGTGCAGGACCACATCTACCGCCAGGCCATCACTTCGGCAGGCACGGGCTGCATGGCGGCGTTGGACGCCCAGCGCTTCCTGGAACAGGGCGGCGCCTGAGGCGCGCGGTCCGCCCTGCTGGCCCACAGCAGAGAAATCCGCTACAATGCGTGGTTTTCTTGCGCCCAAGTTTGGATGCGAGTGGGTTACCGCCACCCTTTTGGCGAGGTGAGGCCGAGTGGCTGACAAGGTCGAAAAGACCACCGTCAAGTGCCGGCCGGATAGATCGGAGTGTCCTCATGGCACGCGTCTGCGACGTCACGGGCAAGAAGCCCATGGTTGGGAACAACGTTTCCCACGCCAACAACAAAACCAAGCGCCGGTTCCTGCCGAACCTGCAATACCGCCGTTTCTGGGTCGAGAGCGAAAACCGTTGGGTGCGTCTGCGCATCACCAATGCCGCCCTGCGTCTGATCGACAAGAAGGGCATCGATGCCGTTCTGGCCGATCTGCGTGCCCGCGGTCAAGCCTGAACCACAGACTAAGGAGCACTCACCATGGCATCCAAAGGCGGACGCGAAAAGATCAAGCTGGAGTCCACTGCGGGCACCGGCCATTTCTACACCACGAACAAGAACAAGAAGACGACGCCCGAAAAGCTCGAATTCATGAAGTTCGACCCCAAGGCACGCAAGCACGTGCTGTACAAGGAAATCAAGCTGAAGTGATTCAGCCTGCTTCCTGAAGCAAAAAGCCCCGCACTGCGGGGCTTTTTTCATGGGGCCGTGCCGGCCCCCGAGGCGCCGGCCACAGGCATCAGGCCCTGGCGGCCCGCAACTGTACCGAGATTTCCTTGAGCGCGGCCACGCCACTTTCCTCGGCGCGCTTGCACCAGTCCTGCAACTCGGCCACCAACTGGTCCATCGACACGTTGGTGCGGGTCCAGAGCTGGCGCAGTTCTTCACGCATGGTCACCAGCTTCTTCAGCGCTGGCGCGGCGTCCATGACGCTTTCCAGGCTGGGCAGCACGGCGCTGGGGATGCGTTCGGCATCGCGGTGCAGCCAGCGCTCGGCCAGGCGCAGGTCGGTCCAGGTGGCGCCCGTGGCGGCGCCCTGGGCCTTCAGGCGGGCCAACTCGGCGGCGCAGGCGCGGCGCATCTCGCGCGCGTAATTGGCCATCACCTCGTAGCGATTGGCAATGATGACCTCCAGCGTCTTGGCATCAGCCACTTGCTTGATCGAGCCCAGCACCAGTTGCGGCGCGGTCTTGCGCACCTTGGCCTGGCCCAGCATCTCCATGACGCGGATGTAGCCCCAGCCGATGTCGAACTCGAAGGGCTTGACCGAGAACTTGGCCGACACCGGGTAGGTGTGGTGGTTGTTGTGCAGTTCCTCGCCGCCGATCAAGATGCCCCAGGGCGAGACATTGGTGGAGGCGTCGGGCGCCTCGAAGTTGCGGTAGCCCCAGTAGTGCCCGATGCCGTTGATGACGCCGGTGGCCCAGAACGGGATCCAGGCCATCTGGATGGCCCACACGGTCAGGCCAATGGCGCCAAAGAGGGCCACGTCGATGACCATCATCAGGGCCACCCCCCACCAACTGCGGCGGCCGGAGTACACATGCCGCTCCAACCAGTCGTCGGGCGTGCCGCGGCCATACTTGGACAGCGTCTCGGCGTTCGTGGCCTCGGCGCGGTAGAGCTCCACGCCGGTGAGCAGCAGGGCCTTGAGGCCGCGCGTTTGCGGGCTGTGCGGGTCTTCGGTGGTTTCGCACTTGGCGTGGTGCTTGCGGTGCACGGCCACGAATTCCTTGGTGACCATGCCCGTGGTCAGCCACAGCCAGAAACGGAAGAAATGCGAGGGCACGGCGCCCAACTCAAGGGCCCTGTGGGCCTGCGCACGGTGCAAGAAGATGGTGACACCCAGGATGGTCAGGTGGGTGACCACCAGGGTGTAGGCCAGCACCTGCCAGCCGGACGCATGGGTGAGGCCATGGGCAGCCACATCCAGCAGGCTTGTGAACAACGCATTCAGATCGGTCATAAATCTACCCTGCCTTCTGCAACTGAAGGCCGAAACCGATTTTAGTCGCCATGCGTCTGGCGCAAGCCCGGAAAACCAGGGGGCCGGAGCCCCCGGGCGGGTACCCCCTGGTCAGGCCTTCTTCTGCCAGGCGGCGGCAAAGAAGCCGTCGGTCTGGTGCCGGTTGGGCCACAGGCGCAGGTAGCCGCCCACGTCCAGTTCCTCGGCGCGTTCCACCTGGGCGGCGCTGAGCAGCCCGGCTGCGGGCAGGAACTCGAACTCGGGGTGAGCTGCAGAGAACGCGGCGGCAATGTCCTCGTTCTCGCGCTTGAGCAGGCTGCAGGTGGCGTACACCAGCCGGCCACCCGGCTTCACCAGGCGCGAGGCGCTCTCCAGAATGGCGGTTTGCTTCACGCCCAGCTCTTCCAGGGCCTTGGGCGACTGGCGCCACTTCAGGTCGGGGTTGCGGCGCAGCGTGCCCAGGCCCGAGCAGGGCGCATCCACCAGCACACGGTCGATCTTGCCGGTGAGGCGCTTGACGCGGTCGTCGCGCTCGTGGGCAATTTGCGCCGGGTAGACGTTGGAGAGGCCGCTGCGGGCCAGGCGCGGCTTGAGGCCTTCGAGCCGGTAGCCCGAAACGTCAAAAGCGTACAGCCGACCGGTGTTGCGCATGGACGCGCCCAGGGCCAGGGTCTTGCCGCCGGCACCGGCGCAAAAATCCACCACCATCTCGCCGCGCTTGGCGGCCACCATCAGGGCCAGCAACTGGCTGCCTTCGTCCTGCACCTCCACGTCGCCACGGATGAACAGCGGCAGCTTCTGCAGCGCCGGCTTGCCGTGGATGCGCAGGCCCAGGGGTGAATAGGGCGTGAGTTCGGCCTCGACACCGGCCTCCTTCAGCTCGGCCTGCACCGCCTCGCGCTTGGCCTTGAGGGCGTTGACGCGCAGGTCCAGCGGCGCCATGGCATCCATGGCTTGCACCAGAGGCCAGAAGTCTTCGCCCAGCTCGGCCTTGAGGGCACCCGCCAGCCAGTCGGGCATGTTGTGGCGCAGCTTCTCCTGCAGGGTGCTGCGGTCCACGGCCTTGGCTTCGGCCAGCCATTTCTGCTCATGCGGGCCTAGGGCACCGCGCAGGAAGTTGTCGCTGCCCTGCCAGGCCAGCGCGGCCAGGCGGCGCTCCAGCGCGCCCGTGCCGCTCTGGGCCAGGTGCTGCAACGTGAGGCGCTGGCGCAGCACGGCGTAGGTGGTCTCGGCCAGCGCGTGGCGCTCGCGCGGGCCCAGCGCGCGGTGGTGGCGCAGAAAGTTGGAGACGATGGCGTCGGCAGGCGCGTCGAATTTCAGGGCCTGGCGCACCAGTTCGGTGGCCAAGTCCAGGAGGGCGTTGGGATGCATGCCGCGATTATCCCCGCTGAACGCTGCAGCTCGGGCCAGCGCCGGGCCGCTCCCAAGCGGCCCGAGCACCCTCACGGAGGGTGGCTGCCATACTCGGCAGCCGGGTGCCCCAGTTCAGGACAGGAATTGCGGCTCGCCGTCCAGTTGCGTGACGATGCCCTGGGCCACGCCCAGCCGCCCCTGCACGAACCATCGCACGGCCAGTGGGTACATGTGGTGCTCGGCGGCCAGCACGCGCTCGGCCAGCACCTGCTCGTCATCGCCCGGCAGCACCGGCACGGCGGCCTGGGCCACGATGGGGCCGTGGTCGAGGTCGGGAGTCACAAAGTGCACCGTGGCACCTGCCAGCTTGCAGCCAGCCTCGATGGCGCGGCGGTGGGTGTGCAGGCCGGGAAAGGCCGGCAGCAGCGAGGGGTGCACATTGAGCATGCGGCCCGCGTAGTGCTGCACGAAGGCCTGGCCCAGGATGCGCATGAAGCCTGCCAGCACCACCAGGTCGGGTTGGTAGGCATCGATGGCCTGTGCCAGGGCGGCGTCAAAGGCGTCGCGGTCGGCATACAGCTTGTGGTCCAACACCTGGGTGGCGATGCCGCGCTCGGCGGCCCAGGCCAGGCCGCTGGCGTCGGGGCGGTTGCTGATGACGGCGGCCACGGTGGCGGGCCAACCCTCGGCGGCGCAGCGCTCTACCACGGCCTGCATGTTGCTGCCGCGGCCCGACAGCAGGATGACGATACGTTTCATGAGGCGCCGCAGTGTACGTGCAGGGAGAATGCCACCCCATGTCTGCGCCGATGTTGATGGTTCTTTCCTCGCTGCTGTTCGCCTCTATGGGCGTGTGCGTCAAGCTGGCCTCGGCCTTGTACGGCACCGGCGAAATCGTGTTCTACCGGGGCGTGATCGGCGCGGTGTTCATTTACGGTCTCACGCGCTGGCGCGGTGGCTCGGTGCGCACCCGAGTACCGGCCATGCACGCCTGGCGCAGCGTGGTGGGCGTGAGCGCCCTGATGCTGTGGTTCTATGCCATCGGCCACCTGCCGCTGGCCACCGCCGTGACGCTGAACTACATGTCCTCGGTGTGGATGGCGCTGTTCCTCATCGGTGGCGCCGTGCTGCTGGGCGCCGACAAGGTGGACGCACGCCTGGTGGCCACGGTGTTGGCCGGCTTCGCTGGCGTGGCTCTGGTGTTGCAACCCACGCTGGAGCGCGACCAGTTCCAGGCCGCACTGGCCGGGCTGCTGTCGGGCATGCTCTCGGCCATGGCCTACCTGCAGGTCACGGCCCTGGGTCGTGCGGGCGAGCCCGAGTACCGGGTGGTGTTCTACTTTTCGCTGGGTGGCGCCACCGCCGGTGGCGCCCTGTCGTTGCTGAGCGGCCTGCACGCCCACACCTGGCGCGGCGCGGCGCTGTTGCTGGCCACCGGCCTGCTGGCCACCACGGCCCAGATGGCCATGACCCGTGCCTACGCCATCGGCCGCACACTCTCGAACGCCAGCCTGCAGTACCTGGGCATCGCCTTCTCGTTCATCTATGGTGTGCTGCTGTTCCACGACGCCGTGACCCTCACCGCGTTGCTGGGCATGAGCCTGATCGTGGGCGCGGGCCTGGTGGCCACCCGCCTGCGCCAGAAGGCCGTGGCCGACGCTGCCGCCGTCAACACCAGTGACGCTTGAACTCGCACCCTCAGGAGCCCCCATGACCATCCCAAGCCAACCGCTGATCTCTGCCACCGAACTGGCACTGCGCCTGGCCAGCCCCGGCCCCACCGTGCTGCTGGACTGCAGCTTCGACCTGATGGACGCGCAGGCTGGCGAGCGCGCCTTTGCCGCCGCGCATCTGCCCGGTGCCCAGTACGCCCACCTGGAGCGCGACCTCTCGGGCCCGAAGTCGCCGCGCGGGTCGATTGAAGGCGGCCGCCACCCCTTGCCCGACCGCACAGCCCTCGGCGCGCGCATGGGCTCCTGGGGCATCACGCCCGACACGCTCGTGGTGGTCTACGACGCGCAGGGCGCCAGCTACGCCGCACGCGCCTGGTGGTTGATGCGCTGGATGGGCCATGCCCGGGTGGCGGTACTGGACGGTGGCTTGCCCGCCTGGCAAGCCTCGGGCGCGGCCACGGCATCGGGCCCTGCGGCGGCGCCTGCGCCGCAGCCCGCCTACCCAACGCTGCCGCCAGCCATGCCCACTGTCAGCGCGGGCCAGTTGCTGGTACGCCCCTCAGGCCAGTTGGTGATCGACGCCCGCGCGCCCGAGCGCTACCGCGGCGAGGTGGAGCCGCTGGACGCCCAGGCCGGCCACATCCCCGGCGCGCTCAACCGCTTCTTCAAGGACAACCTGGCCGTCGACGGCCGCTTCCTCAGCGCGCCCGCACTGCGCGAGGTCTTCAGCGGCTTCGGCGCCGCCCCCACGGCCCTGGTACACCAGTGTGGCTCGGGCGTCACCGCATGCCACAACCTGCTGGCCATGGCGGTGGCCGGCCTGGACGGTGCCAGCCTCTACCCGGGCTCGTGGAGCGAATGGTCGGCCGACCCGGCGCGCCCGGTGGCCCGGGGCTGAACGCCGGTGCCGCCTTGCGCGCTGGCATGATGCCAACTTGACCCGCATCAAGATAGCCAGCCACTGGCGCGCGACACTGAAGCCATGGGCCGGCATCCCCCCGGCAGACCCAGAAACGGAGTCCAGCATGTACACCAACATCCTCGTTCCCACCGACGGTTCGGAAATCACCGCCAAGGCCGTGCAGAACGCCATCGCGTTGGCCAAGACCTTGGGGGCCAAGCTCACCGCGCTGAGCATCAAGGAGCCCTTCCCCTACAGCGCCATCTCGGAAATGCAACCGGTGCCGCCGCAGGAGTTCTACGACGCGCAAGAGCGCATCGCCGCCGCCCGCGTGAAGGCGGTGGCCGACGCCGCAGCCGCTGCCGGCGTGACCTGTGCGGCCAACACCATGGAAGCGGTGCACCCTTGGGAAGCCATCGTCGACCATGCCAAGGTGCAGGGCTGCGACCTGATCGTCATGGCCTCGCATGGCCGCCGCGGCGTCAGCGCCCTGCTGCTCGGCAGCGAGACCCAGAAGGTGCTCACCCACTGCGCCGTACCGGTGCTGGTGGTGAAGTGATCACCCTGTGAGCCACCCAATGGGCGCACGCGGCAACGCGGTGCGCCCTTCTTTTTTCACACGCCCTGGGCCTTGAACCAGCCCAGGCCACGCGCCCAGCCGTCTTGGGCCGCGTCGGCCCGGTAGCTCGGCCGGTAATCGGCATGGAAGGCGTGCGGCGCCTCGGGGTACACCACGAACGCCGAAGCCTTGGCGGCCACACTGCCGGTGACCAGCGCCGCCTTCATGCGCTCCACGCTCTCCAGCGGGATGCCGGAGTCCTTGCCCCCATACAGGCCCAGCACCGGTGCCTTCAGGCTGCCGGCCAATGCCAGCGGATGCGCTGGGTTCAGCGCACTGGTCTCGCCCTCCAGACGGCCGTACCAGGCCACGGCCGCCTTCACCGCAGGCTGGTGTGCGGCGTACAGCCAGGTGATGCGTCCGCCCCAGCAAAAACCGGTGATGGCCACGCGCTGCGCATCCATGCCCTGCTGCGCGGCCCAGGCCAGGCAGGCGTCCAGGTCGTTCATCACCTGGGCGTCGGGCACTTTGCTCACGACCTCGGCGATGAGCTTGCCGATCTCGGCATAGCTGCCCGCATCCCCCTGGCGCTCAAAGAGCTCCGGAGCGATGGCGCAATAGCCTTGGTGGGCCAGTCGCCGGGCCACATCGGCGATGTGCTCGTGGACCCCGAAGATTTCGCTCACCACCAACACCACCGGCGCGTTCTTCACGCCCGCACGCACCGCGCGGTAGGCCGGCAGGCTGAATTGGCCCACGGGGATGCTGACCTCACCGGAGTCCAGACCCGCCGCAGTGGTCTGCACCAAGGTCTGCGCCATCACGGGCAACGTCGCCGCAGCAAAGCCGGTGCCCACCGAGCGGCGAACAAAGGCGCGACGCGACAGATCCTGAGGCGCCACCAGGGCGAGTGCATCGTCGAACAAGCGGTGCATGGTCATGGGCGGCTCCCGGTGGTGCGTGGCGGTGCGCGATTCTAGAAGCGAAGAGAATACGGCCCATGCCCTATACCCTGCCCTCCCCCACTGGCCTGTTGGCGGCCATCGACATGGGGTCGAACAGTTTCCGACTCGAAATTGGCCAGGTGCGCGACGGCCGTTACCGCCGGCACCTCTACCGCAAGGAAACCGTGCGCCTGGGTGCCGGCCTGGACGCCCAGGGCATGCTCACCGAGGAAGCCACGCAACGTGGCCTGGCCTGTTTGCAGCAGTTTGCCCAGGGCCTGGAGGGCATGCAGCCACACCAGGTGCGGGCTGTGGCCACGCAGACGCTGCGCGAGGCTCGCAACCGCAACGCCTTTCTGGAGCGCGCCGTGGCCGCCCTGGGCAAGCCCATCGAGGTCATCTCGGGCCGCGAGGAGGCGCGCCTGATCTACGCGGGGGTGTCCTTCCTGCAACCCTCGCGCAAGCGTCGGCTGGTGATCGACATCGGTGGCCGCTCCACCGAGATGATCCTCGGCACTGGCCGCACGCCCGGCGACGCCGAATCCTTCCAGGTGGGCAGCGTGAGCCTGTCGCTGCGCTACTTCCCCGACGGCCGCCTCACGGCGGCAGCCTTCCGTGCCGCCCAGGTGGCGGCGGGCGCCGAGTTCGAAGAGGCCTTGCTGCAGTTCGCGCCCCGGCACTGGGAGGAGGCACTGGGCTCTTCCGGCACGGCTGGCGCTGTCTCCGACGTGCTCAAGGCCTGCGGCATCACCGATGGCAGCCTCACCCCCGAGGGCCTGCGCTGGCTCACGCAGCGCTGCATCGAGGCCGGCTCGGTCGACGCGCTGGATCTGCCCGGCCTGAAGCCCGACCGCCGTGCCGTGCTGCCCGGTGGCTTGGCCATCCTGTACACGCTGCTGGTGCACTTCCAGATCGGGCGGCTGCACCCCGCCAAGGGAGCACTGCGCCAGGGCGTGATCGTGGACCTGCACGACCGCCTGCTGGCTGCCCAGCACAAGCGCGGTGTGGACCTGCGTGACGAGTCGGTGCAGGCGCTGCAGCAGCGCTTCCACATTGACCGCGCCCAGGCCCACCGTGTGGCCAGCGTGGCCACCTCGCTGTACGCCCAGTTGGCCCCCGAAGCCAGCGCCCTGGCCGTGAGCGAGTTGCGCTGGGCCGCCGAGTTGCACGAGTTGGGCATGATGGTCTCGCACCACGACCACCACCGCCACAGCGCGTACCTGCTGGCCCATGTGGACGCTGCCGGCTTCTCGCAAAGCCAGCAGCGCGAACTGGCCGACCTGGTGCTGGGCCAGCGCGGTGGCCTGCGCAAGATGGAACTGCTGCTGGAGGACGAAGACCTGGCGCTGCGGCTGCTGTGCCTGCGGCTGGCCGTCATCAAGTGCCACGCCCGCCAGCCCGTCGCCACCGAGGTGCTGACGCTCAAGCGCCGCGGCCGCACCGTCGCAGCCAGTTGGCCGAGCGGCTGGGCCCAAAGCCACCCACGCACCCTGCACCAGTTGCGCGAAGAGGCTGAGGCCTGGTCGCGCACCAGTGCCCTGGCGCTGAGCCTGCCCGACGAAGCCTGAGGTTCAGCGCCGGCCGGCCCAGGCCTGGTCTGAAAAACCCACGGTGATCGCGCCGTCGCTCCAGACCACCACCGGGCGCTTCACCAAGCTGGGTTGCTCCAGCATCAGGCGCTGCGCGCTGGCCGAGTCCACCACGGCCACCTGCTGGTCTGCATCCAGCTTGCGCCAGGTGGTGCCCTGGCGGTTCAGCACCCGCTCCCAGCCAGCGGCCTCGCACCAGGCGGCCAAGGGGGCCGCAGGTACGCCCAGCTTCTTGAAATCGTGGAAGGTGCAGGCCAGGCCGTGCTGGTCCATCCAGGCGCGAGCACGCTTGACCGTGTCGCAGTTGGGAATGCCGTAGAGCGTGATCATGGCCAGCATCGTAGCGGCAGTGACACAGGCAGGCTGCGTCAAGAAAAAAGGGCCGATCTGCATCGGCCCTTTCGGGGTGCGCCAGGGCGGCGCGGTGTTTGGTGGGCCCTGTAGGATTCGAACCTACGACCAACGGATTAAGAGTCCGCTGCTCTACCAACTGAGCTAAGAGCCCGTCTGGGTCTGACGGTTGGCCCGCCGAAGCGGACCATGAAATTTTGGTGGGCCCTGTAGGATTCGAACCTACGACCAACGGATTAAGAGTCCGCTGCTCTACCAACTGAGCTAAGAGCCCCTGGCTGCTGTTCGGTGTTGCCACCGGCCACAAGCCTGGATGATGGTGGGTTGTGCAGGATTCGAACCTGCGACCAACGGATTAAAAGTCCGCTGCTCTACCGACTGAGCTAACAACCCTTACCGGCAGAGCCTGCGACTATAGCACGCATCGGCCCTTCAGCCAAGGGCGCACCCGCGTTTTCGCACACATGGTGGGTCAGGCCAGGCAGAGGTTGATGGCCTCGCCCGCCGCCGCCAGGCCGAAGGCCGCCGTGACGGTGACCGTGGAGCCGTAGCCATGGCAGTTGAGGCTGCCGTCGGTGTCGCAGGCATCGGCCGGCGGTGCCACGCTCTCGCGCGAGAACACGCAGCGCAGGCCCATGCGCCCTTGGCGCGGCGCGCCATGTTCTTTGCGCAGCCTTTGACGCAGCGAGGCCAGCAGCGGGTCGTGCGTGGCGGCGGAGATGTCGTCAATCTCCAGCCGGTGCGCCTGGCGTTTGCCACCGGCCGCGCCGCAGCAAACCACCGGCACGCCGGTGGCGCGGCCCCAGGCGGCCAGCGCCAGCTTGGCGCGCACCTGGTCGCAGGCGTCGATCAGCACGTCCACTGGTGCGGGCAGCAAGGCCGGCCAGTTGGCGGGCTCGACAAACTCCTCCACCAGCGTGAGCGCGCAGCCCGGGTGGATATCGGCGATGCGGTCGGCCAGGGCCTGGGCCTTGCTGGCCCCCACCGTGGCGCCCAGCGCCTGGATCTGCCGGTTGATGTTGGACTCGGCCACGTGGTCCAGGTCAAACAGGGTCAGCGCTTGCACGCCCGAGCGGGCCAGCGCCTCCACCGCCCACGAGCCCACGCCGCCCAGGCCCACCACCGCCACCCGCAGGCCGCGCAGGCGCTGGTAGCCGGCGTCCCCATACAAGCGACGCAGACCACCGAAGCGGCGCTCCAGGTCGGCCTTGTGCAAGCTCGCAGCGGCGTTCATGTCTGGCGCTCCAATTGCCACAGTTGCCAACGCAAGGCGCCCCAAGCGCCTGCCACGATGCCGGCCGTGGCCAACATGCTGCCCAGCGACAAGGTGGACAAGCCCGAGATGCCCTGGCCAATGCTGCAGCCCATGGCGGTGACACCGCCCACGCCCATCAGCACCGCGCCGCCCAGATGACGGGCCGTGTCGGGGGCGCCGGCAAACCCTTCCCAGCGGAACTCGCCGCGCACCAAGGCCGCTGCGGCCGAGCCCGCCACCACGCCCAGAGGCAGCACCACGGCCAGGCTCAGCACCTGGCTGGAGTCGCTGTACAGCGTGAGCCAGTTCAGCAGCGCTGCGGCCGGGGCCACGAAGCTGAAGGCCTCCATGCCCCGACTGCTGCTGGCCAGGTAGGTGGCCTCCAGCGTCTCGGGGTGCTCAGGCACAAATCCCAGGTGGCCACTGACCCACCACATCGCCACCACCAGCAGGCCCACGCCCGCGCCCGCCAGCAGCACCTCGCGACGTGACGCACCGGCACGCCACAGGGCCACGGCACACAGCAGCAGGCCACACCCGACACCCAGAGCGAGCGAGAGGCTGGCCTTGCCAGCAACCAGCACCGGGGCCAGCAGCGAGGGCAGATCCTGCCGCGTGGCGAGGTTCAGCGCCAGCGTGTCAAGCGTGTTGGTGCGCCACACCGCAGTCAGGCCGCGCAACGTGGCCGCCGCAGCCACGCCCATCACCGCCAACACCACCAGCGACTTGAGGTTGCCGCCACCGACACGCACCAGCGTCTTGCCACCGCAGCCCGAGGCCAGCACCATGCCCGCACCGAACATCAGGCCACCCAGCGGTGCGGAGGCCCACAGCAGCCGAGGTGCGGTGTAGATCGAGGCGGCGGGGTCGATGGTGCCCAGGCCAGCCATCAGGCCGAAGCCCACCATGGCCACGCCCACGGCCAGCAGCCACGTGCGGGCCCGCCGCCAATCACCCATGCTGAACACGTCGGCAATGGCGCCCATGGTGCAGAAATGGGTGGTCTGGGCCAGCGCGCCAAAGCCGGCGGCCAACGCAAATGCCGACCACAGCACCTGCTGGGTCAGCGCAACAAGATCGGGGGAAGACATGGGCCGCGATTCTAGGAGGGCCTCCCGGCACCTCACCGCTCGCTCACAGCCCCGCCGTCACTTCAGCGAGGCCAGCCGCTCCTTGGCGGCCTGGGCGGCTTCCGACTTGGGGTACTGCTTGAGCAGGTCGTCCAGCGTCTTCTTGGCGCCCTTGTTGTCCTTCATCTCGGACTGGCAGTTGGCCATGGCCAGCAGGGCCTCGGGGGCACGCACCGAGTCGGGCGCGGTGGCCGCGAAAGCCTTGAAGGTGTTGATGGCTTCCTTGTAGTCGCGCTTGCCGTACTGGGCATTGCCCAGCCAGTAGCGGGCCGACTCGACATAGCCGGAGTTGGGGTAGCGCTTGAGAAAGGCCGCCAGCGACACCGTGGCCTTGTCGAAGTCGCCATTGCGCAGGCCGACCATGGCGTCGTCGTAGGCCTTGCGTTCTTCGGGCTCGGCGATGAAGTCGCGGCCGTCCAGCGAGACGGTCTGGGCCTCGACCTTCTTGGCCTTCTCTTCCAAGGCCTGGGTCAGGTCTTTCTGGCGCTTCTGCAGGTCGGCAATGTCGCGTTGCAGTTGCTCGTCCTGGCCGCGCAGTTTGGCAAGCTCGCCGCGCAGTTGCTCGTTCTGGTTGTTCAACTCCAGCAGGCTGCGCTGCAACTGTTGCAACTGCTGCACCAGGGGCTGCAGTTCGGTGATTTGGCGTTGCGCCGCCTGCTGCTGCTGGCGTTGCTCTTCGAGTTTGCCGCGAAGGTCGAGGATGGCCTTGCGGGCTTCGTCGTCGTCGAACAAACCGGCATGGGCCGGCAGGCTGAGCGTGCTCAGCACCAACATGGCGGCGCTGGTGAGGCGCCAGACAGGGTTGCGCATGGTGTCAGCGGTCCTTCAGTTCGGCACGGCGGTTCTTGGCCCAGGCGGCTTCGTCGCTGCCCTGGGCAGCGGGGCGTTCTTCGCCGTAGCTGACAGATTCGATCTGGCCTTCGTTCACGCCCAGCAGCACCAGGGCCTTCTGCACGGCCTCGGCGCGCTTCTGGCCCAGGGCCAGGTTGTACTCGCGGCCACCGCGCTCGTCGGTGTGGCCCTCGATGGTGAGGCGCTTCTGCTTGTTGGCCGCCAGGGCCCTGGCGTTGCTTTCCACCACCGGGCGGAACTCGTCCCGGATGGCGAAGCTGTCAAAGTCGAAATAGACGATGCGGCCCGCCTCGCCCGCCGCCAGGGTGCCGCCGCCGGCGCCCTTGGACAGGTCCACCGTGGCCACCTGGCTCTGCGAAGTGCTGCCGCCCGTGGCGCCTGAAGCGTTGCCCGCCTTGGCAGCATCGGCGGCCTTGCCATCACCCACGCTGCGGGTCTCCACCGGCACCTCGTTGTCGAGCTTGATGCCCGAGGCGCAACCGGCCATCACGGCCAGAGCCCCCCACAACGCGGCCTGCTTCAGCACCCGCCCAACGTGATGGATCTTGTTCATGTTTGCTACTCCAGAAAATCGTCGACTGTCAGCGCCCGAACGGGCCCCAGACCGGTTCGCGGATGTCCAGGCCGCTGGTCAGCAGCTTGGTCTTGATCTTGCCATCCAGGGTGGTGGTCATCAACAGTTCGCGGCCCTGGGCCCGCGTAGCGTAGATGATGAACTTGCCATTGGGCGAGAAGCTGGGGCTCTCGTCGTCGTTGGTGTCGCTCACGGCCTGCACGTTGCCCGAGGCCAAGTCCATGGTCATGACCTTGAAGCTGCTGCCGCCCTGGCGCTGCACAAAGGCCAGGGCGCGGCCGTCGGGGCTGATGGCGGGGCTGATGTTGTAGTTGCCTGAGAAGGTCACGCGGTCGGCATTGCCACCGCCCAGCGACTGGCGGTAGATCTGCGGGCTGCCGCCCCGGTCGCTGACGAAATATAGCGTGCGGCCATCGGGCGTGAACACCGGCTCGGTGTCGATGGCCGAACTCTGGGTGATGCGCCGGGCATTGCTGCCATCGCGCGCCACCAGGTAGATCTGCGAGCCGCCGTCGCGCGAGAGCGTCACGGCCAGGTCCTTGCCATCGGGCGACCAGGCGGGCGCGCTGTTCGAGCCGCGGTAATTGGCCACCTGGCGGCGCACGCCGGTGACCACGTCCTGGATCCAAACCACGGCCTTGTGGGTCTCGAACGATACATAGGCCAGCTCGCGGCCATTGGGTGACCAGGCCGGCGAGATGATGGGCTCGGCGCTGGTGAGAGCCACCTGGCCGCCTTCGCCGTCGGCGTCGGTGATGCGCAGTGTGTAGCGGCCACCGCCCTTGGTGACGTAGGCGATGCGGGTGGAGAACACGCCCTTGTCGCCGGTGAGCTTTTCGTAGATGGCATCGGCGATGCGGTGGGCCGCCAAGCGCACATCGGCCGCCGGCACCACCATGCTCTGGCCGCCCTGGTCGGCGCCCTTCACCACGTCCCACAGCTTGTAGCGGGCGTCAAAGCGGCCATCGGCCAGCTTGGTGAGCGAGCCCGCCACCAGCGCGTCCACACCACGGCCGCGCAGATCGGGGTAGCCGGGCACACCGGTTTCGTCGATGGCCAGCGGCACGTCGATGAAGCGGAAGAAGCCGCTGCGTTCCAGGTCGGCCCGCACCACACCCGAGATGGACTGCGGCGCCGCAGCCTCCTCGCCCTTGAAGCGCAAAAGCGCCATGGGCAACTGCGTGGCGCCGATGCCGGAGATCTCCACCCTGAACTGGGACCACGCCGGCTGCCCCGCACCGGCTGCCGCCAGGGCGCCTGCAGCGCCCAGCCATTCACGTCGTTTCCACATAGACAGGGATCGATTCATCAGCATTCCGTTGGTTCCGTGCATCAGCGCACCGCCCGGGCGGATTGTAGGCAGGCGCACCGATAATCCTTTGAAACCTGAAGTAGCCCGCCACCCATGACCCCACTGCGACAACGTGCCGCCCGCCTGGCACCGTATTTCAAGGATGGCCGATCCGCCTGGGCGGTGGCAGTGGCCGCCTCGCTGGTGATTGCCGGAACCGAGGTCATGACCGCGAAGCTGATGAAGCCGCTGATCGACGAGGGCTTTCGGGACCAGGCCATCCCTTACTGGCTGATTCCGCTGGTCATCGTGGGTGTGTTCGTGGCTCGGGGTTTGGCTACCTTCACGGCGCAGTACGCATTGGCATGGTCCACCAGCCAGTCGGTGATCGCGCTGCGACGGGCCATGTTCAGCCAGTTGCAGCGCGCGGCTCCAGGGCTGTTCAGCAAGTACAACGCCAGCAACCTGACAAACACCGTGGTCTACGAGGTACAGAACGGCGCGCAGTTGATCACCTCGGCCATCAACACCTTGCTCAAGGACTCGTTGACCTTGACTGGATTGCTGGTCTCGCTGTTGCTGCAGAACTGGCGACTGACCTTGCTGGTGTTGGTGATGGTGCCGACCACCGGTTGGGTCATGCGCACCGCCAGCAAACGCCTTCGTCGCCTGACGGATGCTGGCCAAAAGGCCACCGATGAGTTGGCGTACGTGATGGAGGAGAACGTCCTGGCCTGGCGCATCGTCAGGCTGCATGGTGCCTCCGAGGAACAAACCGCGCGCTTCGACCGCAGCAACATGGCGCTGCGCCGCATCTTGATGAAGTCGGTGGCCGCTGGTGCGGCGATCACCCCGCTGACCCAGGTACTGGCTTCGTTCGCACTGTCCATGGTGGTGGTGGCGGCGCTGTGGCAAAGCCGCAGCAGCCAGGCCAGCGCGGGTGACTTCATCTCCTTCATCACCGCCATGCTGATGCTCATCACGCCCATCAAGCACCTGACCGATGTGATGGCCCCCATCGCCCGGGGCATGTCGTCGCTGGAGCGCTGCCTGGACCTGATCGAGACCAACCCCCTGGAGCAGGGCGGCGACCATGCCCCGGCCAGGGCCCAGGGCGCCTTGCAACTGCAACAGGTGAGCCTGCGCTACAAGGACGACCAACTGCCCGCGCTCGATGACGTGACGCTGGACGTGCCCGCTGGCCAGACCGTGGCCCTGGTGGGCCCGTCGGGCGCAGGCAAATCCTCGCTGGTGCATTTGCTGCCGCGCTTCATCGAGCCCACCAGCGGCCAGTTGCTGCTGGACGGCGTGCCGCTGAAGGACTGGCAGGTCGGCGCGCTGCGCCAGCAGTTCGCCTTGGTGAGCCAGGACGTGGTGCTGTTCAATGACAGCGTGGCCGCCAATGTGGCCCTGGGCGCCGAGCCCGACCTGGAACGCGTGCGCAGCGCCCTGCAAGGCGCCAACCTGCTCGACTTCGTGCTGGCCATGCCGCAGGGCCTGGACACGCCCGTGGGCCACAACGGCAACCAGCTCTCGGGTGGGCAACGCCAGCGTCTGGCGATTGCCCGCGCCATCTACAAGGACGCGCCCATCCTCATCCTGGACGAGGCCACCTCGGCGCTCGACGCCGAGAGCGAGCACTTGGTGCAGCAGGCGCTGGACCGGCTGATGCAAGGCCGCACCACGCTGGTCATCGCCCACCGCCTGGCCACCATCGAGCGGGCCGACCGCATCGTGGTGATGGACGCCGGCCGCATCGTCGAGCAGGGGCCGCACCGCGAGTTGCTGGCGGTCGGGGGCCTGTATGCCCGCCTGCATGCCATGCAGTTCCGCAGCTGAACCGCCAGAGCCTCAGAAGACCACGAACGGAGACACCATGAGCACCACCCCCGCCATCAGCCGCTACCCTGTGCCCGCGCTGGCCGACCTGCCTGAGGACCTTCGCGAGCGCATCCTCGCCGTGCAGGAGAAAACTGGCTTCGTGCCCAACGTCTTCCTCACCCTGGCCCACCGGCCCGACGAGTTGCGCGCCTTCCTGGCCTACCACGATGCGCTGTTGCTGAAAGAAGGCGGCCTCTCCAAGGGCGAGCGCGAGATGATCATCGTGGCCACCTCCAACGCCAATGGCTGTCTGTATTGCGTGGTCTCGCACGGCGCCATCCTGCGCATCTACGAGAAGAAACCGCTGCTGGCCGACCAGATCGCCGTCAACCACCGCAAGGCCGACGTCACACCGCGCCAGCGCGCCATGCTCGATTTCGCGATGAAGGTCTGCCTGCGCTCGCAGGAGATCGACGAGAGCGACTACGCCGCGCTGCACGCCCACGGCTTCACGGACGAAGACATCTGGGACATCGGCGCCATCACCGCCTTCTTCGGCCTCTCGAACCGCATGGCCAACATGATCGGCATGCGACCCAATGACGAATTCTTCTTGATGGGCCGCGTCCCGCGCGCCAAGGCCTGAGCGCGATGGCAGGCCTCCAGCTCTCCCCCATCGTGGCCGGCGCCTGGCGCATGGCCGAGTGGCGAATGACGCCCCAGCAGCGCCTGGGCTGGATCCACGCCTGCCTGGAGCGCGGCTTCAGCAGCATCGACCATGCCGACATCTACGGCGGCTACAGCGTGGAGGCGCTGTTCGGCGAGGCCCTGGCGCTGGCACCCGGCCTGCGCGAGCGCATGCAACTCGTGAGCAAGTGCGGCATCCAACTGGTGCACCCCGCCCGCCCGGGCAATGCCATCAAGCACTACGACACCTCGGCGGCCCATGTGCGGACTTCGGTGGAAAACTCGCTCAAAGCCCTGGGCACCGACCGACTGGACCTGCTGCTCATCCACCGCCCCGACGCGCTGCTGGATGCCGATGAACTGGCCACGTGCTTTGAGCAACTGCGCCGCGACGGCAAGGTGCTGCACTTCGGCGTTTCCAACTTCACGCCCGCGCAGTTCGAGCTGCTGCACAGCCGCGTCCCGCTGGCCACCAACCAGGTGGAATGCTCGCCGCTGCACTTGGAGCCTCTGCACGACGGCACGTTCGACCAGGCCCAACGCCTGCGCGTGCCGCCCATGATTTGGTCACCCTTGGCTGGCGGCGGCCTCTTCACCCGCCAGGACGAACACGCCCACAAGCTGCGCTGGGTGATGGGTGAAGTGGCTGGGCAACTGGCCGTGAGCCAGACCACGCTGGCCCTGGCCTGGTTGATGCGCCTGCCCTGCCGGCCCCTGCCCATCGTGGGATCGCACCGAGTGCAGGTGCTGGACGAAGCCCAGGCCGCACTGGACATCCCGCTCAGCGCCCAAGACTGGTACCGCGTGTGGACGGCGGCTGCAGATCGTGAGGTGGCCTGAGCCCTCCGTCACTCCCAGGCTCCCCCTTCGTCATTCCCGCGAAGGCGGGAATCCATGGCGGTTGACGGACGATCCTCAGTCCAGCAGTTCGAACTCGCCCACCAGGCGAATGTCGTCCGAAGCTGCCCCCACCATCAGGTCGAAGTCACCCGGCTCGGCGCCCCACTGCAGTTGGTCGTTGAAGAACGAAAGCTTCTCCCGGTCGACCTGGAAGCTCAGCGTCTTGCGCTCGCCCGGCGCCAGGTGCACCCGCTGAAAGTCCTTCAGCTCCTTCACCGGCCGCACCACCGAAGCCACCTTGTCGCGCAGGTAAAGCTGCACCACCTCGTCGCCCGCGCGGGCGCCGGTGTTGCTCACCTGCAGGCTCACGCTGAGCACATCACCGGCATGCAGCTTCGTCTGGCTCAGCTTCAGGCCGCTGTAGGCAAACTTGGTGTAGCTCAGGCCATGGCCGAAGGCGAAGCGCGGGGCGTTGGGCGAATCGATGTAGCCACTCTTGAAGTTTTCCTGTTTGCCATCCACCGCCGGGCGACCGGTGTTGTAGTGGTTGTAGTACACGGGGATCTGCCCCACGCTGCGCGGAAAGCTGATGGGCAGGCGCGCCGAGGGGTTGTGGTCGCCCCAGAGCACGTCGGCCATGGCGTGGCCGGCCTCGCTGCCCAGCCACCACGTGTAGGCCAGGTTGGACACGTGGTCGGCGATCCAGGGGAACACCATGGGCCGGCCGGCGTTCAGCAACACCACCAGAGGCTTGCCGGTGGCGTGCAGGGCCTTCACCAATTCTTCTTGCACGCCGGGCAGCGAGATGTCGCTGCGGCTCTTGGCCTCGGCGCTCCAGTCCCAGCTCTCGCCCACGCTCACCACCACCACATCGGCCTGGCGGGCGACGCGCACCGCCTCGGCAAAGCCGCTGCGGTCAAAGCCCATCATCTCGGCACCCTTGGCATAAAGCACCTTGGTGCCGTTGGCCTGGGCGCGCTCGGCCACCCCCTGCCACTGCGACACGATCTGCGAATCCGTGTCATAGCCCGGCACCGACACCGCCCAGCCACCGCGATTGCCCTTGATGGGCTTGACCATGGGGCCGATGAAGGCGATGGTCTTGAGCTTGGGCGAGAGCGGCAAGGTCTTGCCGTCGCTCTTGAGCAGCACGATGCTCTTGGCCGCCATCTCGCGCGCGGCCTGGCGGAATTCAAGCTTGCCCAGCGTGGCCTTCTCGCGGGCCGGGTCCGCAAAGCGGAAGGGGTCGTCAAACAGGCCCAGCTCAAACTTCTTGCGCAGCACCCGGCGCACCGCGTCGTCCACCTGGGCCATGGACACCTGGCCCTCGTTCACCAGCGCGGCGAGGTGCTTGCTGTAGACCCGGCTTTCCATGTCCATGTCCGAGCCCGCCGTGATGGACGCCTTGGCCGCAGCCTTTTCGTCCTTCACGTAGCCGTGGCTCACCATCTCGCCCATCGAGCCCCAATCCGACACCACGAAGCCGCTGAAGCCCCAGCTGCCCTTGAGGATGTCGCGCTGCAAGTGCTTGTTGCCAGTGGCGGGCACGCCGTTCAGGTCGTTGAAGGAATTCATGAAGGTGGCGGCACCCGCATCGGCCGCGGCCTTGAACGGCGGCAGGTAGGTTTCCAGCAACTGGCGCTCGCTCATGTCCACCGAGTTGTAGTCGCGCCCACCCACGGCCGCGCCATAGGCCGCGAAGTGCTTGGCGCAGGCCATGATGGCGTCGAGGTCGCCCAGCTTGGCGCCCTGAAAACCATGCACGCGCGCCTCGGCGATACGCGAACCGAGGTAAGTATCTTCACCTGCGCCTTCCATCACCCGGCCCCAGCGCGGGTCGCGGGCGATGTCCACCATCGGCGCGAACGTCCAGTGGATGCCAGCCGAAGCCGCCTCGGTGGCGGCCACTCGGGCCGAGCGCTGGATGGCCGGAAGATCCCAGCTCGCCGCCTCGGCCAGCGGAATGGGGAAGGTGGTGAGGTAGCCGTGGATCACGTCCTGCCCGAACAGCAGCGGGATCTTCAGCCGCGACTGCATGGCGAGCTGCTGGTACTGGCGGGTGGAGTTGACGCCCACCACGTTGAGCATGGAGCCCGTGCGCCCGGCGCGGATCTCGGTGGCGTGGTCACCGCCGAACGTGACCGGCCCGGTGGCCTGGGTCTCGCCCGAGAGGATGTTGAGCTGCCCGATCTTCTCTTCCAGCGTCATCTGCTGCATCAGCGCGGTGATGCGCTGCTCGGTGTCTTGGGGCTGGGCCAAGGCGGTCAGGGCCGCAACGGACAAGAACGCCAGGGGCAGCAGGAAGCGGAGAACGAAACGGAGCATCAGGATCACCATGGACAAGGAGGGTGGGCGCCGTCATGAAAGCGCTTGCAAGCCAGCAAGCCTACTGCATTTCCCCGGCGCCTCACACCGGGGACAGCCCGATGCGCAAGGAGCTCGGCAGGCCTCATCCCACTCCGCATACGAAGAACCGATGCTGGACGGCCAGTCGGCCGCTGGCGGCGCATGGCCATCGGTGGTTCTCGCGCCCCAGCTCTGTTTGCGATGGTGCAGGTGGCCCGCCGGGCACCGCGGCGCCCCAACAAGTGGACCACCACCGACGCAGGTTGCAGTGCAGTGGTGGTGCCTTCGGACAGAGGGCACATTCGCGTGTGGGTTGAAAGCGCCGAGGGCCAAGGCGGGACAAGAGAGCTGATGCGGAACTGAGGGCACGGTGCTTGTCCGCGAGGAGCCCGTTGGCCGAAGGCGCCGCCGCTGCGCTGCTGCAGCGGACGCTGAAAGACATGGATTCCCGCCTGCGCGGGAATGACGGAGCGGCAGGGAGCGGGAATGTCAGCAATGCGCCGCGAGCGGGTATCAGAGCAGCACGATGTCGTACTGCTCGGGGTTCATCGCCCCCTCGGCCGAAAGCGAGATGGGCTTGCCGATGAAGGCCGACAGATCGGCCAGGTGCGAGCTTTCTTCATCGAGCAGCATCTCGACCACGCTGGGACTGGCCAGCACGCGGAACTCCTTGGGGTCGAACTGGCGCGCCTCGCGCAGGATCTCGCGCAGGATGTCGTAGCAGACGCTGCGTGCGGTCTTGACCTGGCCACGCCCATCGCAAGTGGGGCAAGGCTGGCACAGCAGATGGGCCAGGCTCTCGCGGGTGCGCTTGCGCGTCATCTCCACCAGGCCCAATTGGGTGAAGCCGCTCACTGTGGTCTTGGTGCGGTCCTTGGCGAGCTGCTTGCGGAATTCGGCCAGCACAGCCTGCTGGTGGTCCTCGCGCGCCATGTCGATGAAATCGACAATGACGATGCCGCCCAGATTGCGCAGCCGCAGCTGGCGCGCGATGGCCAAAGAAGCCTCGAGGTTGGTTTTGAAGATGGTGTCGTCGAAGTTGCGCGCACCCACATAGCCGCCGGTGTTCACGTCCACCGTGGTCAGGGCCTCGGTCTGGTCGATGATGAGGTAGCCGCCGCTCTTGAGGTCCACGCGCCTCGCCAGCGCCTTGGCGATCTCTTCTTCCACGCCGTACAGGTCGAAGATGGGGCGCTCGCCCTTGTAGTGCTCCAGCTTGTCCACCGAGGTGGGCGTGTAGGCGGCGCCAAAGGTCTTGAGCCGATCGAACTGCATCTTCGAGTCGATGCGTATGGTCTGGGTCTGCTCGCTGGCCATGTCGCGCAGCACGCGCTCGGCCAGGCTCAGGTCCTGGTGCAGGATGGAGCCCGGTGGCAGGGCCAGCGAGCGTTGGCGTATCTGCGCCCAGGTCTTGCGCAGGTAGGCAATGTCGTCGGCGAGCTCGGCGTCGGTGGCTTCCTCGGCGTTGGTTCGCAGGATGAAGCCACCGCCCCCCCCCTCCTCCGGCTTGCCCACCAGCGCCTGCATGCGCGCGCGCAGCAGCTCGCGGGTTTCGGGCGAGCCGATCTTTTGCGAGATGCCGATGTGGTTGTCTTGCGGCAGATAGACCAGCATGCGCCCGGCGATGCTCACCTGGGTCGAGAGGCGCGCGCCCTTGGTGCCGATCGGGTCCTTGATGACCTGCACGGTGAGGGTCTGGCCCTCGAACACCTGCTTCTCGATGGGCGTGGGCGGTGTCGTGTCGCTGCGGCCGTTGTAGCCGCTGGTGTGCAGGTCGGCCACGTGCAAGAACGCGGCGCGCTCCAGTCCGATGTCGATGAAGGCGCTCTGCATGCCGGGCAGCACGCGGGCCACTTTGCCGAGGTAGACGTTGCCAACGAGTCCGCGTTCCAGCGAGCGCTCCAGGTGAAGCTCTTGCACGGCGCCGTTCTCGATGATGGCGACACGCGTTTCCTGCGGGGCCCAGTTGATCAGGATGTCATGCATGTGCAGCGCGGTTCGGTTTGGGACCCGGCCGGCCGGCGCGTAGCGGGCTTGTCAGAAGCGCACGCGGGCCTGTTGCAGCAGCTGGGCGGTCTCGTGGAGAGGCAAACCCATGATACCGGAGTAGCTACCTTCGATCTTCGGTATCCACCCGGCCAAAGCACTCTGGATGGCATAGGCGCCTGCCTTGCCAAAGGGCTCGCCGCTGGCCACATAGGCCGCGATGGTGGCGGGCGGGATGTCGGCGAAATGCACGCGCGAAACGCTCACTTTCAAGTGGCTGCGGCGGCCGTCCCACAGCGCCACCGCCGTGAGCACGCGGTGTGTATGGCCCGACAGCGCGGTGAGCGTGGCGATGGCATCGGCCGCGTCCACCGGCTTGCCCAGGATGCGCCGGCCCAGCGCCACCGTGGTGTCCGAGCACAACACCGGGGCCAGCGCCAGGCCCCGGTCTTTCAGCCGCGCACGCGCCGCATCCAGCTTGGCGCGGGTCACGCGCTGCACGTAGGCCAGCGGCAGCTCGCCCGGGCGCTCGTGCTCCAGCGCCTCGGCATCTTCCTGGGGCCCGGGCAGCAGCAGCTCGTGCTTGACGCCGAGCTGATCCAGCAGTTGGCGGCGGCGCGGGCTTTGTGAAGCCAGGTAGATGAAGTCGTGAACGGCGCTCATCTTGCCCCCAGGGCGCGCAGCGCCGTCCCCCCGAGGGGGAGCGAGACACTTCGGAACGGCCGTGCGTGTCTCATTCGCGGTGGTACGGGTGTCCGTTGCGCAGCGACCAGGCGCGGTACAGCGCTTCGGCCAGCAGCACGCGCACAAAGGCGTGGGGCAGGGTCAGGTCTGAGAGGCGCAGGCTCTCGTCGGCCGTGGCCTTGAGCTGCGGGTCCAGGCCGTCTGGCCCCCCGATGAAAAAGGCCACGTCACGGCCGTCGCCCAACCAAAATTCGAAGCGCTTGGCCAGCTCGGCCGTGGTCAGGCGCGTGGCCCGCTCATCAAGCAGCACACGGCGGGCACCCTTGGGAATGGCTTCTTCCAGCCGCTTCGCCTCGGCGGCCATCAATTGCTCCGCCGTCTTGGAGCCGCGCGGCTCGGCCTTCACGGCCTTCAGCTCCAGCTTCATGTCGGCCGGGAAGCGCTTGGCAAAGTCCTCGTAGGCCGCGTCGGCCCAGGCGGGCTGTCGCTGGCCCACGGCGGCAATCACCAGGCGCATGGGCAGCTCAGGCCGAGGGCGCAGTCAGCGGGTGTCTTCAGCGGCCACGCTTGGGCGCAGCAGCCGGCTTCTTGGCGGCCGTCTTCTTGACCGGCGGCTTCACCACGATGGTCTTGATGGCGGCCTTCTTGGCCGGGGCCTTGCCACCGGCCGTGGTCTTGACGGGTGCCTTGGCTGCGGTCTTGCGCGCCACAGGCTTGGCCGCCATCTTGCTGGCAGCAGGTTTGGCGGCGCCACCCACGGTGACCTTGCGCGGGGCACTGCTCTTCTTCACAGCCGGGGCCTTTTCGGCAGCCGCCTTCTTGGCGGGCTGGGCAGCAGGCTTGGCCAGCGCGGCCTTGCCGGCCCCAGAGCTGGCCGTGGCCGCCTTGCGCGGCGCGGCCTTCTTGGCGGCGGGCTTGCGGGCCGGGGCGTCACCCTCGTCTTCAGAGGCCTTCACCAGGCCGGTCTTGCCATCGCCCAGCTTCATCTTCACCACCTTGCCGCCCCAGATCTCTTCAAGGCGGTAGTAGGCGCGGATGGCGGGCTGCATGATGTGGGCCACGGCGGCGCCACAGTCGACGATGATCCATTCGCCGTTGTCTTCGCCTTCGCAGCGCAGCACTTCCTGGCCGGACGACTTGACCGAGACGCGCACGCTGGAGGCCAGTGCCTTGGTCTGCCGGTTGCTGGTGCCCGAAGCGATGATCACCCGTTCGAACAGCGGCGAGAGGTGCTCGGTGTTGAAGACCACGATGTCTTGGGCCTTGACGTCTTCGAGACCATCGACGATGGCGCGTTGGAGTTTGCGGATGTCCATTCAGTGTCCGGGGGGCACCCGGTAGAGGAGGTGTTGGTCAATATAGCCCGCCACGGCCTGCCCGACCAGCGCCGCGACGGGCTGGCCCTGGGCGATGCGGTGTCGGATGTCGGTGGCGCTGATGGTCATGGCCGGCAGGGGCAGCACTTGCATGCGGTGACTGACGCCGGCCCAAGCCTCGGGCGGCTGGGGATTTTGCCCGTCGCGTGCCGCCACGGCCAGGGTCACGAGGGAGCGCAATTGTGCCGCATCGCGCCAAGTGTGCAGGTTGGCGTACTGGTCCTGGCCGATCACGAGGACGATTTCGGCGCCCGGCTGCTCGGCCAACAGCTCTTGCACCGTGGCGATGGTGTAACTCGGGCCCTGGCGGCGAATTTCGCGCTCGTCGACGACGAAACCGGGCTCGTCGTGCGTGAGCAGCCGCACCATCGCGGTCCGGTGTTCGGCGGATGCCAAGCTGCCGGCCGGCTTTTGCCAGGGCTGGCCGGCGGGCAGCCAGCGCAGTTCATCGAGCTTCAGTTCAGCCAGCGCCAGCTGGGCCAGGGCCAGGTGGGCCAAGTGTGGCGGGTTGAAGCTGCCGCCGAAAATGCCCACCCCTCGCCGAACGGGTACGTTCGTCGATCCCCCGGGGGGATGCGGGCCGGCTTGGGAGCGGCCCGGCGCTCGGCCCGCAGATGCGCTCATCCGAGTTGCAATCCAGCCCAATCGCGCGGGCGCAGGAAATCGCTGTACAGCTTGGCCTCGGGTGTTCCGGCCTCGGGCGCCCAGCTGTAGCGCCAGTTCACCACGGGCGGCATGGACATCAGGATGGCCTCGGTGCGGCCACCCGACTGCAGGCCGAACAGCGTGCCGCGGTCGAACACCAGGTTGAACTCCACGTAGCGGCCGCGGCGGTAGGCCTGGAAGTCGCGCTCGCGCTCGCCGTAGGGCAGGTTGCGGCGCTTCTCGACGATGGGCACGTAGGCCGCCAGAAAGGCGTCGCCCACGGCGCGGGTCATCTTGAAGCTCTCCTCAAACCCCAGCTCGTTGAAGTCGTCGAAGAAGATGCCGCCCACGCCGCGCGGCTCGTTGCGGTGCTTGAGGAAGAAGTACTCGTCGCACCAGGGCTTGAAGCGCTCGTGCAGGCCCTGCCACGGCGACAGCACATGGCGACAGACGCGGTGGAAGTGCACGGCGTCTTCCTCCACGCCGTAGTAGGGCGTGAGGTCCATGCCGCCGCCGAACCACACCACGGGCTCACGGCCCTCGGGCATGGCGGCGAAGCAGCGCACGTTCATGTGCACCGTGGGCACATGCGGGTTGCGCGGGTGGAACACCAGCGACACGCCCATGGCCTCGAACGGCGCGCCAGCCAGCTCGGGCCGGTGGGCGCTGGCCGAGGGCGGCAGGGCCTTGCCCTTCACGTGGCTGAAGTTGCAGCCGCCACGCTCCAGCAGGCTGCCGTTCTCGATCAAGCGTGTGATGCCGTCGCCTTCGAGCGGGCCACCCGCTGGGCGCTGCCAGGCGTCGGTGAGAAAGGCCTGGCCGTCGAGTTCACCGGCGGCGCTGACGATGCGCTCTTGCAGGCCCAGAAAATATTGGCGAAGTGCTTGTGTGTCCATGGCTTTCAGCCCTGCTTGAACTGGATGGGAGCTGCCTGCTGGTGCCGCTTGCCAACGACGCCCGCGTAGGCGGCCTCGATGGCGGCCATGTCGGCCTGTGCGTCACCCGTCAGGCGGAAGAACGGGCTCACGCCCACGCGCTTCTTGCCGTAGTCGAAAAACACCAGCCCCAGCGGCACCTGGGCCCCGAGTGTGAGCTGGTAGAAGCCGGTGCGCCAATGCGGCAGGTAACGGCGCGTGCCCTCGGGGGACAGCGCCAACCAGAAGAAATCGTCGTGCGCCTTGGCCTGCAGGAGGCGCTCGACCATGGCGCCGACGATGCCGCGCGAGTTGCTGCGGTCCACCGGCACGCCGCCCAGCCAGCGCAGCCAGGTGCCGAACAGCGGAATTTTGAACAGGCTGTCCTTGCCCCAGAAGCTGACCTGCAGACCCAGCGCCCACTTGGTGACGATGCCCAGGATGAAATCCCAGTTCGAGGTGTGCGGGTAGCCGATGAGCACGCCCTGGCGTGCCGGCAAGCCGTCGAACACGACCTCCCAGCCGGCCAGCCGCAACAGGCCGGCCGCCAGGCGGCTGCCCCGGGCCATGGGCAGGCGCTCGGTGATGCGGCGGGGCTGTGGGTCGGTCAACGCGGGCTCAGCGCTTGATGGCACGGTGGCCGATGTCGGTGCGCCACTGCGCACCCTCGAAGCGGATGGGCTGCAGGGCCTCGTAGGCGCGCTGCTGGGCCACCTTGGTGGTTTCGCCCAGCGCCGTCACACACAGCACACGGCCGCCGCTGGTGACGGTCTGGCCGTTCAGCGCCGTGGTGCCGGCGTGGAAGACCACGCTGTCGTCGCTGCCTGCCGCATTGGCCGGCAAACCGGTGATCACATCACCCTTGCGCGGCGTGCCCGGGTAGTTGCCCGCCGCCATCACCACACCCAGCGCCACGCGGCGGTCCCACTGCAGCTCGCACTGGTCCAGCGTGCCGTCGGTGGCGTGCAGCATCACGTCCACCAGGTCGCTCTTGAGCCGCATCATGATGGGCTGGGTTTCGGGGTCGCCCATGCGGGTGTTGAACTCCAGCGTCTTGGGCACGCCGTGGGCGTCGATCATCAGGCCGGCGTACAGAAAGCCGGTGAACGGGATGCCGTCCTTGGCCATGCCGTTGATGGTGGGCAAGATGATGTCCTGCATGGCCCGCGCGTGCACGTTGGGCGTGACCACCGGGGCGGGCGAGTAGGCGCCCATGCCGCCGGTGTTGGGCCCCGTGTCACCGTCGCCGATGCGCTTGTGGTCCTGGCTGGTGGCCAGAGGCAGCACGTTCTTGCCGTCGCACAGCACGATGAAGCTGGCTTCCTCGCCTTGCAGGAATTCTTCGATCACCACGCGAGGTTTTGCCACGCCATCCGCGCCCGCGTTGTGCTGCACGCCCAGCGAGCTGCCGTCGAGCATGAAATCAATCGCCTCGTGCGCCTCGGCCAGGCTCATGGCCACCACCACGCCCTTGCCGGCCGCCAGGCCGTCGGCCTTGACGACGATGGGGGCGCCGATCTTGTCCACATAGGCGTGGGCCAGCGCAGCGTCGGTGAACGTGCCGTAGGCGGCAGTGGGGATGCCGTGGCGCTCCATGAAGGCCTTGGCAAAGGCCTTGGAGCTCTCCAGCTGCGCGGCGGCCTTGGTGGGACCGAAGATGCGCAGGCCACGGGCGCGGAAGATGTCGACCACGCCCTGCGAGAGCGGGGCCTCGGGGCCCACCACGGTGAGGCCCACTTTCTCCTTCACCGCGAAATCGGCCAGGGCCTGCGGGTCGGTGATGGCGACGTTGGTCAGGCGCTTGTCCAGCGCCGTGCCACCATTGCCGGGCGCCACAAAGACATGCTGCACCTTCTCGCTGGCGGCCAGCTTCCAGGCCAGGGCGTGTTCCCGGCCGCCGTTGCCAATAACCAAAACATTCACTGTTGCTACTCCTACGCACATCGCTGTGCTGAGCGCCCGCCCCACCTGGGGATTGGCGCGGATCCGGCTCCGCCGGTCTGCTGCCAAAGCCCCCTCGGGGGGCAGCGACCGGTAGGGAGCGTGGGGGCTCTATAACTCGGCGTTGTGGAAGACGTCTTGCACGTCGTCCAGGTCTTCGATCGCGTCCAGCAGCTTCTGCATGCGGGCAGCGTCTTCACCGGCCAGCTCGATGTTGTTCTCGGGCCGCCAGGTCACCTCGGCCACCTCGAGCTTGAGGCCGGCGGCCTCCAGCGCGTGCTTCACCGCTTCAAAGTCGGGCGCGGCGCTCAGCACCTCGATGGCGCCGTCCTCGTCGGTGATCACGTCCTCGGCGCCGGCCTCCAGCGCCACTTCCATCACCTTGTCTTCCGAGGTGCCGGGGGCAAAAATCATCTGGCCGCAGTGCTTGAACTGGAAGGCCACCGAGCCCTCGGTACCCATGTTGCCGCCGTACTTGCTGAAGGCGTGGCGCACATCGGCCACGGTGCGCACGCGGTTGTCGGTCATGCAGTCGACGATGATGGCCGCGCCACCGATGCCGTAGCCCTCGTAGCGGATTTCCTCGTAGTTCACGCCTTCGAGGTTGCCAGTGGCCTTGTCGATGTTGCGCTTCACCGTGTCGACCGGCAGGTTCACCGCCTTGGCCTTTTCCACCGCCAGACGCAAACGTGGGTTGGCGCTGACGTCACCGCCACCCAGGCGGGCGGCCACCATGATTTCGCGGATCACCCGCGTCCAGGCCTTGCCCCGCTTCTCGTCCTGACGACCCTTGCGGTGTTGGATATTGGCCCACTTGGAATGCCCAGCCATCGATTCTTTCTCCTGCACCGGGCCTGCGCGTCGCGGCAGCCAGGGCGTGTGTAAATTCTGGATAGACTGCGATTTTACCGGGGCGCCCTGCCCCCGGCCGCCCCGCCCGGGGCGCCCGCCAGAACCCAGCGAGGAAACACCATGGCCGAGCCCATCCTGGTTGCCCAACACGGCAGCGCCCTATGCCACCTGCTGCCCGCCCTGGCCAACCGCCACGGCCTGATCACCGGGGCCACCGGCACCGGCAAGACCATCACGCTGCAGACCCTGGCCGAGAGCTTCTCCAAGCTGGGCGTGCCGGTGTTCATGGCCGACGTCAAAGGCGACCTCACCGGCATCACCCAGGCCGGCAGCATCAGCCCCAAGCTGGCCGGCATCCTGAAAGAGCGCGGCATCGAGGCGCCCGAATCGGTGGCCTGCCCGGCCACGCTGTGGGACGTGTTCGGCGAGCAAGGACATCCGGTGCGCGCCACCGTGAGCGACATGGGCCCGCTGCTGCTCACCCGCATGCTGGCGCTGAACGACACCCAGGCCGGCGTGCTGGCCCTGGTGTTCAAGATCGCCGACGACAACGGCCTGGCCCTGCTGGACTTGAAAGACCTGCGCGCCATGCTGCAGTACGTGGGCGACAACAGCAGCCAGTTCCAGACCGAGTACGGCAACGTCAGCGCTGCCAGCATCGGCGCCATCCAGCGCGGCCTGCTGCAGATCGAGGAGCAAGGCGCCGACAAATTCTTCGGCGAGCCCATGCTCAACATCGGCGACTTCATGCAGACCGTGGACGGCAAGGGGGTCATCAACATCCTCAGCGCCGACAAGCTGATGAACGCGCCGCGCCTGTACGCCACCTTCCTGCTGTGGATGCTCTCGGAGCTGTTCGAGATGCTGCCCGAGGTGGGCGACCTGGACAAACCCAAGCTGGTGTTCTTCTTTGACGAGGCCCACCTGCTGTTCAAGGACGCCCCCACGGCGCTGGTGGAGCGCATCGAGCTCGTCGTGCGCCTGGTGCGCTCCAAGGGCGTGGGCGTGTATTTCGTGACCCAGAACCCGCTGGACGTGCCCGACACCGTGCTGGGCCAGCTGGGCAACCGGGTGCAGCACGCATTGCGCGCCTTCACCCCGCGCGACCAGAAGGCCGTGAAGAGCGCCGCCGAGACCATGCGTGCCAACCCGGGGCTGGACATTGCCACGGCCATCACCGAGCTGGGCGTGGGCGAGGCGTTGATCAGCTTCCTCGATGAAAAAGGCCGCCCCTCAGTCACCGAGCGCGTGTTCGTGCTGCCCCCGGGCAGCCAAATCGGCCCCATCTCCCCCGAGCAGCGCAAGGCGCTGATCGCGGGTTCGCTGGTGGCCGGCGTGTACGAGAAGGCCGTGGACCGGGAATCGGCCTACGAGAAGTTGAAGGGCCGTGCGGCCACCACCTCGGCCAACACGCAAGACCTGGGCGCTGCCGGCCCGTCGGGCGGCGGCTCCATGGCCGACGAGGCCGTGCGGGCCACCCGCAACGCGCCCCCGACCGGCACCGTGAACCTGCCCGGACAGGCCGCGCCGCAAGCCGACGAAGGCGGCGGCCTGATGGGCCAGCTGGGCGGCGTGCTGTTCGGCAGCACCGGCCCGCGTGGCGGCCACCGCGAAGGCCTGGCCGAATCGGCCGCCCGCTCGGCCATGCGCTCGGTGGGCTCGGCCGTGGGGCGCGAGATCATCCGTGGCGTGCTGGGCTCGCTGCTGGGCGGCGGCAAGCGCCGCTGAGTTCCCCCCTCCTTCCCCTGCATGGGGCGCCAGAGCCGGTCTCTGGCGCCCCTTTTCACGTCCGGGCGCCGCGCATTTCGCGCCCGCCCACCCCCTTTGGCGACAGGCGGCCGCATTCCGTCGCAGCCGGGCTGCGGGCGTGCGGCCCCGCCGGAACACTGCGAAGCATTCCAAACCCCCCGGAGAGCCGCATGTCCCGATTCACCCACCTCCCCGCCCTGATCCGGGTCGCCGCGCTGGCCGCCGCCACCGCCCCGGCCTGGAGCGCTGACACCGCGGCCTACGCCGCCGCCGAAACGCAGTTCCAGCACGCCCGCGAGGGCAACAAGGACGCCGTCGAGAACGCCGCCAAGCTCTGGCAGCAACAGGCTGCCGCCCACCCCACCGACCCGCTGGCCAAGGCCTATGCCGGGGCGGCCACGGCCCTGCAGTCCACCACCACGATGCTGCCCTGGCGCAAGATGACCTACGCCGAGGACGGTCTGGCCCTGATCGACAAGTCGCTGGCCATGCTGGGCGCCCCGCACGACACCGAGCTCTACCGCGGCGTGCCGGTGAGCCTGGAGACCCGCTTCGTCGCCGCCAACACCTTCCTGGGCCTGCCCGGCATGTTCAACCGCAGCGCACGCGGCGCCAAGCTGCTGGACGAGGTGCTCCACAGCCCGCTGATGGGCCAGGCGCCGCTGGGCTTTCAGGCGGCCGTGTGGATGACCGCGGCCGGCGAGGCCGCCAAGGCCCAGCGCACCGACGAGGCCAAGGCCCTGTGGCAGAAGGTGGCCACCAGCGGCGCCCCGCAAGCCGCGGCCGCCCAGGCCAAGCTGAAGGGTCAATGAAATGGCCCACCAAACATCCCCCGTGCTGCGCCTGCGTGGCGTGCACAAGACCTACCGACTCGGCGAGCACGTGGTGCCCGCACTGCAGGGGGTGGACCTCGACCTGTTTGCCGGCGAGATGCTGGCCCTCACCGGCCCCTCGGGCAGCGGCAAGAGCACCATCCTCAACCTCGCCGGCCTGATCGACCGCGCCGACGCCGGCCACATCGAGCTGCGCCAGCAGCCCATCGCCGCACTGGACGAGACCCAGGCCACGCTGCTGCGCCGCGACGCCATCGGCTTCGTGTTCCAGAGCTTCAACCTGGTGCCGGTGATGACCGTGGCCGAGAACGTCGACTACCCGCTGATGCTCAACGGCACACCGGCCGACGAGCGCCGCGAGCGCGTGCACGCCATGCTGGCCGCCGTGGGCCTGGCCGAGCATGCCCAGCACCGCCCCGATGCGCTCAGCGGCGGCCAGCGCCAGCGCGTGGCCATTGCCCGGGCGCTGGTGAAACGGCCCACGCTCGTGATTGCCGACGAGCCCACCGCCAGCCTGGATTCACACACCGCCGACCAGGTGCTGGACCTGATGCGCGAGCAAGGCCACGCCCACGGCGCCGCCTTCCTCATGGCCACCCACGACGCGCGCCTGCTGGGGCGCTGCGACCGCGCCATCGCTCTGCTTGATGGCCAGATCCGGAGCGAAGCATGAACACGCGCACGATGAAACCCAACTTCCGCTGGCTGCCCGCATCGCGTTGGCTGCAATTTGCCTGGCGCAACACCCTGCGCAACCGCCGCCGTTCGGCCGTCACCGTCACCATCGCGGCGCTGGGCACGGCCGCCATTCTGCTGGCGGGCGGCTTTGCCATCTTCACCTACGAAAGCCTGGCCCAGGCCTCGGCACGCACCACCGGCCACCTGGTGGTGGCCAAGCCTGAGCAGTTCAGCAAGGACGAGGACGTGCCGCTGCAGCACGGCCTGGAGGGCGCCGACCAGCTCAAAGCCAAGCTGATGGCCGACGAGCACGTGCGCCAGGTGCTGCCGCGCGTGGAGTTCAGCGGCCTGATCAGCAACGGCGACAAGAGCACGGTGATGGTGGCCGCCGGCATAGCCCCCGACGCCGAGTTCGCGGTCAAGGGCCCCTTCCTCAAGGTCACGGCCGGCGAGGTGCTGAGCAGCAGCGAGCGCATGCAGGTGATGCTGGGCAGCGGTCTGGCGCAAAGCCTCAAGGCCGCGCCGGGCAGCAGCCTCACGCTGATGGCCAGCACCACCGAGGGCGCGCTGAACGCGCTGGACGTGACGGTGAAGGGCGTGTTCTCCACCGGCATCCCGGACATGGACAAGCGCCTGGTCTACACCGACGTGGCCACCGCGCAGAAGCTGCTGGGCACCCAGCGCGTCTCCAGCCTGGGCGTGTTCCTGGACCGCATGGAGGCCACCAACCCCATGCAGCAGACCCTGGCCGGCCTGCTGCCCGAGCTCAAGGTGCAGACCTGGCTGGACCAGGCGGTGTTCTACCGCAGCGTCAAGGACCTCTACAACCGCATCTTCGGCGCGCTGGGGCTGATCATCGGCGTCATCGTGGTCTTCGTGGTCACCAACGCCATGGCCATGGCCATCATCGAGCGCACCCGCGAGATCGGCACGCTGCGCGCCATGGGCACCCTGCCCTCGCAGCTGGTCACCAGCTTTGCGCTCGAAGGCCTGGTGCTGGGCGGCGTGGGCGCGGTGTTGGGCGCGCTGGTTTCGCTGAGCATCTCGGTGGGACTGATGCTGTTCCCGGTGCAGATGCCGCCGCCGCCCGGCCGCAGCGACGGCTACCCGCTCAACGTCGCCATCGACCCCACGCTCTACGCCGGCACGCTGGTGGTGATGCTGGCCCTGGCCATGCTGGCCTCGGCCTGGGTGGCCCGCCGCACCGTGCACCAACCCATCGTCGACGCCCTGGCCCACACCTGAAAGGCACACCATGTTCAAGACCGTACGAATCGTCGCAACCGCCGCCGCGCTCGCTCTGGTCGGCAGCGCCCACGCCGCCGACATCACCACCCTGCTCAAGGACGCCGACCGCTATCGTTCAGGGGGTGGCACCGGCGCCGACAACCTGCAGGTGGAGACCCAGGTCACCGTGCTGAACAAGGACGGCAGCACCGACAAGGAACGCCGCTACACCGTCTTCGCCCAGGCCCAGCACAAGTCGCTGGTGCTGATGCGCTCGCCGGTGGAAGCCGGCCAGAAGGTGCTGATGCTGGGCGATGACTTCTGGCTGCTGATGCCCGGCAGCGCACGGCCCATGCGCATCACCCCCTCGCAGAAGCTGCTGGGTGACGCCAGCACCGGCGACATCGCCACCCTGAGCTGGGCCGAGGACTACACCGGCAACCTGGTGGGCGAGGAGGCCTGCCCGGGCGAGAGCACCAACGCGGCGACCCACAAGACCTGTTTGCACCTCAGCCTGGCGGCCGCCCGCAAGGGCCTGAGCTACCAGCGCATCGAGCTGTGGCTGGGCAAGGCCAGGCACGAGCCGGTGGCCGCCGACCTCTACGTGCTCTCGGAAAAGCTGGCCAAGCAGGCCCGCTTCGTGATGGACAAGGCCGGCGCCCAGGTGACCGAGATGGTGCTGCTGGACCAGCTGAGCAACCACAAGGAGACCCGCGTGCGCTACGTCTCGCGCCAGGCCAAGCAGGTGCCCGAGACCTGGCTGAACCCCATGTACCTGGCCAAGAACCCCGCGTTGGAGTGAGGCCCATGCACACCACCACCCACGCAACCCGTGCCGCAGCCCTGGTGGGCCTGCTGGCCGGTGTGGCGGCGGCCCAGGCCGAGGACGCCGTGCCCGCCACCGGCCCCAGCATCGAACTGCGCCTGCACTGGGATGCCCGCCATGCCAACCCCGCCGGCCCCTTGGCCGCCGCCAACCAACTCAGCCCCGGCATCGCCCCGCCCGGCCGCAGCGCGGCGGTGGCCGAGGCCGAACTGCGCCACACGCTGCACAGCCGCATCGCCGGCCAGGCCTGGTCGCTGGGCACCGGCCTGCTGGCCTGGGGCGAGCAAGCCGAAGGCCGTGCCGCCGTGGCTCGCGCCCGCGTGAACGAACTGCAGGTGGGCACCGAGCTGGGCAGCTACAGCCTCAGCGCCGGCAAGAAGGTGGTGGGCTGGGACGTGGGCTACGGCTTTCGCCCCAACGACACGGTGCAGCAGGAGGCCCGCCGAACCTTGCTGACCAGCAACCCCGAGGGCCGACCGCTGCTGCAGCTGGAGCACTTTGGCGCCGACACCGCCACGGCCCTGGTGTGGGTGAACCCGCAGCGCCTGGACGACGCCACCGACGCCACCCGCGGTGCCGGCGAAAGCGCGCTGGCCCTGCACGCCTACCGGCGCAGCGGTGCGGCCGACTGGCATGCATTTGCCCGCGCCGGCCGCCACACCGGCGCCTCGGTCGGGGCCGCCGTGGCCTGGGTGGCCGGCGACGAGACCGAAGTGCACGCCTCGTGGCGAGGCATGGCCCGTCACGATGGATGGCAAAGCGGCGCTGGCGCATCCCCTTCGCCAGTGGCCAGCAATCCCTGGCATCAGCAGACGCAGGCCGGCACCCAGCAATGGCTGCTGGGCCTGACCTGGACCGGCGCATGGCAGCAAAGCCTGATCGTGGAAGCCTGGCACGACGGCACGGCGCCGTCAGATGCGCAATGGGCCGATTGGCGAGCGCGCAACGCCGGTCTGCTCGCCTCACCCGCACCCACCCAGGCGCGCGCCGGCAACCTGGCCTGGCAGGCCACGCCCTTTGAAGGGCAAAGCCTTCGGCGCGACAACCTTTTCGTGCGCGCCGCCTGGCAGCCGGGCGAGTGGACGCTGAGCCTCGATGCATTGATCACCCCGGCCGACGGCGGCCACGCCATCACCGCCGCCGTCCAATGGCAGGGCAACCGCGTCAAGCTCAACGCCGCGTGGCGGGTTTACGGCGGCCCGGCCGATGCGTTGATGGCGCAGTTGCCGCTTCGGCAGAGTGGCGTGGTGGCGGCCACACTGGCGTTCTGAGCCTTCAGGGGCCAGCGATGGCCACTGGTTGACCACGCTTGTCAGCCCTCAGTTGGGCCGCTAGGCTGGCCGCCATGCAACTGAACCGCCGCCAAACCGCCGTCACCCTCGCTGCCGCCGCGCTGCACCCCCAGGCCTGGGCCCAATCCGGGATGCAAGCGCCCGACATTCCGGTGCAGACCTTCTTTGAACGGTCTCAGCTGACGCAGGTTGTGCTGAACCCCAGCGGCACCCATGTGGCCCTGTGCGTGGCCAGTGAAGGCGGCCGCCGTCGCCTGGGCATGCTGGAACTCGCCACGATGAAGACCACCATCGTTGCCAGCTTCAAGGACGCGGACGTGGTGCACGCCCGATGGGTCAACGACGAGCGCCTGGTGTTCATGTCCGGCGACGAAGATCAAGGCGAGGTCCGCCCGAGTTACTACGCCGTGGACGCCAATGGCGAGAACTTCAAGCCCTTGGGGTGGTCTGGCTTTACGCTGATTCACCAGGGCCCCCAGACGGGCGACCATGTGTTGATGGAGCGCGCAACCGACAGCAGCGAGGGCTGGGGCTTCTTGAAGTTGTTCCGGGTGAACACCCGCACCGCGCGCCATGAGGAATTGGAGGTGCCCCCCTGGGCCTTGTCCTTCCTGATCGACCGCCAGGGCGAACCCGTGGCCGCCCTCACCGCCAAGGGCGACAAAGCCAGGTTTCACTGGCGCGATGGCCAGGACTGGCGTGTCGTGAAAGAGGTCGACCGTTTCTTTGGCGAGAGCTTCGGGCTGCAGGGCATGGCCGCCGACGGCACGGTGTATGTCACCGCCCGCCGCGAGCTGGACCAGACGGCGCTGTACACCTTCGACCCGTCGAGCGGCCAACTGTCTGCCAAGCCTGTGCTGGCCATTGCCCAGTTCGACATGGACCCCGTCCTGGTCCTGGGTGAAAAGAAGTTGCTGGGGGTGCATGTGCAGGCCGACGCGGCCACCACGGTGTGGCTGGACGAAGATCTCAAAGCCTTGCAGGCCAAGATCGACGCCAGGTTGCCCAGCACAGGCAACCATCTGTCGCTCCCGCGCCGGGGCACTTCGCCCTGGGTGCTGGTGTGGGCCTTTTCCGACCGGCAGCCCGCCATGGCGCTGATCTACAACCGCGACACCGACAAGCTCTCGGTCCTGGGCCGCTCCAGGCCCAATATCGAACCCGCCCAGATGTCGGCCATGGACTACACGCCTTACCAGGCCCGGGACGGCCGCACCATCCCCGCCTACCTGACGCTGCCACGCGGCGCCGGCAAGCAACGCCCTCTGCCCTTGGTGGTGTTGGTGCACGGCGGCCCATTTGTGCGTGGGGGCAGTTGGTCCTGGCAGCCCGAAGTGCAATTCCTGGCCAGCCGGGGCTACGCCGTGCTGCAACCCGAGTTCCGCGGCTCCACCGGCTTTGGCGACAGCCATTTCAAGGCCGGCTGGAAGCAATGGGGGCAGGCCATGCAGGACGACCTGGCCGATGGTGCCCGCTGGGCCATCGCGCAAGGCATTGCCGACCCGGCCCGCATCGCCATTGCGGGGGCCAGTTACGGCGGCTATGCGGCCATGATGGGCCTGGCCAAGCAGTCGGACGTCTTCGCCTGCGCGGTCAACTGGATCGGGGTGACCGACCTCGACCTGCTGTTTGGTGCCCACTGGAGCGACCAGTCTGCCGTCTACAAGAAGCACGGCATGCCCAAGGTGGTGGGCGACCGCGAGAAAGACGCCGACATGCTCAAGGCCAATTCACCGGTGCACCTGGCACGGCAGATCCGCAAGCCGGTGCTGATGGCCTATGGCAAGCGGGATCGACGTGTCCCCATCGAACACGGCGAGCGCATGCGAGACGCCCTGAAAGCGCACAACCCCAACGTCGAGTGGGTGGTGTACGAGAAGGAAGGCCACGGCTGGTTCCTGCTCGACACCGAGAAGGACTTCTGGGGTCGGGTGGAGCGCTTTCTGGCCAAGCACCTGGCGCCTGCCCAGGCTTGATGCCGGCCGCCGGCGCAGGCCTTCGCGCCGCGCGGTCTGCGTTCTGCGCCTTCCCACCGCATTTCGTCGCCCGCCCGTGGCTCCGCCTCGGGGAGCGGCCCAAGATCGCGCCATCGATCACCCACCAGGGCCTGCACCATGAGCACCTTCCTCTCCACCATCCTCACCCACACCCCGATCTGGGTCTGGCTCCTGCTGAAGGGCCTGATCGTGCTGGGCCTGGTTCAGACCCGTGACCGCAGGGTCGGCCAACGCACGGTGCTGGTCATGCCGGTGGGCCTGGGTGTGTGGTCCTTGGTCAGTGCCGGGCAGGCCTTTGGCTGGCAGCCCACCACCTTGGCGCTGTGGGCCGGGGCGTGGGCCCTGGGCCTGGTGCTGCAACCCTGGCTGATGCCCAGCCCCCGCGTGCAGGCCCTGGCCGATGGCCGCTTTGCCATCACCGGCAGCTGGGCGCCGCTGGTGCTCATCCTCACCATCTTCTTCATCCGCTACAGCGTCTCGGCATGCCTGGCGGTGGTGCCCGAGCTGGCCACGCTGCCCGCGTTCTCTGTGGCGGCCTGCCTGCTCTACGGCCTGCCCAGCGGCCTGCTGGCGGCCCGTGCCCGCCGGGTGCTGGCCACCCAGGCCCCGGCTGGCTTGGCACCGGCCCTGCAAGGCCAAGCGGCCTGAGCCCCACCAGGCACCACAATGAACGTTTTACCCCGCGCCACCGCCATGCCTGCCAGCCCCATCCCCACACCCAACCCCGGCTTCGCGCTGGGCCCGTGGCTGGCACGCGAGCTCAAGATCAGCCTGCCGCTGGCGGTGACCATCGCCACCTTCCTGTGGATGATGTTCGGCAACTTCTGGATCAACCTGGCCTACTCGCTGTGCATCGGCCTGAGCATCCAGGTGTCGCTCGAAGGCGGCCGCTATGCCATGTCCGCCTGGCTGCGCCGGCGCCAGCCAGAGCGGCCCGGGTTGGAGTCAAACTGGCCGGGTTGGGGGTTGATGGCGCCGTGGATGTTGTTGTGCGTTCCGGCCGGCTACCTGTTCGGAACCCGCATCGCTGACGCCATCACCGGCCACCAGAGCTACCACCCGCTGCTCAACAGCGGTGCGCGCTCGCTGGGCTTCGTCCTGGTGATGTCGCTGGCGTTGTCGGTGGGCATCACTTACTTCTTTTACGCCCGTGGCCGCATCGCCACCACCGAGGCCCGGGCCGAGGCCGCCCGCCGCGCCGCTGCCGAGACCCAGCTGATGCTGCTGCAATCGCAACTGGAGCCGCACATGCTGTTCAACACCCTGGCCAACCTGCGGGTGCTGATAGGCCTGGACCCGACCAAGGCCCAGGCCATGCTGGACCACCTGATCGGCTTCCTGCGCGCCACGCTGAGCGCCTCGCGCAGCACCAGCCACCCGCTCTCGGCCGAGTTCGCCCGCACCGCCGACTACCTGGGCCTGATGCGCGTGCGCATGGGCGAGCGGTTGCAGGTGGCGCTGAACCTGCCCGACGAACTGCGCGACCTGCCTGTGCCGCCGCTGCTGCTGCAGCCCCTGGTGGAGAACTGCATCCAGCACGGTCTGGAGCCCAAGGTGGAAGGCGGCCGCATCACCGTCAGCGCCCGCCGCGAGGGCCAGCAGCTGTGGCTGAGCGTGCGCGACACCGGCCTGGGCCTGCACGCCGCCGCCAGCAGCCAGGGCACTGGCTTCGGAACCCGCCAGGTGCGCGAGCGTCTGGCCACGCTGTACGGCGGCCAGGCCAGCCTGGTGCTCAGCCCGGCCACCGACCCCGAGGGGGGCGCCCTGGCCGAGATCTCGCTGCCGCTCCAGACCGAGCCCACCGCATGAACACCCACGCCACCCCCACCGCCCTGATCGCCGAAGACGAGCCGCTGCTGGCCGCAGCCCTGCAGGCCGACCTGGCTCGCCTGTGGCCCGAGCTGCGCATCGCCGCCACGGCAGGCGACGGCTTGAGCGCCGTGGCCAAGTCGCTGGAGCACCGCCCTGACGTGTGCTTCCTCGACATCCGCATGCCCGGCCAGACCGGCCTGGACGCCGCCCAGGCCCTGGCCGAGGAGTGGCCCGACGACGCGCCCTTCCCGCTGCTGGTGTTCGTCACCGCCTACGACCAATACGCCGTGCAGGCCTTCGAGGCCCAGGCGGTGGACTACCTGGTCAAGCCCGTGGAAGCGGCGCGCCTGGCCGCCTGCATCGACCGCCTGAAGAAGCGTCTGGCCGACCGCGCACCGGCCCCTCAGCCGGCCGTGCCCGAGGCCGCACTGGGCCAACTGCGCGCCCTGCTGGCCGCAGCCGGCGCCCAGCCCCAGCCCCGGCTGGAGGTGATCCAGGCCAGCGTGGGCAACACCGTGCACATGGTGCCCCTGGTCGAGGTGCTGTATTTCGAGGCGGCCGACAAGTACCTGCGCGTGGTGACCGCCGAGAAGGAGCACCTGATCCGCCTGTCGCTGCGCGAGCTGCTGCCGCAAATCGACCCGCAACAGTTCTGGCAGGTGCACCGCAGCCTGGTGGTCCGGGCCACGGCCATCCACACCGCCCAGCGCGACGAGTCGGGCAAGGTCTTCCTGCAGTTGCGTGGCCGCAGCGAGAAGCTCACCGCCAGCCGGCTCTACGCCCATCTGTTCAAGGGCATGTAGCAGGCCGTGGCGGGCTGTTCGCGGCACTGGGGTTCACCCGGAGCGCCATAGGAGGCTGTCGGACTTGGGAGTCGCCGGCTGCAAACCGGCCGCAGCGGTGCATTCTTCACCGTCTTCTTGGCCCATAGCCGGGCTATGGGCCGGCGAATTCGGCAAAAACTGCCCTCGCTGGGGCCGGCTTTCGCCATCGGCGCCCCAAGCCCGACAGCCTCCTAGAATCGGGGCCTCTTTTCACTCTGGTCTGCAGCCCCTGCGCTGCCACCACCCACGATGTCCGCTGCCACCCCCCACGACGCCCCGGCCAAACCCGCCAACTTCCTGCGCACGCTGATCGAGCGCGAGGTGCAGGAGGGGGTCTACGCGCAGCGCCCCTGGGGTGGCACGCCGGGCGACGCGGCCCACCATGCAGCGGGCGGCCTGGACCAAGCCACTGTGCGCCTGCGCTTTCCGCCCGAGCCCAATGGCTACCTGCACATCGGCCACGCCAAGAGCATCTGCCTGAACTTCGGCCTGGCGCGCGACTTTGGCGGCGTGTGCCATTTGCGCTTCGACGACACCAACCCCGAGAAGGAAGAGCAGGAATATGTGGACGCCATCGTCGAGATGGTGCGCTGGCTGGGTTGGGACTGGGAGGCATACGGCACCAACCACAACTACTACGCCAGCAACTACTTCGACTTCATGTACCGCGCGGCCGAGCACCTCATTGAGCGCGGCCTGGCCTATGTGGACGAGCAGACGCCGGACGAGATGCGCGCCAACCGCGGCGACTTCACCACCCCCGGCACCAACAGCCCCTACCGTGGCCGCACCCCCGAAGAGAACCTGGCCCGCTTCCGTGAAATGCGCGACGGCCAGCACGCGGACGGCGCCATGGTGCTGCGGGCCAAGATCGACATGGCCAGCCCCAACATCAACCTGCGCGACCCAGCCATCTACCGCATCCGCCGCGCCACCCACCACAACACCGGCGACAAGTGGTGCATCTACCCGATGTACACCTACGCCCACCCGATCGAGGACGCGCTGGAGCGCATCACGCACAGCATCTGCACGCTGGAGTTCGAAGACCAGCGCCCGTTCTACGACTGGCTGCTGGAGCGTTTGGCCGAAGGCGGCCTGCTGGCCCACCCGCTGCCCAAGCAGCACGAGTTCGGCCGCCTGAACCTCAGCTACGTCATCACCAGCAAGCGCAAGCTCAAGCAACTCGTGGACGAGCGGCACGTGAGCGGCTGGGACGACCCCCGCATGCCCACCCTGGCCGGCCTGCGCCGGCGCGGCTACACGCCGGCCTGCATCCGCAAGATGGCCGAGGATTCAGGCGCCAGCAAGTCCAACATCTGGCTGGACTACTCGGTGCTCGACATCGCCCTGCGCGCCGACCTGGATGCGATCGCCCCGCGCGCCATGGCCGTCATCAACCCGGTGAAGCTCAAGCTGACCAACTACGCCGAGGTGTTCGGCAGTGCTGAACACTGCGAACCGTGCAGCGCCCCCGTGCACCCGCACCGGCCCGAGTTGGGCCAGCGCCAGTTCAGCCTAGGCCCTGAGCTGTGGATCGAGGCAGACGACTTCGCCGAGGTGCCGGCCAAGGGCTTCTTCCGCCTCTTCCCGGGCAACAAGGTGCGGCTGAAATACGGTGTGGTCATCGAATGCACCGGCTGCGAGAAGGATGCGGCCGGGAACATCACCGCCGTCACCGCCAACGTCATCCCCGACACCAAGAGCGGCACCCCGGGCGCCGACAGCGTAAAGGTGAAGGGCGTGATCACCTGGGTGGGCGTGCACGAGGCCGTGGCCACCGAGATGCGCCTGTTCGACCGCCTGTTCACCGAGGCCCAACCCGACGCCGGCGGCCGCGACTTCCTCACCGTGCTCAACCCCGCCAGCAAGCTGGTGCAGACCTCGTACCTGGAACCTTCGCTGGCCAGCGCCAAGGCCGACGACAAGTTCCAGTTCGAGCGCCACGGCTACTTCGTGGCCGACCGCCTGGACCACGCGCCAGGCGCCCCGGTGTTCAACCGCATCACCGGGCTGAAGGACGGCTGGACGAAGTAGTTCTTCCGCTTGCGGCGCGTTGCGGTCATGCCAGCGCACGGCCGCTCCGTCATGCCCGCGCAGGCGGGCATCCATGTCTTTCAGCCTCGGCTGCAGCAGTGCAGCGGCGGCGCCTTCGGACTACGGGTTCCTCGCGGACAAGCGCCGCGCCCTCAGTTCCTCCTC
>WBZX01000274.1_pt1 | contig 49138 bp, 52 predicted proteins | sample 5204211 | NCBI WGS metagenome assembly WBZX01 (sample SAMN12344362, study PRJNA552823) | activated sludge metagenome | biome: Activated sludge suspended growth; feature: Nitrification reactor; material: Wastewater; isolation source: activated sludge from nitrification reactor of wastewater...
GAATGCGAGCTTGGCGGCGGGCAAGATGGTATTGGTGAAGGAAGAAGAGGATAGTGGTGATGGAGATGAGGAAGAAGACGAAGAGGATGAAGAATCTGAAGGGGAAGGTAGTAGTGGAGCGGTAGAAAGTAAAGCCTCCGAAGATGAGGAAGAGGAAGAAGATGAGGAGTAGATCATCTATGATTCTCAATCCCCTATCTCTGATAATAATCACAATATAGTTAAGGATAGTCGATGACAAAGGGAAATTCTGGAGAATGATATTGTCATCTCTAGAATTTCCATATAGGAAGAGCATCGTAAAGAGAAGAAATCTTTCCTGATAGAATTTTTATTTTAAACTTGCAATGTTAGCTGATTCTAATGATGTCAGTGTTTAATAAATTTTTTCTGAAGTAAATCAAAGTTAATTTCAATCTCTTCTCTAAGTTTAAGATTGGTTTTTTCCTTTAAATTAACAGCTCTCTTACTATAATGCTTCAATTTGTAGAAGGGCCTTCATAGTGGCAGAAGAGTCACATAATAAAATATCTCATGCTGGTAAACTCGGATACAGCTTTCGTCGTAATCTGCGAGAGAGATTTATAGAAGTACTTTTACTCTTGTCGGCAATGCTTTCCGTTGCAATTATGCTTGCAATCATTGTGATGTTAGTGAAAGAATCATTTGTATTTTTTCAACATGTATCCATTTGGGAATTTCTAACGGATACACAATGGACACCGCTATTTGACGATGCTCACTATGGCATTTTGCCACTCGTTTCGGGTACGGTAGTAAGTTCATTGATTGCATTGTTGGTCGCGCTTCCTCTGGGAACTCTCATTGCTATTTATCTTTCTGAATTTGCTCCATTTGCTGTGCGCGAAATAGCAAAACCTTTCCTAGAGCTGTTGGGAGGAGTGCCAACAGTGGTGTATGGTTATTTTGCTTTACTATTTGTAACCCCCTTATTGCAGGTAATATTTCCTGAGTTGCCAGGATTTAGCTTGCTATCTGCCGGGTTGGTTATGGGAATTATGATCATACCGTATGTCAGTTCGATGACTGAAGACGCCATGCGGGCGGTTCCAATGAATTTGCGGGAAGGCTCTTATGCCATGGGGGCTACACGTTTCCAGACAGCTATACGAGTAGTTATGCCAGCAGCATTTTCTGGAATAGCTGCGGCTTACATATTGGGTATATCGCGTGCTGTAGGAGAGACGATGGTAGTGGCAATTGCGGCAGGGATGCAGCCTAATCTAACATGGAATCCAATGGAACCGGCGGCTACCATTACGGCGTATATCGTGCAAGTTAGTTTGGGTGACTTGCCGCACGGAAGTATCGGTTACCAAACAATATTTGCTGCGGGCTTAACTCTGTTGATACTGACACTTGTGTTTAATATCATTGGACATGTATTACGCAAGCGATATCGTGAGATTTACTAAATGATTTTGGTTTATAAGCTTTGAGAATTTCTAGTGTGCTATCAAGTGATGTTTTGCGATGAAAAGTGTAAATAATCTAGTAGAAATTAGAAAAATTATCGGACAGCACAAGAGATGGGATCTAATCTTCATGATTGCCGGTATTTTTGCATTAATGATCGCTGTGTTAACTTTTATGGCACTATTTGCACACATGCTATTTGATGGAATGCCACGCTTATCTTGGGATTTCTTTACTTCCTTTCCATCACGTCGGCCAGAATCTGCGGGAATTTTATCAGCTTGGGTGGGAACGACCTTGGTGATGCTTGTAACAGCAATATCTGCAGTTCCATTAGGTATTGGATCAGGCATTTATCTCGAAGAATATGCACCTAAGAATTTGATAACAGAAATTATTGAAATTAATGTGACGAATCTGGCAGGTGTTCCCTCAATCATTTATGGCTTGCTCGCATTAGGTTTATTTGTTTATCAACTTGGTTTTGGACAAAGTATTTTGGCGGCCGGATTGGCTTTGGCACTCTTGATTCTGCCGGTCGTGATAGTTGCGACACGTGAAGCCATACGATCCATTCCTGTTACCATACGTGAAGGTGCTTATGCACTGGGCGCAACTAAATGGCAAACAGTATCGGATCATTTATTGCCGTACTCATCCGCCGGCATTTTAACTGGTATCATCATTGGTCTTGCGCGGGCAATTGGTGAAACTGCACCGATTATTACTATTGGTGCATTAACATTTATAGCTTTTTTACCGCCGTCTCCCGTTAAAAATGAATTTCCTTATGTGTCATTTGAATGGTTAACTGCGCCTTTTACAGTGATGCCAATACAAATGTTTAATTGGGTTTCGCGACCGGAAGAAGCTTTTCAATTAAATGCGGCTGCAGCTGGATTGGTGTTGGTTGTTATGACGCTTGCCATGAATGGATTGGCAATTTATTTGCGTTATCGCATGCGAAAAAATATTAAGTGGTAAAAATAATGCAGATTAACCAAGAAAAAATTGCAGAACCAATTCAATATAAATCTGAAGTCAAGAATCTTAGTTTCTATTATGGCGAGTTTAATGCGCTAAAGAATATTAATATGGTTTTGCACGATAAAAAGATTACAGCCCTGATAGGGCCATCAGGGTGCGGTAAATCAACATTTTTGCGATGTTTTAACCGTATGCATGATCTCTATCCAGGTAATCGTTATGAAGGTGAGATCATTCTTCATCCTGACGATGTGAATATTTTAGCATCCAATGTTGATCCGATTGAAGTACGGATGCGAATAAGTATGGTATTCCAAAAACCCAACCCTTTTCCTAAATCAATTTATGAGAATGTAGCTTACGGGTTACGCGTGCGGGGTATTAAGCAACGTGCCGTTTTAGATGAGCGAGTTGAATTAGCGTTGCGTAATTCGGCTTTGTGGGAAGAAGTAAAAGATCGTCAACATGATTTGGCCTTTAATCTCTCTGGTGGGCAACAACAAAGGCTTTGTATAGCACGTGCGTTGGCGACCGATCCAGAGATATTGTTGTTTGATGAGCCGACTTCCGCGCTTGATCCAATTGCAACAGCTAGTATCGAAGAATTAATAACTGATTTAAAGAACAAAGTGACGATATTAATCGTGACGCATAATATGCAGCAAGCTGCTAGGGTCTCTGACTATACGGCTTATATGTATTTAGGTGAGTTAATAGAATTTGATGTAACAGATACAATTTTTATTAAGCCTAAAAATAAGCAAACAGAAGATTACATTACAGGACGATTTGGTTAGTTTGAGATAGATTTTTGGATGCAGTTTCCGAAGTTACAGATATGGATGCTTTGCTGAGGAATATATACGATTGACTAGATAAGGAATCAAGGGTAGCATCGCCCCTTTTGGGAAGTAGAGGTTAGAGGTAAAATGCGTAAAAAGCTGGTTGCTGGTAACTGGAAAATGTATGGTAATTTGGTTGAGAATAAACAGTTACTTGATGCGATTATTGCGGGTCTTGACGGATTGCGTGATGCTCAATTTGCAGTTTGTGTGCCTTATCCTTATCTGTCGTCAGTGCAAGATATGCTGCAGCATACAAATATATCCTGGGGTGCTCAGAATGTAAGTCAATATGAAAAGGGTGCCTATACTGGGGAAGTGGCAGCTGCCATGCTAAATGATTTTAAGTGCAGCTTTGTAATCGTGGGACATTCGGAACGGAGAGCTTTATTTGGTGAAGATGACCATACTGTCGCAAAGAAATATATTGCAGCTCAATATGCAAGTTTGATGCCAATTCTGTGTGTAGGCGAGACGCTTGAGCAACGTGAAACAGGAGCAACAGAGCAAGTTATTGAGAAACAATTAAAGGCAGTTATTGATGCCGCTGGAGTTGAATCTCTAAGTAAGGCAATCATTGCTTACGAGCCGGTCTGGGCTATTGGTACCGGTAAAACAGCATCGCCACAGCAAGCTCAAGACGTGCATGCGTTTATAAGGAAAGGCATTGCGGCACAGAATATAAATATTGCAAGAGAGCTCACTATTCTTTATGGCGGTAGTGTTAAAGCCAATAATGCATCTGAGTTGTTTGAAATGCCAGATATTGATGGTGGTTTGATAGGTGGCGCATCGCTGATTGCGGATGATTTTGTTGCAATTTGTCGTGCATTAAGTAATTAAATTTTCTGGAGTATACGTGTTGGAAACCTTAGTTTGGGCAGCTCATATTGTATTGGCAATTGTATTAATAGTTTTAGTATTATTACAGCATGGAAAAGGTGCGGATATGGGCGCTGCATTTGGTAGTGGTTCGGCAGGTAGCTTATTTGGAGCGAGCGGTTCAGCTAATTTTCTGAGTCGCGCAACAAGTGTGACTGCAGCAATGTTTTTTGCTACCAGTATGAGTTTAACCTATCTTTCGGCAAATCAAACTAAAGACACAAGCATAATGAGTATCATGGATCAGCTTGAAGAAACTGAAGCAGCAGATCTGGAAAAAAAGTCTGGCGTTGAAAGTGATGCGGGTGTTTCTGATGCTCGGGGTAATTCAAAAGTTGATCGGATACCCGAATAGTTACCGAGAAAAATGATCTGGCAGCCTATTAATGTGAACGTAATGTGCGTGGTTTTGCCGCCGACGTGGTGGAATTGGTAGACACGCCGTCTTGAGGGGGCGGTGGCGAAAGCTGTGCGAGTTCGAGTCTCGCCGTCGGCACCACTTGTGATTTTATTTATAATAAGATTTTAATTTAAATATTTTCTTCTAAAATGCTAGAGAATTATTTTGCAATTTTGTTATTTCTAACCATCGGATTTTTGGTTGGTGCAGCTTGTATGTTGGGTGGTTGGCTATTGGCACCCAATCGTCCGGATAGCGAAAAGCTATCGTCATATGAATGTGGTTTTGAAGCATTTGAAGATGCGCGAATGAAGTTTGATGTACGTTACTATTTGGTTGCAATTTTGTTTATCTTGTTTGATTTGGAAATTGCATTCCTTTTCCCTTGGGCAATCGTGCTGGATGAGATTGGATTATTTGGATTTACTGCGATGATGGTATTCCTGGGTATCCTGGTAGTGGGATTTATCTACGAATGGATGAAAGGAGCATTGGAATGGGATTGATGCTATGAGTATCGAAGGAACTCTCGAAAAGGGTTTTATTACGACGAGTCTGGATTCAGTTATTAATTGGGGGCGTACGGGATCCATGTGGCCAATGACCTTTGGTTTGGCGTGTTGTGCCGTTGAGATGATGGAAACAGGGGCATCGCGCTATGATCTGGATCGCTTTGGTATTGTATTCCGACCAAGTCCTCGTCAATCAGATGTAATGATTGTGGCAGGAACGCTTTGTAATAAGATGGCACCTGCCTTACGTAAAGTTTACGATCAGATGGCTGAGCCACGGTGGGTAATATCAATGGGCTCATGTGCTAATGGTGGTGGCTATTATCACTACGCCTACTCTGTGGTGCGTGGATGTGATCGCATTGTGCCGGTTGACATCTATGTGCCGGGTTGCCCGCCTACAGCAGAGGCCCTGTTGTATGGCATCATTCAGCTGCAAAATAAAATTAACCGTACCAATACTATAGCACGCTAATTCAAGCATGTTTACGAGTACTCAACAACAAAATCTTGCGGGAGCATTACAAAATGTATTGGCTGATAAATTGGTCAGTTTGCAAGTTCGATATGACGAATTAACTATAACTGTGCGTGCAGAAGACATTCTCGCCGTGAGCGAGATGTTGCACGACAATCCCGTACTTAGCTTTGATACATTAATTGATTTATGTGGAATTGATTATTTAGTTTATGGCGAAGGTTTGTCAGCGAAACATGGTTTGCGAGATAGACGTTTTGCAGTAATTTATCATCTGCTTTCGGTGAATCTAAATCATAGACTGCGCATTCGAGTTTTAGCTGAGAATAATGAGTTTCCAGTGATCGATTCAGTAACTGAAATATGGCCCGCTGCTAATTGGTTTGAACGTGAAGCATTTGATCTTTATGGTGTCGTCTTTAGTGGTCATCCAGATTTGCGTCGAATATTGACGGATTATGGGTTTATAGGAAACCCATTCCGCAAAGATTTTCCATTAACAGGCTATGTCGAAATGCGATATGACGCAGAGCAGAAACGCGTTATTTATCAGCCAGTCAGTATTGAGCCGAGAGAAATAACACCGCATGTGATACGAGAAGAATATTACGGAGACTGTGAGTCTTAAGGTTTGCGTGATATTTATTGTATTAATTGTTTTAGATAAAAATTCTTTGAAGTAACTTATGGCTGAAATACGTAATTACACCATGAATTTTGGACCACAACACCCTGCAGCACATGGCGTGCTGAGATTAGTGTTGGAATTGGATGGAGAAGTTGTGCGGCGTGCGGATCCACATATTGGATTATTGCATCGTGCGACTGAAAAATTGGCAGAGAATAAGACGTATATTCAGTCAGTTCCCTATATGGATCGATTGGACTACGTCTCAATGATGGTCAACGAGCATGCCTATGTGATGGCCCTTGAGAAGCTGCTGGAGATTGAAGTACCACTGAGAGCGCAATACATACGTGTGATGTTCGATGAGATTACTCGTATACTGAATCACTTGCTATGGATCGGTGCACATGCACTTGATGTAGGGGCGATGACAATGTTTTTGTATGCTTTCCGTGAAAGAGAAGATCTGATGGATTGCTATGAAGCAGTATCAGGGGCCAGAATGCATGCTGCCTATTACAGACCCGGTGGTGTATATCGTGACTTACCCGATACAATGCCGCAATATCAATCTTCAAAAATTCATAATGATAAGCAAACGCGTTTGCGAAATTCTAATAGAGAAGGTTCACTACTGGATTTTATTGAAGATTTTACGAATCGTTTTCCACAGTATGTCGATGAATATGAAACATTATTGACTGACAACCGGATCTGGAAGCAGCGACTGGTTGATATTGGTATTGTTTCTTCGGACCGTGCCAAAGCATTGGGTTTTACCGGCCCAATGTTGCGTGGTTCAGGAATAGAGTGGGATTTAAGAAAGAAACAACCCTATGAAGTTTATGATCGGATTGATTTTGATATACCAGTGGGCGTGAATGGTGATTGTTACGACCGATATCTGGTGCGTATGGAAGAGTTTCGTCAATCGAATCGCATTATCAAACAGTGTGTTGATTGGTTGCGTAAAAATCCAGGACCAGTTATTACAGATAATCATAAAGTCGCACCGCCTTCACGGGTGGATATGAAACAAAATATGGAAGAGATGATTCATCATTTCAAACTATTTACAGAAGGTTTTCACGTGCCTTCAGGCGAAACTTATGCTGCTGTTGAGCATCCTAAAGGCGAGTTTGGTATCTATCTGGTATCGAATGGCGCCAATAAACCTTATCGACTGAAAATACGCGCACCTGGGTTTGCGCATTTGGCTGCCATGGACGAGATGTCACGAGGGCATATGATCGCTGACGTGGTTACGATCATTGGTACACAAGATATAGTATTTGGTGAGATAGATAGATAACGATGTTAAGCACTGAATCCCTTAAAAAAATAGATCAAGAGATCGCTAAATATCCGCTTGACAAGAGGCAGTCGGCTGTTATGTCAACGCTTGCAATAGCACAAGAAGAAAAAGGCTGGTTGGCTGATGAGACAATCAATTTCGTCGCTGAGTACTTAAATATGCCTCCCATCGCAGTGTACGAAGTGGCCACATTTTATAATATGTATAATCTGGAGCCGATGGGTAAATGCAAGATTACAGTATGTACTAATTTACCTTGTGCTTTATCAGGTAGTAATGAGAGTGCCGCCTATTTGAAGAAGAAATTAGGGATAGAATTCAACCAAACTACATCTGACGGGAAATTTACACTTAAAGAAGGTGAGTGTTTTGGTGCATGTGGGGATGCACCTGTATTACTGGTCAATAATAAGCGCATGTGCAGTTTTATGTCCAACGAAATGATCGATAAGCTGTTGGAGGAACTGAGTAAATGAAGCATTATCCACAGACATTAATGAATGGAGTTGATTCATCCGATCCTGAAAATTGGCGACTTAAAAGCTATGAGAGACGCGAGGGATACACAGCTCTTAGAAAAATACTGGCAAAAAAAATTACACCAGAGGAGATTATTGATGAGGTTAAGAAATCAGCACTTCGGGGTCGAGGTGGTGCTGGTTTTCCTACTGGATTGAAATGGAGCTTCATGCCTAAGGGGTATGAAGGGGATAAATATATCGTTTGTAATTCAGATGAAGGGGAGCCGGGTACATTTAAAGATCGTGACATTATGCGATTTAACCCTCATTTGCTGATCGAGGGAATGATTATTGCGGCATACGCTATGGGTGTTAAAGCAGGATACAATTATATCCATGGTGAAATATGGGAGACCTATGAACGCATGGAAGAAGCTGTTGAAGAAGCTCGGGCAGCTGGTTATCTGGGAAACAATATCCTTGGCTCACCGTTTAGCTTCCAATTGTATAATCATCATGGATATGGCGCTTATATTTGCGGCGAAGAAACTGCATTATTAGAATCTATAGAAGGTAAGAAAGGTCAACCGCGATTTAAGCCACCATTTCCGGCAAACTATGGTCTTTATGGAAAACCGACTACCATCAATAACACTGAAACTTTTGCTTCAGTTCCCTGGATTATTCGTAATGGTGGAGAAAAATATCTTCAGCTCGGAAAGCCTAACAACGGTGGTACAAAGTTATTTTCAGTATCGGGTCATGTTAATAAACCGGGCAACTATGAAATACCGCTTGGAACTCCATTTGCTGAGTTATTAGAACTGGCAGGCGGAATGAGAGGCGGTAGAAAATTAAAGGGTTGCATTCCCGGTGGATCATCAATGCCTGTATTACCCGGTGATATCATGATGCAGACAGATATGGATTATGATTCCATTGCCAAAGCTGGATCTATGCTGGGTTCAGGGGCTGTCATCATTATGGACGAAACCACATGTATGGTAAGAGCATTAGAACGTTTGTCATACTTTTATTACGAAGAGTCTTGTGGTCAATGTACGCCATGTCGTGAAGGAACAGGGTGGCTTTATCGTATCGTTAGTCGCATTGAGCATGGTAAGGGAAAGCCGGAGGATCTTGGTTTGTTAGACAATATTGCTGACAACATACAAGGACGAACGATTTGTGCTTTGGGCGATGCAGCTGCTATGCCTGTTCGTGCAATGATTCAACATTTTCGGGACGAGTTTGTTTACCATATAGAACATAAGAAATGTATGGTCTAACTACTTAAATGAGTAGAACGCGTCAATTTAATAATTCGTGATTAATCCAAGAATTTGAGCCGATGGTCAATATAGAAATCGACGGTAAGCAGGTATCTGTAGCTAAAGGAAGCACTATTATGGATGGTGCTAAACAGATTGGTGTTTATATACCGCATTTTTGCTATCACAAAAAATTATCTATCGCAGCAAATTGCCGAATGTGCTTAGTACAAGTGGAAAAGGCACCCAAGCCATTACCAGCTTGTGCTACTCCAGTGATGGATGGAATGAAAGTTTTTACACATTCTCAGCAAGCAATTGTGGCACAGAAAGGGGTCATGGAATTTTTGCTGATCAATCATCCGCTGGATTGTCCAATTTGTGATCAAGGTGGAGAGTGTCAGTTACAAGATCTTGCCGTGGGGTATGGGGCGAGTGGATCGCGGTATACTGAAGCGAAACGCGTTGTGGTCAATAAGAATTTGGGACCGCTGATATCAACAGATATGACGCGATGCATTCATTGTACACGGTGTGTGCGTTTCGGCCAGGAGATTGCAGGGATTATGGAGCTTGGAATGGTTGGACGTGGCGAGCATTCAGAGATACTTGCATTTGTTGGCAAGACGGTGGATTCTGAACTGTCCGGTAATGTCATTGATCTTTGTCCCGTTGGTGCGTTAGTCAGTAAACCATTTCGTTATTCGGCGCGTACTTGGGAGTTGTCACGTAGAAAATCAATAAGTCCTCATTGTGGTTTGGGTTCAAATCTAGTCGTGCAAATCAAACAGAATCGTGTGATGCGTGTTTTGCCTCGAGATAATGAAGCGATTAATGAATGTTGGTTGTCCGATAAAGATCGCTTTTCCTATGAGGGATTAAACTCTGAAGATAGGTTAACGCGTCCTATGATCAAGCGTGATGGACGGTGGATTGAGTGTGACTGGCAAGAGGCACTGGAATTTACCGCCAATGAGCTGCAGGCAATTAAACATAAGTATGGCGCGAAAAGTATTGCCGCATTAGGATCTGCATATAGCACATTGGAAGAGCTTTATTTATTGCAAAAATTAATGCGAACCATGGGTAGTGGTAATATCGATCATCGTTTACGCCAATCGGATTTTCGTGCGGATAAACAGTTGCAGGGAATTCCATGGTTGGGTAACAGTATTGCGGATATGTCGCGATTGAAATCAGTATTGATTATCGGTAGCACGCTGCGCAAAGATCATCCGCTTATTGCACAGCGTTTACGCCAAGCTGCGAAGAGCGGTATGCAATTGAATATAGTAAATCCGATAGATGATGATTTATTAATTAATATTGCAAATAAAGTGATAGTGGCACCTAATGAGATAGTTAAGACACTGGCAGAAATCCTAAAGGCAGCGATTGAGATAAAAGGAACGCGACAAGCCAGTGAAGTGCAGCAATTCGTCAATTCAATGGGTGTTGCGAGTACAGCCAGTGCATTTGCTATCGCTTCCAGTTTAATTGAAAATACGCCAGCAGCGATTTATCTAGGCAATTTAGCTCAACATCATCCCGATTACTCAATGATTAATATGCTTGCTGGTTTAATTGCAAAAATTACAGAGGCGAGCTATGGCGTGTTGGGTGAAGCTGCGAATAGCGTGGGTGCTTATTTAGTGGGCGCAATACCGGAAATCAGTGCATTATCGATTGCGAAAAAAATGAATCTTGCAGAAATAACCGGATTAAATGCGGCACAAATGCTTGGATTCAGCACTGATTCCACTGATGAAGAATGTCAGGCCTTTATATTGATGAATATGGAGCCGGAATTTGATACCTATAATTCCCAGCAGGCACTAAAAACAATCAAGTCGAGTAAATTCGTGGTATCTATGAGTGCTTATAAAGGGAATGCAGGAGATTATGCAGATGTATTGTTACCCATAGCACCATTTACGGAGACATCAGGTACTTATGTTAGTACAGAAGGTAGGATACAAAGTTTCAATGGTGTTGTGTCGCCGTTAGGAGATGCTCGACCAGCCTGGAAGGTGCTGCGTGTACTGGCTAATTTGTTGATGCTGGAAAAATTTGATTATGAAGCGCCAGAACAAATTCGTGCAGAGATTTTTCCTGATGAACTAGAAATTAATCATTATCTTAATAATACCTTAGGAAGTTTAGACACTTCGATTAAGGTGACTGAAGGACAAGGGATGCAACGTATTGGAGAGGTGCCGATTTACCGTGCAGATCCTATTGTTCGTCGTGCTGAATCCTTACAAACTACACATGATGCGCTACCGCCAAGAGCCTGGATGACAGCTGCAATGATGAAAGATCTGGGTATTGCTGAAGGTGATCAGGTAAAAGTTAGGCAAGGAGAAGGATTTGTGCATCTTGAAGCTGCTCATGATGAGAAATTACCCGTCAATTGTGTGCGTATTGTATGTGCACACCCGGAAACAATGGCATTGGGTGCCTTATTCGGGGAAATATTGGTAGAGAAGCTGTGATGGTAAAGTTTGGGGTTTATTAATGGAATATGTTCAACAACAGTTTGTGCAGATATTTGGAACAGAATGGGGTTCCATGCTGTTTTCATTAATGACAAACGTAGTATTTATCTTTGCTATTGTCGTTCCATTACTACTAGGTGTTGCTTATCTAACCTTTGCTGAGCGCAAGATAATTGCCTATATGCAGATTCGTGTTGGGCCTAATAGAGTGACTTTTTTTGGTATTCCATGGTTGCGCGGGTGGGGGCAACCGATTGCTGATGCAGTTAAGGCAATCATGAAAGAAATAATTATCCCGACCGGTGCAAATAAATTTTTATTTATTTTAGCGCCAGTACTCACAATTATGCCGGCACTTGCGGCATGGGCGGTAATGCCCTTTTCTGCCGAGCTTGTTCTCGCTGATATCAATGCCGGTTTATTATATATTTTGGCAATGACATCGATGGGCATATACGGCATCATTATTGCTGGGTGGGCATCGAACTCCAAATATGCATTCTTGGGTGCTATGCGTTCCGCAGCCCAGGTAGTTTCCTATGAGTTGGCAATGGGGTTCGCTTTGGTATGTGTGCTAATGATGTCGCAAAGTTTGAATCTCGGTGATATAGTGAACGGTCAACAGGGAGACAGTCTGTTGAATTGGTACTTGATTCCATTATTTCCCATGTTTTTGGTGTATCTGATTTCTGGTGTCGCAGAAACAAATCGTGCGCCATTTGATGTGGCGGAAGGTGAGTCAGAGATTGTTGCGGGTTTTCATGTTGATTATTCGGGTATGGCCTTTACAGTATTTTTTCTGGCTGAATACTCCAACATGATTCTGGTAGCAGCTTTAACATCAATTATGTTTCTGGGAGGATGGTTACCGCCTATTGATATTGCGCCATTTACATGGATACCTGGCTTTATCTGGTTGCTGTTAAAAATTGCATTTATCTTGTTCTTTTTTCTTTGGTTTCGCGCAACCTTTCCGCGATATCGTTACGATCAGATCATGAGACTGGGTTGGAAAATATTTATTCCAATTACGCTCATATGGATTGTTTTATTAGGATTAATAATGCAGCTACCTGAATCAGTAAGAAATCTACCTCCACTAAATATCTGGTTTTAGGATTGAAGAGTATGATGGATCGTATAAAAAATTTTTTTAGTACCTTTTTATTATTCGAATTGCTAAAAGGTATGACGGTTACTGGAAAATACCTGTTTAAACCGAAAATAACTGTACACTATCCGGAAGAGAAGACGCCTCAGTCACCACGTTTCCGTGGTTTACACGCATTGCGTCGTTATCCCAACGGAGAAGAACGTTGTATTGCCTGCAAACTATGTGAGGCAGTGTGTCCAGCATTGGCTATTACCATAGATTCTGAGCAACGTGACGATGGTACACGACGTACTACACGTTATGATATCGATTTGAGTAAATGTATCTTTTGTGGTTTTTGTGAGGAATCTTGTCCCGTTGATTCAATTGTAGAAACGCGCATACTGGAATATCACGGTGAGAAACGGGGTGATTTAATATACACCAAAGAAATGTTACTGGCTGTTGGGGATCGTTATGAAGAGCAGATTGCTAAGGACAGAGAAGCCGATGCACAGTATCGTTAAATCTTGCTGGTAAATACACATGAATTTTCAAGATGTTATATTTTATATTTTTTCGGCTATTCTGATCACATCGGCACTCGGTGTTATTACGTTTCGTAATCCGATTTATTCAGCATTATTGCTTGTGTTAGCGTTTATTACCTGTGCTGGCTTATGGTTATTATTGGAAGCAGAATTTCTTGCGATCACTTTAGTGTTGGTCTATGTAGGTGCAGTAATGGTGTTGTTTCTGTTTGTTGTGATGATGTTGGATATTAATTTGGATCAATTACGTGAAGGGTTCTGGAAGTGGTTTCCTTTTGGAGCACTTGTTGCGCTGATTATGGTTGGTGAAATATCAATGGTTTTAATGGGTAAGTATTTCGGACTTGAAGAAATGCCAGTGCCCAACCCACAAGGTGCAGATTACAGTAATACCAGAGAGCTGGGGCGTCTGATTTATACCGAATATGTGTATGCCTTTGAGCTCGCCGCGGTACTTTTGTTAGTTGCAATGGTAGCAGCAATAGCACTAACTTTACGTCATCGTGAGGACAAGAGATCACCGAATCCATCCAGACAGATTAGAGTGAAAAAAGAAGATCGGATACGTATAGTGGCTATGCCATCAGAAAAGAAAGAATGAAGAAGTCATTCAAAATTGTCAGATAATTAATAAAAATATGAGAAGAGGTAGTTAGTTTGGTATCGTTATCCCATTATCTGGTACTTGGTGCAATTTTGTTTGCTATCGGTATCGTCGGTATTTTTCTCAACCGAAAAAATGTCATTATTATATTGATGTCTATTGAATTGATGCTATTAGCTGTCAATATGAATTTTGTGGCATTTTCACATTATTTACAGGATATATCCGGACAAATTTTTGTGTTTTTTATTTTAACAGTTGCTGCAGCTGAATCAGCCATAGGCTTAGCAATACTCGTCGCGTTATTTCGTAATCAGCAAACGATTAATGTTGATGATCTGGATAAACTCAAAGGCTAATACAAAAGTATAAAAATTTAAATATATATAATTGACATAAGAATTATTGACCGAGATGCAAAAACTTTATTTATTGGTGCCGCTAGCACCGCTAGTGGGAGCACTCATAGCTGGATTACTGGGACGTTTTATTGGGCCTGCATGGAGTCATCGTGCAACGATCTCGCTTGTTTCTGTTTCCTTGCTGGCATCTATTATTATTTTTCTGGATGTACTGGAAGGCAATAGCTATAACGGCAGTGTTTATACATGGCTGGTGACTGGTGATACACGATTCGAAATAGGTTTTTTAATTGATCAATTATCAGCAACTATGATGGTTGTTGTCAGCTTAGTTTCACTCATGGTGCATATTTATACCATTGGTTATATGCATGGTGATCCTGGCTATCAGCGTTTCTTCAGCTATATTTCATTATTCACTTTCTCAATGATGATGCTGGTGATGTCAAATAATTTTTTACAATTATTTTTCGGTTGGGAGGCTGTTGGTCTTGTATCTTATTTATTAATTGGATTTTGGTATACTCGTCCAACTGCTATCTATGCCAATATGAAGGCATTTTTAGTTAATCGTATCGGCGATTTTGGCTTTCTCCTGGGAATCGCGATGGTATTGATGCATTTTGGTACATTGGATTACGCCACTGTTTTTGCGCAAGCGCCTGAGATAGTTAATGAGAGGGTTGAATTAATACCCGGTATGTCCTGGTTGGTAATTACACTGATCTGTATTTTGTTGTTTGTTGGTGCCATGGGCAAATCAGCACAATTTCCGCTACATGTGTGGTTACCTGATTCGATGGAAGGGCCTACGCCAATTTCTGCGTTGATTCATGCAGCTACTATGGTGACAGCAGGTATCTTCATGGTGGCACGGATGTCGCCACTATTTGAATTATCGGATACGGCACTATCGGTTATATTGGTGATTGGCGGCATTACGACATTGTTTATGGCACTCATAGCTGTAGTACAGAATGACATCAAGCGAGTGGTTGCCTATTCCACTTTGTCGCAATTGGGGTATATGACCGTCGCATTAGGCGCATCTGCTTATTCCGCTGCTATTTTCCATTTGATGACACATGCATTCTTTAAAGCCGTTTTATTTTTAGGCGCGGGTTCTGTCATTATTGCCATGCACCATGAACAAAACATGCAAAAAATGGGTGGGCTTAAAAATTATATGCCGATTACCTATTGGACAATGTTTGTTGCTGCACTGGCTAGTGCCGGTGTACCTGGTTTCTCTGGTTTCTTTTCTAAAGATGCAATCATCGAGGCTGTTCATTTTGCTAATGTTCCCGGTGTCGGTTTTGCTTATTTCTGTGTATTGACAACTGTATTTGTTACAGCCTTGTATACATTCCGACTGATATTCATGACCTTCCATGGACATCCTCGGATGGATGCGCATACCAAAGAGCATTTACATGAATCGCCTTGGGTGGTGACATTACCACTAGCCATTCTAGCAATACCAACGATTGCTGCCGGATGGTTTATAGGTCCCATTGTTTTTGGTGATTATTTTAATAATGTGATTTATGTCTTGCCGCAGCATGATGCTATTGAGAAATTAGGTGCAGAATTTACGGGCATTACGGGAATGATGGTGCATGCGCTGTCTACAGCACCATTTTGGTTATCAGTTGCAGGCATTTTTACCGCTTGGTATTTATATAGCGCAAGAACGGATATACCAGGAAAAATAAAAGCTCGCTGTGGTTTCCTGTATAACCTACTAGATCGCAAATATTACATTGATGAATTTTATTCCTGGTTGTTTGCTGGTGGCACACGTGCTTTAGGTACGGCATTGTGGAAATATGGTGATATTAAAGTGATTGATGGTTTTTTTGTCAATGGAACAGCTCGCGTGGTAGCGTTGACGGCGACAATAGTAAGGCGTTATCAGACGGGTTATATCTATCATTATGCGTTTACTATGATTGTTGGCATATTTGTTATCATGACGTTATGGCTTTACTAGACTTAGTAAAAAGACTGTAAAACATAATGCTTAATATAGATATTAATAAATCAAATATTTAGCGATAATAAATACTAATAAATAAAACGGAATAAGTATGTCGTTTGAGTTCCCACTGTTGAGTTTAATTATTTGGCTGCCAATTGTGTTTGGTATTGCCGTATTTGCAACCGGAAATGATCATAATGCGCAAATTGCTCGCTGGATAGCTTTTGCAGGATCAATTCTGGGATTGTTAGTGGCTATTCCTCTTTATACTGGCTTTGATTCCACAACGAGTGCAATGCAGTTTGTTGAGAATCACAGTTGGTTTGAGCGTTTTAATGTCAATTATCATGTGGGTGTGGATGGTATATCAATGCCCTTGATATTGTTAAATTGCTTCATTACACCGCTGGTTGTGGTCGCAGGCTGGGAAGTTATAAAAGAACGTGTATCCCAGTATATGGGTGCTTTTTTAATTATGTCCGGCATTGTTAACGGTGTTTTTTCTTCATTGGATGCCATTCTGTTTTATGTGTTCTGGGAAGCATCACTAATACCAATGTTCCTGATTATCGGGATATGGGGTGGACCTAATCGTGTTTATGCGTCTATCAAGTTTTTTCTTTATACATTACTTGGTTCTCTGTTGATGTTGATCGCCTTTATTTATCTGTATCGGATATCGGGTGGCAGCTTTTCGATACAGGATTATCATCAACTAGCTATTCCGTTGACGCCGCAGATCTTAATTTTTGTCGCATTTTTACTGGCATTTGCAGTGAAGGTACCGATGTGGCCGGTACATACTTGGTTGCCTGACGCACACGTAGAAGCGCCGACGGGTGGTTCAGTTGTTCTAGCAGCTATTTTACTTAAACTAGGTGGCTACGGTTTCCTGCGTTTTTCGCTGCCCATTGCTCCTGATGCCAGTCATTATCTGGCAGGTATGATGATTGTACTTTCTTTGATAGCAGTGGTTTATATTGGATTGATTGCGCTCATGCAAGTGGATATGAAGAAGCTGATCGCCTATTCGTCGGTAGCGCATATGGGATTTGTTACTTTAGGTTTTTTTCTGTTTAACGCCTACGGTGTTGAAGGCGCTATGGTTCAGATGATTTCGCACGGATTTATTTCTGGCGCTATGTTCCTGTGTGTAGGTGTGCTATACGATAGATTACATTCGCGTCAAATTGCGGACTATGGTGGGGTCGTCAATAAAATGCCCGTATTTGCTACTTTTTTTATGTTATTTGCGATGGCAAATGCCGGACTACCAGGTACAAGCGGCTTTGTAGGTGAATTTATGGTTATTATGGGCAGTATGGAGGTTAGCTTTTGGTATGCATTTTTAGCTGCGACTACACTGGTTTTTGGTGCAGCTTATACATTATGGATGTATAAACGAGTTATATTTGGTGCTGTAGCGAGCCCGGCTGTTGAAGGATTAGAAGATATATCAAAACGTGAGTTTGCATTACTGGCAGTTTTAGCGATTTCAGTTTTATGGATTGGTGTTTATCCTAACCCATTAACTGAAGTAATGCATGCAACAATAGATCATTTACTGACACATGTGAGTAGCAGTAAGCTGTAACAAAATGATTCCAGAATGGTGATATTTCCCGACATGAGGATTAAGAATTAATGAATTTTATACCGCCTGATTTTACGCCGGCTTCTTCTGAGATATTTATGCTTATTATGGTGTGCGTGGTAATGCTGGCTGATCTCACTGTAGGCGAGAATAGGCGTTATGTCGCCTATTTGCTAACACAAATTACGTTATTGGGTTGCGCATTACTGACTTTTTTATCATTTTCGACAGAAACCACTCAAACATTCTCCGGCATGTTTGTTGATGATGCGATGGCAGATATACTCAAGTTGATGGTGTACGGTACGGTTTCAGCAGTGCTGGTTTACTCCCATACTTATATCAGTGATCGTGGCATGCTGAGAGGTGAGTTTTTTAGCCTAATATTGTTCGCGACATTGGGAATGATGGTGATGATTTCCGCCAGTCATTTTCTGACACTCTATCTCGGTCTAGAGTTGCTCTCGCTTTCTCTTTACGCTTTGGTGGCATTACGTCGAGATTCGGTCATGGCAACTGAAGCAGCTATGAAGTTTTTTGTATTGGGTGCATTAGCTTCTGGATTTTTGCTTTATGGTATGTCGATGGTTTATGGTGCAACCGGGACATTACATGTTTCTCAACTTACTCAAATCATACAAAGTGGAGCGAGTAGTAAAGAGGTTTTAGTTGTAGGGCTGGTATTTATTGTGGCTGGTATCAGCTTCAAGTTAAGTGCAGCACCTTTCCACATGTGGGCACCTGATGTTTATCAAGGCGCACCCACTGCAGTTACATTGTTTATTGGTTCTGCACCAAAGTTGGCAGCTTTTGGTTTTGTGATGCGCCTGCTGATTGAAGGATTGGGAGAAATGGTCGCTGATTGGCAAGGAATGTTGATGATTCTGGCGGTCATGTCAATGGCAGTAGGTAATATTGCAGCTATTGCGCAAACGAATATTAAACGTATGCTGGCTTATTCAACCATTTCTCATATGGGATTTCTGCTATTAGGTTTCATAAGTGCAGATTCAAATGGTTATAGTTCTGCATTATTTTATGTTATCGCCTATGTTCTGATGACACTGGGTACTTTTGCAATGATCATGGTATTGTGCCGTAGTGGTTTTGAGGCGGAGAATATTAGTGATTTCAGAGGATTGAGTAAGAGAAGTCCCTGGTATGCGTTTATTACTTTGCTACTGATGTTTTCGCTGGCAGGTATTCCACCCATGATCGGGTTTTATGCCAAGATGGCTGTATTGCAGGCAGTTGTTAATGCAGGCTATGTCTGGTTAGCGGTCGCAGCTGTACTATTTTCATTAATCGGTGCCTTTTATTACTTGCGTATTATTAAATTGATGTACTTTGATGAACCAGAAACTGATGAGCCTATTCTGCCTAGTAATGATGTAAAAATTCTGTTGAGCGCGAATGGTTTTGCAGTACTGGCACTTGGTCTATTTCCTCAGGCGTTGATGGGATTAAGTCTCTACGCTATTCAAAATTCAATGTAATCATAGTTGCTAATAGCAAGGGCGCGTTTAAGAAATCCTTGCTATTAGCAACTAACAAAGATATTCGAAACAGATTCTTGCTAAATAGAATGTTTTCTCATGACATGTGCGCAAGATTTTCTTAGGTTACTTCTTTTTATAAAATAGGTTTTTTGTTGGAAGTTATTCTATGGATACTGTATGTCTTAATTTAGAATAACTTACTAACAAACTGACTTGAATTTTTCTGCATGATCCCCATACAAAAAACAAAATTTTTAAGGAGACAAATGTGCAAGCTGAAACAACCAAAGAACATCTAAGTTTTCAAACTGAAGCCAAGCAACTATTAAAGTTGATGATCCATTCCTTATACAGTAATAAGGAAATCTTTTTGCGTGAGTTAATTTCGAATGCTTCTGATGCTGCGGATAAGCTTCGTTTCGAAGGCCTGACAGATGGTGCGTTATATGAATCTGATTCTGACCTCAAAATTTGTGTGGGCTACGATAGCAATGAAAGGACGATTACCATTTCTGATAATGGAATCGGTATGTCCCGGCAAGAAGTTATCGATCATATCGGTACTATAGCCAAATCCGGTACACGGGAATTCTTTAATTCGCTGACAGGAGATCAGGCCAAAGATGCTCATTTGATAGGACAATTCGGTGTCGGATTTTATTCAGCGTTTATCATTGCTGATAAGGTAATTTTAAATACCAGACGTGCGGGATTAACTACCGAACATGGTGTTCGTTGGGAATCCAGTGGTGAGGGTGATTACACACTAGAGACAGTAGAAAAATCAACGCGTGGTACTGAAATAATTCTGCATTTGCGCAAGGATGAAGACGACTTTCTCAATGGTATGAGGATTCGCAATATTATTCGCAAATATTCCGATCACATCACGTTGCCTATCGTGATGAAGAAAGAAGAATGGTCCCAAGAAGAGAAGAAAAACAAAATCACTGATGAAGATGAAACCATCAATCAGGCAAGTGCTTTATGGGCGCGTCCAAAAAATGAAATTACTGTTGAGCAATATCATGAGTTCTATAAACATGTTGCGCATGATTTTGAGCCGCCGTTGGCTTATTTGCATGCACGAGTGGAAGGCAAGCAGGAATACACGCAGTTACTCTATATTCCGGCACGGGCGCCTTTTGATTTATTTGATCGTGAGCGTAGCCATGGCATTAAGCTATATGTGCAGAGGGTTTTTATCATGGATGATGCTGAGAAACTGTTGCCTAATTACTTACGCTTTGTACGAGGCGTGATTGATTCAAACAGTCTACCTTTGAATGTCTCGCGAGAGATATTGCAGGAATCTAAAGATATCGACACGATCAGAGCGGGTGTCGTCAAAAAAGTTCTGGGATTGATAGAGGATTTATCCAAGGATGAGGATGATGAAGGTAAAGAGAAGTTCAGAACTTTCTATCAAGAGTTTGGCTTGGTTCTCAAGGAAGGTGTGGGAGAAGATTTTGCGAATCGCGAGCGTATTGCCAAGTTATTACGCTTTGTTACTACCCAAAGCGATGTGGAAGAACCAACAGTTGCATTAGAAATGTATGTGCAGCGCATGAAAGAGGGGCAGGAAAAGATTTACTATGTAACAGCTGATAATCTCAAAGCGGCAAAAAATAGCCCTCATTTGGAAGTTTTTCGTAAGAAAGGCATAGAAGTACTGCTGCTATCAGATCGTGTCGATGAATGGTTCGTAACCAATCTGACTGAATTTGAAGGAAAGCCACTGCAATCAGTCGCTAAAGGCGGGTTAGATCTGGGAAGCCTGGAAGACGGAGCTGAGAAAGAAGAGCGCGAAAAGGAAGCTAATGCCTATCAGGAATTAACAGAAAAAATGAAAGTAGCACTGGGTGAGCAGGTAAAGGATGTGCGTGTCACATTTCGTTTGACAGAATCTCCAGCTTGTCTTGTTGCAGATAATTATGAAATGGGTGGTAATTTGGAGAGATTGCTGAAGTCGGCAGGACAAAAGGTACAGCATGCCAAGCCCATTCTGGAGATCAATCCGCATCACCCAATGGTGCAGCGATTAAAAACAGAAATAAATAATTTTGAGGATTGGAGTCATATCTTATTTGATCAGGCATTACTGGCCGAGGGCGGGCAGCTTGAGGATCCAGCAGCCTTCGTAAAGAGGCTCAATGAATTATTACTGCTGAAATCCTAGCTTCATAATTTTCTGAGAACCTCCGGCATAAATACCATGTGCCGGAAGATGAGGAGTGTAATTTGAAACTTCTACTTATTTTTAATGTCCATTTTTCGAGTAAAGCGAGAAACATTAAATAACTTTTCAAATAGCGACTTAAACAGATAGTGGGTAAATACAAAAATAATCAAATGGCGGACTCGGTCAAGATCTATCAAGCGAAACTGATCACCCCGTTTGCTGTGTTAGGGATTGTTACTGAGGAGGATTGGCTGACCGATATTGATTATTTGCCTATAGATACGCAACCTTTGATACCGCAAAGCTTTTTAGCCAAAGAAGTTTATAGGCAATTACAAGCATACTTAACTGAACCCGGTTTTAGATTTGATTTAAGCTTGCATATTGGTGGTACAACGCATCAACGTCGAGTGTGGCGAACCATTCAAGCCATTCCGAGTGGAAGAACAAGTAGCTATGCTGAAATAGCGGCACAGCTACATTCCGCACCCAGGGCTGTGGGTCGTGCATGTGGCGCCAATAGGATTCCGATAATCATACCTTGTCATCGAGTGATTGCTAAGAATGGTGGATTAGGAGGGTTTATGAATGCAAGTGATGGGAATCCTTTAGAAATAAAGCGGTGGTTATTGCGCCATGAGAGTGCTTGAATTGGACGCAGGTCTGCTGGATGAGTTCTCTGATGCTTTATGGTTGGAAGATGGTTTATCGCGCAATACGTTGGATAGCTACCGCAATGATCTACGACTATTCAGTGAATGGTTGAGAAGACGAAATCAAGAAGACAGCGTATTAACAGACGCGACTCATTCAGATTTGCTCGAATTTCTTGCATCCAGAGTTTCTGCCAAGATTAAAGCCAGTACAACCAGCCGTGAATTATCCAGTTTGAAGCGTTTCTATCGCTTTTTGTTGCGCCAGGGAAAAATAGCGACGGATCCTAGTCTTAATATTGAATCGCCTAAACTGCTGCGCAATCTACCTGAAAGCTTAACAGAAAATGAAGTGGAGCTTTTGCTGAGCGCACCTGATCTTAAACATCCACTTGGTTTGCGTGATCGCGCAATGCTGGAGGTTCTATATGCCAGCGGACTAAGGGTATCGGAATTAATCAATCTAAGATACTCACAAGTAGGTATGGATATGGGAGTTCTAAGGGTGATGGGTAAGGGCAGGAAAGAACGTTTGGCGCCACTGGGAGAAGAATCCCTGGAGTGGCTTGGTCGTTATACCAAAGAAGCCAGATTGATTCTGCTGGATGGTATTATTACCGATACCATATTTGTGACCGCGCGCGGTGCCGCCATGACACGTCAGGCTTTTTGGTATCTTATCAAACGTTATGCGCAATTGGTGGGTATTGATAAGCAACTATCTCCGCATACATTACGCCATGCATTTGCTACCCATCTGCTGAATCACGGTGCTGATTTACGTGTGGTGCAGCTGCTATTGGGACACGCCGATATATCTACTACGCAAATTTACACACATATTGCACGTGAGCGTCTGAAACAACTGCACGCCAAACACCATCCCCGGGGATAGAGCCACCTAAGCAAAATATCCGGTTATTTTTTAGCCGACAGTGTATAGAGTGCCAGAATCCCAAGCGCAAAAAACGCAATCAATGACCAATCAGGAATTGTCAGCGATAAGAATTTCCAATCAACATTGGAACAATCTCCATTGGCTTCAAACATCCCGGGCCACCATTCGGCAATAGGTAAAGTATTTAGAAAAGCTTCTTCTGGACTGATACCACATTCAAAGGATTCAGGATATCGTATCAACCAGGCATGCCTAGCAGCAATGATTGTGCCTGCAAATGCAAAAATACTCATCAGGAAACCATAAAAGCGACGTCCAATGATTCTGGGATTGTGCAGAAATGCTAGCAGCGCAGTTAAGCCTAATAACCAGTAAGCGAGCCGTTGCGCTACGCATAACGGGCAGGGTAACAATCCTTCCACATATTGCAGGTATTGCGCATAAGTGAGAAGACCGATACAACTGAATAAGATAATTAAAAATAGTAACCTCATTTTGATTTTCTCATTTGTTTATTAATTATTTGTGGATTTTACACAATTTGCTATGATGAACTGATTCAGATGACTGAATAGAATATAGTAGTAGTGGAATTCCTTTTTCATTTATCTAATCAAGGAGACTCACCATGCAAACGAAGCTGTTTTTTACGATTTTGATTATCCTCACTTTCTTGGTTTCAAGTGTTTGCATCGCTGCAGAATCGGAAGAAATAAACGAGATTGCTGAAGCCAAAGCTAAAACTAAATTCGATCATATCGGATTAGCTGTGTATTACGAAAATGAAGCTAAGGAAATGAGTGCAAAAGCAGAAGAACAAAAAAGGCTGTTGGACGAGTATAACACTCACAGTGAATACTATGGTCGGGAAGGTCAAGACTTCCAATCACATCATGAAGCATTATTAAGAAAATATACCAAATCGGCAGAACGCAATAGGGAAATGGCTGCTTCTCATAGAAAAATAGTAGAAAGAATTAAATAAATACTTTATTCATACTGCTGATTATTTATATTCAAACAGGAAGCACTCCAGTGTCGCCGATTTAATCGGATTCAAGAACAATAGAAGATACGGGAGCTATAGTCAAATCTGGTGTATAGAGAATCAAGCGGCACTCTGTTTCTGATCTGCTGTATGTTTAATATGTAGTAGTTCAGATCTGATCTGATATTAGGATCTTGCCAAGAGGTGGGATTACCCAGCGGTAATCCCACCGAGAAATAGCAGGATTTAAAAGTAGAATTTTCTTGTAATTTAGAGACAGAGAGATTTTGCAATGAAGAAATTGAAGTTCAGTGACAGCCAAATTATGATGATACTCAAACAAACTGAGGCAGGGATTCCGGTGCCTGAATTATGCCGAGAACATGGCATGAGCAATGCGACATTTTACAAATGGCGTAGTAAATACGTCGGTATGGATACATCGATGATATCCCGGCTCCAAGAATTGGAAGAAGAGAACCGGCAGTTGAAGAAGGTGTATGCCGAAGAGCGGTTAAAATCCGAGTTATGCGAGGAAGCGCTCGAAAAAAAGTGGTAGCGCGCTGGCAGCGGCGCGATGTGGCTAAACAGGTTGTTACACAAAGAAAGATCAGTATCCGCCTAGGGTTTGTTGACGTTTGCAGATAAACATTTAATAGATAGAAACAAACTCGTAATATTTGGATTCCATACCACCAACATTGTGAATGGGAATTTATTGATGGTAGCTATGTTAAAGCGCATCAGCATAATGCAGGTGCAGCGGGCGAGGAACTACAGGCGATCGGAAAAAGCCACGCAAAATACCACAGAGATTCACCTGGTGGTTGACAGTTATGGTTTACCAGCCGAGTTTGAAACACCCAGTGGGGCAGTCAATGACTGTTTTGTAGCACCTAATTTGATTGCCAAACTGTCTGTGCGAAAGCGATTGTTGCGGACAAGGGCGATGACAGCGAATGTATACGAGAACAAATGACGAAGAAGGGACTCGAGCTGTGATACCGAGAAAGCGGAATTCGTTCAAGGGTAACGCAGATATGGATTGGGGTATGTATAGATACCGTCATTGGGTGGAATGCTTTTGCCCGACTAAAGCAGTATCGGGCAGTAGCGATACGATATGACAAAAATTGAAGAGAAATTTTGAGAGTATGTGGTAGCCATGGTATGTGGATATCTGTGATTATCTATGTGAAATGTCAACAGACCCTAGCGTAGGCGTATAGTCACGTGGCATCAGTACCCACATTTTTCCGGATTGCTTCATTTTTCCTGCTTGATTGCCGGCTTCCTGACCGAATCCCCAAAAGAAATCGGCGCGTATTCCGCCTTTAATCGCACTGCCGACATCTTGCGCCACCATTAAGCGGTTAAGCGGTTTCTGTGTGTTAGGCCAGGTGGTTGCCAGAAATACCGGTGCGCCTTGCGGAATTGATTGTGGATCGATGGCGATGCTTCTACCCGCGGTTAGTGGTACACCCATGGCGCCGATTGGACCGGATAAATCGGCTGGCAGTTCACGAAAAAATACATAGCGTGCATTTTGTTGCAGTAATTCGGGCAGTTTGGTTGGATTTTGTTGTCCCCATTGTTTTATTCCCTGCATAGATGCTTTTTCCAAGACCAATTCACCGCGTTGCACCAATATCTTGCCAATCGATTGATAAGGATGACCGTTTTGATCGGAAAAGCCGATTTTCATGATCTCACCATTATCAAAAACAATACGTCCAGATCCTTGGATATGTAGAAAAAATAATTCAACTTCATCTTCTACCCAAAGAAACTCATAACCATTCAGTATCTTCGGGTTATTCATGATTTCTGCGCGGGTGTAATATGGTACAACCTTGCGACCATCCAGGCGACCTTTTAGGCGCAACTCTTTAAGTTCCGGGTTTATTGCGCCTAAATCAATGGTCAGAAGTTCAGCGGGGGCGGTATAAATCGGGTGGCGATAACGTTTTGAAGGCTTGCGACTGCCTTTGAGCAAGGGTTCAAAGTAACCCGTTACTAATCCTTCTTCACTGCTATCCCTATTGATAACCTGATAGGGAATGAAATAAGTCTCAAAAAAATTTCTCAGCGTGGTGTTGTCCGATTTTTGCAACGCTGTAGCTGCTGTGCAGGTTTCCTGCCAGAGCGGTTGCTTACTTAAAACTGTGCAGCTCTTCAAAAAAGCTTGCCATGCCGGCAACAGATCGTCATTGGCCCAATCCGTTAGTGCAGACCACTGGGCACGTTTGTGAATCGATTTCTTCACCGATTTTTCAGGCTGTGGCGGCGTGATGGATTCAGTGGGTTGATCAGATGGTGGGGTAGGACTGATTGTTCTGGTAGAACAAGCGGCCAGCAGCAAGAATAAGATAACTAAAATAAAACTTAATTGGTTTTTCATCAAATATTGGTTAAAGTAACAGCTTAATTTACTAATTTTACGGCAATCTCAATTATGTGGTTACTTGCAGTCGAAGCAGCAGTGGTGCTAGGTTTATTGTTTTTTATTATCTGGTGGACCATGTTTTCAAGTAAGAAAAAGAAGGATGATGAGAACAAAGACTAACCAACAGCACTAATGCTTTGTCATTATATATTTTGATGTGAAATTTGCCAGATGCATTGCGTCATACAGGATTCTCAATATCAATAAACTGATGCTGGATGCCGAATTTTTGTGCGAGGTGATCACCCAGTGCTTGCACGCCATAACGCTCGGTAGCATGGTGTCCCGCGGCAATAAATGCAACACCGGATTCACGTGCGGCATGCACGGATTGTTCTGAAATTTCACCGGTAATAAATGCGTCAACCCCTTGTTGGATCGCTGCTTCAAAATAGCTTTGTGCAGCACCAGTACACCACGCAATCTGGCGAATGATTTTGTTCCGATCGCCGATCATCATCGGTTTGCGTAATAAAGTCCGCGATATTTTCTCACCCAACGCACTTAAGGTTGTCGCTTGCGTGAGTTCTCCCTGGACGGCAATACCCTGATCGCCAAAACGGCCTGTTTCAATCAGCCCCAATTTTTTTCCTAGTAACGCATTATTACCAAACTGCGGGTGTACATCCAGCGGCAAGTGGTAGGCAAATAGATTGATTGAATGTGTCATTAACAACGCAATGCGACGGCTTTTCATGCCGGTTATGCGCATGTCCTCACCACGCCAAAAATAACCATGATGCACCAGAACAGCATCCGCTTTCGTCGTTACAGCCGCTTGCAGCAGATCAAGTGAAGCAGTGACGCCACTGACAATAGTGTGAATGTCATGACACCCTTCCACTTGCAGACCATTTGGGCAATAATCATGGAAGCGGGATATGTCCAATAATTGATTCAGATGGTTCTCAAGTTCATCTCTATGCATTGTTTTTCCTTTTAGCGCTAAACGACTTAATGATTATATTACCGCGCTCAATTTAATTTTGGAGTAAAACGTTTTCATGTACAGACTCTGGTTGATTTTTGCACAAACTGCAACAGTATTGCTGGCTATTTTTTTTGTGATCTCCACATTGCGTCCGGAATTGTTACCTTGGAAGCCACGAGGGGAAATTGTGGCAGTCAGGGAGGTCGCGCCTGTGGTTGATAATGAGAGACCCGATAGTTATGCTAAAGCGGCTGAGACAGCCATGCCGTCAGTGGTCAACATTTTTACCAGTAAAGAAATACAAGAACCCGCTCATCCGCTGCTGAATGATCCCGTGTTTCGTAAGTTTTTTGGCGAACAATTTGAGGCCAGACCGAAACGGACATCAAGCCTGGGTTCTGGCGTCATTGTCAGTCCTAATGGCTATATATTGACGAATCATCATGTGGTCGAAGCAGCGGATGAAGTTGAAATTGCATTGGTGGATGGCAGAAAAACCAAGGCAAGCATGATTGGTTCGGATCCCGAGACCGATTTGGCAGTGTTGAAGATTAATTTGCAGGATTTGCCGGCAATTACTTTCGGTCAGTCGCAGCAAGTCAAAGTGGGCGATGTTGTACTGGCGGTAGGCAATCCCTTTGGTGTCGGACAAAGTGTTACCATGGGCATAGTGAGCGCATTGAGCAGGAGTCAGGTTGGCATCAATACCTTTGAAAATTTCATTCAAACCGATGCAGCGGTTAATCCGGGTAATTCCGGTGGTGCATTGACGGATACATCCGGTAATTTGATTGGCATTAATACGGCGATTTATTCACGCACGGGCGGCTCATTAGGTATTGGTTTTGCCATTCCTATCCATGTCGCCAAGCAGATTATGGAGCAGATTATTCAATCCGGCAGCGTAGTGCGAGGCTGGTTGGGTGTCAGTATGCAGGATATGACGCAGGAATTGGCGGAGTCATTTAACCTGGATAGTTCAACCGGGTCTTTAATCGCTAGCGTGCTCAGGGATGGTCCGGCAGACAAAGCAGGCATCAAACCGGGTGATATATTGATTGCGGTAGAAGGTAAGCCGGTTAAAAATTCATCGGAGATGCTCAATCTGGTTGCGGCATTGTTGCCGGGTGATACCGTGGCTGTGACCGTGATGCGCAATAAACAGAAAAAATCCATTCCTGTGAAAGTAGGTGTACGTCCTAAACAGAAGTAGCAACATTTAAAAATTTCAAGTCTGCATAAAATTTATGAAAAATCTACAACCGTCCGACGGCTTGCTATCCGTGATCGCCCAGTGGTTTAACGTTAATATTCTTGCCTTAGGGCGTGAAATGCGACTGTCTTATCTGCCGCCGCTGATGGTTTATGTTGCCGCAGGCATTTCAGGTCTGACAGGTATTGTAGGTACGTTTTACGTGAAGGAAAAATTGGGTCTTTCCGCTGAATTCTTAGCCATGCTGGGATTCTGGATGATGTTGCCGTGGGCATTAAAAATGCCCGTGGGGCATTTAGTTGATCTGGTATGGCGTTGGAAAGGTTTGCTGGTGTATCTGGGAGCCAGTTTGATCATGCTGAGTTTGCTGATCATGATTGGCTTGCTTGGACATACTGAGGCAATGGCTGCTGTGGCATCCATTGAAACCTGGTATGTATTGTCAGCCTTACTCGCACCGGTCGGTTATGTGCTACAAGATGTGGTGGCGGATGCTATGACCGTCGAAGCGGTGCCACGTGTCGATGAGAATGGTCAGAAGTTGGATCCGGAGAAACGTAAATTAATGCATGTCACCATGCAGACTCTGGGGCGTGTCGCCATTATCGGTGGTGGTGTGCTTGTGTCCGTTGCCAATGTTTTCTTGTTGCGCGATGCCGGGATATTGCCGGAAGCTGAAAAGGAAGCCGTGTATTTATTGGTTTATCAACTGGCCGTCATTATTCCACTCATTTCTATTTTGGGCGTGGTTTTCGCTTCCTGGTTGCAGCGACGTGAACGCAAGCACTTTCTCGCACAAGGGCATAGCCGGCAGGAAATTGATGCGCTACTTGGTATCCATGCGGAATCACCGGCAATAAACTGGTGGATTCTGGGCGGTGGATTGGTTTTTACTGTTATGTCATTGGGTATCGGTCTGAGTCGTATATCCGGTGGAGAAGAAATCATTTTTGTGATTTCCATGGCGATTGTTATATTTTTGATGTGGCGATTGACCGAAGAGCTTGAACCTGAAGCACGCAATGTATTAGTTGGCACCGCCGTGATGATCTTTATATTTCGTGCAATTCCCGGACCGGGTGCAGGCTCCACCTGGTGGATGATTGACGAGCTGGGTTTTGATCAGCAATTTCTTGCTGTGTTGTCATTAGTCGGTGCTGTACTGACACTATTCGGCATGTTCATTTTCCGTCGCTTCATGGCAGAACGTTCGATTGCTTATATTATTGGCTTTCTCACTATCGTGGGCACCTTCCTGTCGATGCCTATCATTGGTATGTATTTTGGTCTGCATGCGTGGACTGCCTCATTAACCGGCGGTGTTGTCGATGCGCGTTTCATTGCTTTGATTGATACCGCGTTGGAGTCGCCGCTCGGTCAGATTGCCATGATTCCGATGCTGGCTTGGATTGCCAATTCTGCGCCGGAAAAACTCAAAGCCACTTTTTTTGCCGTGATGGCATCGTTTACCAACTTGGCTTTGTCCGCTTCGCAACTGGGAACCAAGTATCTCAATCAGATTTATGAGGTTAAACGCGAAGTGAAAGATGCTGTTTCAAGCCAGGTAACTGTTCCAGCGGATTATAGTGAGCTAGGACAATTACTGATTACCGTCACCATCATTGGCTTTGTTTTGCCGCTCGTTACGATTCTGATCGTTAAACAGTCGCGCTTTCGGAATGCTTGATTAACCCTGATATCTTTGCAAGTACTTGAATAAATTCATGCGTTTGCTCAATTAATTTCTTTTGTATCCGATATCATTCTGACCTGTGCATGTAGGATTTTAGGTAATTATATGCGGGTATTTTTTAACCAGCAAAAACTGAAGCGCTTTTCTTGTTTTATGCATCAGTATTTGTTTCTGATAAAGGAGAAGTTATGAAGAAATTGTTTCTTATTATGATTCTGTCATTCTTGTTTAATGGCATTGCATTTGCGGCTGTTAATATCAATACAGCTTCGCAAACCGAGCTTGAATCTCTGCAAGGGATTGGTCCCGCAAAGGCTAAGGCGATCATTGAATATCGTGAGAAAAATGGTTCCTTTGCTTCTACAGATGATTTGGGCAAAGTAAGCGGTATTGGTTCCGGAACGATCAAACAACTGCATGATGCGATTACAGTTGAAGCAGAGAAAAGTGCAGAGGCTCCAGTTGCTCCGGTTAAATAGGAATAGTTTTTTGCTGTAGAGACTGACCCCTCCTTGAAGAAAATCAGAGGGGTTTTTTATTTGGATGGTGATAGGGTTTCAATACAAGCGTTATGTGTGATACTCTGAAAAGATCTGCGATGAAGTTTGTATCATGTATAAGACTATTGAAAATTTTGTTGGTAATACGCCTTTAGTAAGACTCAAGCATCTGCCTGCAACAACAACGAATGTGATACTTGCCAAACTTGAAGGTAATAATCCTGCGGGTTCAGTTAAGGATCGACCTGCATTATCAATGATTTCTCATGCACAAAAACGCGGAGAAATTAAGCCCGGTGATACGCTCATTGAAGCAACCAGTGGCAATACCGGCATCGCGCTGGCAATGGCGGCGGCTATTATGGGTTATCGCATGGTGTTGATCATGCCGGAAAACCTCAGTATAGAACGGCGGCAATCCATGCGTGCATATGGTGCGGAAATTATTCTGACACCTAAAACCGGCAGCATGGAGCATGCACGGGATTTGGCGGAGAAAATGCAAAACGAAGGACGGGGAATTATCCTGAATCAATTTGCTAATCCGGATAATCCATTAGCACATTATGAAGGAACGGCGCCAGAGATCTGGCGCGATACCGATGGGAAAATCACCCATTTTGTCAGCAGCATGGGAACCACGGGAACGATTATGGGCTGTGCGCGATTCTTTAAAGAACAGCAACCGGCGATTAGGATTATTGGTGTGCAACCGGAAGAAGGGGCACAGATTCCCGGTATCCGCAAATGGTCTCCCGCTTATTTGCCTAAAATTTATGATGCCGACCGAATTGATGAATTGTTGTATGTTTCTCAAAACGAGGCTGAAGATTTAACGCGACGACTGGCAAGTGAAGAGGGGATTTTTGCCGGCATTTCCACAGGTGGTGCATTGGCAGTAGCGCTTAGAATATCCGCTCAAGTTAAAAATGCTGTCATTGTGTTTATTGTGTGTGACCGAGGTGATCGTTATTTATCTACCGGTGTTTTCCCTGCTTAGAAAGGAAATTTCAGGTAAGTTTGCATACTGATTGCTAGTTTAATTTTATAAATGCCTTATAAATAGGTATCCAACCGGAATGTTCAAAAACAATTTTTCACTCCCCGTGCGTGTTTATTATCAGGATACTGACGCTGGCGGCGTGGTATATCATTCAACGCATCTCAATTTCATGGAACGAGCACGCTATGAGTGGCTCAGGGAGTTGGGATTTAATGTCAATTCATTGATTGAAGTTCACAAAATGCTATTTATGGTACGTTCGCTTGAAATCGAGTACTTCAAACCGGCAGTACTGGATGATTTGCTCAATGTGACGGTAGCGGTCGCGGAGATAGGTAGGAGCCGCATCACGCTATCGCAAGAAATTTTATGCAGCCATGTTAAGTTAGTGAGTGCCACGATCCATGTGGTATGTGTCGGTACGGAAACGCTCAAACCAGTCAGCATTCCTGTACCATTACGTGAGAAAATTGGGAAGCCCGCATGAGTACAACAGTAACACAAGATATGTCACTTCTTCATCTGATTAGTAGCGCCAGCCTGCCTGTGCAACTGGTAATGCTGATTTTGGTCATGATTTCGCTTTTTTCATGGTGGTTTATTTTTCGTAAATTGTTTGTTATCCGCAATGAGATAAAGAAGACCGATGATTTTGAAGATATCTTCTGGCGTGGTGCCGATCTGAATGCGCTTTATCAACGAACAACAAACTCACGATATGATGCGGGCAGTATGGAACGTATCTTTGCTGCCGGCTTCGGTGAATTTAATAAGCACCCAGCGGGATCTGACCTGGAGGCGGTAATGGAAAGTACTCGCAGAGCTATGCGAGCCACTTATCAACGGGAAATGGATTATCTGGAGTCACATTTATCATTCCTGGCCACAGTTGGATCGGTCAGTCCCTACATTGGTTTATTAGGCACCGTATGGGGAATTATGAATTCTTTTCGTAGTCTCTCCAGTGTCACGCAAGCGACCATTGCCCATGTTGCGCCGGGAATTGCGGAAGCTTTAATTGCGACAGCGATGGGATTGTTTGCGGCTATTCCGGCTGTGGTGGCTTATAACCGTTATGCCAGCAAAACGGATCAATTGGCTACCCGATTTGAGAGCTTCATGGAAGAATTATCCAATGTGTTGCAACGGCGAGCAGCCGCATAAACAGAATTAAGAGGGTTTTATGGCGCGTCGTGCTAAACATAGATTAATGAATGAAATCAATGTTGTGCCTTACATTGATGTGATGCTGGTGCTGTTAATCATTTTTATGGTGACAGCGCCGATGATTAACCATGGACAGATTGAACTACCTCAGATTGGTAAATCGTTAGCGACTCCTGCGGTACCGCTGGAAGTCATCATCAAAGCGGACGGCAGTCTTACTTTACGTGATCGCGCCAAATCGTCGGTAGAACAGAAAGTCGATCAGAATCAATTGATTGAGGCCATTAAACAAAAGCAGGCGCAAAATGTGGAACAGCCGGTAGTGATTGCAGCTGACAAAAATGTGCGTTATGAAGAAGTCATCAAGGTAATGGATATTCTGCAGCAGAATCAAGTGCAGAAAGTTGGTCTGCTGGCTCAACAAAAATGAATGATTTGTAATGAGTGTGAGCGTCTTACGCAATTCATCCTATTCCGAACCTAGAATATTATGGGCTGGCGTGCTGGCTTTGCTGGTACATCTCGTTTTTGTTGCTGTCATGATTTTTGGTTTGAATTGGAAAGACCATCCACCGGAAGGCATGATCGTGGATATTTGGACTGAACTGCCCAAACCTATTCAGGAGCCTGTGAAAACCCAACCACCTCCTAAGCAGCAACCAGCACCGGTTCAAGAGCCTGTCAAACCTAAGCCAGAGCCGGAACCACCCAAACCGGAACCGCCAAAACCCGAACCAGTTAAGTCTGAGCCGGCCAAGCCTGTGCCGCAGAAAGTGGTTACAACACCGCCCGTCAAGAAGCCGGATATTGCAATGAAACAGAAGCCTGAGCCAATTAAAGAGACTCAGCCAGATCTGGAAGAGCAGAAGAAGAAAGAACAGGAAAAAATTAAAGAGCAGGAGAAATTAAAAGAGCTGGAAAAACAAAAAGAGTTGGAGAAAAAGAAAGCATCAGAGAAACAGAAAGAGTTGGAGAAACAAAAAGAATTAGAGAAACAGAAGGAACTGGAAAAACAAAAGGAATTACAGAAGCAAAAAGAAAAAGAGCAGGCAGCTCAACGACAGCGTGAACAAGAAGCGAAAGCACGGCGGGAAGCTGAAGCGCAACGTGCCGCACAGCAGGCAGCAGCACGGAATCAGATAACGAATGAGATCTCTAAATATAAGGCGCTTATTCTTGCTAAAATCAGGAGTCGAATTGTGATGCCGCCTGATTTGCCAGGTAATCCAGTGGCTGAGTTCCGTGTCACGCTGCTTCCGGGTGGCGATATTCTGGATGTCAAATTAAGCAAGAGTAGCGGACATGCAGCATTTGATAGTGCTGTCGAACGGGCGATCTTTCTATCAAAGCCATTGCCATTACCGCCTGATCCTGCGCTATTCAATGAGTTTCGTAATTTGAATATTACCGTGCATTACCGTGAATGATTGTTATAATCAGCGGGAAATTTTTTGTTCTTAACACTTAATACTTATGTCAATTCACTGGTTTAAAACTATCCGAGGTACCTTGATCCTGATTTTGTGGTGGATCAGTGCTTCTGTGCACGCTCAACTGAATATTGAAATTTTTGGTGGCGGAGCGTCGCGCATTCCCATTGCGATTGTTCCTTTTGCCGATGAAAATAAACTGCAACAAGGTATCACCACAGTGATCGGTGCTGATTTGCAACGTACCGGTTTGTTCAAATTGGTGGATCCTTCCGGATTGTCTCCGCATGCGCCAACAGATGTTGTTTATGCCGATTGGGTCAACCGTGGTGCCAATGCGTTGGTGATTGGCCGCGTAATAAATCAACCTGGTGGTCAGGTGGAGATTCAATTTCGCTTGATGGATGTTGCTAAAAAATCGCAACTGACCGGTTTAGCGATCACAGTTCCTACAACACAATTACGCGCAGCAGCGCATCGTATTGCGGATGTTATCTATGAAGCGCTGACAGGTGATGTGGGTGTGTTTAGTACACGTATTGCTTACGTGTTGAAACGCGGCAATAAGTACGCGTTGCAAGTTGCGGATGCGGATGGCTATAACGCGCAATCTATCATTGAGTACACGGAGCCGATTATTTCTCCTGCCTGGTCGCCGGATGGAAGTCAATTGGCTTATGTTTCATTTGAAAATAAAAAACCGATTGTTTATGTACAGGCGTTAGCAACGCGTGAACGTAGAGCGGTCGCCAGTTTTAAGGGCAGCAATAGTGCACCGGCTTGGTCTCCGGATGGTAAGAAACTGGCGGTTGTGCTGACGGGACAAGGTGGATCGCAAATATTTTTGGTGAATGTGGATGGGAGCGGCCTGCAAAGACTGAGCAGAAGCTCCGGAATTGATACTGAACCCAATTTTTCTCCCGATGGCCGGTGGATTATATTTACTTCCGATCGAGGCGGCAGTCCGCAAGTTTATCGTATGTCAGTGACCAATACCGAGAATAGCAATGCGGAACGCATTACGTTTGAAGGTAGCTACAATGTCAGTCCGGATTTTAGTCAGGATGGTAAAAGCTTTACGTTTATTCATCGGAATAATAGTCAATTTAACGTGGCAGTTCAGGAAATTGGTTCACGTCAGGTACAGATTCTAACGAACTCCAAATTTGATGAATCCCCCAGTTTCGCACCTAATGGCAAGATGATCTTATATGCAACCGAGATTGATGGGCATGGTATATTATCCGCTGTTTCCAGGGATGGACAGACAAGACAGCATCTATCGGTACAAACAGGCGATATTAGAGAACCGGCTTGGGGGCCTTTACAAAAATGGAAGTGACGGTTTGATTTTTCAATAAGAAGGAGTGAGTAAATGAGGAAATTATTAGGTATTTTATTGATTGTTTTGTTATCAGCGTGTGCCAGCCAAACAACGCAACCTGAAGTCGATGATTTAACAGGAGGCGCAGGTAGTGGTTCAGGAGGTAGTGACCTAATGGGCTCCGGTTCGGGTAGACCCAGCTATTTCAGTCAGTTACAGGATCCCAATAGCATTTTGTCGCAACGTAGCGTTTATTATGAATATGACAGCTATACCGTTAAAGGTGAATACCGGGAACTGGTGCTGTCTCACGCCAGATTCCTACGTGATACGCCGGATGCCAGCGTAATTCTGCAAGGCAATACCGACGATCGTGGTAGCCGCGAATACAATCTGGCTTTGGGTCAGCGTCGTGCCGATAGTGTCAAAAATATGATGACGCTGGCAGGTGCACGGGATGGTCAAATTGAGTCTGTCAGCCTAGGAGAAGAAAAACCGCGTGCCTTGGGACATGGTGAATCGACCTGGAGTCAAAATCGTCGTACAGATATTATTTATCGGGGTGAATAAATATGCTGATACGCGCTTTCTTTCTGTTGTTATTAATGAGTTGTAACATCAGTTATGCAGCGTTGTTTGGTGACGATGAAGCACGCCAGCAGATTCAGGTGTTACGTAAGCAAGTCAGTGAAATGGAAGCGCGTATCGCCAAGATGGAGCAAGCACTGAATAGCCAGGCGTTACTTGAGCTTTATGCACAAGTTGAAACGCTTGGACTTGAGTTGGGGAAATTGAACGGGCAAATAGAAATGCTGAGTAATGATAATACGTTGTTACAGAAGCGTCAGCGCGATTTCTATATCGATCTGGACAATCGGCTACGCGAAATTGAGCAATCTACGAATAAGCGCGCACCTTCCTCAACACCGCCTAAAAGCTCTCCTCACAGCATGGCAGCACCACCATCCACAGAGTTAGCAGCAGCGCCACCGGCTGCTGTAACAACGCCAGAAACTGAAGAAACGGTGGTTGCAGCAGTGCAATCTGACGCCGGATCAGTACTGGCCAGTACATTGGTGCCACCTGGTCCGGAAGAAAATAGTGTTTATAAAGAAGCCTTTAGTTTTTTTAAGAACGGTGATTATGTAAGTGCTATTGGGCGATTTGAAAGTTTTTTGGAAAATTATCCGCAATCCAATCTGGCGCCCGGCGCCGCGTATTGGATTGGCAATGCACGCTACGCATTGCGCGATTATCAAATGGCGATTGATGCACAGAGAAAACTGATCAATAAGTACCCGGATAGTCTTAAAACATCGGATGCTTTGCTGAACATTGCCAGTAGTCAGTATGAAATGGGTGATAGTAAGGCGAGCAAACACACCTTGGAAGATCTGGTAGCAAAATATCCGCTAAGTGAAGCAGCAAAAAAAGCGAAACAGCGTTTGGCCAACGTCAAATAAATTCATCACAAAGGCAAATAGCTGAATGCTATTTGTTGCATTAACCGGCAGGTAGCCCGGTTAAATTTTTCTCCAGGTAATCATCATTGTGCAAATGCTAGAAACGACAACCTTGCGTATCAGTGAGATTTTCTTTTCCTTGCAAGGCGAGACAAGCCGAGTGGGTCTGCCGACAGTTTTTATACGTCTGACGGGGTGTCCTTTGCGCTGCGGTTACTGTGACACCGCATATGCTTTTACTGGCGGTGAAAATATATCGATAGCAGAAATTCTGGATCAAGTGGCGCACTATAAAACCAATTATGTCACTGTGACAGGGGGTGAGCCGTTGGCACAGAAAGCGTGCTTGGTTTTACTGACAGCGTTATGTGATGCGCAATATTCCGTATCGCTTGAAACCAGCGGGGCGATGGAATTATCCAACGTGGACACACGTGTATGCAAAGTGATGGATATCAAAACACCCGGATCCGGTGAGATGGCTAAAAATAACTGGCTCAATCTTGCGCACCTGACACAGCATGATGAGATTAAGTTCGTGCTTTGCGATGAAGCAGATTATCAATGGGCTTGTGAAATCATTCATGCCAAGCAATTACACGTAATTTGTCCCATTTTATTTTCTCCTGTTTATGGCAGCTTGGATCCCGCAATACTAGCGGCCTGGATTCTGCGCGATGCGTTGCCCGTTAGAATGCAGATTCAAATGCATAAATTGCTTTGGGGAGAAGGACCGGGACATTGAAGCTTACAATGTTTCAATTTATCAGGTTGATTTGCGTATGAAAAAAGCGGTTGTATTGTTATCGGGTGGACTGGATTCCGCAACGGTCTTGGCCATTGCGCGTGACAAAGCATTTGAGTGTTATGCCTTGAGTCTCGATTATGGTCAGCGGCATCAATCAGAATTAACAGCCGCACAAAATGTTGCGCGATCGTTGGGTTCTCATACCCATCAAACCATCCAGTTGGATCTGGCTGCATTTGGTGGATCAGCGCTCACCGATCAGTCGATCGAAGTGCCAACTGCTGGACGAACTACAGGCATCCCTGTCACTTATGTTCCTGCCAGAAATACCATCCTGTTGTCGCTGGCACTGGCATGGGCAGAAACATTGGATTGTCAGGATATTTTTGTCGGTGTGAATGCAGTCGATTACTCCGGTTATCCGGATTGTCGCCCGGAATACATTCAAGCATTTGAGCGCATGGCGAATTTGGCAACCAAAGCGGCTATTGAAGGTAAAGAGCTTACTATTCATACACCGCTTATCAATCTATCCAAGAAGGAGATCATCCAGACAGGGATTTCCTTGGGGATTGATTACGGATTGACTATTTCCTGTTATCAAGCGGATGAGATGGGACTGGCTTGCGGTATTTGTGATTCCTGTCGTATTCGGCATGCTGGGTTTTTGGCAACGGGCGTACCGGATCCTACGTACTATAAATCGCGATCCTGAATACTAACAAGTGATTTACTGTGTGATCTCGGGTAAGTTATTATTTCTGCTGATTATTGTTTTCATTGTTTCCCTGACGCATTTTCTTGTCGAGTTTATCCATCTGTTCAGGTGTTAGTACCGCTTTTAGACTGGATCGCGTTTCTTCCTGAACTGATTGCAGCTTTTTTCTTTCTTCATTGAAAATGGCTTCAACTTTCTTCCTTTCTTTATTGAGAATTGCTTCAACTTTGGATTGCTGTTTTTCATTGAGACCTAGCTCTTGAGTTATTCGATTGATGGCATCGCGGTTATCAGCAGCCGGACCGTTCTTCTGAGCCTGCACAACAGGAGCAGTAAAAGACAAAACTAAGGTTAATACGATAGGGATTGTTTTTATTTGCATCAAGATCTCCTTGATTAGATTATTGCGCGTTAATAAAGATAAATTTCATTATTTCCAGGTGACGGAAATGATCTGTATGTTCTTCAGTTGCAATGAGTTACAACTGAAGAACATTTTTTTATGCATAGCATTAATCAATGGCACAATCTAAATATTGTGGGGTGGATGCGCTATTTAAAAAAGCCCCGAAATAGAGCGCGCTAATCCGTTGGTCAATTCAACGGCGGCTTCTTCGTACAATAGATTTGCTTTGTTAGCTGTGCTGACAACGCGAGTACGATATTTATTCATTTCGCTGACTTTGGTGGAAGATTGTCTTCTTGCGCCACCTACGCCTTGCTTTGCGTCCTGTTGTCTATCTTCGCGAACAATAACCCCTTTCTCGACGCGTTCTGCGATTTCAACGTCGGTAATCGCCATAAATGTGACATCTTTTACAGAGGCATCCGCAATTGTACTGGCGATGCCAAAAGCGGCAGCACCTGCCAATCCACCGATACCTGCACCGCTCCAGCCGTCTATCGCTGCGCCGGTAGCTGTTCCTACCGCGGCGCCCAGCGCAGCACTGCCCATGCCACCATAACCAGCTCTCAAAGCGGCTTCTGCGGCAGTTGGGCTGGCCTTATCGACACTCAGGACGTTGACTTGTAACCAATAATGTGCTTCTTTGGGATTATTGGTGATGAGGTAGCCTCTACCTTCCAGTGCCCTGGCAACCGTAGCTGTAATATCAAAATTGGTTTTATCGGAGGTGTTGCGAATGTTCAGGTAAATGACTTTCTGGCTTGGTTCAACGGGGTCCAGAAAAATGGTGTCGCTCATTTTAGTTTGGACATCCAGATCTTTTTTGGCAATGGATGTGTGAACCGCGGCACATCCACTTAAAATCAAAGAAAATACAATGATTCCTGTCAGTATCCAGGTATTCCTGTTGGTGAAGCACTCCATTTCATTTCCCTTTTAATGTTATTTAATAAAAAATCCGAACGCTTAAATGATCAAAACAAGTTGCTAGTTAATTTGTGAATCTAGTTATCATTTTAAATGACTTAAGCTGGAGTTACATCATAAGCTACATTGTTTTTTAAAGTTACCAACCGGAATAATAAGGAAGATAATTGTTGGTACCATAAAAACCGCCATAGTTCGGACGTGCATACCCCCCCAAATAACTGCCATAACCAAAGTTGTTTTGTCCTAAAACACACCCCAAACCAAAGCAGCCTGGCGCGTATACTTGTGTCCTGGTTGGTGTGCCTCTTTGTGTGGCTTCTTTAAGCGCAGAATTTAAGGCCGCGTCACTAGGAACACTGAAGCGCTTGTTGATAGTTTCTGCATTAAATCGTTTTTGAATTTCACTTGTATCCTCATTTGCCAGAACTATGCCATTCATGAAAAATACCAGCAAAACGGCATAAGAGATGAGGTTGATGTGTGTTGTGTGCATAGAACACCTCCAGATATCAGATGAATGAAATAATATTATCAAATATAGAGTTAGCTGTTGTAAGTTTTTAGATATGAAATAGATAATTACTTAGAAATACTCCTCAAATCGAATAATGAAAAGAAGTCTGCTAATTACCTTGTAATGGACTGTGAACAATCCAGTTGGTTCTCTGATATATAACGCTTATTCGGCATCAGTGCTTCGTTCGATGCAGATACCCAATTTTTTTACTCCACGTATAATTCCAAGTTTTGCAACGCTGACTTTAACCCAGGGTGATCGAAATTCTTTCAGGATGGTTTGAGCGATATGTTCAGCCAATGCCTCCAATAAAGAGAAGTGTTTTTGTGCCAGAATTTCGTTAATTCTCTCGATGATCAATGCATAGTCCAGCGCATCTTCAATCTTATCCGATTGACATGCACGACTGGTGGGAAGTGCAATTTCCAGGTCTATCCGGATTATTTGGGGAACTTTACGTTCCCATGGGTAAATGCCAATCAGGGTTTTTGCTTTAAAGTTGTGCAGAAAAATAATGTCCATCGGTGATTAAGCGCTAAAATGAGCAGGTTGTTGTTCGGAATTGATGCGGGTTTTTGCTGGTGTGAAATATATGGGATTTTATTCTATTTTGTTCGGGAGATGCTGATCACATGACAATATGGGTATTTGTGTTGTTAGCGTATTTGTTGGGGTCTGTTTCTTTCGCGGTAGTATCCAGTTGGGTTTTTAAATTACCGGATCCACGCACATACGGTTCCAAGAATCCCGGGGCAACCAATGTTTTGCGTAGTGGCAAGAAGGCTGCAGCTGTTTTGACGTTGTTGGGTGATGCCGGTAAAGGTTGGCTTGCGGTGGTTCTGGCGCAATACTATGTCCCGCTCTGGGGCCTGGGAAATGAAGGAATTGCTGTGGTCGCATTGGCAGTGTTTCTGGGGCATGTGTTCCCGGTATTTCTACGTTTTCGGGGCGGTAAAGGGGTGGCCACCGCGGTTGGTGTGTTGCTGGGTTTGAACCCATGGATTGGTTTAATGGCGATAGCAACTTGGCTATTGGTTGCCATAATCTGGCGCATATCATCCTTGTCTGCCTTGGTTGCGGCCATACTGTCGCCGCTTTATGCGCTGAGTATGCTTGGTTTTGAAGGGAGTACTTTGGCGGTTTTTCTCATGTCACTCGTGCTGATTTGGCGTCATCAATCGAATATCGTGAATTTGATGGCGGGAAAGGAGGGACGTATTGGTGAGAAAAACTCTTCCGTTTCCTGATTAGCTGTCCGGCGTTTCAAGCATTTCCAGATTCCAGCGTGCGTTGACGGTAAAACCGCTTGCCGGTTGCCAGGTTCTGTCAGTTGTGGCCTGCAGCCGCATGGCACCGGCAAAGGCAATCATGGCGCCATTGTCGGTACAGAATTCTAGCTTCGGATAGAAAACCGTTGCGCCTCGTGCAACTGCTCTGTTGCTGAGATTCCGGCGTAATTGTTCATTGGCGCCTACTCCGCCGGCTACTACCAATTGGGTAAAGCCGGTTTGTGATAAGGCTGCTAATGATTTCTCCGTCAACACGTCGACGACGGCATCTTGAAAAGCCAAAGCAATGTCCGCACTGGTTTGTTGTGTGACTTCCTGTTTGTTGATCAGGGTGAGTACTGCGGTTTTCAGGCCGCTAAAGCTGAAATTGAGATCTCCGCTATTGAGCATGGGGCGAGGAAGTTTAAAGCGCCCCGGCTGGCCCTGTCGTGCAAGTTTGGATAAGGCTGCGCCGCCCGGGTAACCCAATTCCAATAGTTTGGCTGTTTTATCAAAAGCTTCGCCTGCGGCATCATCAACAGTTTCACCGAGCAGCTTATATTGGCCTACAGCATTCACTTGCATCAGTTGCGTGTGGCCTCCCGATACCAATAGTGCAATGAACGGGAAGCTTGGCGCTGGTGTGGATAGTAAAGGCGATAACAGATGCCCTTCCAGATGATGGATACCCAGTGCAGGAATTTTTAATGCGAAACTCAGCGCAGCGCCAATACTGGCACCCACCAAAAGAGCGCCAGCTAGGCCGGGACCTTGCGTATACGCGATGGCATTGACTTCTTGAAGTTGACACTTGGCTGCGAGCAAAGCTTGCTTAATCAGGGGAAGAACACGTCGGATGTGATCGCGTGATGCCAGCTCTGGCACCACACCGCCATATTCATTGTGCATTTCTATTTGCGAATAGAGGGCATGGCTGAGTAGGCCACGCTCTGTGTCGAAAAGGGCGATCCCGGTTTCGTCGCAGGAGGTTTCAATACCTAAAACAAGCATGGGAAAAAGTAGAAGAGAAGATTTGCTCTTTTATAACAGTATTCTTGGTGTTATAATCCAAAACTTTTGTTGCGTCCATCTATTTTGTTGTTCTAACGTAGAAAATAGAATTGAATTAACCGCTTATTATATATTAACCAACCAGGGGTTTTGCATATTTATGACAACTATCAAAGTCAAGGAAAACGAACCATTTGAAGTAGCAATGCGACGCTTTAAGCGTTCCATAGAAAAAACCGGGATACTGACAGAATTGCGTGCACGTGAGTTTTATGAGAAACCAACCGCAGAGCGTAAACGTAAACTGGCAGCCGCTGTAAAACGTAATTACAAGCGATTACGTAGTCAATTATTACCTCCTAAGCTGTACTAGCAATAAGATCCGTTTGAAGTGATTTTACCGATACTCATTTCGAGTTGCTGGTTGCTATGAAATAAACTTCATTATAATTTTTACTATGAGTTTAAAACAGAGAATTACTGAAGACATGAAAGCGGCTATGCGCTCTGGCGATACCAAGCAGCGGGATACTATTCGCTTGCTGCAAGCCGCTATCAAGCAACGCGAAGTGGATGAACGTATTGTGCTTGATGACGCAGCAGTCATCGTGGTCATTGAGAAAATGCTTAAGCAGCGTAGAGATTCTATTGCACAATATGAGGCTGCGCAGCGAATTGATTTGGCTGATATTGAGAAAGATGAAGTCTCTATTTTAAGTACCTATATGCCGCAAGCATTGAATGATTCTGAGATAGATAGCTTGATTGCTGAAGCAATTTCAGCAGCGGAAGCGAAAGGTATGCAGGATATGGGTAAAGTAATGACTCTATTGAAGCCAAAACTTGCGGGGCGCGCGGATATGGGGAAAGTATCGACACGCATTAAAGAGAAAATATCAAACTAATATTAAGATTTATCTCAGAGGATATTGTGATCCTCAAAGAAATTTTAGTTGTATTATTTCTTTATAATTGAACGCTGGCATTATTGATAGCATTCGATAGATGATTCCACAGTCTTTCATTCATGATTTACTTAGCCGTGTAGACATCGTTGATGCGATTGACCGCCATGTTCCGCTCAAGAAAGCAGGGGCTAATTTTGTAGCTTGTTGTCCGTTTCACAGTGAAAAAACTCCCTCGTTTACAGTCAGCCAGGCCAAACAGTTTTATCACTGTTTTGGTTGCCATGAACATGGTAGTGCAATTGATTTTCTTATTAAATATAGTGGCTTGAGTTTTGTTGAAGCAGTGCATGACTTGGCAGTTTATGTCGGTATGCAAGTGCCTGTGCAAGTTGATATTGCTCCAAAACAGATTGGCTCCAATGATGCATCGCGATATACGGGAGAGGACGGCAATAGTAATCCGGAAATATCGCCACAGGATTTAATAGGTGCGCTGCAAGTTGCCACGCAGTTCTATCGAGAACAACTAAAGATTTCAGAAAAAGCGATTGCTTATCTCAAAAAGCGTGGGTTATCCGGTAAAACGGCTGCGCGATTTGCAATAGGCTATGCGCCTGCGGGTTGGCAAAACCTTGAAGCGGTTTTTCTAGGCTATAAATCAGAAAGAATCCGGAAATTATTGGTGCAAGCAGGGTTGGTGATTATTGCCGATGAAACCAAGCAATATGACCGATTCAGAGATCGCATCATGTTTCCTATTCTTAATCAGAAAGGCCAGATCATTGGTTTCGGTGGTCGGGTGCTGGAGCAGGAAGAACCGAAATATCTGAATTCTCCAGAGACAGCTTTATTTGAGAAAGGGCGCGAATTATATAATTTTTTCTCGGCACGTCGGGCCATTCGTGAAGCAAATTGTGCGATTGTTGTAGAAGGCTACATGGATGTAATCGCGCTTTCGCAGCACGGGATTGATTATGTGGTGGCTGCCTTGGGTACAGCTACCACCGGTTTCCATATTCAAAAGCTTTTGCGTCAGACGGATAACATTATTTTTTGTTTTGATGGCGACAAAGCGGGCAGGAAAGCGGCATGGCGCGCACTCGAGAACAGCCTGGCACTGCTTTCGGATGGTAAATATCTGAGTTTTCTTTTTTTACCCGAAGGAGAAGATCCTGACAGTTATGTGAGTCAATATGGTAAGGAATACTTTGAACAGCAGCTTAGGAAAGCAATACCTTTGTCAGAATTTCTATTCAAGGAATTATGTTCAGAGGTAAATCTGCAAACCAGCGAAGGTTGTGCCAAGCTAGTAAGTGATGCAACACCTTTATTGAAACAAATAGTAGAAGAAAAAGCGCCGGCATTATCGTTATTACTTTTAAAGCGTCTGGTGGAGTTGAGTGGAATAAGCCAAAGTGAGTTAGAAGAAAATGGACTGTTGAAAGTAAAGCATAAATCAAGTACTCGCAGGATAGAGAATATACCAAGGAGGCAGCTTACTACACCTTACCATTGGGTGATTCTAATGTTGCTGTGTAGCCCGGGTCATATTGCTAAACTGGATAGAAGTTTACTTGTCTCATCTCATGAGAATAATGAAGAGATCGCTGCATTAAAAACGCTGGTTGATTTTTTGGATGAGCATCCACATCTGGTTGAAGGTGAATCAGGGCCTTCAATACTGACTTACTTGCAAGATAGTCCATATAGAGGATTGCTGGAAAGTATTGAGAGTGAGATGCTAGAGTGGAGCGATTCGCTTGATCTAGAAGCAGAATTTCTGGGAGCTTTGGAAAAATTACAGCAAGTGCAACGTAAGAAACGTATGACTGAATTACATAGTAAATCTTTGGATCAATTAACTGACGAAGAGAAGCGGGAGTTGCAACGATTGGCTATGTTATGAAATCAATTACCAGGTGTCAGTAGTGTCGAATTTTGATATAATCTGACGTTTTCAGCTTTTAATTTATCCATATTATTGGAATCCAATATGTCAAAAACAAAAGCGGTCAAGTCAAAAGATAATGAAGTTATCGAGAAAACAACAACTAAAAAAATAAAAGATACCGATAAAGAAATGGTGGAAAAAGAAGGGGCTAATCAATTGGCAGCTAAAGCTGAAAAAAAAGTCAAAGTAACTACTGGCACGATGGCTAAGGAATTGAATAAAAAAGTAATTAATGAGGATGCCGCTAGTTTGCGGATTTCTTCTAATGCGATTAATAGCGATGTCGACGAAATAGCACAAGCAGTTTTAGGCGCAAATGATATTGAGTCTGGTAACGGTAAAAAAACCAGAGGCAGGACTCCCAAAAAAACAAAAGCAGCGCATGACAAAGAGCAGCTTGACGAGCTAGAGCCAATTTCTGTCGGCCATAATGGCACTTCATTACCGCAAGATATTGAAGCACGTCGCATGCGTCTGAAGATACTGATCGGATTGGGTAAAGAGCGGGGTTATCTGACTTATGCTGAAATCAATGATCATCTGCCTGATGATATGTTGGATGCAGAACAGATAGAGGGCATCATCAGCATGATCAATGACATGGGCATATCGGTGCATGATGAAGCACCGGATGCTGAAACATTGTTGATGTCGGATGCCGCAACGACCGTTGCCGATGAGGATGTGGCAGAGGAGGCTGAAGCTGCCCTTTCTACAGTGGATTCTGAGTTTGGACGTACGACGGATCCCGTGCGCATGTATATGCGTGAAATGGGTTCAGTGGGTCTATTGACGCGTGAAAGCGAAATTGAGATTGCGAAACGCATAGAAGGTGGTTTGCGTCATATGATTCAAGCAATTTCAGCTTGTCCACCGATTATTGCAGGAATTGTCGGTTTGGCAACTGAAATTGAGAAGGATAGCCTGCGCATTGATGAAGTGGTGGATGGCTTGCTGGATGCCAATTCTCAAGACATCATGAATGAAGAGTTCTCTGAAGAATCCTTGGAACAAGAATTGGAAGCCAGTGATCTCGGCGATGAAGATGAAGATGAAGATGGAGACAGCGCAGCAATTGCCAGTGCGAATTTATTAAAATTGAAAGCTGACGCGCTAGAACGTTTTGCGGTTATTGGTGCGATATATAATGAGATGCAGATCCTTCTTGAAAAAGAGGGGCCTTATCATTCTGGATATGTTGAGTTACAGGATAAGATTTCATCCGAGTTGATGGCGATTCGCTTCTCAGCAAAGATGGTGGAGAAGCTCTGTGATACGCAACGTGCATTAGTCGGTGATGTGCGTAACTATGAACGTAAGATAATGGACTTATGTGTATCCAAAGCGAAGATGCCAAGAAATCATTTCATCAAGACCTTTCCTGGAAATGAGACAAACCTGGAATGGGTAGTACAAGAGATCGAAACTGGAAAAGCATATAGTCAGGCACTCGAACACTATAAGCCTGCAATTAGGGAAGAACAACAGAATTTACTGGCGCTGAAAGATAAGATTGGCATTCCCATTAAAGATCTGAAAGAGATCAATCGCAAGATGTCGACGGGCGAAGCCAAAGCGCGTCGAGCCAAGCGTGAGATGACAGAGGCGAATTTACGTTTGGTGATTTCGATTGCTAAAAAATATACTAACCGTGGATTGCAATTTCTTGATCTGATTCAGGAGGGTAATATCGGCTTAATGAAAGCGGTGGATAAATTTGAATATCGGCGCGGCTATAAATTTTCAACTTATGCAACATGGTGGATACGCCAGGCAATAACCCGATCGATCGCTGATCAGGCGCGCACCATCCGAATTCCAGTGCATATGATCGAGACAATCAACAAGATGAATCGTATTTCACGCCAGATTTTGCAGGAAACCGGACAAGAACCGGAACCAGCAGTCTTGGCACAGAAAATGGAAATGCCCGAAGAAAAAATTCGTAAAATTCTTAAAATTTCTAAAGAACCGATCTCTATGGAAACACCGATCGGCGATGATGAAGACTCCCACTTAGGGGATTTTATCGAAGATGCAGCAACCATGGCACCAGCTGATGCGGCAGTTTATGCTAGCTTGCGAGGTGTTACAAAGGATATACTGGACTCTCTGACACCGCGTGAGGCCAAAGTACTACGTATGCGTTTTGGTATTGAAATGAATACCGATCATACATTGGAAGAGGTCGGAAAGCAGTTTGATGTCACGCGTGAGCGTATTCGACAAATTGAAGCAAAAGCGTTGCGTAAATTACGTCACCCAGCGCGTTCAGAGCGTTTGCGCAGCTTCCTAGATACCGGTAACAATTAAAGAAATATTAGGGTCTGTAGCTCAGTTGGTTAGAGCAGGGGACTCATAATCCCTTGGTCGCTGGTTCGAGTCCAGCCAGACCCACCAATAAATCAAGAGGTTAGAGTGTTTCTCTGACCTCTTTTTTCTTAGGATGTGCCAAATTTGTGCCAATAAAGACATTTGAAACCAGTTCGGCATGCTGTAAAAGTTGGGGTTTTGAGAGGTGAACATACCGCCTTGACATCTCTTCCGATTCCCAGCCTCCAAGCTCCTGTAACAATTCATGGGCGCACCTTGTTGGGCTAACCAACTTGCCCATGTATGACGCAGGTCATGTCATCTGGAATTATCTATTCCAGTCCGTTTCAAAGCATTTCTCCATGCACTGGTATTTGCCCCAAGAAATTGAGCGATCTTTATAAGTAAATACTCTGCTTGGATGCTTGCCACTTTGCCGAAATAAAATAGCCAAAGCTATTGAAACGTGACAGTAATTGAGACAGGTTACGAAGATTCTGCCATTGGGTTGCTTACTTATTGATGGCCAGACATTCATTAAGCTTTCTTCTGGAAAATATGCTAGCCCGCTCTGAATAATCCATAACAATATGATTTTATGTAATGAGTTGATAGATTTGAGCGGTTAAATTCATCGGTTTTTGGTAAATTTGCAGCAATTTCCTGCAAATTCAGCGAGAGTTACATGAGACCAAAACCGCGCACGCCAGAGAGCAATGACGTATTTCGCCAATTGGCCCAGGTACCGCAGCACCTCAAGCCCAAGGTTACCGATTTGCTGCAGAAAGTCGAGCGCCTGCTCAAGCAGCAACCGCAAGACAGCCACAAACTCTACAGCTTGCATGCGCAGCCTGCCGGGTTAATCCTTACGATGGGCACACCTTACACCTGGTTTTGGAGCAGGCGGCAATCCTGATGCAGCAGCAACCTAAGGAAGTGTTCGTAGACTTGGGTTATCGCGGTGCAACTGTCCCGGCTGGGGTCAAGGTCTATCACCGCAAACTCAGACGCGGCATTACCACGCGGCTGAAACGCGATATTCGGCGACGCAGCGCCATCGAACCGGTAATCGGGCATATGAA
>WBZX01000275.1_pt1 | contig 49095 bp, 40 predicted proteins | sample 5204211 | NCBI WGS metagenome assembly WBZX01 (sample SAMN12344362, study PRJNA552823) | activated sludge metagenome | biome: Activated sludge suspended growth; feature: Nitrification reactor; material: Wastewater; isolation source: activated sludge from nitrification reactor of wastewater...
GAACCCGCCCGAATGGCGCAGTCTGAACCGACATGATTGGAACTCTCCTTTTCCATGAAGCCTAAGCTTGCGACCGATGCCGCAAAAGTTGGTGCCTGAGTCGGCTCCCTATCCGATAGTTGGCTCGAGAAGCCGCCCCCCATGCCTTGATACTGAATGAACGCCTAACTGCCGTCGAATCAAGGGCGCAAATTTTCGCAAGCTATCCCTCCCGATCCGAAATCCAAATTTCAGGTCAACTGCTGAAACAACGTTCGGCAACCGCAAAAGCCCACCCGAGAAACCTGTATCAGCCATTGAAAATCCTGTATCTTGCCATTGACCGTTCGCATCGAGACGATGTAGTCGGAATCAGCAGTTTCAAATATGGAGTATGTGAGATAGCAATGCAAATGCTGATGTCTCACGAACCCTTGAATTGAGGCCCGATCGGCGGGAGAGGACTTGCGCTCTCCCTGGCAGGCGCCTGCAGCTCGCCCTAGAACGGCTTGATAGAAAACAATATTGGCGGACGGACGGATGGAAAAAACAGTCTATATTGATGAACGGTTTCGTGGTCCACCGCGCTCAGGAAATGGAGGGTACGTCACAGGACTGGTGGCTAGGCTCGCCGGCGGGCACCGCGCGGTCTACCTGCGGGCGCCGGCTCCCCTGGACGTGCCGCTCAGATTCGAGTCAAGTTCAGACTCGGCGCGCCTTACCCACGACGGGAAGGTCATCGCTGAAGCCGTGAAGAGCGATTCCTCTGCCCTGCCAGAGGTACCTGCGCCACCCTCGCTTGAACAGGCTCGAGCGGCCGGGCGGCATGCAGCTTGCTCCCACCCGACCTGCTACTGCTGCGGCGACAAGGTCGCGCCGACCGAAGGCCTGCACGTGCATACAGGGCAAGTTTCCGAGTTGCCTCCCGGCTTCGTCGCCGGGGTCTGGAAGGTCGATGCTGCGGCCATTGGCGGCGATGGCTGCCTACAGGCCGAACACATCTGGTCCGCAATCGATTGTCCAGGCTCCTATGCTTGGCTGGCCAAGGATGGTATCAACGGCGGCCTTACGGCAATGATGCAAGCTGAGGTCTTGGAAAGCCCGCGTGTTGGGGACGAATGCATAATTCTTGCGTGGCCGTTGGATCAACTTTCGGACCGCCGCCGTACGTCGGGTGTCGCCCTGTTCGACAGGGATGGAAGATTGTTGGCGCGCGCTATCCAACTCTGGGTTCGTCCAAACAGACTGGAAGGACCGACGCCGCAATGACCGACGTTCAGTAGTTCGACATTTACAGATCTGATTGCGAGAGGTGCGAGATGGCGAAGCCACTTATTGATTTGAACGGCCCTTTGAAAGGGAAGCGCGCTTTGGTCACCGGTGCAAGCCGAGGCATCGGTGAGGCCATCTGTGCCCGTCTTGCCATGGCCGGAGCAAGTGTTGTTGCAACTGCGCGTACGACAGATGAAGGCGAAAGCAAGTTGCCCGGAAGCTTGCAGATGACTGTCGAACGCCTTCGTTCGGCGGGAGCCGACGCCCATTTTGTCAAAGCGGATCTGGCAAAAGGATTCGACCGTGAGCGATTGATCGCAGAAGCCGGTCCAGTTGACGTGCTCATCAACAACGCGGCAATCACTTACTTCATCCCGGTGGAGGAATTTCCGGAAAAGAGGTTCAAGCTGATGATGGAGGTTCAGGTCTATGCCCCCTTTCATCTCGCTCAGCTGGTCATTTCCGGAATGCGGAAGCGCGGCGGCGGAGCAATCGTCAATATCTCTTCGCCAGCTGGTCTGCATCCCAAACCACCCTACGGCGGAAGCCGCGGCGGAACCGTTTACGGCATGTGCAAGGTGGCTCTGGAAAGATTTACCACCGGTTTGGCTGCCGAAGTCCAGACGGACGGCATCGCGGTGAATGTGGTATCCCCTGGTTTGGTTGACACCCCCGGCGTCGCCGTTCACGGACTTATCAATGATCGCACCCGCGACCGTGTGCAGCCCGTTGAATTCATTGCCGAAGCTGTCTACCGGCTGGCCATTGCCGACGCGAACCAGACAACCGGTCGGATTCTTTATGCCGCGCCGTTTCTCGAAGAACTCGGTGTCGCGCCGGCCAGTCTGATTTGACCGTCAAGATCTGTTGCGAGCGCATCGAGGGTATTTCAACGATTCGGCGCATTGGCTTTGGAATATCTTCACTGATGCATGGCAAGGCTTCGGTGCGGGGAAGGCACCGTCCGACCGATCAGCATTGTTGGAACAGTGCGGCGGCGCCAATTCAATTGGCTCCGCCGTCTGTTTGCCCCTCTTTACTCGGGTTGTCTCAGACTGGCTCGGTTTGCCGTTGTTTGGCGTCGACGCAATCATAGACAAACTCTTCGCCGTCCAGATCGGTTGCAGGAATCTCGTGCCTCTCGGTCCAATAATCCTGGTTGTGGCGCCATTCGGGCTTGTCCCCCCGCTTGGGCAATAGCTTGATCCCTCGCATCAGGTAGCCCGGATTAAAGTTATCGGCTTCAATCCAGTCCAAGAGTTGCATCGCCCGGTCTTCCGCACGCAGCGCGACATCCACGCGCTTGGCACCCTTTTTGTCCATGTGGTTGAGCAGATTGCAGACGAAATCGCCCAGCATGTCGACCCGCAGGGTCCAGCTGGCGCGGAAATAGCCCATCACCCAGACCATGTTGGGAACCCCAGTGAACATCATCCCGCGGTAGTTGACGGTCTCGTGCCAATCGACTTCTTTGCCGTCGACGTAGAACGGGATACCGCCCATCATCAGCATGTTGAATCCGGTTGCAGCAACGATGATGTCGGCTTCTATCTCCTCACCAGACGAGGTACGAACACCCTTTTCGGTAAAGGTTTCGAGCGTATCAGTCATCACTGTCAGCTTACCGGCAACGGCCGCTTTGAAGATGTCGCCTTCCGGGCAAAAGGCCAGTCGCTGTTGCCAAACTCTGTATTTTGGCGTGAAGTGGGGTTCGAACGAGAAATCCTCCACACCGGTGAACTTCCGAACCAGCGTCTTGAGCTCCTCGAAGACAACATCTGGTTCCTTCAACGCTCGCCCAGACAGGCGCCCGCCATCATGCATGATCTGCGCTCGGACCACGCGATGGATGGTCGGTTCATCGATCCCGATCTCGCGCAGCCGGTCAGCCAATTCGTTCTTGTTTTCGGAGCAATAGAAATAGGTCGGCGATCGCTGCAACATAGTCACATGGGCGGCCTTTTCGGCAAACGCCGGGATCACCGTGGCGGCAGTTGCACCCGATCCGATCACCAATATCCGCTTTCCGCTGTAGTCGATGCTCGGATCCCATAGCTGCGCATGGATAAATCTACCCTTATAGCTGTCCATACCCGGCCAGTCGGGGATATGGGGCTTTTCGTGGTCGTAGTAGCCCTGGCACATCCACAAGAAGTTCGCGGTGAATGTCACCGCCGCGCCATTCGAAGCGCGGACCGCCTCGACGGTCCAGAGGTTGGCCTTGCTGTCTCATGAGGCCTTGGTGATCCGGTGGCCATAGCGGATATGTGGGGCGATGCCGTTCTCCTCGATCACTTCGCCCATATAGTCGAGAATTGCCTGCCCCGATGCGATCGGCGTGCCGACCCACGGCTTGAAGCGATAGCCGAAGGTGTAAAGGTCGCTGTCCGAGCGCACACCGGGATACTTGTGAGTTTCCCAAGTTCCTCCGAAGGTGTCCTTCATTTCAAGGATTGCGTAGCTCTTGCCCGGACACTGTTGCTGCAAGTGATAAGCCGAGCCGATTCCGGAAATCCCCGCTCCGACGATCAGCACATCAACATGGGTGGTGCTTTCGTCCTGCATCTGCGCCATTTCAGTCGCCACTCGTCGCCTCCATCTGGTTTAACCCGCCCCAAGCTCAAATTGTAACGACTCGGTACCGATTGCAGCGAAGTGGAACATTGACATAGATCAATTTTTAACATCTACTAATTTCGAAACAGTAGCGTAGTTTATGAAGGTTTATATTTCAAATTGTAAAGTTCGTAGCTATAACTGCTGGAAATAATTGAGTAATTAAATTGATTATTACTTTATGATACCATAATTCATCAACCATACCCAATCATTTAAAAATCGGCAACGACTTGCAAGGAAAGACTGCGCGCGGGGATGTAAGTCCAGCCGCCGCTGCTTGATACGTTCCAGCCGTAGACATTGAACGCGTTCAGTGCCTGCGCACGAACCACCAGGTTCTTGTCACTCACAGTGAAGCGATATCGTCCTCCAAGATTTACAACCGTTCGCGGCGGCGAGTTGACGGAATTTGCAGCATTCCCGGCGCGGCCCGACAGGCTCTCGATAGCGAGATCAAACGAAAGTGGACCGGCCCCCGCCTTAGAACGCCAATCAAGATTGAGGACGCTGCGTCTGCGGAGTTGCCCGACCGGCCTTGCTCCGATCCGTCCTTCGGAAACAGCTTCTCCGGATACCCGTGGGTCAAGGAACATCGTGCCGGCTACCACAGCCAGGCCGGGCGCAAGTCGCCCAGCCAAAGAAAACTCAATTCCCCTGTTGTCCAGATCTCCTAGCTCACGATACTTCAGCGACGCGTCCAAACCGAAATATGGCTTGGTAATCGAAAAGGCTCCGGCGATCAGAGTCAGCTTAGGCGCCAGTTTCACGCTCACACCAGCCTCGATCTGTCGGGTATGAATAGCGGCGGGAATCTCCGAGCGATTTGTCGCCGTATCCGGCGCGATCAATGCTTCCTCTCGGCCACTCGTCGCTGCAGCGTAAACTGTGACGCCAGAAACAATACGATAGGCCCCCCCAAAATTCCAGGTAACGGGACTCTCGCTCACGACAGGATCTGCCAAACTGGGATCGGCATAGCTGACTTCCTTACGGTAGTAGCTTTTCGAAACGCCGGCGGTCAAGGTGATGCCGGACCTGGAAACAAGCGAATAAGCTATTCCCAGACTCAGCTGATTTGTATGATCCGTATTCTTGGGGCCGATCACGATATCCGGCTCGGGGAAGGCTTGTCGCTCCAGAAGACTGGTCGCCCCCAAATCCAACGCCATGCTGCCCCCAAATCGACGCTGGCGGGAACGCCCACGTACGCTTGCAACCAGTCGCTGGTCGATCCTGCTTCCTGCCCATCGCTTGACTGCTCGTATTTCTCCTGAAAGCGATGCGTCGCGATCTCCGAGGTTCGCAACGATTCTATGGCGACCAGCCGATCCATTGGACGTCACATCGCTCAGGATATCCGAAAATGTTGAATGGTTGTCCTTTTCAGACCAGATTAAACCTGCCTCGATCTGAATTCCTCGCAACGAAGTCTTCAGGTTGGTGCCGATCAACCATGTGTCAGTATCGCGCCTGGCCCAGTCCTGCGACAGATAGAGTCCTCTTTCCAGCCTGGGAGGAGCGAGGCTGCCTGATACATAGATTGTCGGACGTGCCTTGTCTCCACGGACAAACAGACCGCCGCCAAACAATAGGATCTCAGTGTCACGCGCCGGGTGCCAGGAGATGGTTCCGCCGGCGGATTCGTAGTGGTACCGACTGCCTTCGGACGTAACCGCCTGCCGCCATCCCAAACCACCCGCGAGTCCTATGCCGGAGCCGCCTGGCGGCTTCTTGAACTCTGCCGAGCCCCCGTAGCCGCGGATTGAGCTGCCGCCCGTTTCCAGCGTAACGCTGAGGCCGGCTGCATTGCCCGGTTTGTTCAACGCATAGTCGACGAGGCCGGTGGGAGCAGGGAACGGAAACTGCAACGCTGCGGGCCCAACGCGAATGGAGCTCCCGTCGACAAGTCGAGGAGAAATCTTGTCAACGAGGTCGAAGTATAAGCCTTCCAATCTCACATTGCCAGCCTCGACCGGATCAAACCCTCGCACGTCGTCGCTGCTGTAAAGCCCGCTCTTTTCCGTCCCGACCGTTCGACCGAAAGCATCGCTCGACTGGGTTGTAACGTTGTCGGCTGCCCTCTGCGCAAAGGCAATTTCGGGGCCTAGCGAAATCGCCAGGCCAAATAAGGACAGCTTTGCGGCCGCTTCGAAAATGGTGCCTTGCATGAGCCCGTCACGACTTCGACATGAAAACGGTCTTACGCGGGCGTATGGGATGTTGCATCCTGGAGGATATCTTTCATCTGGATTTCCGGTTTCGACAGTTCCGAGGGTGATGGACGCGCTCCAGCTTCGATCAGCTTGCGTCCGTAGACGTAGTCCTTAGTGGCATTGATGCAGTCGATCGCGATGATCCGCCCTCTCTTCAAGTAGGCGACTGAAAACTCGCGATCAGAGAGTTGCCCTCTAACTACTGTTTCGTCGTAACCGATGGACAGGCCAGCCGTCTGGAGGCGCAGGTCGTACTGGTTGGACCAGAACCAGGGGAACGCCTGATAGGGAACCGGATCGCCGCAAATATGCCTGGCGACACAAGACGCCTGATCGTTAGCGTTTTGCACCGACTCGACGCGGATGACTGCCTTGTCAGCGTGCAAACAACTGAACGCAGCGCAGTCTCCAATGGCATAGACGTCGGGCACGGATGTGCGGCAATATTCGTCGACGAGAATTCCATTTCCGCCCTCTGCACCGGCAGCCAGCAAGGGCCCGACGCTCGGCACAATCCCGATGCCGACCACCACCGCCTCGACAGCGACTATCGAACCATCTGAAAGCCTCACGCCTTCGACGCGGTCTTCGCCAACAATCGCATCGACAGTGACGCCAGTTCGCAAATCCACTCCGTTTTCGCGATGAACGGTTTCGTAGAACGCCGAGAGCTCCGTTCCAGCTACGCGAGAAAGGACCCGATCAAGCGACTCGAACAGAACAACATCAACGTCCATTTTCCTAAGTACGGCAGCGGCTTCCAATCCAATATAGCCACCTCCGATGATCGCAATCTTTCTGACCCCGCGATCAACTTCAGCGACGAGATCGTCACAGTCCGCTCGTGTCCTAACCGCATGAATACCCTTCAGGGTTGAACCAGGGCAAGTTAGCTTGCGCGGGTCTCCTCCGGCAGCCCAAACTAGTCTGCCATAGCTAACGGTCTGCCCATCAGAGCATCGAAGTGTCTTGGTCGAAGGATCGACTCCTACGACCTCAATTCCGAGCCGCATCGAGATGTCCTTTTCCCGCCAGAATTCCGCCGGTCGGATCAGGAGACGATTAAAGGTCTTTTCTCGGGCGAAGTATTCCTTCGAGAGCGGAGGTCGTTCGTATGGAAACTCCTCCTCACGTCCGATTATCGAGATTGTCCCAAGAAAGCCATTCTGCCGAAGCGAAATTGCGCACTGAGCTCCAGCATGTCCCGCTCCTACAATGACGATGTCGGCGCAGATCATGACTTTGCCACCAGTTCCGGCACCGCGTTGAACAGATCCGCGACGAGGCCGATGTCGGCGACCTGGAAGATCGGGGCATCCTCGTCCTTGTTGATCGCGATGATGGTCTTCGAATCCTTCATCCCCGCAAGGTGCTGGATCGCGCCCGAGATGCCGACCGCGATGTAGACTTCCGGGGCCACGATCTTGCCGGTCTGGCCGACCTGGAAATCGTTGGGGACATAGCCTGCATCAACCGCAGCGCGGCTGGCGCCAACTGCGGCACCCAGCTTGTCAGCCAGCGGGAAGATCGTGGCCTTGAAGGTGTCCGCATCCTTGAGCGCGCGGCCGCCCGAAACGATTACCTTGGCGCTGGTCAGTTCGGGGCGTTCGCTCTTGGCGATTTCCGAGCCCATGAAGCTGCTGGTGCCGGCGTCGCCCGCACCCGAAACCGCCTCGACGCTGCCCGAACCGCCGCTGGTTTCAGCCTTGGCGAAAGCGGTGCCGCGCACGGTGATGACCAGCTTGGCATCGCTCGATTCAACCGTGGCGATCGCGTTGCCGGCATAGATCGGGCGGGTGAAGGTCTTGGGGCCTTCGACCGAAAGGATATCGCTGATCTGCATCACGTCGAGCAGAGCGGCGACGCGCGGGGCGATGTTCTTGCCGGTGGTGGTGGCAGGGGCAACAAAGGCATCGTGGCTGGCCATCAGGCCGGCCACCAGCGGCGCGACGTTTTCAGCGAGCGCATTGGCATAGGCCGCATCGTCGGCCAGGTGGACCTTGCCCACTCCGGCGATCTTGGCGGCTTCGGCGGCCACACCGGCGCAGCTCGATCCGGCAACCAGCAGGTGCACTTCGCCAAGCTGCGAAGCGGCGGTGACGGCGGCAAGCGTGGCGTCCTTGACCGAGGCGTTGTCGTGTTCGACCCAAACGAGCGTCTTCATTCTAGTCTTCCTTCGTTACAGTTCGCCCCCGCTTCTGTCGGGCGAAGAAAGGGAACCCGAAGAAGCGGGGACGGCGCGCACCCGGCCGAGGAGAGTGCAAGGCCCGGCACCCGACTGATGTGTGATTAGGCTGCCAACTCCTTGAGCTTGGCGACGAGGGCATCCACGTCGGCCACCTTGATCCCGGCGCTGCGCACCGGCGGTTCGCTAACCTTGAGGGTCTTGAGGCGCGGGGCAATGTCCACCCCGTAGTCCCCCGGCGCCTTGATCGCGAGCGGCTTGGACTTGGCCTTCATGATGTTGGGCAGCGAGGCATAGCGCGGCTCGTTGAGGCGCAGGTCGGTGGTGACGATCGCCGGCAGCGCCAGCTTGACCGTCTCGAGCCCGCCGTCGACTTCGCGCTTCACCACAACGTGATCGCCCTCGACGCTGACTTCGTTGGCGAAGGTCCCCTGCGGGCGGCCCATCAGCGCGGCGACCATTTGGCCGACCTGGTTCGAATCGTCGTCAATCGCCTGCTTGCCAGCAATGATCAGCTGCGCGCCCTCTTCCTCGGCCACTCCCTTGACGATCTTGGCGACCGCCAGCGGCTCAGCCTCGTCATTGTCGCCAACCTGGACCAGCACGGCGCGGTCCGCACCCATGGCCAGCGCGGTGCGCAGCGTTTCCTGGGCCTTGGCCGGGCCGACCGAAAGCGCGACGATCTCGGTCACCACGCCCTTTTCCTTCAGGCGGATCGCTTCCTCGACGGCAATCTCGTCGAAGGGGTTCATGCTCATCTTGACGTTGGCAAGATCGACGCCGGTGCCGTCGGACTTGACCCGCGGCTTCACGTTATAGTCGATCACGCGCTTTACGCAGACCAGGGCTTTCATTGGCATAGCTCCACCGGGACTCACAAGCAGACTTGTTTGCGCTAAAAAAATGGGAGGCCGTCAGAGGTCCGGACAATGACTTGCCTATGACGGCCAGGAAGCCAATTGACTCGTTCAAAGTACTTCAAACAATCCGGCCGCTCCCATGCCGCCTCCAACGCACATCGTAACGACAACGTAGCGCACCCCTCGCCGCTTCCCCTCAATGAGGGCATGCCCGACGCAACGCGCTCCGGTCATCCCGAAAGGATGGCCAATCGAGATAGACCCTCCATTGACATTCAATCTTTCGTCCGGAATTCCGAGCTGATCGCGACAATAGAGGACCTGAACCGCAAAGGCTTCGTTCAATTCCCAAAGACCGATATCGTCAATCCCGAGATCGAACCGCTTTAGCAGCTTCGGAATCGCAAAAACCGGGCCTATTCCCATCTCGTCAGGCTTTGTGCCCGCAACTGCCATTCCGACGTAACGCCCGAGCGGTGCAAGGCCTCGAGCGACCGCGGTTTGAGCCTCCATCATCACCACCGCAGACGAACCATCGGACAATTGGCTCGCGTTTCCGGCGGTAATACAATAGCCTTCACCCATCACCGGCTGAAGCGCCGACAAACTTTCCAGGGTCGTGTCTGGCCTGTTGCAGTCATCCATCTTGATGGTGACTTCGCGCTTTGAAACTTCGCCGGTCGCCTTGTCAGTGACGTCCATGACTGTCGTGACCGGAATGATCTCTTCGTCGAATTTTCCGCCTGCCTGCGCAGCTGCCGTAAGCTTCTGCGAGCGCACCGAGTATTCGTCCTGAGCCAGACGGCCGATGCCGTATCGCTTGGCAACGACTTCCGCAGTTCCCATCATCGGCATGAAGACGTCGGGATACATTTCCCGAAGTCCTTCATCACGAGCCGGCTTCGAAGCCCCGGCGCGCATGGCGCTGATCGATTCTGCGCCGCCGGCAACGCAAATATCCATTCGATCAACGATGATTTGCTTTGCCGCTGTCGCGATCGCCATCAAGCCGGACGAACACTGGCGGTCCATCGTCATTCCGGAAATTTCGACGGGAAGCCCGGCGCGAAGGGCGATCTGCCGTCCCATGTTGAATCCCTGGGCTCCACCCTGAGTCGCAACGCCAATGACGACGTCGTCAATCTCACCACCTTCGAGACCTGCTCGTTTTACTGCGGCCTCGACTGACCAGGCCCCCAGCTGCACTGGGTGAGTTGCATTGAACGCCCCCCGGACGGACTTCGCCAACGGGGTACGCGCCGTGGAAACAATGTACGCCTCACGCATATGGACATCCCTCCGGTTTTTGGTCTACATCTGGACGCATCCAGTATGCAGATTAGTGCCAGATTCGCAAGCCCTAGAGAATATTTTCAAGTTTGAGGTATGGCCTTCCCAGCACATTCACGTGCGCGCAGATCACCGCCAAACCCGAACCATCGGCGCCAGCAACAGTTGAAAGCATACTTTCAACCGGTCAATTTTTCGCTTCCTCGGCACGACCTCCACCTTGACCTTAGGCTGGCAATGCGCGCCCTGTTTTTGCAATCTTCCGAATTTACCCCCCCAAGATCCGCACCAGCCCCTCCTGAGCCGAGCTGGCAACCAACTTGCCTGCGGTATTGAAGATGCTCCCTCTAACCAAACCGCGGGCGTGACCCGACCAAGGACTGTCAGTCACATAGAGGTGCCATTCATCCGCACGAACCGGCTCGTGAAGCCACAGCACATGATCGAGGCTCGCGGTTTGCGTTCCCGGCGTCTGCCAGCCGATTCCGTGCGGAAGCATCGCAGCCCCCAAAAGATTGCTATCCGATACGTATGCCAACGCCCGGCGATGAAACGCCTGGTCGTCGGGGAGCTCCCCGTTCGCTTTGAACCAGACTTGGGTAGCTGGCGCCAGCTTGGCCCCGCCAATCATCGACTCCAAACCAAAGACCGGCCTCATTTCGAAGGGCCTGAATCTTGGCCCAGCACCGCCGCTACCAGTGCGCTCCCTCGGCGGCAATTCATCGGGGCCCTTGACGTCCGGCATTTCAATCTGATGCGACGGACCGCCCTCGGCGATCTGGAAATTCACCATCGCCGAAAGTATGGGCTGTTCGCGCTGAAGAGCAACGACGCGCCGGGTCGAAAAATTCCGTCCGTCGCGATCGCGTTCAACTCTGTAACGGATCGGCTCGGCCGCATTCCCAGCCCGCATGAAATATGCATGTAGTGAATGAGGCACCTTCGACGGGTCAACGGTCTGTTCTGCCGCACCCAACGCTTGCGCGACAACCTGACCTCCAAACACTCGGCCTACCGCTCCCTCGACCGATGCGCCCTCAAAGAGATCATCGCCCAGTTGCCGGACATTCAGAATCCCTATGAGCTCTTCGATTCCATGATGAAACGCCCGTGCGGAGCCGATAACCTTGCTCAAGCCTGCCTCCTGTCATTCAGAACATCTTAGTTGAGGGCAAAAAATGGAAGAGACCTGCCAAGTCAGCCCTCACCTACCCTGTTGAGCAAACCGCATCCTTTAAGATTGCGATTTTGTCAAGAATACCAAGCTATCATGGGCCATACCCTTTGTGTGAATTTGGTTGATTCTTGGCACTGAGTTTAGTCAAGTGCCCTCAGTCCAGGAACTTGAGCACGGCGTTAATCCCGGATAGAGATTTGCAGAAATCCACGGTCCGGCAATCTATCTGGCCATTGCGAGACGATGCACTACAAGCGCTAGCCATGAACACTCCTCAAGAACAGTCGTCAGCCCGCACAGCTCGCTTCCAAAGAAAGCGGGACGCAATCATCGGTATCGCGACCGAGGTCATGAATGAGGTTGGAATCGGGGGAATGACGTTTTCGGATGTCGCTGACCGGATTGGTCTGAGCGCTCCGAGCGTGACATACTATTTCAAGAAGAAGGAGAATCTTGCCGAGGCGGTATTGGATAGGGGTCTGGACGAACTTCATTCCCATGCCTTGTCCGCGGCGAGCTTCGCCACCCCAGATACCCGTGTCGAGCAGTTCTTGCGACTGGAGTTGAAGAGTCTGGCGAGAGCCCATCGCGGCGAAGCCGCGCGAAGAGCACATATAGGCGAACTGCGCGCACTCGAAGAGCCTATGGGATCACGGCTCAACCGCAGATACGTAGAGATTTTCAGGTTGGTGAGAGGATTTTTTGGAACGGACTCGTCCGAATCCGAACGGGCCGCCAATATCGTGAAGGCACACCTGCTGCTCGACAATATCTATGCGATGCCGAACTGGTTGCGCTTCTATTCAAGTGGAGACTTCGACCGCGTAAGATCTAGGATGATGGAACTCTTTCGAAACGGTCTGATGCCTTCCGGAGGTCAATGGAATTCGCATCAATTGAGCTGTTCCGACGTGGAACCTGCAGCGGAGAAGGAACAAGATGCGTTTTTGCGTTCTGCGACCAAGCTGATCAACGCGCGCGGTTATCGTGGCGCTTCGGTGGATCGGATTGCCTCTGACCTTCAAGTGACGAAGGGAAGTTTCTACCACCATAACGAGGCGAAGGACGACCTCGTGCTGCAATGTTTTGATCGGACATATCTGAGAATAACTCACGTTCAGCGAGCAGTGGAGAAGGAAGACTGGACCTGCGCGGACAAATTGCGTTCGGCCATGCACAAGCTTCTCGAAATACAGCTGAATGGAGAGGAGCCCTTCCTGCGGACCGCCTCGCTTCAGCTCTTACCGTTAGAAATCAAGGGCGGTGCATTGGAGCGCTCGGCCAGGATAACTCGACGTTTCACCAACCTTGTGATTGATGGCATCACCGAAGGTTCTTTTCGTCCAGTCGATCCTCTGCTCGCCGGGCAAGCCCTGACTGTTGCGATCAATACTGCGCGAGACCTTCGTCACTGGTCAAAGCCCGAATTCGATGTCTCTGCAATTCCCCTCATTGAATCGGCCCTGGGAACGGGAATTGTCTAGCCCTGACGTGCTCCCCTTGGTCTGAGCCCGAAGTATCTACCAGCTACGAGTAGAGCCTTGGGCCGAATTGATGTCCATGCTTGGGCGAGATGGCAACAACCGTATTGAGGGCATGCCCCCAATACGGTTTGCCGATTGATCCAGCCACGAACTCGTCCGGGGTTCGGTTCCCGAAGCTCGAGTGGAGCCGGAAGTGGTTGTAGTCATTCCGCCAGACATCCAGCTCCTGGCGAGCATGGGCGAGGCTGGTGAAGATTGTCTCGATCAGGAACTCGTCCCGCAGGCGCGCATTGAAGCTTTTGATGAACCCGTTCTGATATGGCTTGCCCGGCGCGATGTAGTGCCACTCGACGTTGCGCTCCTTGTTCCAGCGCAGGATCGCCATGCTGGTCAGCTCGGTGCCGTTGTCGCTGACCACCGTATGCGGCTTGCCGCGCTTCCCGTTCAGCCGCGTCAACTCCCGCGCGACCCGCAGGCACGATAGCGACGCGTCGGCCTCCAGCGCCAGGCATTCCCGCGCATAATCGTCGACCACGCACAGGATGCGGAACCGCCGACTGCAAGACAGGTTACCCGCAGTTTCACGCCGACCGAAGCATTGCTGCGATACGACGAGGCGCGGCGAATCGCTGACCCAAATCCTTGCCTTCTATGGTCCAACTCCTTCGAGGCCTCGGTGGCTGCTCGCCACCAAGTCAAAGGCTAATCATAGGATGATAGCGAAGCCATCTCTTCGACGCGGTCACGGTGCCGAGGCTCATTAACCCAAAAGGTCATGATCATGAGCGAAATGAGAATGAACCCAAGTGACAAGCCTAGGAGTGGCCCGAAGCCTACCGCACCGATAAGTAGACCGGCAAAGATTGGTCCGATTGTCGAAACGATGCCCTCGACTGTCGTGACAAAAGCCAGCCGCATGGGAACATCTTCCCGTAGGCCAAATTCCAAGACTATGGTGCCCGCTGCCAGTACATATCCTGACGCAGCCGCGCCAAGTCCAAAGAATGCCATCACGATTGCCTCGGGAGACCAGGCAAAAAACAGCAGTGCTATCGAACATGCCCAGAGCATGAACACTCCGATGAGTGATACCCTGTAACCGTGCTTGTCACCCAAATGCCCCCATATGAGGTTTGTGACCGTGTCTGCTCCAAGGTACGCCAAAGACAGGGTACCGATGGTCTCACCGCTGAGCGGCATCAACTTTTGGGCATAGAGAATGTAAAAAGGGGCTGAAACGCGAGCACAAATTGCGAGTCCCTGCGCGACAACGAAATTGCGATAGTCCCGGTCCTCCAGCAAAACCGGGAACTGGCGCAAACGCTGCAAGAGCGGCTCCTCGATCCTAACCGTCGGCGCGCGAGGCTCTACCATTCCGAATTGGAGCGCAAGCAAGCCCAACGAGGTCAGAGCAAATGCCGCCAGGAATGTCGTGGCATATCCGTTGCCGAAGACATTGTGCTGTATGAGATATTTCCCTGCAGAGTAGGACAGCAGCGCGGCGATCGCTCCGCCGACCAGATTGCGCCATGCCTGCAGACGGCCTCGGCGAGAGATGGGAATGACCTTGGCCATGACCAGGGCAAACGCAACGCGCTGCATTCCTTGAAAAATACCCATCAGGAACAGAAAAACGAATGTCGCCACAACCAGCGGCATTCCGCTCATGAAAAAGCCCGATAAGGCAAGGCCAAGAATCTGCAACCGGACCAACGTTCCCGCTCGTACCGACATGGGAAGCACGTAGTCCTTGGTCTCCATCCGATTGGCCGCGACTAAGGGGGAGACAATTGCGCCGAATTGCAACAATGACTGGCCAAGTCCCACCATCACCGTCGATCCGGTCAACATCTGCACGTAAGCCGGAATGAATGTCGGGGCGTATATCAAACGGAAGCCCGTCAACCCCAACATCCCATGCAAGAAATGCGAAATGTAGTTGCGCTTGAGATTGGACTCGACGTGCGCATCGAAGGCAGCTTCTCGTTCTTGGCGGGTCGAAGAGGCTTTCGGCTGCTGTTCCATGATGTCGGTCATCAGAAGGCGAGCAACTGCGCAAAACGATCCCGCATGAAAGCGCTATTCCCGAACGCATTTTCAAGTATGCGCGCCCGCTTGATATAGAGACCGACATCGAACTCGTCTGTCATGCCGATGCCGCCATGCAGTTGAATAGCCTCCCTGCTCATCGTGTTGAGCATGTCATTGGCGAGCGCCTTGGCCTGCGCAGCGGTGACGGAAATGTCTCCACCATTGTCAAGGGCAGCCAGGGCTCCTTCTACTGCGGATCTGGTCAGCTCGATTTCCGTAAACAAGGCGGCCATGCGATGCTGTAGCGCCTGGAACGAGGCCAGAACCTGGTCGAACTGAATACGTTGCTTCAGATAATCCAAAGTCACGTCGAACAATTGCCGGCACATCCCGAGCATCTCGATGGCACACAGGATCCGGGCCTGGTCGAGGATCGTGTCTGTCAAACCTTCGCCGCCACAATCCAACTTCGTTGCTGGAACCGAATCGAACCCGATCTCGGCATGGCTGCGACTGTCCGTCATCGATCGCGTGGACCTCGTAAGCCCCGCAGATCCGCCGTCCACCAGGTACCAACCGTCGCTCGCAAGGACCACGAAAAGGTCAGCGCTGTCACCATTGTCGACAAACTGCTTGCGTCCAAAGAGCTTGCCATCGAAATGTCTGGTCTCGATTGCGCCCTGACCGTGCCGCGGTCCTTCATCCGTAGCCAATGTGGCCACGATTTCGCCTGCGGCGATCCTGGGAAGCCACTTGTCCTTCTGCTCATCGGACCCACCCAGCACAATGGCTGCAGCGGCAGCACTCGAGCTCGCCAGCGGGCTTGGGGTCAGAGTCCGGCCAAGTTCTTCAAGCACGAGACCCAGACTGAACCAGCCGAAATCGGTCCCTCCATAAGCTTCCGGAATGACAATCCCGGTCCACCCCATTGAGGCCATTTCGGCATATACAGCCGGTTCGAAACCTTGCCGTGAACCGCTATCCCTAAGCTTGCGGAAAGCGCTCACTGGAGACTCATTGTTCACCCAATCCTGCGCCATATCGCGCAGCATCGACTGCTCTTCGGAAAGCACCGCCATTTCGCTGATCCTGATTACTGGTGGTCGAGCATGCCAAGAATCCGCTTGGCGATTACGTTATTCTGGATTTCGGTCGAGCCGCCGTAAATGGTCGTGGCCTTGCCGCCGAGCCAGCCGCGGGTTGTCCTGAGCTCGTCGGGGGAGAAACCTTCCCCTTCCCAGCCCAATCCCTGCATGCCCATGATTTCGAGCGACAGCTCCGACCTTTCCTGACCGAATTTCGTGCCGGCAATCTTCAGGATAGACGAAGCGACGGAAACGCCGTTCCCGCTCTTCGATTCGTCGGCGACCCGCCGCGCTGTTTGCAGAAAAGCGCGCCACTTCATCTCGAACATTGCAATTCTTGCACGAAGGTCAGCATCGCGAAGCTTCCCGTTTTGGTCAGTGCCGACGTACTGCTTTGCCAAATCGGGCAGTGACTTGCTCGAATTGAGCCCCGCACCCGCTCCGACGAGATTGGTACGCTCGTGCTGGAGCAATCGCTTCCCTATGGTCCAACCCTCTCCTTCCTTTCCAACACGGTTTGTCTTCGGTACTACGACATTGTCAAAGAAGGTTTCGCAAAAAGGGCTGGCTCCGGAGATCAGGCGAATCGGTTTGGTTGTCACGCCTGGCGTCGTCATATCAATGAGAAGGAAGGTTATTCCTTCGTGCTTCTTCGATTTGTCGGTCCGGACAAGCGCAAAGCATTTGTCAGCCCATTGCCCACCGGATGTCCAGGTCTTTTGACCGTTAACAATGTAGTGATCACCCTTGTCTTCGGCGAATGTTTGCAGAGAAGCCAGATCCGAGCCTGCCCCAGGCTCCGAATACCCCTGACACCACCGGATTTCGCCGCGACAAATGGCAGGAATGTGTTCCTGTTTTTGTTCTTCGCTCCCATACTCGAGAAGGGTGGGGCCAAACATCATGACCCCCATCCCGCCGATCGGGTTGAAAGCGCCGGCACGGGCCATCTCTTGGGAGAGAATCTTCGCCTGTTCCTTGCTCAGACCGCCGCCGCCATATTCAGCGGGCCACGTCGGAGTGCCCCACCCCTTGCTGCCCATCGCCGCCTTCCAGGCATTAAAGTCGGCTGCCTCGGGGCCAGTGACGTCAAGCTCCAACGCAAGTTGCGCCCTACCCTTGAGGCTCCGTGGAAAATTGGCGTCGAGCCAGGCGCGTACACCGCTCCGGAAGGCTTCGGGATCCAGAGAGTCATCCGCTCTCGCGGCCGTCGACATAGTGTTTCTCCTGATTCAAGTTCTTTGCCAGAGCGCCAAGAGATTTGCACCGCGGTGCTATCCCCTTGCTTCTTTCACTCACGCATTGGATTTTTGCGATTCGAGCGCAATTTCTCGGACCGCCTTGTAGTCCAGCTTCCCGTTTGGAGCTCGTCCGACACTGTCAACAAAGACAAATGCCCTCGGAACCTTATAGTCAGCGAGTTGATCGCCAACCCATTGGGCAAGCGCCTCGCGACTTGGTTCAAGTTTCAAGTCCTCCAACTCGACTACCGCAACGATCCGCTCCCCGAAACGGGGATCGGGGATTCCAGTAACCGCGACGTCTCGGACGGCCTCATGGCGCCTCAGAGCTTCTTCGACTTCTTCGGGGAAAACCTTTTCACCGCCGGTATTGATGCACTGAGATCCTCGCCCAAGTATCTCTAGGGAGCCGTCAGCATTAACAATCGCCCAATCGCCAGGCATGCACCAGCGTTGGCCTTCGATTACCGGGAAGGTCTTGGCCGTTTTCGCCTCGTCCTTGAAGTATCCAACCGGATTGGGGCCTCCGACCGCAAGCAGTCCCGGCTCCCCCGATCCTGGAATGACTCGGCGATGATCCTCGGTGAAGACCGCGCAGCTGGGAGAAAGTTCAAATCTAGCCGTTTCGGACACGCCGCTGGCGGTCGTGGTGCTACTTCCCATTCCCATGGCTTCAGACGACGAATAGCTGTCAACCAGACTGGCATTCGGCATATGGCGCAACAGGCCCAATTTTGTCTCGCGGGTCCACATTGCGCCGGAGGACCCAATTGCCAGGACACCTGTGACATCCCAGCGTTCCGGCTGCGCGTCGAGCGCGGCGAGAATCGGGCGAGTGAACGGTTCCCCCACCACGGTCATCCGGGTAACTTCTTGTTCCACTACAGCATCGAGCAACAATTCAGGATCGAACTTTCCGGGGCGGAGCAAGACGACCGCCCCACCGCTAGTCAAAGCGCCAAATGCAGAAATCAGGCCGGTAGCGTGCATTAGCGGGGGAGCAATCAGCGACCGCGGCCGGCTTGGCGCCGCCAGTGCCCTGGGACCGGCCTCGTCCGGGCTCTGCATAGGTGGCAAGCCCGCCACTGGGTTGGCTCCGAAGTTGCCGCGAGCAATCAGGTCCTGGAGCCGCCACATTACACCTTTCGGCATGCCCGTCGTGCCGCCAGTATAGATCATCATCAGGTCATCATCATTGCGACCCCAAGGCGCAAGGAACGGGTGCGCTCGACGATGGTCGGCAATTGCGTCCTCCCAACGCGATGCCCAATGCGGGCATTGCTCCTCCGCGCATCCAACGACAATCCAGAGCTTGACGTCGGGGAAGCCGGCGCGAACCTCCTCGACGCGATCAAGGAACTCCCGGTCGAATACGACCGCTTCCGCATCCGCATTGCCGATGAGATAGCGAAGTTCGTTTGCAGTGTAGCGGTAATTGACGTTGAAGGGCACGAAGCCGGCCTTGAATGCGGCAAAATAGGAAACAAGGAACTCGGGTCGGTTCTGCATGTAAACAGCCAGTTTCGCATGCCTCCCCATGCCAGAATTGAGCAGGGTCGCAGCAACGGCATCGGCATGGCTGTCGAACTCCTTCCAGCTGAGCATCTTGCTCCCTTGGATAACCGCTGGACTTTGGGGAATTGCATCTGCGACGGACTCCCACATAGTCGCGTAGTTCCATGCCAGATTAGTCAATGCCGTCACTCCCGGTATTCACCCAACATTTGCCCTAAAAGGCAGCTTTCGCGGCCGGACCGAGTTCGGTGGAACCCCGCCGAAAGTTCCCGCATCCGCAAGCCCGCGAGCCAATCTCTCGAATCTTGCCGCGCCTCCTTATGGATCATACCCCCGATTTGAAATTAACATCAACCTCAGAAATCGGGGCAATGCACATTTTCGAATTTTCGCCAGAATCATCCGTCGAACGTTCGTTCGATCCTGCAAGATATCAAGAGCTCTTCACACACTCATACCTTGAAACGAAGGGCGTATCGTCCTATGAATGGTGAACAAGACGGCGCGGTGGTACATTTGGTTTGCAGCGCAGATCAGGCAAAGTCTGCGATACTGAACGCACAAATCGTGCTGGCGGCGCCTCGAACAACAGTGCTGATGGGAGATTGCATTTTGGAACTGGTTTTCGCCTTCTTGCCCCAATTTGAGTGCGGCGCGTGAGAATCCAATTTTCCGGCCGAAATGTCAGGCAACGAGCCTTCACGGCTGCGACCGAAATGCTTCAGGAGGAAGGCTGGGAAGCTCTAAGCGTTCGCGCCATCGCGAAGAGGGCGAGAATCGGTGCTTCGTCAATCTACCACCACTTCCCGAACAAGGAATCGCTACTGTTGCTCATTGCAGTCAAAGGGTTCAAGTCCTTGACGTCGGAGATTGAAGATTCCGGCACCCCTGAAGGCCAGTTGGCTCCCTTTGCCAGCGCATCCAGAGTCTTCCTGAATCATGTGGCCAATGAGCCCGCGTTGCACGACCTCATGTTCAACCGACATCTCCTTTCTTGCCATGAGGAGCTGCGTCAAGCTGAGCGGGATGCGTTCAATGCCTTTTCCAGAAAGGTCGAGGCGGACCCGAGGTTTCCATCCAGGCAATCCACGGCGATCGCGACAACAATGTGGGCATTGGGAAGGGGCCTGGCCGCTACTGCGCTGTCGAGTCCCGAACGCGAATTACCGGCCGAACTTCGGCTGAAGATAGGCGAAGGACTGGCGTATTTGATTGAGAGGCACGATTCTTAGATTTCACTTACGATACGGATTGCCGAACGGCGTTCGAGTGACTTGAGATGCGGCGTTGTTGGGCGACGTGGCTCAGCGATCGCATTTAGGCAACTTTGCAATTTCGATCTTTTCAAGAGTAGAGGGAATGAAATGGGGAAGGTGACGTACGTGGAATTCGATGGATCGAAGCACACCATCGATCTCGATGATGGTCTTTCGATCATGGAAGGTGCGGTTCGCAATGGAATTCGCGGCATTGATGGGGATTGTGGTGGTCAGCGCGCTTGCGCGACCTGCCATGTGTTCATCGACGAAGGATGGATCGGCAAAGTCGGAACGATGAGCGAGCAAGAAAACGAGCTTCTCGAGCTCGCACCTGAACGGGGAGACACTTCGCGGCTTTCATGTCAGATCGCGATGGCGGATGAGCTGGACGGAATTGTGGTTCGCATGCCGGAAAGCCAGCATTAGCGCCTGCTTGCGGTCGCGTGACGCGGCCGCAAGTCTCGTATGTTCGAAAGCGTTGAATGGGTTCGAGCTACACAAGCCAACAGATCTCCGGTCAACGCACCACATACCGTGGCGCGTCTGGTCCTGCATCATGTGGAGGGCTTTGCTCTGGCTGGTTTCCGTGTCAGCTAGGGCATTGCGATGAAGGACCCGCCTTGATGAGGCGCGCGCCCGCACTGGCCTCACTGCATGATTTTTCCCATCTACTCAATGCCTTATGTGCGACAATTGCAACATGCCACTAACTGCAATTGATGCCAAGACCGCACTTCTAATTGTCGATCTTCAGAATGGCATTGTCGGCCGTCTTGCTGGCGATCCAATCAATCGTGTGGTCGGCAATTGCCGCAGGCTGGCCGATGCGTTTCGCGCACATCGGTTGCCTGTTGTGCTCATCAATGTCGTCGCTGGAGCGCCAGGCCGTACCGAGGTCGGCATGCATATGCCCGACAAGCTGCAGAAGGATTTTGCCGATATTGTTCCCGAACTTGGCAGGCACGAGGAAGACATATTCGTCAGCAAGCGGTCTTGGGGAGCCTTCGCCAACACCGATCTGGACAGCCGCCTGAGGGCTATGGGTGTTACCCAGGTTGTCGTTTGCGGTGTGGCGACCGCCACCGGAGTCGAGGCGACCGCACGCCAAGCCTATGAGTTGGGGTACAATGTCACCCTGGCGCTAGATGCGATGATCGATGCGCGCGCCGACGCTCAGCAGTACAGCTTTCTAAGTGTATTTCCCCGGCTCGGAGAAACCGGCACGACGGACGATGTGCTGGACCTTGTCGAACGTCTGCGTTGAGCATGTCGGGGTCGATTTGGTCACGGCCGACCAATTGCAAAACCCGACACTTCCGAGGGGCAAGCCTTGGAAGGCGGAACCTCGCGCCCGTTCCGCCGCCGCCAAAGGCGTACATCGCCGCAGTGCGCAGAACCAGCCTCAATCAGATCGCTCGCATGCGATTCCAGTGCGAGTTAGCTGCATGAGCATATCGATAGCGCCAGCCTGATCTGGTTGTTCCTGAGCTCGACATTGCTGCGGCGAGTTGAGAGGGCCGACTCGATCACGACAATCTCTGGGAGCGTTTGGGAAAGCTAGAATGAGGCGCACATTCAGGTCGCTGGAAAATCCGAATTACCGGATCTGGATCGCCGGTGCCTTTGTTTCCAACACTGGCACTTGGATCCAACGTGTCTCGCAAGACTGGCTGGTCCTGACGGTACTAACCCGAAATAGTGCTTCTGCGCTTGGGCTGATCATGGCGCTCCAGTTCGGACCGCAGTTCTTGTTGCTTCCTTTTACCGGCTATGCGGCCGACCATTGGAACCAGCGTAGGTTATTGATGGTGACGCAGGCCACGATGGGAATCCTCGCCATGGCGCTCGGGCTACTGACAATTACCGGACTGGTACGGCTGTGGCATGTCTGCATATTTGCCTTTCTATCAGGCTCCGCTGCGGCATTCGATGCGCCGGTGCGCCAGACCTTCGTTACCGAGCTGGTTGGCGACCGTGATCTCCCTAATGCCGTTGCGCTCAACTCGACTTCTTTCAACAGCGCCCGGATGATCGGGCCAGCAATGGCCGGCCTGATCATCGCTTCGGTCGGCTTGGGCTGGGCCTTTCTAATCAACGGGGTATCGTTCTTCGCCGTGCTGATCTCGCTTGCACGGCTGCGAATCTCCGAACTTCATGTTCGGCCCCGCGCCCTTCGCGCCAAGGGCAGTTTCACCGAGGGGTTTCGCTATGCTTGGCGGCGCAGCGATTTGCGGATCACGCTAATCATGCTGTTCCTCATAGGAACCTTTGGCCTCAACTTCACGATTTTTATTTCGACCATGGCAGTTCGCGTATTCCACGTTGGTGCAGGTGGTTACGGCCTGCTGTCGTCAGCCATGGCAGTTGGAACGATATCGGGAGCGCTGACAAACGCAAGCCGCAACCATCCGCGATTCGAAACGCTGCTGGGCGCGTCTTTTCTGTTCGGCGCAGGGTGTACCCTGGCTGCCCTGGCGCCGCTGTACGGAATTTTTGCCGCGACCTTAGCTCTCACCGGTTTCGCATCGCTGAGCTTCACCAATACCTCTAACAGCCTGATCCAGTTATCGACGGAGCCGTCAATGCGCGGCCGCGTGATGGCGCTGCGCATCGGATTCGCGCTCGGCGGAACGCCCATCGGCGCACCGATCGTCGGGGCCATAGCAGATCACTGGGGCCCACGCTGGGCTCTTGGGGTCGGAGCACTCGCGGGCTTCGCGTCGGCGCTGATTGGAGTTGGGGCGTTTTTGCGTGGCAATGTCAGCAATCGGCCGAACCTTGACCAGCAATAGCCGGTCGTCTCCATGGAGACGTTCGGAACCAATTCTTCCCCGTAGGTTGCTGCGTTCCTGAGCCCTCACGAAGGCATTCAAGCATCGAATCTGCAGCTGCATTCCGGGTTGCGAACCGGGTCGGCCACTTTCAACGTGCCAAGAACGAGCCGCTCGCATACGAGGCAGGCGATTGCCAAAAAGGGCGCGGCCCTGATAATTCGCCCAAGACGGATAGCAACTCAGTTCCAGACAAGGGGTAAGTCTTTCCCGATCGGCATGCTATCTGCAGGGAAAGTGCCTTCTCATCAGAATTCCGAAGGCATTCAACAGCTCCCCTTGCCTGTCCTGAGGAGGCAAGGCGCGAAGCTCTGATATGAGTTGCTTTCCATCAATTCCGAGCTTTCCTTTTGGCGGCGGACAGCTTTCCGGTCGTTGCCCAGCCTTGCGCTGGGTGTCGAGTCGAGCTCGATAAGTTCGGCTGACGGTCTCCACAGCGGTTTGGAGTTGCTTTCTCTCAGGCGCCCAAAGCGCACCAATCCCTTTGGCTTTCAGTCGATCAACAGTTGCCAGGAACTCGTTGACGGTCATGGCACTTGCTGGTGCAGAAATCACAACTGCCAGGCAAGCCGATGCGAGCGCAATCCAAGGTGCCTTCAAAGCAGAATCCTTCGATTCGATTTGCGAGAAAGGGTCGGGTCAATAACCGTCCAGTCGACCGTACCGATCCCGATGGAAACTCTGATTGCCGAACATGGCCTCCGTCACGCGTGCTCGCTTTAGATAGAGACCGGCGTCGTGCTCGTCGGTCATCCCGATGCCGCCGTGCATTTGAACCATTTCGTTGCTTATCAGATGGTAGGTGTCACCGACTTTTGCTTTCGCTGCGGAAACCAGCATCGGGACATTTTCCCGGCCCTGATCGATCGCGGTCAACGCAGCTTCGACGACCGAGCGGCTGAGTTCGATCTTGCCAAGCATTGCGGCGGCGCGGTGCTGCAGCGCCTGGAACGATCCTATAACGTGGCCAAACTGCACGCGTGTCTTGAGATACTCGACAGTTGTTTCGAACGCCTGGATCGACGAGCCGAGCATTTCCGCAGACAGTACGGCTCTCACGCGGTCTGCGATGTGCTCAAGCAATTCGATTCCACCTGACAGCGTACTGTCTTCGTCGAGCGCAACGTCCTTGAACGAAACGAGCGCGGCACCGCGGCCATCGGCCAGATTTAGCTTTTCGCGCTGGATTCCGGGCAGATCAGACGGCACCAGGAACACCTCGATCTTGTCGTCAACCTTTGCGGAAACCAGCAAGAGGTTCGCGGCCATGCCATCAACCACGAAAGTCTTTTGCCCGTTGAGGACAAAGCCGGTTCCCGATTTGACGGCGGTGGCGCTGACATTTCCCAGATCATGGCGGGCGCCCTCTTCGAACGCCAGGGCCGCGACGCAGCTTCCCTCCGAAATGCGTGGAAGCCATTTATTCTGCTGACTCGGGCTGCCGCCTTGCAGGATCGCAGATACCGCTCCCACACCCGTCATCAAGAGAGGCGAGGCATTCAGGGTGCGCCCCAGCTGTTCGAAAATGAGCCCCATCGTCAGGTAGTCCAGTCCTGCTCCGCCGAAGTCCTCAGGGACGATAACGGCCGACCAGCCCATTTCGGCCATTTCCTTCCAGGTACCGGGGTCAAAACCAGACTCCAATTCCGCGTTTCGGACCTTGCGAAAGGCAGAGACCGGACTTCTCTCGTCCACCCAGGACTTTGCGACATCGCGGAGAATCGTTTGCTCTTCATTCAACGCAGCCATTACGCAGCCTTCCCTTCGAGCTTTTCTGAATGCGAAGTCAGATCCGGCAACCCCAGTATCCGTTTCGCGACAATGTTATTTTGAATTTCCGACGATCCGCCATAGATCGTGCCAGCTTTGCCGCCCAACCAAGTGCGCACGGCCGCCAGTTCCTCGGGCGTGAAATGCTCGCCTTCCCAGCCTAGGCCGCGATACCCCATCATTTCGACGATGAGCTCGGCGCGCTCCTGCATGGCATCCATGTTGGCGTTCTTCATGACCGATGTCGCGGTCGAAGGTCCCGAATTGCTTTTCGCTTCGGCGGCGATACGTCGGACGGTCGCTTCGACGCAGTACATTTCGATTGCGTTGTCGATAATGCGCGCACGCAGATCATAGTCGGCCAGACGTCCTGCTTCGTCCTCGCCGACATAGGCCTTGGCCACGACGCCGAGCGGCCTTTCCTTCTTCTTGTCGCCGCTGCCGGATATCCGACCGCCCATTCCTGAACGCTCATGCTGCAGGAGGCGCTTGGCAACCGACCAGCCGCCATTAAGCGGGCCGATCAGGTTCTCCTTGGGGACTTTGACATCGGTGAAGAACGTTTCACAGAACGGCGAATGCCCTGCAATCAACTTGATTGGCCTGACTTCGACACCCTCCTGGTGCATCGAAAACACCACGAATGAAATGCCTTCGTGCTTGCGACTCGTATCGGTACGGACCAGGCAAAAGATCATGTCGGCAAGATGTCCACCGCTGGTCCAGATCTTCTGTCCATTGACTAGGAAATGATCACCCTTGTCTTCAGCACGGGTCTGCAGACTCGCAAGGTCGGAGCCGGCTCCAGGCTCCGAAAAGCCTTGGCACCAACGCACGTTACCTTGGACAATGTCGGGAATGTAGCGCTCTTTCTGCTCTTCAGTGCCGTATTCGAGCAAGGTTGGGCCAAACATGGAAACGCCCATACCTGCGACAGGATTGTAGGACTTGATCTGAGCCATTTCCTCGGTCAAGATTCGCGCTTCCAGAGCCGACAGCCCGCCACCGCCGTACTTCTTCGGCCAGGTCGGTGTCCCCCAACCCTGTCCAACCATGCGCTCCTTCCAAAGCTTTTCGTCCTCCGTCAGATTTCCTGTTAGGGCTCCGGGCGAAGGCTCGCCCTTATTCCGCAATGAAGCCGGGAAATTGGCCTCCAGCCAGGCCCGAACCGTGCTGCGAAAGTCGCTCGTGTCTTGAACTTGCGTCATAGCTTTATTCCAATCTAGATCTGGCGCGAATGTCTCTGCCAATACTTTGCCCGTACTTTTCCTCTTTGAATCTTGCCGGCCGCGGATCGAGGCAAACTATCGACAAAATCCACACTCCTTGGAACTTTGAACTTGGGAAGTCGCTCGCGCGCGAGCGTCAAGATTTCTTCCGCGATCGTCGGATTGGCAGTAAATCCCTGTTTCAGGACGATAACCGCCTTGACTTCTTCACCCCACTCACTGTGCGGAACACCAACAGTCGCCGAATCTGCAACGGCCTCGTGCTGAACGAGGACATTGTCGACCTCTTGCGGATAGATGTTGACGCCACCTGAAATTATCGTCTCGGCGCTACGGCCAGTCAGGAACAAGTAGCCATCCTCATCGAAATAGCCGATGTCACCCATGGTGAAGTAGTTGCCGACCCTCGACGACTGTGTTTTTGCTTCATCCTTATAATAGCTGAAGCCGCCCGGAGATATCTCCATGTAGATCGTGCCTGCGGTCCCATCAGGCAAATCTTGCAAGCTTTCGTCAAGAATGCGCACGCCAAGCACTGCCGGTCGCTTACCGACACTGCCGGGCTTGCGGAGCCACTCCTCACTGTTGATTGTAAAGCCCGCTCCGCCTTCCGAACCGGCATAGTACTCGCTCAGGATAGGACCGAACCAGTCGATCATCGCGAACTTGACTTCGGGCGGACAAGGAGCCGCTCCATGAACAATGTAGCGGACGTGATCAACAGGGTAGCGCGCCTTGACGTCGTCCGGGAGCGCCAAGAGCCGCTGAAACATGATCGGAACAAGGTGCATGTGCGTCACCTTCTTCTCCGAAATGATTCTCAGGATCTCCTCGGTGTTCCACTTGTCGACGAAAATTAGCGGCACACCGGCGCCCATGGCCGCACGAATATCGAACGCAAGGGGGGCGGCATGATACGCGGGTCCGGCGCACAATTGAATGGACGAATCACGATCGTACCCGCGTTCAGCATAGATCGTAGGGTTCGATACCGTGGGATTGGGTCGATAAACACCCTTCGGCCGCCCGGTCGTACCCGACGTATACATCATGGAGTTCCCGAGGACCGGGTCGTCGATGTCAGACGCGTCCTCTCTATCGAGGACGTGCTCGTAGGATTCGAATCCCTCGATTGACCCTCCAATGGCAAGCCTGATGCTGGCGTCAGGCGCCTGCATTGTGGCCGGACCACCGGTCTCGATCCTGGCTTCTGCGAAGACAGCCCTCGCTTCGCAGTCCCGCAGGATGTAGGCGATTTCGTCCTCGGTGAGGTGCCAATTGACCGGAGTAAGCCGAAACCCGCCTCGCAGCGTAGCTGCCAGAACCTCCACTCCCTCGGCCCGGTTGGAGCAGATCAGTGCAACTGAATCGCCGGGCTTCAATCCGCGACTCCTAAGCAGTCGAACGATCTGGTTCGCTCTTGCATTGATTTTGGCAAATGTGTGTTCTTTGCCTGAAGGATCGATCACCGCGACCTTGGCGGGTTGAACGTCCGCCCAAACCGCCAAGGTCATTCCGGTCTCCGCAGCCTCCGCCAATCGTTGAGACAGTTCGATCGAGCCAGGCCATGCATTCTCTTCTGCCGACATTTTGTTCACTCTGACTAGCTGTTTATGAGGCAAAGTTTGGCGGAGGTTCCTTTTAGGTTCCGATGTTTGAACAATGCTCGTCTCATTGCCACTCGCACTCTTTCAAGGATTGCAGCCCTATGAAAGGACGCGCTCAACGCTTGACGGAAAGAAGATCTGCTCGGCATGCTCAGCCACATCTTCGGCGGTATAAGGCGTTTCCGATCGGAACCCTTTGGTCTGAACCATTTTGATTTCCGCGACGCCTCTTGCGGAGGCAGCAAGCACCTTGCCTGTATGTTCGGACGCGAGGTCCGAAGCCATGAATAGCACAGTCGGAGCAATGTTTTCCGGAAGACTCATCGGATTGGTTTCGCGGCCTTGCATCCCGGGCAGATCCGCCGTCATCCGCGTAAGTGCACCTGGGGCAAGTCCCATTACCCGAATATTGTATCGTGCACCTTCGAGTGCAAGCACGCGCATGAAGCCGTAGATTCCGGCTTTCGCAGCCCCATAATTGCTCTGACCGAAGTTGCCATAAAGTCCCGAAGTCGAGGACGTCATGATGATCACCCCCGGATGATTATTTTCCTTCAACCAGTTCCAAACCGGGAACGTACAGCAATAGGTTCCTTTCAGATGGACTTTTACAACGACGTCCCAATCTTCTTCCGAGGTCTTAGCAAAGGTCTTGTCTCGCAGAATTCCGGCATTGTTTACGAGGATGTCTACTTTCCCGAAGGCTTCGAGCGCGGTCGCGAGAATGGCCTTGCCCCCTTCTACAGTCGAGACGTCAGAGGTATTTGCCACCGCCGTGCCGCCAGCCGCGACGATTGCATCCACCACCGTTTGCGCTGCGCCAACCGAGCTTCCAGTTCCATCCCGCGCGCCGCCCAGGTCATTGACGACGACCGAGGCACCTTCGCGAGCAAACAGCTTGGCATATGCTTCTCCCAATCCGCCGCCTGCACCAGTGATGATTGCAACTTTCCCAGCAAGGAGTCCCATCTTCAGTTCCTTCGTTTTTGAATTAACGACCAAATGTCTCGTCAGATCCGGGTTGCACCGGATCCGCATGCTCAGCATTCATTCCTTCAAGGACAGCTGCCTCGCTGTAGAGGGCATCCCTGTGGTCGAGCTGACGTCGAATATCGGAGTGAGTTGCGTCATCGAGATGATAGCCGATCAAACACGCTGCCCCGAGCGTCACAAAGAATATGGGGCCAGCAAGATAGACGATTTCCAAATGACGTACCGCCTCAGGAGTATTTACGGCATGCTCCCCAGCCACGTATCCGACCTGTGACAAGACGAAAAACGTAAGGCCAATCGCAACAGCTCCGGTGATCTTATTTGTCATGGTCGTCATCGCGTATAACAGAGCGGACATCTCCTTTCCGCCTTCCAGCCTCACTTCGTCAGCAACGTCGGCGGTCATTGCACGCGTGATCGCAGTGAAGCTTGCAGAGAAGAAGCCAGCCATGAAGAGGGCGATCGTACCCCAGACCATGTCCCCTTGGGGAATGGCAAGAAATGTCGACGTCGTCAGTGCAAAGCCTACCGCAGCGACCATCACGGCTCGATGTTTAGAAATACGCATCGCCAAACGCGCCATCGTTGGGGCTCCGACCATTCCTGCAAGAATGTAAGCCGCCAACAACAAGCTCGCCTGCGCTGTTGTGAAACCGCGGCTATCGGTGAAGAAGAACAGATAGCTGGCGCTCATCCATCCAGGCCCCAACGCCAGGCAAAGGTCAGCCAGCAGAATCCGGCGAAATGCGGGCCTCGTGACCAGCGAAAGGTAATCACGCAATCTGAATCTTGTGCCGCCGACGTCGGTCGAGACGGTTTCAGGCGTGACCCACAGGACAAGCGCGACCGTCACGGGAGTTAGCGCGATAACCAACCAGCCCATCAAATTGGCATTGGAAGAGTCCGCGCCGCCTAGGTAGCTGTTGATGACTGGAACAAATATCACAGCGGCCGCTCCCAGCACACCAACGGCAGTCAATATCCCGAACAATCTGGATCTTTCGTTGTACCGGGGCGCCAAAGTAACTGCCCAAGCGACATGAGAAATGGTCATGATCGAGTTGCCGAGATACATGACGAGAAGCCACAATATCAGGTAGGCTAACGAAATTTGTTCGGGCGGAATGAAGAGCCGAAATGTTCCCAGCAGAAAGATTGGCACCCCGATGATGGTCCAGAACCGGTATCTGCCCAGCACGGTTCGGGTACGATCCATTGCCCAACCGAGCAGAGCATCGATGGGGATATCGATCGCCCTGACGATGAAGAAGGCTGCCCCTACTGCAGTTAACTCAAGCCCGAGATGGCTGGCATAATGGCGCGGAAGATAAACACCGATTGCCAGCGTAACCGCGGCAATGGGCAGACTGGCTGCAGCGAAAGCAACTGCCGCCCAAAGTGAGAGGGCATTCGTATTTCCATGTGTTTGCACTCTCACTTCGACGACTCCATTGACATTCTAGGGAACCTGGCAGGATTGCCTTATAGCTTTAGAAGCGCTTGGTAATCGCAACGCCGTAGAGCCGCGGTTCCAACAGGTACGGAGTGCGAGCAGCCCCCAGATTTTCGTCGGCAATCTGGAACCCGACCACGGTATCCTTATTCAGCAGGTTCTTGACGAAGATCTGAACGGTGAGGTCGATTTCATGGTTCTGGAACGCCAAGCTCGCATTGACATTTTCCCACGCATTCACCTGGTCAGATGGTGCGTTGTTGTAGCGCTGGAAGCTCTTCGACTGGCGATAGTAGTCGCCGCGAAGAGTCACATCCCAATCAGACGCAAGCGCGAATTTGTACTCCGCGCCGATCGACAAGGTCATCTTGGGAGCATTTGGCAACTGGTTGCCCACAAGATTTTGCCGCACACCTTCGCCAGCACCGCTCGTGTAGAGCGACACGTTTGAGCCGTAGTTGTACACCCCTGCTGCCAGGGCGGCCGCGTTGGCCGGCGTGAAGCCGGCACTGATCATCCTGGTCTGCAAGGATGCAGGGCCAACGCACGCGAAATTCGCCAGCAAGGCCCGGCCGGTGGCTGTTCCGAGCATGTTAGCAACGCCTTGAGCATTGAGAATGCAGCCGCCAGAGGTCGAATTGGCGTAGATGTAGGTCGAGTCGCCCTGAGTGCGATTGAAGGTGTCAACCACAACCCCTTGCTCGATCCGCGTATCGAGGATACCCACATTCGCATTTAGGCGAAGTCCATCGACCGGCTCAGCAATGAACTCGAACTCGAGGCCCTTAATCTTGGCATCGATGTTTTCATTGTACACGCTGCGATTGACGCTTCGGCCAATCTGATAGCCCTTGTAGTCGTATATGAAGCCGGTTGCGTTGAATGTCACCTTGCCATCAGCCAGAGTATTCTTGGTGCCCACTTCGTAGGCGTTGACGAATTCAGGCTGGTAGGTGGAGGGCAGACCCAGAGCGATCACGCCCGGGGGATTGAACCCGCCGCCCTTGTAACCCTTCGAGTAGGAGGCATAAAGCAAGGTCTGGTCGGTGAAACTGAGGTCTGGCTTCCAATCGACGTTGAAGCGGCCGGTTACTTCCTTGAATCGGGCGGTCATCGGCGTATTGAAAATGGGGCCGCGACCGCTTGCAAACAGGGTTGAACCTGAGCCTCTCGTCCACTTGTCGTCGTCGGTATAGCGCAGGCCCGCAGTGAACCTGAGGTCCTTCAGCGGTTCGACATACAGCTCGCCCATCAGGGCCTTCGACTTCAACCGATACTCGCTCTGGCTGATGAAGTAGTTGTGGCCAGTGTAATCAGGATCGGCGAGCGGATCGATATAGGCAGCAGGATTGAGGATCGCGACGGCACGTGTCGCTGCGTTGGTCGCAACGTAAGTGATCGCTTCAGCCTTGTAGTCGAGATAGAGACCGCCAATGTTGAAATTGACCGGACCATCGAAGCTCGATTGCAAACGCAACTCACCCGACCACTGGCGGTTCTTGTTCTTGCCCCCGCTCTCGCTAAGCAAGCGATCACTCAGTCCGATCTGCGGATCATTCAGTGTGCCTGCCGGGGCGAGTGCGGTGACGGGAAAAGCAACTGTCGGATTTCCGCCGGTTGAGTCATACCGGGAAAAAGTATGGTTCTCGTTGTACGCCACGAGCAGCGTCGTCTTCAGGCTGTTGGTCACATCCCATTCGGTATTGGACTGGACGATATCCGTATGAGCCCGATACTGCGGGTCGCGGAACAATTCGACTTCGCGCAAGTCACGCGAAATCGTCTTGCCCAAGAACGAGTCCACGGGCTGCAGCCCAACTTGCCGGGCGATGATCCCTGAGAAGGTTGAAAGCATATTGGTGGCTTCGTAAACATCGTTCCCATAGACGCCCACGGTTTGGCAGCCCTGGGTAAAGGCTGCCTGAGCCGACCCCGTCGGGACTCCAAGTACGGTGGTCAAACCGGGATCCTTGGCGCAAAGCTGCTTCAAGAAAGCACCCCTGTCGTCGTTTTCGTCGAAGACTTCCCACATCACGGTCGTGCGGAAGCTTGGCGATAAATCGAATCCGATAGTCCCACGCCCTGAGAGGATCTTGCGTCCATCAACGTCCTGCCCAGTGAGAAGGTTGGTGGAGTACCCTTTTCTGATCAGCCCGAAACCGGCCAGGCGGATATTCACGCCGTCAAGCAAGGGGGCGTTGAAGTATCCCTGGAACCGCCCATTGGCATAGTTGCCGAATTCTGCAGTCAAACCACCGTCAAGCTTGCTCGTCGGCTTGTTGGTGATCACGTTCACGACGCCGCCGGTCGCATTGCGACCGTAAAGCGTACCTTGTGGCCCGCGAAGCACTTCGACCCGTTGGACGTCAAAGAAGTCGGCATCGGCGATGCGATTATCTGTTAGGGGGGCCCCGTTCAGATGGATCCCAACACCATCATCGCCGCCGGTTGCGGTCAGCTGTGATCCCACACCTCGGATTTGGAAATTGTTGCGCAGCGTACGGCGCTGAAAGGTTACATTGGGTACAGCCAGAACAAGGCTCCGTCCTCCGTCTACGCCTTGGTTCTTCAGTGACTGCTCATTGAAGGCGGAAACAGCGAGCGGCACATCCTGAAGCTTTTGCTCCCGCTTGAGAGCAGTGACGACGATTTCGTTCGCCCCCGTGCTGCCTTGATCGTCTTCGGCGCTCTGATCAGCTGGCTGACCCTTCGGCGACGGCGCAGTTTGCGCGTAGGCGTTGCCATGAATTAGCATCGCAAAAGCCGCACACGAAATAAGACAACGCTGTTTCATGCTCCACTCCCTTCCCAATTCAAGGCCGACATTTTTTCGCCTAACCTGCAGTATTCATCGCAAATATCTACCTCAGCACGCAAAGTCCGTTCTTGATTACTTTTACTCCACGTTCGGCAACGCGAGCTTCAAAATGGATCGAACGGTCTTCAAGCCAGAGATCGACCGTAATTTTTTCCCCCGGGAAAACAGGTGCGGAAAACCGCGCCTGATGACTGAGGATTTGGTCCGGATCGAAATCTGTAACCGCTTCAAGTATTGCCCGGCAGGTGATGCCGTATGTGCAAAGCCCATGAAGAATAGGCCTTGGAAAGCCAGAGCGCTTCGCGCTATCCGGATCAGAGTGCAGCGGGTTTCGATCACCGTTGAGACGGTAGAGCAACGCTTGGTCGTGCCGGGTCGAATAGCTAATCGATCGGTCTGGAGCACGCTGCGGCACGTCTGGCGGCTCCGGCGCCCCGTCACTCGGGCCGCCGAAGCCGCCATCGCCACGACAGAAGCTCGAGCTTGTCAGGGTCACGACCGGCAAACCAGCCTCATCGCGCCAGATGCTTTGCCGGACGAGCACGGCCCCCTTTTCCTTGCCTTTGTCGTACGCACCGACAGTGCGACCCTCTATCGTGAACTTGCCTTCGGGTGGCAGCGGCCGGTGCAGTTCGACCTTCTGTTCCCCATGAACGAGCATAAGAAAGTTTGGTTTGCTGGGACGGTGGCCCGCCGGGACAGGTAGCGCCTCTCCCCGCGGCCGCCCCGATGCAGAAGCCAGAACCGTCACCGCCGTTGGAACGACCTTCAGACCTTTTTCATAGACAAAAGGCAGTTCGGCCTCGTTCAGCGGGTCGGATCCCAACCCGATGCCGAGCGCGTACAGCATAACGTCCTTGTCGCCGTATGAAAATTCAACGGGTGCCGTTCCCTCGTCAAGGATATCAGGATAAAATATCGCCATCGGCCTTACTTCTCGTTCGTCATGATTATCGTCCCGGAAGCTGCAAACATGCCTCCGACGCCGTGCGCGATGCTGATCTTGGCCCCGTCGACTTGTGCCTCAGCGGTCCCGCGCAGCTGGCGAACGCTTTCCTGAAGCGCATACATCCCGTACATCCCGGAATGCATGTATGACAGCCCACCGCCGTTGGTGTTGAGGGGCAGCTTTCCGCCGATCGCTGTATTCCTGTTGCGAATGAATTCAGCGGCTTCCCCGCGCTCACAGAAACCGAGGTCTTCCAGGCCATACAAAGGCAGGTGAGCAAAGGCATCGTAGATCATGAGATGATCGACGTCGGAGTGAGAGATGCCCGCTTCTGTGAATGCCTTTTTGCCGGAAACGCGAAACGCCTTGGAAGTGGTGAAGTCTTCCATTTGGCTCACCATCGGCGTTTCGACGCTCTCGCCGGTACCGAGGATGTATACTGGCCTTTGCGGCATGTCCTTGGCCCGGTCAGCCGAAGTGAGGATCAGCGCTCCACCGCCATCGGTTACCAGACAGCACATCAGCAATCGAAAGGGCCAGGCGATCATCGGCGAATTGAGAACGTCATCAACGGTGATCGGATCCTTCATTGACGCACGCGGATTGAGTGCAGCCCATTCCCGCTGGATGACCGCAACCCAGGCGAGGTCTTCCTCGGTATAGCCTCGCTCCTTGAGATAGCGCAGTACGGGCACCGTAAACATCGTCGGCGGCGAAGTGACGCCGAAAGGCATCTCGAACTGGCCCATTAGGCTTGCCGGCGACCGGCCGAATGGTGCGGCACCGACCCGGCTCCGACCGCTTTCGCCGTGCGTAATTAGCACCGTGTTGCACAGACCGTTGCTGATTGCTGCCGCCGCATGACGAACGTGAAGCATGAACGAGCAGCCCCCGACCATCGTGCCATCTGCATAGGTCGGAGTAATACCCATGTAATGGGCAAGTTCGACGGGACTTATCCCGGCACATGCAACGCCATCGATATCCTTTGCAGACAGCCCAGCATCCGCCATCGCATTCAACGCTGCATCTGCGTGAAGACCGATCACCGAAACGTCGGGAATTCGACCCATCTGAGTCGTTTCCGCCGCTCCAACAACTGCTACCGATTTAGGATTCATGTAGTCAGCCCTCTGCAGGTTTAAAGAAAGGAAGGCTGATCCCGCCTTCCTGCTCGGCAAAAACAACTTCGACCGGCATATCCAGGACCAAGAATTCAGGCTCCTGCGGGCACTCGACGATATTCGTCATCATTTGCGGCCCCTCGGCGAGCTTCACGACAGCAATCGAATGCGGTTCGCTGCCCATATCGGGTCTCGGTCGATGGTTGATCACGTAGGACCAAAGGAGAGCCTTGCCGCTGGCGTCGAAAACCTCGACATCCCGACTGGAACAATCCGGACAAAACGGACGCGGCGGAAAATAGACGTGAGCGCAGCACCCACACCGCTGGAGCTTCAGAACTCCTTCGCGACAACCATCCCAAAAGTGCTGCGTCTCCGGTGTCGGCTGCGGCAGTATACGTGACGGCATTCCTCTTCACCCTCCCGACTCTTGAATGACCCGTCAGAAGCTACTTTGTTGGAACCCCATGTCAAGCCGCAGATGGATACCGTGTCTTAGAAAAATGCATGTTTGGCTAGGCAGCGTGTGTTTCCCGTGGCAAACTACATTCATTGATATGGAATCGGGCACGAGGGAGAAAGCAGTTGCCAGAGTCTGGAACCAACGTTGAGCTGCCAACACGAACCAAAACGGATTTTGATGTTGTAATCGTCGGCGCCGGCATCGCTGGGATCGGTTCGGCCTACCATCTCAAGACCGGAAATCCCGGCAAGTCCTTTGCGATATTCGATGAGCAAGAAAGCTTCGGCGGGACCTGGCACACCCACAAGTATCCGGGGATCCGATCGGACAGTGATCTGCATACGTTCGGCTATCGCTTCAAGCCCTGGCGCGGCACGCCGATTGCAACGGCTGAGGAGATTCGGAAGTACATGCAGGAGGTCATCTCCGAGAACGACTTGGAGAAGGACATTCACTACCGGCATCGGATCCTCACCGCGCGATGGTCGACCGAGCGCTCCCGGTGGGAGCTTGAAATCGAGGATCTGGCCCAGGGGATCACGAAGAGGATTTCCACAAGGTTCTTGTGGATGTGCCAGGGGTATTATCGCCATGACAAGGGCTACACTCCCGAGTGGCCCGGGATGGAGGACTTCAAAGGAACCATCGTCCATCCTCAGGAGTGGTCGGACGACATCGACCCTGCGGGCAAGAAGATCGTGGTGATAGGTTCCGGCGCCACCGCAGCTACGCTGGTTCCGTCCCTGACCGAATCCGCGGAGCACGTGACCATGGTGCAACGTTCCCCCGGGTATTTCACGCCCGGCAGAAACAGGAACGAACTTGCGGAAACCTTGCGCTCACTCGAAATTGATCCAGCGTGGATCCACGAGATCGTGCGCCGCTCGATTCTTTCCGAGGGCGCGAAGCGGACAAAGGCCATCCTGGCCAATCCTGACGCAGCGAGGACCGAATTGCTCAAGGGATTGAGCAGCTACCTCGACGAGGAAACGATCGAGAAGCATTTCACACCATCCTACGCCCCCTGGAACCAAAGAATTTGCTTCGTTCCCGATGGCGACTTCTTTAAGGCGATGAACGCCGGAAAGGCGTCGGTGGTAACCGACCGGATCGAGAAGTTCACACCTGACGGCCTGTTGCTCGCCTCGGGCGAGACGATTGACGCCGACATCATCATCACCGCGACGGGTTTTGATTTGCTGGCGATGGGTGGGGTCCAATTCTACGTGGACGACAAGCCATTCGATTTTGCTGACACGGTGACATACCGGGGGATGATGTTCACCGGCGTCCCGAACATGGTCTGGGTCTTCGGATATTTCCGCGCCAGCTGGACCTTGCGGGCCGACCTTGTCGGCGACTTCGTCACTCGCGTGCTCAAGCACATGGACGAAAACAGCCTTGCGACGGTCGAAGTCGTTCTCGCCTCCGACGAGGCGGAAATGGAACGGCTGCCCTTTGTCGATCCTAACGATTTCAATCCGGGCTATCTCCAGCGCGGCATGGCGAAGTTGCCCAAGAGCTTGGCCAAGCCGGAATGGCGCCACTCGCAGAATTACGCGCAGGACCGGGAAGTATTTCCACAAATAGCAGTCAATGATGCCCCGTTCGTTTTCGGCTGAACGCGCGAAACGCAATCAGATCAGTCCAGGGAAGAAGAGAAATGATTGAGAGCCTGCAGTTCTACGTTGGCGGCAAGTGGGTCGATCCGGTCCGACCGGCAACCCTCGATGTTTACAATCCGGCGACCGAGGAAGCGTTCGGCCGAATTTCGGCCGGCTCGGCGGCGGACGTAGCTGCCGCCGTGGCAGCGGCCCGGGCCGCCCAGCCCGCCTGGGCCGCAACCAGCCGCGAGGAAAGACTTGCGGTTCTTGCCAGGATAGCCGGAGAATACCAAAAGCGGTTGGGAGACCTCGCTACGGCAATCACCGAGGAAATGGGTGCACCTGCTTCGCTCTCCCAGCGCGCTCAGGCGCCAGTGGGGCTCGGGCACATTATGACTGCCATTGAAGTGCTCAAGACCTTCGAATTCGAGCAGGACAAGGGTCCCACCCGTATTTCGCGGGTGCCGATCGGCGTCTGCGGGCTCATCACCCCTTGGAACTGGCCAATGAACCAGATCGCCTGCAAGGTTGCGCCGGCCTTGGCAACGGGCTGCACCATGGTCCTGAAGCCTTCGGAGGAAGCGCCCTTCAGCGCCAAGATATTCGCGGAGATCATGGATGCTGCTGGCGTTCCAGCCGGCGTATTCAACATGGTGCACGGCACCGGTCCTGAGGTTGGTGCTGCGATCTCCAGTAATCCCGATATCGACATGGTGTCTTTCACCGGATCCACCAATGCCGGCATCGAAGTGGCCCGGGCAGCAGCCGCCACGGTTAAGCGGGTTACACAGGAGCTGGGCGGCAAGAGCCCCAACATCATTCTCGATGATGAGGGGTTTGCGGGCGGTGTGACGCGCGGGACCATGTCGGTGATGAACAACTCTGGCCAGTCCTGCAATGCACCGACCAGAATGTTGGTTCCGCACAGTCGCCGCGACGAAGCAGTTGCGATCGCAACGGCAACTGTCGACGGGCTGATCGTGGGAGATCCCAAGGGAAATGCACACCTCGGGCCGGTCGTCAATCGCAACCAGTTCGAGCGCGTACAGTCCTATATCGAAATTGGCATCGAAGAAGGAGCATCGCTCGTGGCAGGGGGACCTGGCCGTCCAGAGGGACTGGAACGCGGCTTCTACGTAAAGCCAACGGTATTTGCGGACGTCACCAACGACATGCGAATCGCCCGTGAGGAGATATTCGGACCCGTCCTTTCGATACTTTCCTATTCGGACCTCGACGAGGCGGTCGAAATTGCGAACGACACGACTTTCGGGCTTTCGGCATATGTCCAAAGTGCAGACATCGAGAAGGCCCGTGAAATCGCCAGCAAACTTCAGGCCGGCCAGGTCTCGATCAATGGCGGCAGTGACTTGAAGGCCCCATTCGGTGGCTTCAAGACAAGCGGGAACGGACGCGAGTGGGGCGAATATGGCTTCCACGAGTTTGTCGAGACTCGTGCCATTCTCGGCTACAGCCCGGCATCAGCCTGACGATGGATTCGAATCGCGACCTTGAAGGCATGGACCTTGGCTTCCGTGCCATGTTGGAGGCAGAATTTGCCGAAGCCGCCGCGCGTCCGCGACCCGCTCCGGGCTCGCTTCCGCTTGAATTGGCGCGGGAGGGCTATCGCCTTCGCAGGAGGTCCCAAGACCCGTCTCCGCCAAGTGACGTCGATTCGAGGGACCTCACGCTCGAGCTTGAGGGCCGAACGCTTCGGGCTCGTCTCTACTCACCCGCTGAGACCACCTTCCCTTCAGCATTGCTGGTCTATTTCCATGGTGGGGGCTTCATAGTCGGTGATCTGGAAAGCCATGACGGTCATTGCAGACGCCTCGCAGCGGGTTCAGGAGCGCAGATAATGGCGGTCGACTACCGTCTTGCGCCCGAGAACCCGTTTCCTGCCGCTCATGACGATGCCTTGGATGCGGTGCGGTGGGCGTTTGCCAATTGCGCAATGCTAAATGTAGCGCGCGACCGGATAGGCGTCGGCGGTGATTCCGCTGGCGCGAACTTGGCCGCCTCGGTAGCCTGCGATCTGTTCGGCGATGCAGAACTTGAGCTTGCTGTCCAAGTGCTGCTCTATCCGGCAATTTGGCCCGAAGAAGAAACCGAATCTCGGAAAATTCATGACGGGCTAGTGCTGAGCAAGGCGGGGTTCGCCTGGTTTGACAAATGCCTAAGAGTCGATGGCCGTGCGGAATGCGATCGCCTCAAGATCGCCCGTCGCCCGACTGCGACGCCGCAGATGATCGTAACAGCCGGCTTTGACCCGCTTCGCGACGAGGGACGGTTCCTGCACGAACTGCGCATACGGCAGGGCTTGCAGAGCAACTACGTGGACTTTCCCGATCTGATTCATGATTTCTTCGTCATGCCGGCTATCTCGGCAAGGGTCGAAGTAGCCGCAGCGCATGTTGCCAGCTCGGTGGCCAAGGCGTTGTCGGGCGGCGCTTGATTGTCGGCGTAGGTTGTGCTTGAAGATCGGCCAATTGTTTTGGTGTCAATTTCCGTGAAGTTAATCTATCGATGGAGAGACTAACATGAAAGCTGCGGTGCTTCGCGAAGTTCGCAAACCACTTCAAATCGAGGATGTCCAGATTTCGAAGCCTGGGGCGCACGAGGTCCTGATACGAACTGCGGCGGCGGGATTGTGCCATTCCGACCTTCATTTCATCGAGGGCTCTTATCCTTTTCCACTTCCCGCGGTTCTGGGTCACGAAAGCGCCGGAGTCGTGGAAGCGGTGGGTTCGGAAGTCCGCACAGTCAAGCCGGGCGATCACGTGATCACTTGCCTGTCGGCCTTTTGTGGCCATTGCGAACACTGCCTGACCGGTCACATGAGCCGCTGCCAATCGCCAGAGACCAAGCGCGGTGCCGATGAAGAACCGCGGTTGACTCAGGACAGCAGGCCTCTTCCGCAGTTTCTCAACCTCTCGTCGTTTGCGGAGCAGATGCTTGTGCATGAACATGCACTGGTGGCGATCCGAAAGGATATGCCCCTCGATCGTGCTGCGCTCATCGGATGTTCGGTGATGACCGGCTTCGGTGCGGTATCGCATACGGCAAATGTGAGAGCGGGCGAAACGGTTGCCGTGATCGGTTGCGGGGGCGTCGGCCTTTCAATCATCAATGCAGCCGCGATAGTTGGCGCTTCACGGATTATTGCGGTCGATATGGTTTCATCGAAAAGCAACCTGGCCATGAGCTTTGGTGCTACTGATTTCGTCGATGCTTCTGACGGTGACGCGGTTGCGAAGGTCCTGCAATTGACGAGCGGAGGCGTACACCACGCATTCGAGGCCATTGGCTTGGCGAAAACCGCGGAGCAGGCCTTCAACATGGTAGCGCGAGGTGGAACTGCGACTGTGGTCGGGATGATTCCCCCTGGGCAGACCGTCAATCTGATGGGCGCTGCATTTCTGGGAGAAAAGAAGATTCAGGGCTCGATCATGGGATCCAACAGATTTCCCGTCGACATGCCGCGGCTCGTCGATTTCTATCTTTCGGGCAAACTGAAGCTTGATGAACTGATCTCGCGACGGATCAAACTCGAGGAAATCAACGAGGGGTTCGATGAGATGAAGACCGGGCAGCTTGCAAGATCAGTGGTAATTTTCTGAACAGATGAAAGTGGCGATGGAATAATGCTGGATCTTGAAGGAAGAATCGCGCTTGTCACCGGAGCGGGGCGGGGGCTTGGAGCAGCAACGGCTCGAGCGCTTGCGGCTGCGGGAGCAAGAGTTGTTGCCACAGATGTCGATGCTCCGATCGAATTGGCCAACGAGATCGATGGAGTTGGTCTGGCGTTGGATGTCACCGATGAAACGGCATGGGCAGATTTGGTCGCGCGTCTGCCTGCGCTTGTCGGTGGCCTCGACATTCTCGTGAACAATGCTGGTCTCTGGCTTCGCAAGTCGATTCTCGAGACCACACTCGCCGATTGGCGGAAGCTCCATGCCGTCAACGTTGAGGGGGTGTTCTTGGGAACGCGAGCGACGATTCCGCTGCTGTCCGAGCGCTCTCGGATGTGGCCTGGTGGCAGCGCCATTGTAAACCTGTCTTCCGTCGCCGGGATTAACGGAGCAGCCAATGCGACCTGCTACAATTCGACAAAGGGTGCAGTTCGGATCTTCACCAAAGGCTGCGCGATGGAGTTGGCCTCTTCGTACATCAGGGTTAACTCTGTGCACCCAGGAGTAATAGACACGGACATGGGCCGTACACTAGTGGATGACATGGCCGCCGCGCGTGGAATCGGATATAACGAAGCAAGAACTCTGATTGGTGCAGGTCACCCTCTTGGCCGTCTTGGGGTGCCGAAAGACATTGCTGATGCAGTCGTGTTTCTTGCATCAGACAAAGCAGCTTTTATCACAGGAAGCGAACTAGTTGTTGATGGAGGAATGACAGCAAGGTAGCTTTAGTAATACTTACAGGGTAGACCAATGCGTACTGCGTCGATGATTCGCGTGGTAGTGCATTTGAATTTGGATTCTTTCGTTTAGAGTGGTTTTCGACCGATCGATATACCTCTCCTCGGCTCATGATGGCCCATGCAATCCTGACGGTCTTGTTGGCCAGCGCCACGTTCGCGATCTTGGCCGGTTTGGTTGTCAGCAGTCTGGCTAGCCATGGCTGCTTCGCGTGATCCTTGCGTGTCATGCGCAGCACGGTCGTGGCGCCGACGACAAGGAGGCACCGAAGGTATCCTTCACCCTGTTTGGTGATGCAGTCTAGTCATTCCTTGCCGCCTGAACTGTGCGGTCGTGGTGTCAGACCCAACCAGGCCGCGAACTGGCGGCCTGATCGGAAGACCGAGGCATCGGGTAGTGTCGCCGCAATGGCTGATGCCGTGATTGGCCCGATGCCAGGAACGGTGGCAAGCCGCTGGCTGACCTCGTCGTGGCGATGCCAGTCGAGGATCTGCTTCACGAGGTGCTCGATCTCGCGCACCAACGCATGGAACTGAGCCACGATGCTCCGCAGGGCCGGATCGTGCATTCACCGGCACGGCATCTTGTGCTTCAATGACCAGCGCCAGCAGCGAGTTGACGCCGGCAGGGCCTTGAGCCTTCACGATCCCGTACTCCCCAAGGTGCGCGCGCAATGCGTTGATCAGCATGGTTCGTAGCCGGACCAGCAGATCGCGGTTCTTGTGCAGCGTGAGCGCAGCTTGATGCTCTTTCGACTTCACGGCGACGAAGCGCATGACTGGTCTGGTCACTGCTTCGCAGATCGCCTCCATGTCCGCTGCATCAGTATTGCCTCGCTTCATGTACGGCTTCAGGCATCAACCGCACCTGATGGCCGAGTGCACCGAGCTCGCGGCTCAATAGTGAGCAGAGGCACAAGCCTCCATGCCGACAAGGCACGGGGGCAACTTGGCAAAGAACTTCAGCACCTCCGCACGGCGAATCTGGCGACGGACGAAAGGCTAACCTTGCGCATCGATGGCGTGGACCTCGAACACGTTCTTGGGCAGATCGAGGCCGACAACGACAATCTCCTTGGATATGGACGACTCCTCTAGGCGTGGCTTCGACAGCCGCATCTTACACACCCAACTCGGTGCAGGGGCGTCCACCCCATCACGTCAACTCGCCCAGGCAAAACAAGGTCTAATTGATCAATTTCCGCGATGCGCTCTACGACTCACAGGAGTCTATAGATCACCTCCAACTGGTCGGGAGCGATCTGGCACTGATTTGAAGTAACCTCCCATCGCGTACGAATTCACCTTGCCACAATGCAAGGGCCTCATCCCGAGTTGCTCGGCGTCGATCTAAATGCTGCGATTTGTGCCACGATTTGTGCCATGATTTTTGCTTGAGTTTACGAGGAGCCTAACTATGCTCAGGAAATCCGCAGATTTCTGCGGCCCTGGTTGCTTGGGTAAATGAGGACAAAGCAGGTACACGGTTTTTGGTACCGTTATTTCAGGTGACAGGATCAGGTCTTAGCGTGTCCAAAATTTCAACTGCCCTCAGCTTATGCTCAGGCGCTAAGTGCGCATAGCGGAGCGTCATTTCATAGTCGCTGTGCCCTAACAGCTCTCGCACTGTGTTGAGGTCTACCCCGCCCATCACCAGCCTCGAGGCAAAATGGTGACGCATGTCGTGCCAGCGGAAGTTTGGGATCTCAGCTTGCTTCAACAAACCTCGCCACGAGGTGTTAGCGCGATCGAAGCGCTGTCCATCTTCGTTTAAGAATACAAGTCCGCTTGAGGCACCAGTCTGCTCTTTCCAGCCGGTCAGCACCCAAGTTGCCTCACGATTAAGGGGAATATGCCTTGTTCGTTTGGATTTCGCGTTCATGCCGCTCACCGTCATCACGCGTCGATCGAGATCAACATTTTCCCAAGCTAGATCGAACAGCTCTCCTCGCCTGGCGCCCGTGTTTAGCGAGAGCAAAATCAGTGGTTTCAAGTGATCCGTGAAGCGCAGGTCATGCATGTCGGGTAGCGGCTGTTTACGCCGTGCAATCCGCCAAGCGTTAGCGGAGGCTCTTTCCCTCCTTCGGCGTTCTTCACGCAGATCGAGCGCCGCGCGCAACCGCTCCTCCTCCTCCGTCGAAAGGAACCGCACTTTGATGCGATCGTCAGTCCTAACCTTCTTCACCTTAGCGAGCGCATTTTTCTCCAATATTTCCCAGTCGACAGCTCGGTTAAAGCAAGCTTTGATCGAGGAAACATCGCGATTTAGCGTTTGATGGCTGAGTCCGCGATCCACTTGCTTCCCGCGCCAACGCTCGACGTCCAGTGCTGAGATCTGGTCCAATTTCTTTGGGAGCAGGGATTTGAACGCGGTCTTCAGCCGATCAAGATTTTGCTCATGCGCCCGCTGATTGGCGCGAGCCCATGTCCCATAATCTCCGTCCAAGAAGTCATTCAAGGTAGGGACTTCAGCGGCAGGCTTGCGCGCCTCGATCGGATCGATACCTCGATAATACTCAGAAAGAATTTTCTGCGCTGCCTCAAACGCTTCAGAGTATGAGACCGCATCTACCCTGCCTAACCAGACTCTCTTCGCGCGAGCGTATTCGCAATACCAAGACTTGACGCCAGTCGGCGTGATCCGCAAAATCAGGCCCTTGAGACGAGTGTCTCGGTAATCCACTGGCCGATCCGGGATTGGGATCTTCTTAATGAAGTCCCGGGTGAGATTGACGCGCATTTCAAACCCTACCTTCGAACTTTCGCCCAGATTCTGGTGGTGCACTGGTGGTGCAAACTAGCGGAACGCTGTGGAACACATATAGAACAAATTTACCACCAACGCAAGCCTGGCCTTGTCGAAATAGCGCCGAAATTTCTCATCTTTTATCGTCTTTACATAACTTTAAAGACATTATCTACTAAGTCAAATTAGGAACCTGGGGGTGTGGGGGTCGGAGGTTCGAATCCTCTCGTCCCGACCAATTTTTCGATCAATCCGACAATTGAGCTTCAGCGTAGCTTGCGCTGGTGGATCGATGTTGCACCGGTGTCGCAATGTCTCCACCAAACATCGAGATCATGCAGCGGTTTGGATTTCCTGACAGCACTCGCCAAATGTTCAGTCTGTTCAGACTTGGCCGCTCAAACCAGCATCATGAAGTCATGCACCCCAGAAATTGCCAAATTCCAGAGGGTCGTGGAGCGTCCACGCCGCCCAATTGGAAAATGGCGCAGGGATTTCCGGGTCACCCGCGAACCTGCACCTGAATGAACCTTGCGACCAGAAATCCGCTTGCGCGAAAGAGCCGATTTTCTCCCTTACAGTAGTCTGGCGACTTCAGTTGATCGACCTGGCCGCCTTCTCCCAATATTGCTGACGGACCTCACGGCGGAGCACCTTGCCGACCGGGGACAGCGGCAATGACGCTGCGAAAGCTATTGTTTTGGGAGCCTTGTAACTGCCCAGTCGGTGTTTGACGTGCTCGATCAGCTCTTCGGGAGTGGCTTGCAGACCGCCGCGCAGCACCACTTCGGCGTGGACCGCTTCGCCCCATTCGGGATGCGGTCGGCCCACCACCGCGCTCATCAGCACCGCCGGGTGCTCGGCCAGCGCGGCTTCCACCTCGATCGCATAGACGTTGAAGCCGCCGCTGATGATCATGTCTTTCAGCCGGTCGACCAGGTGGAGGTATCCCTCGGCATCGATGAATCCCAGATCGCCCGAATGCCAGCAGTCCTGATCGAATTCGGCCGCGGTCTGTTCAGGGTTGCGGTAATAGCCCTGGACCACTGCGCGACAGCGGATGCGGATTTCACCCGTTTCGCCGGCGGGCAACTCGTTACCGTTCTCGTCCGCGATAAACACTTCGACCCCGGGCGTGGTCCGGCCGGTCGAATTCAGGCGTTCGATCGCCTCTGCACTGTCGGTCCGGTGATCGGCCTTGCCCAGCAGGCTGACGATCATCGCCGCCTCGGTCGCGGCATAGGACTGAACGAAGATCGGGCCGAAGCAATCGAGCAGGTCCTTCAGCCTGGCCGGGCTCATCGGCGCGGCGCCATAAAGCAGCGTCCGCAGCGAAGCGAGATTGCGCGGAGCGGCGTTCTGCAATTCGAGCAGGCGGTAAAGCGCGGTCGGGACCAGGAACGAATGGCTGATCCGTTCTTGCTCGACCGTGTCGATCCAGGTGCCGAGATCGAGCGCATTCAGCGTCACACTGGTTCCACCTGAAAACAGCGTCGGATAGAACAGCATCGCTGCGCCGTGCGACAGCGGCGCGGCGTGCAGCGCGCGGGTCTGGGCGTCCCATCCGAGTTCGGCATGGATAAGGAAGCTGTCGCGGCAAGCCATGATGTTGTCGGGCGTGTACATCGCGCACTTGCCCTTGCCGGTGGTGCCGCCGGTAAAGCGCATCATCGCGGTGTGGCCGGTCTGATCAAGCGCGACGTCGTTGTCTTCCTCCGAAGCCCGCTCGATCAGATCGGGCAGACACTGCACCCCTTCAGGCAGATCACTCGCGGCATCTACCGCCACCACCATGCAATCCAGTTCGCGCAGCATCGCGAGGTGGCTTTCGAGCAGGCGGTTCTCGAGGATCACCAGTTTCGGGCGCACGAATTCGATCTGCCGGCGATGCTCCTCCAGCGAATCGCGCATGTTGGTCAGCACCGCCGTTCCTTCCTGCTTGAGGAACATCGGCATGTGCAGCAGCGACAGGTTGTCGTTCTCGAGGATCAGCATGAACCTGTCGCCCAGGCCGATCTCCAGCTCGCCGCGGATCGCGTTGGCGATGCGGTTGGTGATGAGGTGATACTCGCGATAGGTCAGTCGCCGTCCGCGCTCGACATTGACCAACGCTTCGGCCTCACCATGGCGCCGGACCAGGCCGCGCATCACCCGGCAGAAGTTGAGCTTCACGGCTCAGCGCGCCCGCAGCCGCGATGCGGCGTCGAGCCGGATCGTCTCACCGTTGAGATAGGCATTCTCGATGATGAAGGCACAGCAGTGCGCGAATTCGGTCGGATCGCCCAGCCGGTTGGGTGCCTCGGTCATCGCCTTCAGGGCCGCAAACACATCGGGCGGCACCTGCGCCGCCATCGGCGTCAGGAACAGTCCGGGAGCGATCGCGTTGACGCGGATGCCAAGCCCCCCCAGCTCGCGCGCGGCCGGCATGTTGAGCCCGATCACCCCGGCCTTGGTCGAGGCGTAGGCGCATTGCCCGATCTGCCCTTCGAAGGCCGCACCGGACGAGATGTTGATCACCACTCCGCGCTCTTCGCCGTTCTCGGGCTCGTTGCGGGCCATCGCTTCGGCGCACTGGCTCATCACGTTGAACACCCCGACCAGGTTGACCATTGCCATTTGCGCGAAACGGGCCAGCGGAGTGGCCTTGCCTTCCTTGTCGAGCACCTTGCTGGGTCCAAGGATCGCCGCGCAGTTGATGCAGGCGTGGACCGTCCCGAAGCGTTCGGTCACTGCCGCGACCGAGGCCCGGACCGAGGTGTCGCTGGTCACGTCAGTAGCAACGAACATCGCCCGCTCACCAAGCTCTTCCACCGCCGCCTTGCCGGCCTCTTCGTTGACGTCGAACAGCGCAACCCGCGCGCCCTTTTCGGCAATCAGATAGCGCGCGGTGGCGAGGCCCAGCCCCGATGCGCCGCCGGTGATGACAACGACCTTGTCGGCGATTTTCATGATGGTTCTCCTTGAGGGTTCAGAACGCCGCGACGCCGGTGAGCGCGCGGGCGATGATCAGTTGCTGGATCTGGGTGGTGCCTTCGGGGATCGGACAGACGATCGCCTCACGCGCCAGTTTCTCGACCAAGTAATCGCGGGTAACCCCGTTGCCGCCGTGGATCTGCACGGCCTGACGGGCGACGGTCACGGCGGCCTCGCAGGCAAAGTACTTGGCCATCGCCGCTTCCATTTCGGCCCCTTGCCCGGCATCGAACAGCTGCGCGGCGCGGTGAACCAGCAGCCGCGCGGCATCGACCTGGGTCGCCATTTCGGCCAGCATCGCCGCGATCAGCTGGTGACCGGCGATCACCTTGCCGTGCTGGCGGCGCTCCTTGGCATAGGCCACCGCCTCTTCCAGCGCACGGCGGGCAAGACCGAGCGACTGCGCGGCAACGAAAGCGCGCGATTTCTCGAAGTGCGAGAGCGTGCGCTTCAGAGCGCCGCCTTCCTCGCCCACGGTGTTGCTGATCGGCACGCGGACTTCGTCGAGAAATATCTGCGCGGTCGACTGGCTGTTGAAAGCGATCTTGTCGATCCCGCGCACCTCATAGCCGTGCTCGTGCCGGTCGATCAGGATCTGGGTCAGCCCACCGCGCGGATCGTCGCTGGTGCGGGCGAGGCAGATCAGGAAATCGGAATAGGCGCCATTGCTGATCCAGGTCTTTTCGCCGCTGATCACCCAGTGGTTCCCGTCGCGCCGCGCCCGGGTGCGGACCTCCATCACGTTGGAGCCGACGCCCGGCTCTGAAATGCCCATCGAGACGAAAGTCTCCCCCGCGGTCAGCCCCGGCAGGTAGCGCTCGCGCAGTTCCGGCGAGGCGACCTGTTCCAGCAGATAGGCCCCGAACGAATTGATCAGCACCGGCACCGACAGATCGGCCGAGCAGGCCGCCACTTCCTCGAACAGCATCAGCGAGGTCAGCCAGTCGAGCCCAAGTCCGCCAGCCTGTTCACTCACCGCGCCGCTGATCAGTCCGAACTCGCTCAGCCGCCGCATCAGCCCGGCCATCACCTCACGCGGCACAAAGCGGTCGCGGTATTCCCTGGCGAACAGCGGATCGACTTCGGCGGCGAGGTAACGCCGCAGGGTCTCGACCGCCATGGCCTGTTCTTCGCTTTGCAGGACCTTGCCCATGGCCTCAATCCTTCGCGAAGAGGTTCACCGCGACCACGGCTTCCTCGATGCCGAGCAGACCGCCGCCGTTCTCGTGCGCCGCGATCCGCGCGCCTTCGACCTGCCGCGCGCCGGCTTCGCCGCGCAGCTGGGTGACCAGTTCGTGGATCTGACCAAGCCCCGTCGCGGCAATCGGATGGCCTTTCGACTCCAGCCCGCCCGAAGGGTTGACCGGCAGCCGCCCGCCCAGCGTGAAATCGCCGCGCTCCGCCGCTGGCCCCGCCAGCCCGAACGGCGCCAGCCCCAGCGCCTCGACGTTGAGCAGTTCGCCCATCGCCGTCGCATCGTGGACTTCGGCCACATCGACCGCGTCGGGCCCGATCCCGGCACGGTCATAGGCGCGCTGCGCGGCGCGATAGCCGATGCCCTGCTTGCGATCCTCGGTGTCGTGATCGACCCCGGTCAGGATCACGCTGGCAAGCACCTTGATCGCCCGGCCGGCGGAACCGAGCTTGCGCAATCCCGTCTCGCTGCACACCACCACCGCAGCCGCGCCGTCACTGATCGGGGAGCACATCGGCAGGGTCAGCGGGTAGGTGATCGGCGGAGCGGCCAGCACCTGTTCGATGCTCATCGCATCGCGGAACTGGGCAAGCGGATTGTGGACCGAATGCGCGTGGTTCTTTGCCGCCACCGCCGCGATCTGACGCTGGGTGGTGCCATAGCGGCGCATGTGCTGGCGGCAGAACGCGGCATAGACG
>WBZX01000276.1_pt1 | contig 49061 bp, 32 predicted proteins | sample 5204211 | NCBI WGS metagenome assembly WBZX01 (sample SAMN12344362, study PRJNA552823) | activated sludge metagenome | biome: Activated sludge suspended growth; feature: Nitrification reactor; material: Wastewater; isolation source: activated sludge from nitrification reactor of wastewater...
GGCGAGTCGTCCGCAAATAATTATTTGAAATGTATAGCCTGCCGAACCTTCGAAAAGGCGGAACGGGGCATGGGCATAAGAATTTCGTGTTCGGCATTTTTGTTATTAGTAAGCCGCCACCGACAGTATTTATTGAAAAATTTCCGAACAACAAATCCCGGTACATGCTGCTCGGCTGAAGATTAGTGTGACTGATTCAACATTGCAGCAAAACACCCCTCTGCCGGCAAGGACATAATGATTTCCACAGCCATCAAGGCCCGCGTCAATCCGACAAAGAGCTTCTTTCGCTCCAGCGTCGACCATTCAGAAAAGTCGACCTCAGTCATCACTATGACAGGCGCAGATTGCCCTTTGTATCGATAGACTGACTCGACCAATAACGCGCCATCAGTCCATTCCGGCAAGCCTGTTCTGGCTGAGTATTTTCCGGTGAAACGACGCGTTTCATGCTTGCCAATCCGATCAGCTTTCAAGACGACAGATTTCTTAACCCCTCTGCCTGTCAGCACGACAATATCGTCAATCCCGAAACCTCGATTGAGAAGTTGATCAATGACGTCGGCCGTTTTTTTCACGACATCACTATCTGAACCATAGGTGTGGAACCCAGGAACATCACCCACGTAGAAACTGCGGCTTTGTATAGGGGACGACGCCAATGAAAATGCGTCAATTGCTTGGCAGATCGCTTGCGGGCTGCGGAAATTGTCATAGCAATTGATCATCACCGCATCTGGCAAATCGAAGCCAACCCGGTCATACAATTGTTGGTCTTGATCCTCCAGCAAATACAAACGTCCATCGTCTTTCAATTGCGGTAACAGGGATTCAACCCAAGCTGCCTCGAAGTCTTGGCCTTCGTCGATGAGCATCAAGTCGTATCTGGCCGCAAACGTCTGGCTGTCTTCCAGGTAACTATCAACAATTTTCTTGAATACGTCCGGATCTGAAAAATCGGGCTCTTCATGCTTTCGTCGAAAATGATCAACACACATGTCGTGATAATTGACGACGTTTGCTTTGGGCGGTGCAATGTGAGCCATGTAATCTGCAAGGGAGCGGTTGAAACATACATATTGCGCATTCTGAGCATGCGCAATTGCATCCTCCAACAATCGTATGGCCAGCTGCGTTTTCCCTGAACCAGCCGTGGCTTGAATACGGATGATGCCCGAGGGTGCCGAAATCCGAGGCACCCAGGTGGCCAAACCGTCAGATAGCTGTTCAGTTGTTGAATTGACTTGATCACGCAAGACCGACAATTTCGTCGTGACACGGAATTCGTTGTTCAAGAAATGACGAACCGACTCGATTGAAGAATTTCCCTGGCCGGTTGCTAGCATCTCCTTGGCGATAGTCCCTATCCGATCGTAATCATCTGCATCAATGATTCGCTCGCGAGGAATTGCAACAACATGTTCATCTTTAACTGCGTAGTCTGGCAATACCAGGCAGTTGGTCACATAGGAATGTAGCCCGGCGTCTTTCAAGCGATTCACAATGGCTGAATACTGGACTCGACACTGCGTTCCAACGTTGTGCTCGTTATCGGTATAGAGCTTGAAAATACTGCCGTCGCGCAAAATGACGTCGCCAGCTTTGACCTCCATCAGCAACATGTTGCCGGTCGGCCCCAGGATCACCAGATCGATTTCTCCGTGACGGTCAAGTCCCTGATGAACCGAATGCCACGTGACGCTATGAAAGATTTCATACGTATCGGGCAGCGAATTTTTCAAACGCTCCAACACGTCAATTTCTCGGTACCAACCGGCATCGTGTCGAATGGACGGCACATAAGACGGAGAAATCAAAGCCACGACGAATCCCCAGGATCAATGAATCAGCATAATCTACCATCATCATAGACGGTCAGGGATTCTAGACAGCCCCTCAATACAAAGATCGCCCAACGTTCTCGACAGATTTCTCACTGGAACGCGGGATCACGTAATTTCAAGTCTCGGTCTCGCCCTGCAATCCAGACATCAAAACATTGAGTGGCTTCGCGCGGCACCAAGAAACATATTTCTTCACCTAGCTCACCATATGAGCCCAACCAAACTCACAATCTGCAAAACCCACCAAGTCTCACCAGACCAATGATTGACATCCTCCGAGATATCAAACGTGCGAGTCGCTAATCATCACTGCCATCGAGGGAGAACAATTTGAAAATTTTGCATAGCGCCGATTGGCATTTAGGCCGGGTGTATCACGGCATGTCACTGTTGGAAGACCAAGCGCATGTATTGGCGCAGTTTGTCGTATGTGTGCGCAACAGGAAGCCGGATGTGGTGGTCATTGCAGGCGATATCTACGACCGCGCGATCCCCCCCAGTGAAGCGATACGCTTGTTGGATGAAACGCTGACGCGTGTCGTCATCGAACTTGGTGTTCCTGTCATCCTCATCGCTGGCAATCATGATGGCCCCGAGCGCTTGGGTTTCGGGTCACGTTTGCTGGAGGCAGCCGGGTTGACGGTACGTGGCAATATATCTGCAGATTGTGCTCCCGTAGTCATCAAGGACGCGCACGGATCCGTTGCCATCTATCCCCTCCCCTACGCCGAGCCCGCTGTCGTCAAATCGACGCTGGGGATTGAGGATGTGACTGATCATCATCAATCATTGAAAATGCAATTGGATCGGGTGCGTGCTTCGCACGACCCAGATCATCGCTCCATCGTTGTATCTCACGCCTTTGTTCAGGGCTGCAGCGTTTCCGATTCGGAACGGCAATTGTCGGTCGGGGGTACCGGTTCGGTTGGCATGGACGTGTTTAATGGATTCAACTACGTCGCACTTGGCCATTTGCACCGGCCTCAGTCATTGGACGGGCAGCGAATTCACTACGCCGGATCGTTAATGAAATATTCCTTTGCCGAAGTCGATCACAACAAGAGTGCGTCATTGGTCGACTTGGATGCCCAAGGCAATGTTTCGATCGAGTTTATCGAGCTCAAGCCTCGAAGGGATTTGCGCATCATCACAGGACTGTTGGAAGACCTTGTGGCGCAGGGGCTGGAAGATCACCGGCGCGATGATTTCATCTTGGCTCGTTTGACCGACCATGGTGCCATTCTGGATTCGATGGGTAAGTTACGCTCTGCCTATCCCAACGCCTTGTCGATCGAACGTATTGAGCACGAGGCAGGTTCAGGAATAGCCAACACCAACGATCACCGAAAAATTGGAACTGACGCATTGTTTGCAAGTTTCTATAAGGAGATGACTGGCTTGGAACTGCAGAACGACGCCTTGGCGATGTTAAATTCGCAAATCACGGCCATTGAAAGCGCCGCACGGGAGATCAGCCAATGAAGCCCCGTGTGCTGAACCTGACAGCCTTCGGCCCGTTTGCCTCCTCGGAAACAGTCGATTTCACCCGTTTGCCCTCAGATGCTTTGTTCTTGATACACGGCCCGACTGGCGCCGGCAAAACCTCACTGCTCGATGGCATCTGCTACGCCCTATATGGCGTCACGTCAGGAGAGGAACGCAAAGCCAAGGAGATGCGAAGCCAACATGCGGCGGACAATATCGTGACGCAGATCGAATTCGAATTCGACCTCGGCGCTCGACGGTTCAAAGTCCGCCGCATGCCTGAATACGAACGCGCGAAGCAACGTAGCGGCAAGGATGGCGACAGCAAGACAATCACTGAATCAGCGAAGGCTGAACTGTCAGAATGGATCGACGACGCCTGGGTATCTTTGTCGTCCAAGTCGACCGATGTCACAGAAAACGTTGAGCGCTTGATTGGGTTCAAGGCAGATCAATTTCGCCAAGTCATCATGTTGCCGCAGGGCAAGTTCCGCGACTTTCTGTCAGCTGATTCAAAAGCGCGCGAATCCATTTTGGAAACCTTGTTCTCGACTGCGATTTACAAGCAGGTTCAGGATCGTTTGCGCGACTCGGCGAGGGAATTGGAGAGCCAGGCAAAAACCGCAAATACCCAGCGTGATGAAGTCTTGAAATTGAGCGAAGTTGAGAACGTCACGGCTTTGGATTTACGCATCCAACAGAGTTCAGCAGACCTGCTTGCCCTCGATGAGAAATCAAGAGCCATCGAAAAGGAAGAACTCGCTGCCAAAACAAACCTAACCCAAGGCGAAACTTTGGCGGGTCATTTCAAAGAACACGCTGACGCCTCGGAGGCTTTGAAGCAGCACCTCACTGAAGGCCCTGTCGTATCTGAAAAGCAGGTCAAACTGAACCTCGCTACCAAAGCTCAGCAAGTCATGCCGACCTTCGATATCGTCAAAGAAGCACGCCAACGCGTTGTCGAGCAAGTCGCAAAGTCAGAACTCGTGGCGAATCAGCTAGCGACGGCGGAGACAAATAATCAGACGGCACAGGCGTCACTCCTTGCAGAGGCAAATCGCCAGCCGCAGCGTGACGATGCCACGAAAGCAGCGACGCACTTGGACGGGCTGCGGGACGCCGTATCCAAGCTCAATGAATCTAAAACTGTCTGGCTCACTGCTCAAAGACTTGCGCTATTGAGCAAGCAAGCGTTTGAAAAATCTGAGCAAGCGCTCAAACAAAACCAAACGAATCGCGAACAACTGACTCAGCAAATGACGGAGACGAATGTCGTTGCGGCGAAATTCGACGCGTTAAACATGCGCAAGACGCAGCTTGCGAGTGTCAAAAAAATCTTGGGCGAGGTAGCAGAGGCCCAAACTCAGATGAAGATTTTTGCGTCGAAAGAAGATGCCGCCAAAAACAAGGCTGAGTTAGCGAAAGTCGCTTGCGACAAAGCAGTTGAACACAAACGAAACCTGGATCTGATTTGGCGACAAGGCCAGGCGTTCGTACTGGCCAAACACCTCGATGATGGTTCACCTTGTCCAGTGTGTGGCAGTCACGAACATCCGCATCCCGCACAAGACGAAGTCGACATTCCCAGCGATGAAGACCTGGCACTTGCTGAACAGGCGATCAAAACGACGGGAGAAGCCTTTGAGGCGGCACGCACGGCTTTCGAACTCGCAGCAAAAAATCATGTCGCAAAAAAGACGGCGTATGAGGTGGGGCAAGCGTCTTTGTCGCAATTCGATGAGGATGATGTTCAACAGATCGACGTCAGAATTGCAGACAACCAGCAAAATCTAGACGCTGCTGCAGCTGCGCAAGTCTTGTTGGTGACAATCAAAGGCAAGCTTGAGCGCGAAGACACGCAATTCAAAGCTCTTTCCGACTCACTCCATGAATGTCGTTCAGAAGCTGATAAAGCGCGAACCCAAGAGGCATCGGCGCTAGCGACGTATCAAGAGCGTCAGAAGACCGTTCCAGAACAATATCGCGTGGCACATGCGCTCGAAGATGCCATCAAGGTTGCAAGTGATCTGCGTAACAGCTTGAATAACGCATTCAGGGTCGCACAGGACGATGCGACAAACGCACTGGCCAAACGCGCCGCAGCTGCAGCTGACGACAAATCAGCGAAAGACTTGCTTCAATCGCTCGAAACTCGCAAGGCGCAAGCTGAAACTGCACTTGCCCAGATCCTGCAAGCCAATGAAATCGCTGACGAACAAGCGCTGATGAGTCAGCAGTTGTCTCGAGCTGAAATGGACGATTTGCAAGAACAAATCAAGGCCTATCAGCAGGCGGTTGGGACGGCACAGGAGCGGATGGCACGCGCAGAAAAGAGCATTCTCAATCAACAACCGCCAGACCTCGTGGCACTGAAAACAGTCGTCGACGAAGTTCGTTTGAAGTCAGACAGTTTGATAGCCGAGCGTGAAAGCAAAAAGAAGATTTTGCTCAGCGATGACAAAGCCAAAAAGGCAATCGACGATATCAATCTTTGCTTGGGCGACATTGAAAAGAAGTACAGCGTTTTGGGTCACTTGTCGGAGATCGCCAATGGCAAGAACGGACGAAACCTAACATTCCAGCGCTACGTTCTAGCCGCCCTCCTCGACCAAGTGCTGATCCAGGCATCACTGCGCTTGCGCGTCATGAGTCACAGCAGGTACACCCTGCAACGCCGGGAAGATGTAACGGACGGACGTCGGGCTTCGGGATTGGATCTCGATGTCTTTGACGACTACACAGGCAAGAGTCGCCCGGCAAGCACATTGTCCGGTGGAGAAGGATTCATGGCAGCGTTGTCATTGGCGCTGGGTTTGTCCGACGTCGTCCAGTCTTATGCCGGCGGAATTCAACTCGACACGCTCTTTATTGACGAAGGATTCGGCAGCCTGGACCCGGAATCATTGGACACCGCCTTGAAGACGCTGATCGACTTGCGTCAATCGGGACGAATGGTCGGCATCATTTCGCACGTTGAAGATCTCAAACGACAGATCGATGTCGGGATCGAGATCAAGTCGGGAATCAAGGGGAGCGAAGTCAATATCTTTGGGGGTGCAACTGCACATTGAGTACCTCAACTCCTAAACAAGTACACAGCCCTGTATCGAATGCCAGCACTCCCCCCTAGGAATCCGCGTCACATCCCACGATGAATTGCGATCTCGGAATTCCTGGACTATCTGCTCGATCCGCACATCGATCACGGGATAGATGGCGAAGTCTTGCAACGCTCGAACACGACAGCAACTACAGCTCGAAAATCCACATGCAAAGCCCTTACGTATCGACATTCTTAGGCAACCGATTCTTCCTTGAGCAACCTCGCATCGATGATGTTGCCATCGAGGATATCGCTCACGGCCTCGCCTACCAATGCCGTTTCAATGGGCAGACAAAAACGTTCTACTCGGTGGCGCAGCACAGTTTGATGGTCATGTCGCTCGTCCCCGAGCACATCCAGTTTTCTGCGTTGCTTCACGATGCAGCCGAAGCCTATTTGGGTGATATGGTGAAACCGCTGAAAAACCTGTTCCCCGAATTCAGTCGTATTGAAACGCGGGTCATGGAAATCATCGGCGATCGGTTTTGTGTTGACCTGACCCATCTCGACGCCCGCATTAAACATGCCGATCATATAGCCTTGGCGACAGAATAAAGGGATCTAATGCCCCACTCTGTCGAGGCCTGGGCGTATCTTGACGGGATTTACCCACTCGCCGAAGTGATTCAGCCTATGAACCCAGCCGACGCCAAGTGTGCTTTTCTGGCGGCTTTTGAGAAATGCAGCGCGGGGTTCAAGCGAAAGGCTTGAGCGATTCGCCAATATTCGAACAAACATTGCGATCAATTTTCAATCAGCCGCGGCCAGTACCTCTTTGACCAATAATCTACCGAACCATGAAATCCATAGACCTCGCACAGAATCCTACAACAGAGCAAGTATTAAAAATCACTGATTGGCTTGCACGTGGGGACTATCGAGTCATTCGCCCGCTACAGATACGGCAATGTTATAGCGACGCTTCTCCCCCTGAAAAGCTCATCACAGTAGCAATTCTTGATACGGAGACGACAGGCACGACTCAGGGCCGGGACAAAATCATCGAACTCGGCATCGTCTTCGTCGAGGTTTGCCCGCAGACCGGTCAGGCCTACCGAATCACTCAAGTGTTCAATGAACTTGAATATCCTGGAATGCCGATTCCCGAAGAATCAACTCGCGTTCACCACATCACAGACGAAATGGTGGCAGGCAAGCGCATCAATGATGCAGAAGTCGAATCGCTGATTTGTAACGTGTCGTTGGTCGTTGCTCACAACGCAAGTTTTGATCGAGTGTTTATCGAGGAACGTTTCCCAATTTTTTCTACAAAAGCATGGGCCTGTTCATTCAGACAAATTCCTTGGACTGAAGAAGGGATAGGTAGTGGAAAGCTCGAGTTTCTGGCATACCACAGCGGCTTCCACTTCACCGGACACCGAGCCTCAACAGACTGTCACGCGCTACTTGAAGTGCTTCAACAACCGCTACCAACCTCAGGGAAGTTAGCAATGCAGATCTTGTTGCAGAACGCTCAGCTGACGGAAATCAGGGTATCAGCCCTCGGATCTCCTTTTGACTCGAAGGATGTCTTGAAGGTACGAAACTACCGCTGGAATGGTGACAGGAAAGTCTGGGCAAAAAATATTCTTCAGCAGAGCGTTGAGTGTGAAGTCGCCTGGCTAAGGGAATCAGTTTATGCAGGGAATAGCTTCAGTCTCGAGTTTGAAAAGATGACCGCCATGAATCGCTTTTCAAATCGAGCGGGTCAAATCGAGACCGTTAAGTTCAACTGAGCGGTTTGCTTTTGCTCAGCAAAGCAATCCATCGCAGGGTTGATCTCAGATGCACTGTATCTGAGTTGTGTCTTTACAGCTGTGGCGCCCGCCATTGCATGAGAAGTTCGCAAAAACATGTCCAAACTTCTCTGATAGGTTGAGCAATTTGATGGGCCAGTAACGCGGGAAGGTAATAGTAGCTAGTAGCCAATCCGATTTTGGTCATATGCCATTTATTATGTCATGTTAATCTGAATATTTTGTAGCTTTTGCCCTTCTTGAGGGCTTAGGCACTTTAGCGCAACGGTTTCGCAGGCCTTCCATGTTCTCATCCTTTGATTTTCTCACCCCGCTACTGAACAACCCAGTACCTTGGGGTTTGTCAGCCCTCATCCTAGTATTTGCTTTCTTCATGTATCTGCGATTTGCGTCAAAACTCGAGAAAATTCTTGAGGATATTCGACGTGCTCGTGAGGCGATCAAAGCATTCAAAGAGGGAACATTGGACTTCGCCAGTCTCGCAACAGTTTTCTTGGCGACTCAATGCCTGAATGCGCCCTGGAAGACGTTAGAGAAATCTCTGGTTATAGAAACCGATGAGTTGGATGGTAGCAAAACAATCATCGCGCCACAGAATATTGGTAGTCACTTCAACGACATAAGCATCTTGTCGTCCAGCATCAATTTGCGCTTCTACCAAGCATTGCCAAACATATTGGTTGGCGTTGGCTTGTTCTTCACCTTCGCCGGCTTGGTTATGGCGCTATGGTTTGCAAGCCAAGGTGTTGCTGCAAAAGACGTCGAAGTTGCTCAAGCTGCACTGAAAAACCTCCTGGATGCAGCGACCTTTAAGTTTCTGACCTCATTGGCCGGCCTTTTGTCTTCGCTCTTTTTCTCATATATGGAAAAGGCAAAGCTCCACATGATGGCAGGGCAAATTGAACTTCTAGTGGTTGAGATCGAGTCTGCAATTGAACGACGTTCGCTCGAACAAATGGCCCACCAAAGAACTATTGAGATGGTTAAACAGGCAGCTTTGCTTCGTGAGCAACTAGAGGAAGCTAGGCAGCAAACAGCCCAAATTAAACGGTTCGAAACGGACTTTGCAGTCAGTATCGCCAGCGCACTTGATAATCGACTAAGTCCCCGGTTTGAATATTTGGCTGCAACACTCAGTGTTGCTATTGAGAATCTTGGTCTAAAAATCGGCTCAGTCAATGAAGAGGCACTCCAAACAATGATCGGAGACTTCAGGAAGACCCTTACTGAAGGTACCAGTTCTGAAATCTCAAGAATGGCCGAGTTGGTCGGGGAACTAACAGCCAAGCTCGAAAGCAGCGGAAACAACCTTGAAGAGAAGTTGACCGGTGCGAGCAACGAAGTCTCCGAAACCTTTAAGGGAATTGCCAAAGATCTCCTATCAACGGGAGATGGTTTCAAGGGCATCATGCAAGATGCCGGACAAGAAATGACCCAGACGTTTACTGCGATTTCCGGCGATCTCTTGGCCAGTGGCAAGGACATGCAGGAGATCATCCGCTCTGCTAGCAACGAGGTTTCAGGTTCTTTCGTAAAACTTTCAGAGGGTATTCATGAACGCGGCAAGGATATTCAGAACATGCTGCGCGATGCTGAAAAGGACATGTCGAGCGTATTTGGGCTCATCGCTGAGAATCTGGTTCATAGTGGTCAGCAGCTGACGAACAGTATGCAAAAAGCGGGTGAAGAGATCACCGGTAGCGCCAAAATGCTTGATGGTGTTCTGATTAACTTGAAGGCTGATTTGATCGATCTCGATGGGATTGTGAAACAAGCCTCTGAAAGCGCTGAAAAGACGACCAGTTTGCTTTCAAAAAATGTCACTGACCTATCTGCTCTCCATGCTTCTCTCGGAAACACATTGCAAGGACTTCAGGGGGTTGGCACTACTATTGAAAACACCACGCAGTCCTTGAGTGTTGCAATATCCAGCATGACCAAGGCTCAACAGGAGTCTACTGCGCAATCGAAACAGCTTCTGGACACCGCTCAGGCAGCATTGGGTTCGATTCAGGCCAGCAGTCTGAGTATTACCTCAGTCACTTCTGCACTTCAGGGTGCCTGGGAATCGTATCAATCCCGCTTCGAAGGCGTTGATAAGGATCTCGAGAACGTCTTCTCTCAGATTCAAATGGGACTTGAACAATACGCAGACAAGGTCAAAGAGTTTCAAGGGTCTTTGGACAAGCATCTGTCCAGTGCCATGCAGAGCTTAGGTGCGTTGGTTCAGGAACTGAGTGACTCAGTTGAAGAGCTCCACGAAGCCAAATAACGGCTCGAAAGAGAAATTATTCTATGTCGCAGTCACAGATTCTCTCCCATAAGGACAGCGAAGACAGTTATCTGGCATCGCTCAGCGATCTGATCATTGGTGTCTTGTTTGTGTTCATCATTCTTCTGATGGCTTTTGCCTTAAATTACCGTGTAGCCCAAACCGAAGCCGATGCGAAGGAAAAGGAACTCAAGCAACGAAATGCGCAATTATCGGATGGCCAAAATGAACGAAACACACTGCTTCAGAACATAAAAAACTCACTCAAGGCCAAAGGCATCCCGGTAGAAATTGACCTTCAGAATGGAGTCCTTCGTTTACCCGAGTCACTGCTCTTCGACTCGGGTAAGGCTGATTTTCGTGACACTGGCGTGAGCGCACTCCATGTCGTCGCCGAAAACCTCTCCGATATACTTCCTTGCTACGCAGGAGGGGCCACCTCCAAGGCGAAATGTAAGTCAGGGATGAAGAACTCCAAGCTTGAGGCAATCTTCATCGAAGGACATACAGATAACATTCCAATCCACAACCTGCAGTTCAAGGACAACTGGGACTTATCTGTTGCTAGAGCAAAAGGAACCTATCTTGAACTAAACAAGGGCGCACCTGATCTCGAAGTTCTAACCAACGAGAAGGATCAGCCACTCCTGAGCTTTAGTGCCTATGCTGAGCGCCGCCCAATCGATGACAATGCATTGGATGCTGGCCGTCGCAAAAATCGCCGGATTGATTTGCGATTCATCATGTCAGTCCCCAAGGTGATGGAAACATTAAGTGAAACCCAAGCCTTCATTGCTAAATGAGCCTTAAGAAATCACTTCGGCTCGTCTCGATTGGTAACGCTGCCTCTGTACGGTGGCCGAAATTGATTGAGCCGAAAGATATTGTTTTTGCCCGTGCTCAAATTGAGAGCCAGGCTGCTGGCCTCACGCCTCTTCGGATTCCTGCCCGTGAACTTCTGCAAATAAAAGAACGGCTGCTTCAAGCTGCGCAGAGCGGAACCATTGATCAGGTCAAGCATCGTGATTGGCGTTACGCCCCATGGGTATTTTGGCTGCAGGATGATGCTGTCGCCAATAATCAGCTGATCGTTGAGACATTCTTCGCAAAAGCGACATCGCGCAATTCTTCAAGCTGGATCAAATCGCTGATCTTTGCCTACTTCACCCAATTTCCTGTAGCCTCACCGACGCTTTCGAGAGTCGCTGGTCGCCTCCAGTCGATTCTTGCCGCTCAGCAGTGGCCATCAATTAGAGCTTGGTATGAACGCCATCAACAGTTAAAGCTTTTTGATCCGGCAAATGCCCCCCGGTACCTTGCAGGCCATCTACTCAACTGCAGTTCAATTCAGGAAGGTTTAAGTGCGTTGGGGTTAGATGCCTCCATCACTCAGGCAGCCAACAACCAATTTATGGCCAGCAGCTATCAGGCAGCATTGGAATTCAGCCGCAACACACTCAGTAATAGCCATGCTGCACCAGAAACAGTGCTTGAGCGTCTGATTGAATGGTCCTTGCCAGTGCCTGCTTCAAATAATGGACTGCGATATCCTCATTTGCTTGGAGCACTCGCAGAATCGATGCTGTTACCTTGGAGCGCCAAGCAACCCGATGCGCAACTTAAAGAACGCATCAAAAAATTTCTGCTTGCACGGATTGGTGACCCCCGCCTTCACCCAGGCGCATGGCAACAGGTTAATCCCAGGGCAACAGAAATTTTCCGTAAGTGGCTCGCCGGTGAAACATTGCTTCAGTTCTTCGACCTTTTGTCGAGGACAGCTGACGATATTTGGGCCTATCGCAAAAAATTCTGGATGGCGTATTACAACAAAGGCGCAATCGGAGATGCCTGGTTTTCCCTTGGGCAAAATGCATATGCGTTAGGCCGGCAATTGAAGCTCAGACAACCAGAACTTACGTATGCAACGCTTAGCGGAGCCGCTGCTGACCAATCAGTATTGATCATGCACCTCGGGGACTTTGTAGTTGCGGAATGGAGCCATAGTGGCAAGTGTCGTTTCTGGCGCAATACGGATCGTCGTGCACCCAAGCTCTACGAAAAATACTATGACGCAAATGATCTACGTGCGATCTGTCAATATGAACAAATACACTATTCGAGCGCCAATGGTACTTGGCAAAGACAGATTGCGAATTTCCTACGCCATGAGACTCAAATCTACATTCCTGAATACGAATGGATGATGTAATCCACGATGAAATTCATTACTCGAAATGACACTGATGGCATTCTCGTAGCTTCTGGGGTCGAAAGTGCGGCAAACACTTCGCCGTATGATTGGACTAATGATTGCCCTCCGCAGTTTAGAAAAACGCTAGCGCTTCTCTTCTCTCTCATAGAAGAGGAGCTTGCATCCGTAAGGGGTAACTGTGTCTTTCTGCCTCACAGTACCGTCGCATCGCTATCCGCCACACACGCCAAATCCTTGGGACTTCCCCCTGACCTTCCTCTACGACTTGATATCCGGAGCGATGGCGATCTCAGTAATCCGACTTTTCAATTCAAAACTCGCTGGATAGCGCAAACCGGTCTTCCCCTACAAGCCGAACTGAATCGCTTGGGCACAATTGCCACCGTTTCCAACCGGACCTTTCGCATCTCGGATCCTGTATTTTCAGTCCTAGAAAGGATAGTAGCTTTCAATACGAATCCCCCTATCGATAAAGATGAAAAACTATTGGCGTGGGGACAAATTCGTGGATTACTTGGAGACAAGGCACCTGAATTAGACAACGACTATTACCTGCGTGACACCCGGATCTTCAGCGGACAGCGTTTCACCCTACGACTCGAACCAAAAGGAATTGGTGACGTTTCCCTCGAGCCGGTTCTTGTCGCAGGAAGCAATAATATCGATGACCCCGCTGAGAATTCAGGATTGGAGGAAGAGCATCCTGTTCTCCCGGGCAAGTATCAGGATGTCTTTGCATCCCGTTTCACAACCTTCAATCAAGCAAAAACAAGTTATCCACTTGAAGATGGCGCCTACGTTGTCATTGATCCAGCCTGCAAACAGGCCTTGGACGAGGTTCGAAAAGTCATCTCAGGAACACCCGCGCAAAGGTTGGCTTTTTGTCGCAACCCTCGAGCAGCGCTGAGCGCGGCGCTTGGGGAATTTGTCTCTCCCGAGATTCTGGAAGACCTTTTTGTTGAAACCGATAGTTTCTCTGCCCGAGTCAAAGAAATTGGTCTATGGCAGAAAAAAATACTTCCGTGGGTTCAGCGTACGGGTGACTCCTGGCTTCCTCCTGAACATCTGGGGCTCGTGATTGACGGCAAGCGCCTAGAAATCGATCGAAATCAATTACTGTCGCTCAAAAGCGCCATAGAGGAACAACTCAAGGCAGGCGATGGGCATGTGCAGATCGCCAACGAAAGTATCCCTGCTTCGGAAGAGTTGCTGAGATCGTTAGAAACACTAATCCATGAATCAGATGCTCAAAAGAATGAAACTGCACCAATCCCCGAAGATCCGACGGAGGAAAAACCGGCGCGAAAGGTTCTCGTAATTCATGACAATCTGGACGGAGTCGATTATCAAGTTTCCAAACGAAGTCACCGATCTACTGCTCTCGATACCCCTGCCCTATTAAAAACCTCACTGAAAAGACATCAGCGTGAAGGTTTGCGCTGGATGCAAAGTCACTGGATCGATGGATCTCCTGGTGCGCTCCTCGCAGATGACATGGGTTTAGGAAAAACACTATTAGTCTTGGCCTTCCTTGCATGGTTAAAGGAAGAGATTGCTGCAGGCATGACTCAAAAGAAGCCTATTCTGGTCGTTGCACCTGTTGGCTTGCTGAAAAACTGGGAGGCGGAACATACGCTGCATATGTTGCCACCAGGAATCGGTGAAATTATTCCTGTGTACGGTCAGCGGCTAAAACAGCTGAAACGCAGCAAGGCAAATGAACTCGAGAGTGGAGAGTCCGTTCTTGATCGGGAACAACTCCAACAAGCCGACTGGATTCTGACCAGCTACGAAACACTTCGGGATTATCAGATTAGCTTTGGCCTGATTCCCTTCTCTGTAGTCGTCTTTGATGAGGCTCAGAAGATCAAGACCCCTGGTACCTTGATGACGGAAGCTGCTAAGGCCGTGAATGCAGACTTCACCATTACGATGACTGGAACCCCCGTAGAAAATCGACTTGCCGATCTTTGGTGCATCGTCGATACCGCTCAACCTGGTGTGCTCGGTGACCTAAAATCCTTCAGTAACAGATACGAAAAAGACCCCACTGAAGAGATCATACTTGGGTTGAAGAACAAAATATGGCACACAGCAAATGACGAGATGCGCCCTGGACTCATGCTTCGTCGGATGAAAGAAGAAGCCCTAGACTCGTTGCCAGAAAAGCATCTCCACACCATCGAACGACGGATGCCCCCCCTGCAGGCAGATGCATACGCATCGATTGTTAGCAAGGCTCAGAACAACGAAGATGTGATGATTCTAGAAACGCTGCATCATCTGCGCAGCATTTCACTACATCCATTTATCTCAGACGCTTCCGGAGCTTTAAGTGATGAAGAGTACATCGCTTCGTCTGCGCGACTATCGGCTACAGTAGATGTGCTCGACGAAATACAGCATAAGGGAGAAAAAGCACTCATCTTTCTCGAATCACTTGATATGCAGGGTTCGAGCGAATTACCGCTCATACTGAAGAAACGCTACCACCTTCCCCATCTGCCACTTGTAATTAACGGTTCTATCGCGGCGATCGAACGTCAAAAGCGGGTTGACCGTTTTCAAGTTGGAGATGGATTCGACATCATGATTCTCTCCCCTCGCGCGGGAGGGGTTGGTCTGACCCTTACTGCGGCAAATCATGTCATCCACCTTTCAAGGTGGTGGAATCCTGCCGTGGAAGATCAATCCACTGACCGGGTGTATCGAATCGGCCAAACTCGGCCTGTACATGTTTATTACCCAATCGCGATCCACCCTACACTTGAAGAACACAGCTTTGATCTCAAACTTCATGCCCTGATCGAGCGGAAACGACGTCTTAGCAGGTCTCTACTTGTTCCGCCTTCAGCCGGCCAGGACGAAATAAACACTCTATTCAAGGAAACAATTTCCAGATAATCGGATTATTAAAACAAGTAATACGTCCGTCCACTCAATTTCATCGTCCAAAGCAACGCTTTACAGTAAATGTGGGACTAGCTAGCGCAACACACATGGCCACCCGTTTGCGGAAACTCGGCCATTCGATGCAATACGCCACTCGACCTCTCGCGTTGCTTTTTGAGCCCGCTCGATTTCCGAATCGTAGCGTTCGGAAAGATAGATGAATCTTTGATTCGTCGATCCGACCCAATTCCTGGTTTTATCCGGCTTAGCCCCCTCGTAGGGGCCATCAACCAAAACATCAGTGTACTTTAGCAGGTGATCAACACCTGGCAGGTTGATAGCCTCAATCTCCGCAATCGTATAGCCCGTGAAAATCATTACAGAGAGTCCTGCGCTTGACACTGCTTCAGCGACAGGCGCAAGTCCCTTAGCCTGTAAGAGTGGCTCACCACCAAGAAAAGTTACACCTTCAATAGAGTAGTCGCGCTTGGCATCAAGTATCTGTTGCACGACAGAATCCGCTGGTACCAGATTTCGCTCTACAAATTTCAGAAATTCCGGATTGCAACATCCAACACAACGTTTATCGCAACCTTGTAGCCATATCGCAGCACGACTACCCGGGCCCTCAACCTGAGTGCATGCAAGCCATGCAGCAACATTCAGCCATTGCTGCATGCGCTACTCCAATTCAAAGTCGAAGACGGGTTTGTTCCCAGCCTGCACAACGAGAACGTTTCTACCCAAAGATCGCTCAGGTGAACCAACCTCAGAAAACAAAAATTGTGCGAGTGGGTCAAAAAGGCATGACGTGAGGGCGTTCAACACTCCGCGCCCTCCACTGGTTCGGTCGACACTCCCAACGATTGCTTGAAGTGCCCGGAGTTCATCCTGGAACTTCAGGCAGGAAACCCCCCATTTCTCATTTAGCCGGTGGCGAAGTGGCTCAAGCTTTGATCGCGCAATATCAACTAGGAAGCGATCATCAGACATAAAGTTAAATGGAATGATATTTCCTTCACCAATTCGCCCAAGAAGTTCGGGGCGCCTCAGCTCATTTACAAAGTGCGACCGAACCTTCTCGATGAATGCTGAAGCCACGTCAGGCTCCTCGGGAGAAACTTGGGCTGCTCCGATATTTGAAGTGAATACGATAACGGTGTCTGAAAAGAGCACCGTATCACCCTTACCGTCAGTAAGCCTGCCGTCTTCCAGTATTTGCAAAAACTTATCTAGAATTCGCGGGTGCGCCTTTTCAATTTCATCGAAAAGCAAGAGTGAGAACGGACGTTTTTTCACTGCGTTTGTAAGTTGCCCCCCTTCCTCGTATCCGACATATCCAGGGGGAGCACCAACAAGGCGCTGATCTGCATGTTCGTGATTGAACTCTGACATATCAAAACGAAGACAGGCTTCATCATCACCGAACAGAAAATGTGCCAGCGCTTTAGCAAGTTCAGTTTTCCCAACCCCAGTGGGTCCTACGAAAAACAGCACGCCTTTGGGTGTCCGCTGCTTGCTCGAATGCTGTAATCCAGACAACCCTGTGTAGGCCCTAATCAGTATCTTATTGACCGCACGGATCGCTTGATCCTGCCCCTTGACTCGCGTCTTGAGCGTTTCGATCGCCTTACCCAATTTCTCTTGATTGAGTTGCTCCCATGGACTGTGCCGTTCTCCATATCTATACAAGCTCACCAAAGAATCGGCGCTCATTTTCGGTAACTGTCGGGATAAGCGAGCCAAACTGTGTATGTCGCGTAAGGTCAAGCCCTCAAGGGAGTCGACTAGGTCTGTCAGGCCACGGCTCTGAGCCGAAAGCGGTGGATCCAGATTGAACACTGAGGCCAATCGCAGAGCGGCATCTTCACGAGCATTTCTTCCAGGCAAGGAAATACCTATTTCCTTGAACAGGGGGTTATTCAGATAGAGCGATGGAGGAAGAACGGACAAACCCTGGCAAAGCATCACCATCAAGGTTTGAGGCCGATCAATATCCGTTGGATTGATTGCAATGAGAGCATCTCGGGTTGCCTTTCCCATCAACAGAAGCCATCCTCTTTCGGCTTCACTCAGGGCGTTTGCGGTGCCGAAAAGGTACTGCGACCAGTCAATAACGAATGCGACTCGATCTGGCCCGGACTGCTTCATTGCACTTGAAATGACAGCTAGAAAATCTTGGGGGGATACCTCAAAGGCATTGCCACTTGGTTGGGGTTGGCTAGGAGTTGGAACCGATCCCATGTCGTAATCATCACCAGTTGGATCGGTATTACTTTGAGTGGTCGCAGCGGCTTGTAGCTCGCGCCAGGCACGCATATCGATACCGGAGACACCTGTTACTCGATCCCAGCGCACAACATGTTTATATCCGCGCTGCTTGAGCAGGACAGTGACTGCATCTGGAACCGCGATCCACCGTTCGCTAGAGCTTGGATCAGGCACGACATCAGAGACATTCCCATGCAATATCAACCCTCGGCGGATTCCGCACTCGCGGAGAAAACTATCCTGCCATGGTATTGGTGATGTCGTCATTTACTTTTCCTTTGTCATGCCTGGCTGCGGTTTAGCATCTGCGTCTTGGTCATCAGGGTTCTCCCAAAGCACTCGATCATTTGAAAGCACAATGCCATATACCGATTGCAGCCTTGGCAGCACGGTAGCTATATCCTTCTTGCAAGCAGCCCCCTGATAGCGGTCAAACTTGTAATTGAGTTTTCCACTCAGCTCAACCCGAAAAATGGCTTGAGCACCGGCAGGTCGGCTGCCATGGATAACTACTTCATCTGCTCCATTTTCTCGAATAATTTTGGGACGCTCTGTGACAAAGCCAGCATCCTCCAACGCCCGATATACCGCTTGAACCACCTCTCGACGACATGATTCATCTACTACGGCATTGTCTAACTCGCGCGCCGTTTCAATAAGGCGTGCAGCAATATCAGCACTTGATGGATTGCCAATTTCCTTAAGCTTTGCTGCGATTTCTTGTGCTCGCTGGGCTGCGGGCCCACTTACTTGTTCTAGTTGCTCCCGGCAAGCCGAAATCTCATCCTCTGAAGCTGCGACACTAGCTGCCTCAGTCTCCTTTTCACGTAGAAGCTGGGCCTCTCTTTCAAATTTGTGTTTGATCGCTACCAGGCTCGCCCGAAGAACCTCAACCGACATTCCGGGTCCTTCCTTGGCAATCCTTATACGGAGTTCAGCCAATTCTTTGTATGCAAGCTGCCTGGCAAATCCATCCTGCCAGGCAGAGAGTTCAGCTTGCCAAAGCTTCTCAATTTCATCTCGCGCCTTGGCTAGTTTCTCGATTCGAAGCCTTTCAGCCTCACGCTCCGCTTCCTCAGCTGCTTTCCTAGCATCAATTGCAGCCTGCCGCATTCCACGGGCTAAGCGTGGTAGCGCATGAACCCTGTTGCCAAGAGCGACGCTACGATCTCTTGCAGATGCAGGATCAGAATCAAGCAAACTCGACAAAGCAGAAAGCTCTCGCTCGATGAAAGACAATTCACTCTCAACATACTCCGCGAGATTCTGTGCTCTAACGTCCGCGACAACCCGCTCATATCGAGCCATATAGGTGCGCGTCGTTTCTCTAACCCGCTGGTCAAAAAGTTGCTGGCGTCGACGTTGTTCAATTTCATACCTTGAATCGACAAATCGGCTCATTTTTTCCCTTTCTTCTTGTTTCCGTTTCCAGTCGGCTTGTTTCCTTGATTCAGTCCTCGATACTCATCCGGTGTCTGGGCACGGATCTCCTCTGCACGCGCTTTATTTCGGAAGTTGATATCACCGGTCACAAGCAATACCTCGCTTAAGCGAAGGTACATTGCGACCGAAAGAATTTTGTTATCAGGGCTGTGATCCCAATCAGGAGGGAGAAGCTCCAACACTTCGGACTCATACCTAATTCTGTTGCCGGCAGCTTCAATTGCGCGAATTGCAGCTCGAGCAGATTGTGCTTTCTGCTCATCATTTGACACCTTCAGCCCATCCAGCTCCTCCAGAACACGCCTGGGTATTACCGGCAAGTCTCGCGAGCGCATACGCGTCACCAAATCGGGGGCAACCATGACAGCACTGGTATCAAGAACAATTAAGCGGTGATCTGTTTGGTTTGGTGGAGCCAGGTGTTTGCATGCCAAATCTCTCCACGCAATAACCTTGCGGTTGATGTCGACTGCAATTGGGTTATCTGCTCTTTGGGCAGCCTTGAGCAATGCCTCGAGGTCCTGATATGCACTGATCCACTTCAAGGCACCATCAAGAGCGGTTGCTTTTACGTACTTCAAATTCAACGTGCCACGAATTGCGTCATCAAGCGAAACCAGACCAATGTCTCTCACAATTCGTTGGTAAGCCGTAGACAACGAGGAAATTGCCGGCTCGATATCATGCGGCCCATGGAATGCCACTTTGCTATTAGACAAAGCGTCAGATATCCACCCATCGACAAGGCGCGAGCTAAGTAGAGCTAATGGAATGGTGATGCCTGTACCAGCGGCTTCACGGAAGAGTTTGAGAGACACCTCATCATCAAAAGGTTCTGCATGTGCCAATAGACTAGAGATGGCTAAAGAAGACCTATCCGACAACAAACCACGAATCGATTTCGTCCGTCGAACGAGCTCTTCAATTCCAACTTGCGACTCGATGCGATGACAGGCAGAGACAATGGCATCTGACAGAGATGTCTGCCAGCATCCCTTCCAATCGGTCTGACCCTTCACGGCAAATTGCTCGAGTGCAGGCGAAAATATCTCTGCATCACCAATCAGTTCATCAATTGGAAGCTGTTTGGTCTTTGCAATCCATCTCAGAATCGTTTTCTCTGGCTGCTCCCATAATGCTGCAAATGCCATGAGCCCAGAGTCGTTCGATCCAGAAAGGCACGCTTCCAATGATGTGCGAAGAACGCTCCATATCTGGTCACTTGCGTCATTCCTCAAACGAATACGAAGACAACCTGATCTAGCCTGCCCCCCCCAAGACAACGGGGCAACTCCGGTAATAGAAGCTGATGGTGTCAAATCCGATCGAGAGAGTTGAAACCAGGAAAAACCTTTTGCAAATGTCGACGGGTAGGGAACTTCGACAACCAACCTTCCACTTTCGGCTTCGATACGGCTTGCTGATGTGCAGAATTGGTTCAATACAATAGCCGGAACGCCATTCAACTCTTTAACATTTTCGATGCTACGCACGACAACCAGGGCCGCCTTGGCAGGCCTGATACCGGAAAGAGAATCAGGCCTGCCATCGTCAATAGCAGTTATGGAGTCGGCAAATCGGAGAACTGATTCATCGAGTTGCTTCTGAATTTCCGTTATCGTTGGATTGAGAATTGGGTTCAGAATTTCCTGCCAAACCAAATTAGAATCCGCCATTTCAAGCCATTTCTGGAACTCTTTTGAGCCTGCCCCAGAAATACTCAAGGCTCCTGAATCATCGATACTGATATCAATCTTCTGACTTTCCCAAATCGTTCCTACGATCGTCGATTCAATAGCGTGAATTTCTGTATTTGCCGACTTCCAGGCATGCTTTTCGTTCATCAATGCGTTGCGCACCAATGATGAGCTGTCCGTAGGTTGAAACGCATTGGAACTTACCCGTGGCAGATCAATATATTCTTTGTGTCCGTGATTGCCCTTATTTGGTTTGACCGATCGCAACAATGGCAAATAGATATGCTTCACTGTGGTTTGTTTCGAACGTCCAGGGAGCCTGTCCCGATCGAGGAATGCGACACCATCCGTGGTCAGCAATACATCTTGGATCCGAGCTGACATGATGTCATTTCCAGACGGTCGGGTAATAACCCCCATAAACGTCAGGTTCTCTATGCACGGGCCCACAAGCTCTGCAGCTGCGGCAACGCCAAACACATCTTCGAATACCTCCTGAAAAGTCATTTCTGCTATCGCAGGCTCATCAAGGTAACGGTGGCATAGTTTCATTACCATGCGCTCGAACACAGTGGGACTGCGTACGGTCTGAAACGTGACGGATGATTCGAGTTCGAAAACTGGAAACCCAACAGAGTAGGAGCCTAGATTCATACGAGCGCTCCACGACGGTCTTCCTTGGATTTGCCGGATGATAGCTTGCCATCTTCAACCGTGCGCTTCATGAATTGACTTGCCGGAATAAGCCTGGCCTCTCGATCCAATTGGGCAAGAATGTCCTTATAGACCATCCTTGTGGAGTGACCTTCATTATCCATATGCGGCAATGTAACGTTGTACGACTCATACATTGCCCGAGCCCCAAATACGATCAGTAGCTCTTGCGCCCGAGAAAATGCGACGTTAATGAATTCATACCTCGCGACGTTTGCCTTGCTTGATCGTTTGCGAACGACTCCGGCGCTTTTGCTTGGATCAAAACCGTCATTCCGCACAAGACTGACGAGAACAATTGGCTTTTCCTTACCTTGATATCGAATCACCGTATTGATTTCAACATCAAGACAATCGAATCGGCCATTTGGGGGTTTCACTTTACGAATTGCTTCACGGATCAGCTTCAATTGACGTGCGTAAAATGACACGACACCAATTCGCCTACGCCGCTGAGGCGAATATCCAGAAGCTGCACACTGACTTTCTAACTGCAAAAGTGTTTGTGCAATAAGCTCTGCTTCAAGTCGGTTACTTCGCATCGGACGCCCATTCGCATCCGAATCCTCTTTGTGAATCTGGTCATCAAGATTCCGAGATGTATCTATCCAAAGCACATGGTCGTTTTCCGAAACAACAGGAACACCCTCTTTGTCTTTGATAACGAGATGGTGAGCTCTTTGTGTGTCCGGATCTTTTAGGCCGCAACTCAGTCGATTCTCATAAAAATGATTGATCATCGACATGATCTGCGGGTGCATCCGGAACTGAATTTCAAGGCGCTCACGAATTGAATCGTCTGCGGCTTCAAAATGGCTCTTAAACAAAGAAGCAGTGACCATTTTCTCGAAGCGTTGCAGGTTCTGTTTTGTTAGCGAAGTTCTGTTTTCTTCTTCATCCTCTTCTGCTTCTTCTACAACGTCACTGAATGTCTGAGCATCGGTTCCTTCTTGGAAAAGGGGGGGCAACTGTCGATGGTCACCTACCAGCACGGCTCGCCTTGCGCGCATCAGAGGTAGCAGCATTTCCAAGGGAGTCGCTTTGCTGACTTCGTCAATGATCGCGACATCGAAACTAACCTGCCCGGAATCCTCAAGGGTCTGCTCGCGTTCATTGCATGTGATCGCCACGACATTGCACTGTGGAACGAAAACTTCCTTGTAGTGTTCCCAATCGGCTTGGGCAGAAGCGGGGTTTTTCAGTTCGTTTACCCACTCCTGCATCAACGGTTCCCACACACCTTTCGCAGCCTCCTGGGAAGTCGAAGCTTGCTGAAGGGACTCAATCTCAATTGCCACATCGCGAATACGCCGAGCCAAGGATGCATTTGAATCGGCCGAAACATCCACGGTCTCAGGAAACAGCGAGGTATCGTTAATTACTGTAGCAGCACGTAAGCGCTGTTCGCCAAGGCGCTGTTCCATCAACTGGGCCGTACCTTGATGACGCTGAAGTTCAGTTTCGGAAGCCCGCCATTCAGCTTCGTCGGGAGGATTCAGTGAACTGTTAGCAATCTGTGCCGACACACTGTCCACCATCTGCTTCCAAGCCAAGGCAAAAGCGTGACGCCTAGTCTTGATCTCGTTCAGTCGATATTGAAGTTCTTCACCGATGCGCTTTGCGTTATCAATGGGGGCACACCAATAGGAAGAGTCGACGAACAGAGATTCATAAATCTCCGGATTGAGCCCGCCAGCAGAGCTAGATCGAAGTTGTTTTATTTCCTGACGCTTATTTCTCCACGCCTGAACAATATCGTCATCTCCGTCAGCATCAACCTTCGCTTCCAGTTCTTTCAGATCAGCTTCGCACGCAGCCAATTTGACGGCAACATTAGGATCTTTCAGTGCATGTGGCCCCGCCTCGATGAGCCGGTTAACATCAGCTTCGATTAAGTTAACTTTTTCCCGCAGCGACCTTGAAAACATAAGAAGACCAGTCAGCATTTGAGATCGTTGCTGTGGCACAGCACGCCAGTCAGACAACGTAACAGGGAGACGTACCTGGATAGCTGAAAAACTAAAGATCGACTCGGCAAGGCTTGATGTTATGGGTTCTGGAAGGCTCAAGCCAGCAGGTACTTCTCCTGCGCCAGATCGTAGGAATTCCTCAAGGGCAATAAACCGGTCGCGTGTTTGCTGTGCCTCTTGGTATCGTTGTGCCGTCTCTTGAAGTTGCTTCCACGCACAGTCTCTTGCCTGTCTCAGCCGCAGGGCATCTCTCTCAATTTTCGAGTATTCCTGGCTGGCCCCTTCCAAATCGCGGCGCATAAACTCGGCTCGATCTTGCCAAGCCAGAAGCGCCGACAACCTGGTTTGTCGCTCTTGCCATGGATTTAGGAAGCGTGATTCGGTCTGCTCTGCTAGGCCTGTGTAGTAACGAAACAAGGCAGCGCCTTCCACGAATCCTTTGCCATCCCCAGAGACTTTGTCCTGGTCTCGTGCAAGCCGGATCACTCGCAAATCAGCGTGTTTCCCAAGTCGCTCCAAAGCATTGTCCACAGCAGTGTGCGCTTGACTGGCCAGCAATACCCGCTCACCGCGACGAGCAAGCTGCATTATCGCTTCTGCAATAACGGTGGTTTTCCCTGTCCCAGGTGGTCCCTGTACCAAACAGATATCTGGTGCGGCGAGAATTTTCTCTACGGCCTGCTTCTGAAAGGGATTGAGTTCATCTCGAAACCATTCTTGAACCGTTTCAATTGTCTCAGGCCGATTTGCTTCGGTAATATCGAAAAGGTAAGTGGAGAGATATGGAGCAAAACCGCCTTGATCTCGCAGTTTATTGATAGCCTGCTCATGCCTCCGAATGAGCGCGAGATCTCCTGCCGCGGATACAGACAAAAATCCTTGCTCGGGTATTCGTTCGATCAATAACTTTTGTGTCGTGCCAAGATCTTCGGCAACTGACATTAAATTAATTTCATCTTCCGACAGAGGAACAGTTACGAAGGCAACAGTTGGAGATTCCCATTCACATTTCTCCAAGCGCTTCTTCAGTAAAGCAAGCTGCTCATGGTCGAAATCGACCCTCTTTAACCATTCATTGAGTTGCTCGGATTTTGAAAGCGCCTCAGGCTGTCCAAGCTCTGCGCCTCGTGGCGCACGGCGGCCACTATCTCGGTCATCAATTCGGAATGTCCAGTGATCTGTCGAGACCCCGACCTCAAATGCAACGACATCCAATCTCGAGATAGTGCGGAAAATTTCTTTTATCGTCGTATCGTCATCACCAACTACAGTAAAGACCAGCTTCTCTTCTTGCCACCCGCGATGAATGTAGCGAAGACCTCGTGTTTTCTCTGAAACCAGCTTACGTTTCCACTTAAGAAAATCACTCCAATCGACCAATTTCTCCCTCGTTTTTACCGATATCGGCGGGAGGTCGTGGGCTAACTCAGCGGTAAGCACATTATTGATCCGCTGACTCGCCGGCATGAGCTGAGGATTTGCGTGATACACGATCACCGAAAGATCGCGTTCGTAGGAATGAACGGGAGCATCGGCAACCTCGATAAACTCCTGAATCATGAAGATCGGGCTGGCCACTCGTCTCGGCCAATACCCGCGCACAGCCAAAGAACATCCCTTTGGAAATGGCCATGGTTGAACTGGATTCAGTTGAGGTCGAAGGGCTAGATTCAGGTTGTCGTCAGGACGATCAACTATGCTCAAATTCGCCGCATGAAAATTGAGCGGCATACCATTAGGGAATACAAGATCAAGAGTCTTTTGGATCGGATCGTCATCCCCAATGTATTCCTTGAACTCAGCATGTCGCCGCGAAAGTTCTGCGATCCTTGATTTCAGCTGACCCTGTCGAGCCTCATCAACCCAAACAAAAAGATTACTCACACTCTCTCCCCGGAGTAGTGTTTTGGCGCTTTACCAAGGTCAGTGACCTAAACGAAATGCGTATGTAGAAAGCGGGATGAACGATAGTGAAATTGCCTACCTGCATTACCCGATCCCTTTCTCAATCCACCAGCGATTTTAAAAGTGCATCCTTCGCGTCTTGGTAGAACTCGATATCCAGCCGCGTTGCCATGTCATCGGATAAATCAAATAGCTGACGACGGCATGAGACGGGCAACAGGAGCGATTTTGCCCCTTTCTCAACTGCGAGTTCAGCCAAACTAACAGCGTTGTGAATTGGCTCTATCGTGCCGCCAAGGGTGACTTCACCGACAACAACCAGACCACCGCGAACCGACTTGCGGAGCAAGGCGCTGCATAGAGCAATCAACGATGCCACGCCGGTCTTGGCGCCAGTTTTGGCGGTATCCATACCCCGAAGCTGAACCGAAAACTCATGAGAGCGTGGATCACGGTCGCCAACCAACTGCATCGCGCGAGCGTAGAGATTCTGTTCAGCGCAACGGATAGATTCCTGAAATGCCTGCGGGACAGGTTTGTTTAGAACTCGTACGCCGCTGCCTGGACCTTCGGTAACTTCAAGTTTGAACAGTCCTGGATGCTCATCTTGGCCGCCAGGGGACAGCGCCCAAATCTGACCAGCTTCGAGCGGTTCGTCACCGATGCCCCCCTGACTTTGGAGTTCTGGTGTGGAGACGAATTTCTCGACCCCCTCTGCCCCCAGCGTATAACTGAAATGAGTATTGCGGAATTCTGCTGCACCGATGCGCTTTTGTTGTTCCTTGACGCGACGGCGAACTTCCAGCGCCAACCGGACCGCCCATTCAAGATCTTCATCGCTGACCTGGGCATCCTGCCCCGGGTGAATAAGCTTCAAAAGGCCGGAGATGGTCTTGTTGACACCATTAATGTCGCGCCCCGAAAGCGCTCCGCCGAAAAATACGCGGTTTTGCAGAACGGCCAGACGACTTTGGTTGCGCAGCTGGGTAAAGCATTCTGAGAGGAAGTCGCTGACCAAGCCAAAGTGATTGGTAAAGATCTCCGGCTTCAGTTTGGGCACATCCCAGCCCGGAAGATAACAGTGGATGCGATCCATAAAAGCCGTGTCATCGCGCATTTCGGGTGGCAGCGGTTGGAACAAGTGACCGATGCGCTGCTGATGCTCGACATCGACATCGAAGTTTCCGACCATCACGATAGAGCCGTCGGCGCGGATACTCTCTTTTCCCCGAGAGAACTCGCCGGACTCCATGTAGCCCTTCATGATGTTCACGCCATCCTTCTGGTCGAAGGATATGCCGGACACCTCATCGAAGCAGACCACGTCGTATTGGCAGACCAGGCCACGCTGTCCATTGGCATTATTGACGAACATACGTGCCACAGTAGCCTTGCCGCCCGATACCAAGTGGGCGTACGGCGAAACCTGTTGGAAGAGGTGTGACTTCCCTGTTCCACGTGGACCAATCTCAACCATGTTGTAGTTACGCTCGACGAACGGAACCATGCGTAACAGGATTGAGTCCTTGTTACGCTCGCTCAGTTGTGTCGGCTCCAGGCCGATCGAACGCAACAGGAAGTCTTTCCACTCTGCCGTGGTTAGCTTTCCGCGCGCCAGTGCCATCTTGTCCAGCACATCACGTTGTGAAAGCTGGATGGCACGCAGACCATCAATGCCGAACGGCCGGCCGTTCTTTTCCTGGGCGATCGTAGCGTCATAGCCCAGCGTCACCTCAGCATAGAAGCCACCAGTCAACATCCGTTGATGCTCGGTGACCAACTCGGCCGAAATTCGAACGTCGCGCAGTTTGAGCGAAGGCAGATCAGCGACATAAGAGTCAGTCTTGGCATCAAGGCGCGCCGAAATGATGTCAATGATGCGGACTTGCCCCTTTTCCTTAGCGTGGGATTTGATTAACTCCTCATTCCCCGCCCGAACGGTTCGTTCAGAAAGTTGGCGCTGAACGATTGCCAAGCCTTCCTGAATTTCTTTTTCGTCAATCGTTGCGCAGTAGCGGCCGAGCATGAACTCGACCACATAAGTCGGCACGGGAAACTGGCGGGAGAACTGTCGGACCAGATCCTTGCGAACGATAAAACCATCAAAGGCGTCGGCCGCCTTGCGATCCAGGTCATCAAGCTCCATTCCAAACCTCTCCAAAATTCAGATGTTCCTCGGCAATTTTTTGCCCGTCACGACGCAAGCTCACAGCTATCTGCTCGCCGATTAAATCGTCTACTTCCTCGAAAATAACCCTGCCCTTGCCTTCGGCATCGACAGACTCGCCATCGCCAACGACGTTCCCAAGACGCTCCACACAAACCTCCAACCCAAGCGCATCGCTTGCGGTGATAGAGCAAATCGTCTTGCGGGTATTCCAATTGACCGACGCCAGTTTGGGCTGGCCAACTATTGGCCCCTTTCGCTTCACACGAAGCAACGGCACAACCGATTCCTGCGGGCTCAAACCACCATGGTCATATTCGCGACCATTGGAGAACGCCGATATTCCCGGCGCCAGTGCCACACGGACAGCAGGATCGAAACTCCAAGGCAACACCAGCCAATCGTGATCGGCCACCGCATCTTTCAGGACAGCACAGCGGCCCCATTTCGTTTCAGTGAGCTTGGCGGGCAGTTCTGCCTTGGGCAAGCCACCAGGCAAGAGCAACCAACCGTGGTCAGTAACAACCCAGACTTCTTTCCAGCCGGCCGCCAGAAGCCGACGAATCGTTTTCGCCAGGTCCTCCAGGTGCGCTCCGACCGCACGAGCCAGTCGCAAACCTTTGTTGTGACCATCGCTATCGATATCACCAGGGAATTCCGCCCATCCCTTGCCATAGGCGAGGCTTGGCGTCTCTGTATCAACCAGCGCAAACACCTCGGCTTCCATGGCCTTGCGCAGTTTGTCGGCGGTATAGGCTCCTTTAGGTAGCTTCGGCTCAAACCCACTACCAGAGCCGCCGCTGCCGGCAAGCTTGCATGCGGGAGACACCCATACCTTGCCACTACTGGTAACCGATGGAATGCTGGTAAAACCATGCTCTAGCGTCGTCGAAAGCGCGCTATCCGCCTTAAATTGATCTTCAAGCTCGCGGGCGAGATCAAAACGCAGGCCATCGACGAAAAGGACTACCGTACCATCCGCCACCTCTGGCAAGCACCAGTCTGGGTAACCATCTCGCTTGATGAACGATTGAAAGGCGGCAGCCTGATTTTCAAGCCAGCGACGATAAAGCGCCTCCAACACCGCGTAGATTGGCTTTTCCAACTCAGCTTGCTGGGCCAGCACCATCGCGGCACGTGCAGCAGCATCGATACGCCAGCCACGCTCAGCGTATTGCTGGGCAAATTCAGTTGCTGAGCCACCAACAAGTGGCGTTATGAACGCAGTTGCCATATCGGCCAGATGTTTCAATGCCTGCGCCAAAGGTGCCCGACCCATGCGTGACCAAAGTGTCGCTCGCCGCGCGCCATGCTTTGCCTCTTGGGCGATCACTGCATTGGCCGCCGACATTGGATCTAGGCTGGCAGCCTTGAGCAATTCATCCGAGAGCATCTTCTCGTCAAGGTCGTTTTCGCGTGGGTAGCGCTCTGCGCCTTGTAGCAAGTCTGGCGGTGCAATATTGCGGAATAACTCATAGGCGGACGGGTAACTTTGCCAATGCGCGCAATACTTTTCCCACAACGGATACGTAGCTTCACCAGGCTTGCTGGCGAGAATTCTCTGGGCGACGTCCAATGGACCTTTACCAAGATCGACACCAAAGCGCGTGCGCGTTGTCGTCGCAAAACTAATCCAGGCATCGCCCTTCTCTTCTTGGACACTGTCAGGAGTTGTTAGCCATCTCAATACGGTTTCATCTGGCGCAGGATTGATCAGGTCATTCAGATATCGCTCGTCGATAGTTTGCGACTCAAGCGCCTGCAAATTCTGCGTTAGCAGCTTGCCCATCGCAGCCATAAGCGCCTGCTGGGTCTCCTGATTTCCCGCAACACGCAAACCAAGCCCACCGCGCTTGCTCTCAAGAAATGCGCGGAGCGTCCAATCCTTCCCGTTTTCCTGCCGCCAGAACGCACCACGGTATTGCAATTCCGCAATCGGGGCCAATTGAGCGTCGTCTTTCAATCCACGGAGGTCAGTGCGCAACTGACCATTTCCGACACCGGGCAAATAGAGAATCGCAATCTCATCAGCACCAACATTACCCGCTTGCCGGTCCGCCACCATGCGCAACCAAACGCCTGGCCCACTCCGCTCCTGCGGGAGATACGAACCAAGGGAATGGAGCTCAGGAAATTCCGCCTTGATCTTCGGAATCAATGCCTCCCATTCGCGCTTCTCATCCGTCCATAAAATTGCAACCGGCGCAGCTTCAAGTGATGGATTGAATCGTTTGGCTTGCTCGCGTAATCGAGCCACCAATGCGGCATAGACAGTCTGTGCAGTGCTTTTCATAGTGACGTTCGGTTCTTATTGGTATTGACGCTTGTTCGAAGCATTTCAGATCAACCCACCAGGCAGTCGGAACAAGGTCTTCTTCGGTACCTTTTCTACGACGCCCTCCTCGATCATCCGGTTGAGCCACTCCTTGAGTTGTTTTGGCATTACCTGGAGCTCATCTGCGATTTCGGCTTCCTTCTTTGGAACCACCAAAACAGCCCTGACGGCTCGACACACGGATGCGTACAACTCCTCAGCCGGCGTACATACCACTTCATCCACTTTTTCCGGTGCTGACTCTATGGTCGGAACCTCAGCTACAACAGCCACGGTTGGTGATGGCTCGGCTAGCACCTCAATTTCTGGCTCAATTTTCTCAATGCTGGCCGGCGGAGAAGTAACGGGTAGTTCTGGCGTAACACCAAACAGTTGATTCTCGAATATGGACGGCTGAGCTACCGTCATTTCGGTGCTGAATACGATGTCTAACCCATCACCATCTACAGGATTCGGCCATGGTAAAGCCCCCTTGCGCTGCAGCCCTTCGATACCCTTGTTGAGCACACCGGTTGACCGAACAAACACGGGTACGAATTTCAGCTTATCCAGTTGCTCAATCGCACCAGCCCAGGTTCCACCCTTATTCAAATCTGAATTGACCACCAGGGCAGCATCAGCAAATGCGTAAATCAGCTTGTTTCGCTGCATGGCATTTCCAACGTTAAAACCAGCACTCGGGTCATACGGAGAAACCAAAACCAGTTGCCCTTCCATCAGCATGGATCGGTGATCACGATTCATCGCTGTCTTTTCTAGGCTATCGGCCAGGACGCCCGTAACCTTGCCGCCAGCTTCCAGCGCTCCTCGCATCGCAGCCTGATCAATCCCGCGAGCACCACCTGACACCAGCGTCTTTCTCCCCCTGGCAGCCAGCCGCCCGATGTCTTGTGTGTATTCAACCAGCGCCTCATCAACCTCGCGCGAGCCCACCACGGCAAGACCACCACTATCCAAAATCGAACGATCACCACAACCGTAAATCACGGCCGGCCGATCATCCTTTAGGCGCTCTTTCAGTCGCTGCGGGTATTCAGGATCAGCGCGGCTCACCACCCAAATTGCACGTGATTGCCAACGATCAATCGCCTGGCTAAGCGCGAACCCACGCTCAAGGAGGCTCTTGATCCTGGCTGCGTCGACGACGGACGCGCTATCGCGAATGATGTCTGCCACCCGCAACGACAAAAGATCAGCCGGCTCGCAGCCCATCTGATGAAGGTGGCGCGCAAATTTTTTGTACTCCCCGGGCGTCAGCAGCTCTGGCGAAGCGGTGCCACGCCCAGAAATCAGGGGCGCAGTCAGTAACAAAATCGCCTGAGTATTCGGCGTCAGTGAAGTATTCATGTCTCGTGTCCTGTCTGGCCAAGCACCAGCGGCCAAACCACACCGCTACCATGCTGGCGAAGCAACCATGCCGAGACCGTCAGGGTCCAGCGTGAATCGACCATGTCATCGACGAGCAATACAGGGCCAGGCAGGATTTCGGCCGCGCTGATAGCAAGCGAGCCATCAATGTTCCGTGCCTGCTGGATGCTGTTGGCCATGGTTTTTTGTTCTGGGCGATTATCCGTTTTAACCAGAGTCATCTTAAAGGGAAGTTCCAATGCTTCGGCCAGCCGCGCTGCAAAGTTCGGCACTAGCTCCGGATGACGCAAAGAAGGCACTGCGGTCACCCAGCTTGGAAATGGCTGCGGATTCCATTCGCGAATCAGCGTTACACAAGCAGCGATCAACTCATCGGAGAAGCGCCGATCATGATATTTCCCCTGCCGTACCAAACCGCCCCACCCCGCATCACCCCACATGCAAAGCGCCTTACCTGCCTCAGCCCTGAGCGGTGGTGGAATATTGCCATTCACGCCATACCGAGGCATGCCGCCGGCCGGCCAAACTTTCCTTGGCTCAATGGGCAAACTGGTACGACGCAGGAAAGCGACCGCCTCACGAACCAGAGACTCATCCAGGTCTGGTGACAACAAGGGCAACGCTGGTGCCTTAACACCACTCGGATCACCGTCAAGCGCCCGAATCAGGAAGCCCATGTGGTCGTCCTTCAACCTGACATAGTCTTGCATCTGCGCCTGCTCGGCACGGCGCAAATCGGTCAGTCGTCTGGCGCGCTCCCAAAAACCAGCGCTAAGTTGCGCAATGGTCAGTTGCCATTTCGATCCCAACTTCGCTATGGGGGCCGGCGACTCAAGGGAAAGCAAAGAAATGGTCTTCTCGATACGACCCTTGCTGATATTCAGTCGAGCCAGCATTTCTGGCACCGATAATCCGGCCGGCGCAGATTCCAGGGCATTGATCACTGCATCAACTTCATCCCGGCTCGGGAAGGCGTTGTTGATGAAATAATCGGTGATATCGGTCTCTTCATCACCACTCAGCAACACGCCATAGGCAGCATCCAGAGCCCGGCCGGCGCGGCCAACTTGCTGGTAATAAGCCACGACTGATCCTGGCGTCTGGTAGTGAATGACGAAGGCAAGGTCAGGCTTATCGAAGCCCATGCCCAGCGCAGTCGTCGCCACCAGGACCTTCACATCGTTGTTCAACAGCGCCTGTTCCAACTCGATGCGACGATCACCCGATTCACCCGTATAGGCTTCTGCACGAATACCGCGTGACTTCAGCCAATCACTGACCGACGCGGCATCGCGCACTGTCAATGTATAAATAATGCCGTGGCCGGGTAGCGTTTGAAGCTGTTGAGCCAACCAGGCCAAACGCTCTGCTTGGCTGGGCAAGCGAATGGTTTGCAGCGCCAATGAGTTTCGATTGAGATCGCCACGAGATACCGCGAGGCTTGGCCCCAGAACGTTTTTCAGGTCGTCCATCACTCGGTTGTTAGCAGTAGCCGTCGTTGCCAACAAGCGAAGATTTCTTGGCAGGTTGCGGACGACACGCTCCAGCAGCCGATAGTGCGGACGAAAGTCGTGGCCCCAATCCGAAATGCAATGGGCTTCATCGATAACCAGCAGCGAAACCTTGCTCGCGATCCGACCCAAGACTTGGTCTTGAAAGCGCTCATTGGCCAAGCGCTCTGGCGAAATCAAAAGAATGTCGATCTCGTCACGCGCGATGGCTGCCTCAACGTTTGGCCAATCATCCTGGTTATCTGAGGTGATCGAGGCGGCACGAACACCCATCCGCTCGGCGGCGGCAATCTGGTTTCGCATCAACGCCAACAATGGCGACACGAGTAGAGCCGGCCCGCCGCCTTGCTCGCGCAACAGCTTGGTGGCAACAAAATAAACGAAGGTCTTGCCCCAGCCGGTCTTCTGAACGACCAGCAGCCGGCCAAGCCCCTCCACCACATGGCGAATCGCCTCCTCCTGGCCATCCCGAAAGATAGCCGCCGGCTGGCCACTACCGATGCGGAGAAGCTGAAGGGCGCGCGCCGGATCGAATTTCACTGGACACCGACCTTCTCAGATTGCTGGGCTATTTCCCTTGCTGCTTCGAAATGCTCCGACCAGCTACCCAATTGCTTCCGCTTCGACGGCGGCAGCGCCTTTTCAACGCGCAGCCGAAACTCTGGATTTTGCGTCTGTTCGTAGGTCACATCCTTGAAAACAAGTCGAATTTTCGGCGCTTCCTCTTTGGCCCGTTTCAATCCCTCGTGCAATGCCTTGCGTAAGGCCATCGGATCGGGCTGCTTGGCCACGCCAGAACGCCTGGATCGCTCCATGATCAGATCGACTGCTTCATCGATGATCTCGGTGGCTTGCTGGTCAATCAGTTTGCGCAAGCCTTCAGAGTGCGCGAGTAGCTGCGCCTTATAAGCTTCTAGCCTGGCTTCAAAATCGCCTTTTTCATCTTTCGCGATTAGTCGGCCGAACCCAGTAATATCGTGCAGATAGCGTTTTTCGATATCGTTGCGCAGGCGTTGCAGGGAAGCCTCACTGACCTTCTCCATGATCGGCTTACCGTCATTGCCCATGGCCGGTTTGCCGTTGAGATAAGCTGGAACGCTAATTTCCTCGTTCTTCAAATCGGCAAAGGCGCGCAATCTCGATTGAATCAAGTCTTGCAGTTCGCCTTTGGCATCGACGTTGAGCAGGCTGCTGGGAACAGTCAGCTGCGTTGCAGAAATCTTGGCGCCCTTCACCTCGTATTCAACGAACTGCAGCTTGGTACTAAAAACACGCGTGACACGAGCCAGGTCAACATCGATAGGCGGGTTTTTTTTCAGTTCGTCGAGCGTGCTTTTTACTTGATCCGGCGTAATCGCCGCCTTACCAATCTCGGCGAGCCGTGGGTCGGCATTACATCCTTCCGCCGCTACCGCCTGTGCCAGTTGTTGCGCCGGGTTTGCCCCCAGGAGCAAACCATTGGGGGCCGTTGGAGGAGCCTCTTCGAACAGGCTAACCTGCAAAGAAGATGCCGAACTTGGCTGAACTTGAATTGAGTTCGGCGGCGCTTCTACCGATCGCGGCGTCGGAGACCAAACCAGAGTCTGCTCGTCGGTCAGCAGGACGCCAACGCGAAGGCCCGGTTGCGATCGAAGCCAGAACCCGTTCTTCTTGGCATGTTCATTGACCAGCTCAAGCCCTTTGGCGTCGCCGTAACCAATCCGACACACATCCTCGTCCGGATCGAGAACAACGGTCACGTCCAAATCTTCGATTTCACCAAAGCGTGCGCCAAGCGCCTTCGCCACTGGCTCATGTACCCCTGGCGCAATGAAAACAATCCGCTTCCTGGCGCCCTGAATCATTTGAATCAGAGCGGCATCATCAACCGCGCAAAAAGTGCTCATTTGATTCTCTCCCGTGCATCCCGCTTCTCGGCCAACGAAATGTGGTGATCGTTGATGCGCGTGCCTTCGGGTTCGCCGTAGGTCGGGCCGAGTTTGTACCAGGGTGCGGAGGCAACGTCCTTACCGCGATCTGGTGTCCATTTGAGACTCGAACTAACGCGAGGGATGCGCAGTACGCCGGCCTCGACGAAGGGCCGGATGTTCATGCGCACACCGTCGTTGATGTCCGGGTCCCAACCGATGGGCTGTTGGTGTTTCGGCTTCCAGCGCACGAAGATATCGTAAGGGGGCTCACCTTCCAGGATGGCTTCGAGTTTTTCCTTCAATGCCTCGGCTTTCGCGAGCTTCAGTGAGGCATCCGCATTGCCGGCATCGATGGCGCGCTTCTGTTGGGTGATCCAATCACCCAGATAAAGGTTGATCAGGGTGTTGAGTTTCTCCCGCGTCAGTTGGTGGTAATTGACCAACGCCGAGAATCCCTCCTTGTGGCCGTCCCAGACGTGCCAGATGAAGGGCCGTTTCTGGAAACGGGCGACGTGCTGCTCGAAGAATTTGTCACGTAACCATTGCGCCAGCGGCATGCCGTCGCAACCGCTATCCTTGAGCAACCGCGCTTCGCGTGCCGCCGACCAATCGCTACCAAAGGCTTTGGCGAGCAATGCGCGCAGGCGGTTTTCTGCTGCCTGTTCCCCACGCACCGCTGGAAGGCAGACGATGCCGTCATCATCGATCAGACCAGCGAGATCTTCGCAACTTTCGATCAATGTACGCGCTTCGTCGGAGAGTTCCATCTTTGCATCTAACTGCGCCGGCCAACGGTAGCCAAGCAGACGGGCGACAGCAACTTGGAGCGGATCGGTGGCGGGCTTAGGGTGGCCGTGGAAAATCCACTGCGTCGGGTCGTCGGAATAGGGTTTGGGCAGACCTTTGGGGTAACGTTCGGCGGCGACTTCTTGCCAGTGGGCGAGATCGAATGGAACCTTTACGAGGGTCGAATTTGTGACCATCATCTTTTGGTCAATGCGCCTTACTGCTCGGTAGTATTCAGGTGCCTCCGCATAGGCACGGATTGCCAACAGATTCTTTTGATTCTTGGGCAAAAGTACAGCGACAGATTTATCGAATAGCTCACCGTTATATGGAGTGGGGCGAAGCGTGCTAATCAAAGCAATCGAAACACCCTGTTGATTCCAAGCAGAACTACCGCGGTAGTCTTGGTTGTGCCCTTGCCTTCGTTCTTCGTCTGACATTCCAAGAACTCTGTTGCTACTCCCATCCCAGGCAACTACTACTTCCCTACCGCCTTCAGGTCTAGCAGCATTCGGTGCAGTCTGCATGGGGCGCCATTGCACAGTTAGTCTCTCTAGCTCCCACCAGCTCCGGGTGTAGTGCGGTGCATCACAGGTGCCAAGGCCAAGGTAAGAGTCACAATAAGTTGCCAAAAGCTGTCCGGTGCTTACATCCTCCAAGGCCACTCTCGCATCCGGATTACTCAATTGAGCCCTTTGGCCCATCTGAACGACATCACCACGATTTAGCATCGACGCCTTCTCCTCGGGAGTCTTCGGCGTACTAGCATCTAGTCCGCTAAGCATTTGATCATCCGCTGGCTTAGCGCGGGTCACCGTCAGCAGGATGGCATTGACCACCTCACCTGTTATTGTCTCGAACGCACCAGCGCCTAAGCGAGCCAAAAGGTTCCAAGTCACATAATTGAGCAAAAACTCGCGTTGCTTCCTAAAACTGCCAAGGAACAGCCAGTTCTGCGGCATAACGAAAGACACCACGCCGCCAGGGGCGCAGAGCTTGAAGCTGCGATCCAGAAACACGTTGGCGAGTTCACTCTTGGCGACCTTGTAGTGTTCTTCGCAGAAATCCTTGAGCACCGGCCCGTGCTGCCCCGCGCCGAGGTAGGGCGGGTTGGTGATGACTAGCTGATACTTGCGCGTCAGGATGCGCGACGCCTGCACCATGCCCTGCGCAGCGACACACGCTTCGGTTTCGGCCTCGTCTTCATGGCTGGCAAGAGCAAGATCCAGACGGGATGCTAACTCTTCCCAATGTGCATCAAGCAGATCGCCGCGGGTGGCCGCTATCGGATCAATCAGGCTGCCTAGTTCCGGCGCTTTCTGGAATAGGGCGTAGAGCGCTGCCATGCCGGATTCGAGCCGTTCGTCGCCGCCGGCGAGCTTGAGCCAGTCAGCCTTCTTACTGCGCGGCGCGACACCAACACAGGCGATATTGAGGCGCGGCAATGGACGGAAACCAATGGGGTCACCCTTCTCGTTCGGGTAACGCCAGGCAGCAAGCGCCAATGCAAAGGCGGCAATTTCGACACAACGAGCATCGAGTTCGAGACCGTGCAAATTCTCGGCTAAAACCCGGTCGACCGCAGCATTTGCCGACAACCCTTCCGATATTTGGCGCAAAGGCACCAGATAGTGCAGCGCCGCAACAAGAAAATGGCCTGAACCAAGGCAGGGATCGAGCAGCTTGAAATCCGCCAGACTTTCGGGCCAGGCCGGAAACGTTCCGGCTGCAGGAGTGCCATCTTCAAGCTTGCGGTAGTAAGGCATGCCTACCGGCAGGGGTTTCCCCGCGTGGCGACTCTGCCACCAAGCCCCGAGGGAGTTTTCGAGCAGGAATGCGACCATGTATTGCTCGGTGAATAGCTGAGTAACGGCCGGCAGTTCATCAGCCCCCACCTTGGTTCCGGCTTGCTTCATCTGCTTCTGAACTTCGGCTTTCTTCGGTGCCTGCCAGAACTGGTAACTCCAGCCCAGGCTGTCATCGGCCAAGAAGACTGTGGCCGGCAGTTTGGCGAGCAAGATTTCGAGTGCCTGTTCGGTTTCCAGCGGTAATTGCAACGCCAAGGCCGGACTATCAGGCCGAAAGACATTCGGCAGCATGGCACTGGCGTAGTGGCCGGCCACTTCCCATTCGCTACGGGCCGGCGGATCGAAACGGTCGGCATCCCCCTTACAATCGCTCAGACTGACCGGATAGCCATCAGGATGCATCAGCAGATCGCTTTCTGCCAGGAAGCGCGCGAAGAGCATGCGATGCCAATGTTCGTAGGCGATCTCAGTGACCAAATGGTCGATGCTTTGCGTGTCGTCCGGGCGCAATTGATCGCCCTGCGCACGGCCATGAGCGCGTAGGCGCACACGCAGCTTTTTCTGCTCCTCAGTAGCGTGGACCGCAGCATCCTTGGCGCCGACAGCCAGTGCCTTGAGCGCCTTTTCGGCACCACTTTCGGCTTGCGCGCGCGCCTGGGCAGCGGTGCTTTCGAGGATACGGCGATGTTCGCGGGAGAGTATTTGCGTCATGGCGATGTTGTTTTTCGTATTAGCTGCGGGCAAAAGCGAGTAAGGGAGCGTAGTCGCGGGCATCAGCGGCTTGTAGGGCAGCGATGTAGCGATGACGGGTATCGGTGGCACTAATCAGGCTGGCATCAGTCAAGCTGCGGCTACCCCAGGTAAAGCGGGGCTGGCCCAGCCGAACCGCCAACAAGTCGGCCATCATGCGGGCATGGCGTCCATTGCCATTGGGAAAAGGGTGAATGACGACCAGGCGATGATGGAAGCGGACGGCAATTTCATCCGGCGAATAGGTGGCATGCTCCACCTGATAACGGACGTCATCGAGCAGACTCTTCAATTCGACACCGACCTTCAGCCAATCGACGCCGATGTTTTTGTCGGACTTGCGGAAATTGCCGGCCCACTGCCAGGTTTCGCCGAACATCTGTTTGTGCAATTGGCGGACGAAGGCTTCGTTGAGAATTTCCTTGCGTTGCTTGCGCGCCCAGGCTTCACCTTGCACGATGTTCAGTTGCTCCCACTCGTTCAACTCACCTTGCGTGGTGATATGGCCGGGGATCAGGCTGGCGAGCTCGTCGGCATCAAGCGGGGTAGCGCCCGGCGGGTAGTCGATATTGAACGCCATTATTTGCCCCGCCAGAGCGCACGACGAGGCCCCTTGAGCAGGCTCTCGGCCATTTCACGGGTTTGTGCTTCGACAGTTTCCCGTGAGGTCGATTGTGCTTCCAATGCCATGGTGTGGCTGATGGCCGCCATGCGGCTGCGCGCCAATTCGTTGGCGCGCGCTTCCAGGGTTTCGGTCAGTGACTGCCTGGGCACCAGGGCGTATTGGAGTTCGCAGCCCATCGCTTCAGCGGCACGGCGCAGCGTGGCCAAGCTGATGGTGTCGTCTGCCTCAGACGATTCGAGGCGGGTGACGGTAGAGGTGGTGACGCCCAGGCGTTCCGCGATATGCGTTGCGGTCATGCCAAGGCTTTCTCTGATTGCTTTGACCCAACCCGAGGGCGGGCGCGGCGGCAGATCGGCACTGCGCCAGCGGTTCAAGGCAACGTCGAGTTGACGACGCTTCAGTTCGCAGAAATTTGATTTCATTTATTGCACCATGACGCAATATAGTATTTCTATAATTTGCATTGTAGCGCAATAAACATGGATTTCAATTTGCACCATAGTGCAACTTTAAAGCTGAACCGGCCCGTCGGCCAGCTTGGCCAATACCGCCTTGCGCACCTCATCGACCCAGGCTTCGAGATCGCTTTCCGTGCGCAGGATGCGGCGCGGCGGCGTCACCGGCTGAACCTTGGGTTCAAGCTTGAGGCTGGCCAAATTGAGCGCCCGAGTGAGTTGACCGCGCAAGGCATCACGCTTTTCGGCCCAGCGCTGGGGCGAACAGGTGGCCAGAGAGTCGATCAGTTCGCTAAGCGTGCCCAGCTTGGGCGTGGCTTCAGGTGCAGACAGATGAACTTCACGCAGGATGGCGGCGCGATCTTCCGGCGCAAGCTTGGCCCATTCGGGTGCTGCTTCGATTTCCTTGGCGCAAAGATCGTATTCGCTTTGGTAGCTACCAAACGAACGGTTTACGGCAGTACGCAGCGAATCGGCAGCGCGATTGACCAAGGGTTGCACTTTGTCTGGATCATCGAGCAAGAGCCGGCCATCGTGAATGGCATTGCGCTCAGCCGTAATCGCCGGCGCTTCCGGCAACTCTGGCAAATAGCCAATTAGCGTATCGAGTTGCTTCCAATGCGGTTCGCGTACAGCAATCTTTGCGGCCTGTGCGTCCAGGGCGACAAGCAAGTCGGAGGCAGTTTTTTCTTCTTCAGCCAGGCGCTTGACGAGATCACGGCCGGAGGTTGCCGCCAACTCATTGATCAAATCATTCGGTTTGGCTTCTGGACGTGGAGCGGCACCGGCGGCGCGGGCTTGCGCGTCTTTCAGCTTCGCCACGAAATCTGGCGCGCGTACTTCAGCCTCATCCGGCTTGCATTTCACGAGGCGGGCAATCGCGCGCTTTTCTTCATTGGAGAGCGGCGCCGTCTCGCGAGTAAAGGTGCTGGAGGTGACATCTCGAACGATAAATTTCCCGGCCGGCCAAGGTGCGCCACTGGCATTGACGATACGCAACTGACCCACATGGAACAAGGTTGCGAGCAGCGCATCAACTGCGTCCTGCGACCAGCCATAGGGCTCACCCATGAAACGCTCACGAAGTTTGCTTCCCTTGGGCGCGCCGGACCCCATGAACGCCAAAATCTCTTGTGCCGCCGGATGGGTTTCCGGGATGCCAACGTGCCCTACCTTTTCGAGGGCATTGGTGAGGCCGCGCTGTGCATCTTCCAGCGCCTTCCCCCAGCCCGGGGCATCCACCATGTTGAATTTGTGGAACAGGCGCGCAATGGCATCTGTACCGGCTTTCTTTAGCCGGCCATCGAGTGCGCCGCCTTCATCGACGACCTGGCCGCCGGCCTGAACGACTTGCGCCTGCTCTATCGCTTGTTTGATGAGGTCATTGACGCTGATTTCCGCATCCCGCTTTTGCTTGGCAAGCGCGTTGCGTGCTTCCTGTCCTTCAGGCGTTTGCGGCTCACCAAAGTGACCCAGGGTTCGTTCGGCCGCTTCACGTGTAATGATGGCGCGAACCAGTTCATCCTTGCGCGGCAAGGCCACATGAGCGAACACAATGGGCGAATTGATCCCGGCACGTGCCGCATCGGCCAGAACTTCCTTGGCTTGTGTTCCGTCGAGATCGGATCGAAGCCAGAACGGCACATCACTTTCAACCTTGGGTGCTGTGATCGGATCAGTGTGAAGCTTGAGGCGCCGAATTTCACGGCTTGCCCCCTGTGGGATGGCGAGCTTGCGTACTTGCTCGCCGGCCAATTGCATAAGCTGTTCGCGAATCTTGCTCTCGTAGATTGAGGGGTCACTACGCAGGGCATCTTCCTCGCCACGCTGGTACGAGAACCAGTCGGCACTTTCCTTGGTCTGCAGGCGATACTCTTCCAGGCCACCATCGGAAACGCGCATCAGCAAGCGGTCTTTGTCGACGAGTTCGTTGAGCACGGTGCTTACTTCGCCACGCAATGCACCACTGTGGCCAGAAAGATCATCGACCAAGAGGTCGGCGATGCTCTGCGAATCGGTATGCAGCCCCGTATCCTGGGCCGAGTTGTTGGTAATCCGGGTTAGAAGAAAGACTGCCTTGAGCGCTCGCGCCTTCAGCCGGGACTTATCGTCGTTCGCGCCATCCAGCTTGTCGATGGCGTTGGCAGTTTCAGCGCTGATTTGGCTGGACTGACGCAGACGCATGCGGATTTCGTCGTAAATGAAATCGCCGCCGACAATGTGACCGAGCGGCGCGTCCTTGCTCTTGCGAACAGCATCGAAGGCCAGACGCAATTGCGAGCGCAACTGGACACCGGTCCCGGTTGCATCCGTGGTCGCCAATACGCGTTCCCACAAACGTTGGCGCGTCGGCAGCAGCGGATAACTCGGGCTAAGCAGCAACTCGTCCTCGCGCCTGTGGGCGAAAACACTGCCTTGCATGTGCGCAGCAATTTCGCCAAGGCAACCGCTCGGGCTAAACAAGTCGCCGAGCGTCTTGCTGGCCGAGGCTTTCTTCTTGAGGACGGTTTCGCGCAGGACTTCCTCGACGTCGGAATCCGACAGTTGAACCTGGACCGAGAAACGCCCTAGCAGCTTCGACAATACAGGCGTGCCAGTGAGCGCACTTTGCCCGGTAGCAATCACCAGGATGCGTCCCACGAAGCCTTTGCTCAAGCTTTCGATCACCTCCTGAACACGCATGGCGCGCTCCGGACTATCGGCGATGTACTGCTGCAGTTCATCAAGGACCAGCAAGAAAACAGGCATCTCGCCACCACTGCTGACCGCTTCACTAAAGAAGTTGAGGAAGTCGTCCTGGTCGATGTCCCCCTTGGCTGAGAACTGGCTTTCCAGTTTGTCGCCGAGCTCGATTGCATCGCGCGCCAGACTTGGCCTTGCTTCGAGAATGGCATCGTGCAAGTGGGAGGACACGGCGTAGTCGCGCAACTCGCGTTCAAGGTCACGCTTCTTCTTCGTCAAGTTCTCGCGAACCGCTTCTTCGATACCTTCGTTGCGAAGCCACAGCAGTGCGCGGGCTTCATCGTATTTGGCCGGCAATCCCATGGCCTTGAAAACGATGCTGAGTACGGCCTTGCGGATGCTATCGCCCTCCCCCTGGCTTAGCGTTCCGGAAGCTGCTCGTAGTGTGGTTTTGCGCTGACGAGCAAGACCGTCCAACTCTTTGAGCGCGTCGGCGACCGATGCAGGCAAGCGCGCAATATCACGCGGCGTCCGATGATCAGAGAAAGGCTCGTTAGTCCAAAGCGCCCGTGCCATCTTCACCAGGTGCGACTTACCGCTCCCGAAGAAGCCGGAAACCCAGGCCGGCGGCGCCTCATGATTCTTGCGAAGCGTATCGACGAAGGACTCGAAAATTCGATGAAGGCCTTCTTCATAGTGTCCCTTGCAAACGAAGGTCTCTAGCTCGAAACGCAGCGTCTGCCGCTGCTGTTCGTCCAGTGCTTCGTCGACTTTGGCGACCCCTTGATTTTCAAGAGAGAAGGTATCGATATCTTTGTCGAATACTTCGCGGTTCTTCATGTTGTTTTCAGTCGTGAATTTGTGTTGTTGTCGTACGGATTCAGCAAGTGAGCGGAACGGCTAGGTATCCCCACCCATCCTTGGCACCGAGCAATCGATAACTGTTGTTTTTGGCGTCATGCTCGCCCGGGAAGAAGATCACCAGACGACCAGGAATATGGCTTTCGATGCGCTCAACCAAAGTGGATACGCTGTGCAGACCAAATAGACCGCCGCCGCCAAACAAGCCAAGCACGTCGTTGGATGTCATGTCTTTTGTGAGGTCTTGAATGCGGCTCACCAAATGCTCTTCGAGCCCACGAACATTGCCGGCGTCATCCCAAAGTCTTTCTGGTCGGGAAAGATAGCGGTCACGGTATTCATAGTTCGCCAGCCATTGAGAAAACTCCGTTGCCAAGTCATGTTCTATCCACCTGTGCCCGGTCGTCGCGATCTCGTTAGCAAGTTCGCCTGAATCAAACAATCGACGCAGCTTGCGTTCATCGTTCGGTGAATAGACAACCATAACGACACGCTCGCGCGGCGAGACGTTTTCCGGCCACGGCAGAGCTAAATGCTCTTTCAGGCGTTCGAGTATGGTTTGCGCTAGGTTCATAGGATGAGCCTCGTTTCATCATTTTTCAGAAAATCTGGGAAGCCAAGCTCAAGCACGCCGCCGGAATAAGCAACCTTCAATAAGCCCTGGCGACCGGCTGCCGTCAGCATGGCAAGATGCTCATCCGTGGAAAGGTCCGCTGCCCGCGAGTAGTCGCCTTGCAGCAGGGCAACGCCGCTCATGCCACCGACCCAATCGAGAAATGCAGCATAGGTGACAGAAGCAATGCCAGTTTTTGGCCTAATACGGCTTCGCGCCTTACCAACCGCAGTACCGAGATAACCCAGTTGGAAGAACGATGCATAGAGATTGTGGCTAAAGCTCACATACATTGACTCTGAATACTGGCCCGGCGCGTATGCGCGTATCCATGCCTCAAACTCAGGCCGCCCCAAACTCTCTCCAACAGGCACTTTGAGAACCATGTCGAGACAATGGCGAAGAAGTGGTTCGCGGGCAAAGGCAAGTAAGCCACTGAGCAGCTTTGTGTCCTCAGCCGCAAAACGTGACAACCGCCGCATTTCTCGAAACAGACAGAGCTGAGGGTCAAGCGCATACAACCGCCGCAAGAACTTGAATGTCTTCTCGCGGTTTGAGGCGGTGGCTTTGTGCAGGACATTCTCTTCCAAAATCGCCCGGCGATAGTGATCAGCATCCGAGTCGACCGAGACGGCAGCCAGAAGCATCTCAAACTCATCCAGCATCGCCGTCCGTGAACTAAGAGCACCACCCTGTGAGAATCCAAGTCGGTTCGTAGCGACCCCCTGATTGTTATTAAATGTCATAGCGTAACGCAGACTAGCTGAACGAGTGAAGGTGAAGATGCTGGGCAATTGGTGTTATTACAGGCGGACTGCCTCACGAGGAACAATAGCCGCTCATTTTATGTCAATGAACAGCAACGAATTGGCAAGAATGGACGCGTTACCCGAGTTTCAGCTAGCGACAACAGAAGCACATCTCGCACCGTCCTAGCGCACCTCAGATGACCCGATCCGAACTGACTATTGCTCTGGCTAATCGCTTCCCTCAACTGGTGATGAAGGATGTCGATATCTCGGTAAAGGAGATTCTCTACAAAATTGGGGAAACGCTCGTTGATGGCCACCGGGTGGAGATCCGCGGCTTCGGAACCTTCAGCCTGAACTACCGCCCACCCCGCACCGGACGTAACCCAAAAACCGGAGCACAAGTCGCTGTTCCGGCAAAATACACCCCTCATCTCAAAGCCGGCAAGGAGTTGCGCGAGCGCGTTGATGTCTCCACCCTCTCCAGCCTCAAACAGGCGGTTTAGTGATTAGGGATCACAGGTCTGCTTCGGCATGCAGTCTTGCTTCTAATCTGACTAGCCCATCACGGATCGCGAGCTTCAAGGCGATCTCATCCTGATCTGTCGCCTCGCTATTCATTGCCCATTCACAGAATCGGATCATTTGATTGGCTTTGTCCTCGGTTAGCTTGCCATCATCAAGACCCGATTCGATGATCGGAATCAGGGCAGCTGCAGCGCGAAGTCGATTGCGTTCTGGCGTGGGCGTTGGAGGGATTTTGGTCATTTCCGTATTCTAAACAAAAGGGGCAGATCCTTTCGGTCTGCCCCCTTCTGTGTTGCAGTCTGTTTGTGCTGTAAATGGCCTACTGCACCCCACCCTGCCCCCGCAGGTTCAGCACGCATGACAAGCGATCGGCCATCTTCAGGATTTCTGTCTCAATTGATGCCATCGGTAGCCGAGGACGTTGATGGCGTTCGCCCTCTTGGGCGAAGAGGATCTGCCAAAGGGTTTGCCGTTCCTGGTCCGTCAGGAGGCTCGGCTGCCGTTCCAGAATATTTTGCAGCCTCACCTGAAAACGTGCCCGGGATTCCTGAATTTGGGACTCACGAGTAAGCCCCCATTGCCCATCCTTCCAAGTGTAGGCCTCGGCTTGGGGTGCGTTGAACAGAAGACCGGCCAGGATGAGAAGATCGGAGGATACCCCTTCGACATCCAAGGCAATCCGTTCCGCGTGTTCAGTCATTTCGACGACGTGGCGCAGATTGCCTCCCCAACCATTGTGGTGGCTGTTAATGGAAGCCGGAATACCGATGTAGCGTCGGAACAGTTGACCATCCCAGAAGAGCTCATTAAAGAGCGCCTGCCTGGATTCAGACATCTGGTTCCACAGTTCTTTCGCCCGGTCGAGCACGCTGAATTGCCGAGACCAAGACGGTGGAACAGTGTCGAACAGATTGATGCTGTGATCGATTCGCGTAATCGGCACCAGACGAATGACCGGATAGAGTCCATCCACTTCGGAGAGTTTGTTCGGCCAATAGACCCTCGCCAAGGCTCCCTTGGTGATCCGTTCATCCGGACAAGCACTCGTCCAGGTCAGGGTGGCCTGGAAGGCATTGCCGTACACAGTCACGACATGTGTGACGCGGAAGCGATCGTCGATCTCGTAGCCAGCTTCCAGTACCCGCACGACATCGGGCAGGAACTCGCTGTAGCTGAAATTGATATCGCTTTGCTGCAGGGTAATGACTTCAGCCATGTTGCACCTCCTCTTGCTGAGACTGACTTTGCGATGTGGGAATATCGATCTGCCGCTCTCCTCCACCCATAGCGCTGGTCAGCAGACGCTCGAATGCCGAGCCATCGCGCCGGGTGAGATTGGGGACATAACGGGAATAGACGCGGAAGAGCATTTCCGTCGTCGTGTGCCCAAGTTGCCGGGCGATCCACTCGGGGTTTTCTCCGGCGCCAAGCCACAGCGTTGCAGCCGTATGGCGACATTGATAGGGACGACGCACCTTCAGGCCGAGATGACGCAATAGAGGCTTCCAGACCCGGTTGGTGACGTTCCGGTAGTCGAGCGGCTGACCTTCCCGATTGCAGAAGACGAACTCGGAAAGTTTGCGGGTACTCTTCTCCTGCTCTTTCAGGGCATCGTAGACCAGTTGCGACATCTGGATCTCACGCTGTGAACCATCGGTCTTGGTATAGGTTTCTTCCCCATCGACGACGGTTTCCCGGACGAGGATCAGACGACGCTCAAAATCGACGTATTTCCATTTCAAGCCATGGACTTCGCCGGTCCGCATGCCGGTGAAGAAGCGTACCGTCATGTATTGCTTGAAATCCAGACGAACGGTATCAATGATCTTCTTCACTTCGTCGAGCGAGAACGGTTCGACGTCGGTTCGTTTGACCCTCAACTGTTTGATGTTCTGGAAGGGCATGCGAAAATCAAAGCGGTCGGCGGCTTCGCAGAGGATTTGCCGCAGCGGATTCAAGATTTTGTTGATTCGCGGGTTAGACAACAGGTTGGTCTTGTTCCGTGCCGGAGCTTTGGCGAGGTCTGCGCGGAATGAAAGAATGTCAGCCTTGGTGATGTTGCCGACCATCATTTCCCCGAAGCGGGGATTGAGACGGTTATCAAGAATTTCGCGAATCGTTTTCTTGTGCGATGCACGCCACTCGACCGACTTTTCGGCATACCAGGTTTCAGCGAACTCCTTGAACAGCGGCGTGACCTTGGCGCTCAGATCCATCGTGCTGACCGCTTGCGCGATCAACGTAACACTGGCTGTAGGTTTGGCTTGCTCCAGCTTCGCTGCGTTTTTGCTTCCAGGGAAGAACTCGCTGTAGTTGAAAGTACCGAGGGCGATTTGTTCTTCAAGACGAGCGAGAACCTTTCCAGTTAACTTACGGTTTGCTGGCGTGTCCTTCAGCTTTGTCTGCTCCCTAAAGCGCTGATTGCCAACCCTAAAGTCAAAGAAAAGCAATCCATTGTCAGCACGAGAACGAATACTAGCCATTGCAGACACCTCCATTGGCCATCGGAATCGCAAAGCTGGTGGCGACAGCGCAACCCATGTCGGCTTCGATCTTCTCCCAGATATAGAGAATCTTGCGACCGCCAAACGGGCGGATGTAATGGATGCCCTCCAGTAAAACGCTGTCCTTCAGACGCTCCCTGATCGTACGAGGGTCGTACTTTATTAAGGAGGACAACTCCTTCGTAGTTAAATAAGTATGTGACATCTCAATCTCCATAAAGTAATCTGATTTAGAATTAACTTTTTTCGCTCTTAACGAATAAAGTTCATCCTAAATGACATTCTAAGCAAAAATACGCCCTTGTCAAGGCATTTTTTTCATCTTAGATAAAATTTTTTTCTGGAGAATAAAATGATCAGGTGCCACTTATCCCGACTAATGGGGGAGCACAAGATGAAAGTAGTCGATGTAGCTCGGGAAACAGACCTGCACCGCAATACGATTACGCTGCTCTACAATGAAACCGCCACAAGGGTCGATCTGGAGACAATTGAACGACTCTGCCGACTATTTAAGTGTTCGGTAAGTGATCTATTTGAATTTATCGAAGACAAAACACAGTCCTCGTAACCTAGGCACGGAAGGCTGTATTCATTGTCGGGCGGTTTCCCAAGACCACCAAAATCATGGGGCACGGATTGGGCTCAAGATGGGCACAAATTGGGCACAAAGCTAAATTTGGCTCTTCGCCAAAATCCATTATGGATAATAAAAAACCCGCTTAGCAATTAGCCGAGCGAGTTTAATAACGTGCCACTTAAATATCTAAGTGTTTGATTTGGTGGGCGGTACTGGGATCGAACCAGTGGCTTCCACCGTGTGAAGGTGGCACTCTACCGCTGAGTTAACCGCCCAAATCAAACAACATTCTAACAGAGCAAAAGCCCATGACCACAGCCGTGTGAAGGCAGTGCTCTACCGCTGAGCTAACCGCCCACTAGAGAGGCGCGCATTTCACCATAAGTCAGCCAGCGAGTCAAACTCGCCTCGGCTAAAATAGCACTCTTTGTCCAGAATAGATTCCGTATCCCATGAAGCCTGTCCGCACTCGTTTTGCACCCAGCCCCACCGGTTACTTGCACATTGGCGGCGCCCGTACCGCACTATTTTCTTGGGCTTATGCCCGCCGCCACGGCGGTCAATTCATTCTGCGTATTGAAGACACCGACGTCGCCCGCTCGACCCCTGAAGCCGTTCAGGCCATTCTTGATGGCATGCAATGGCTGGAACTCGGGCACGACGAAGGCCCGTTCTATCAGATGCAGCGTATGGCGCGATACAAGGAAGTCATTCAGCAGATGCTGGCAGTCGGCACCGCCTACCATTGCTACACCAGCCGCGAAGAGCTTGATGCGCTTCGCGCCGAGCAGGAAGCGAAGAAGGAAAAGCCGCGTTACGACGGCAGGTGGCGTCCGGAAGCAGGCAAGTCTCTGCCTACGCCGCCCACTGACATTCAACCTGTTATCCGCTTCAAGAACCCGAAAGATGGTGTCGTTGCCTGGCAAGACCAGGTCAAGGGGCGCATCGAGTTTGCCAACACCGAGCTGGATGACCTGATCATCGCCCGCGGCGATGGCACGCCAACCTACAATTTCTGCGTTTGCGTTGACGACTGGGACATGGGCATCACCCATGTCATCCGCGGCGACGATCATGTCAACAACACGCCGCGCCAGATCAACATCCTGCAGGCACTCGGTGCCGAAATACCGGTCTACGCACATCTGTCAATGATTCTGGGTGACGACGGCGCCAAGCTATCCAAGCGCCATGGCGCAGTATCGGTCATGCAATACGACGAGGATGGTTTCCTGCCCGAGGCCGTCATCAACTATCTGGCCCG